>Ga0180436_10003676_pt1 | contig 13993 bp, 13 predicted proteins | sample SS_ome_2_FD_132434 | JGI IMG/M metagenome (GOLD analysis project Ga0180436, IMG submission 132434) | Hypersaline lake sediment archaeal communities from the Salton Sea, California, USA - SS_3_S_2 metaG | ecosystem: Environmental > Aquatic > Non-marine Saline and Alkaline > Hypersaline >...
ATACTCGGTGCCGATGTTGGAGGTCATGATGATGACGGTGTTGCGGAAATCCACGATCCGGCCTTGACCATCGGTCAAGCGGCCATCCTCCAGGATCTGCAACAGTGCGTTCCACACATCGGGATGCGCCTTCTCGATCTCGTCGAGCAGAACGACCGAGTAGGGACGGCGGCGGATTTTCTCCGTAAGCTGGCCGCCTTCTTCGTAGCCGACGTATCCCGGAGGGGCGCCGACGAGCCGGGACGCGTTGTGCTTCTCCATGTATTCCGACATGTCGATCTGGACCAACGCCTCTTCATCTCCGAAGACGAACTCGGCAAGCGCCCGGGCCAGGAGCGTCTTGCCGACGCCCGTGGGGCCGAGGAAAATAAACGAGCCGACCGGCCGCTTGGGGTCCTTGAGTCCGCTACGTGAGCGACGGACCGACCGCGCGATGGCGGCCACGGCCTCGTGCTGGCTGACGACCCGTTTGTGCAGTTCGTCCTCCATCCTGAGCAGACGCTCCGCCTCCTCGGCCGCGAGGCGCTGCAACGGGATGCCGGTCATCATCGACACGATCTCGGCCACTACTTCCTCGTCGACGTCGCCCTCCGTTTCCTGGCTGGTCTCGCGCCAGTGTTTCAGGGCGGCGTCCTTCTCGGCCTTGAGCTTGTCGGCCTTGTCTCGAAGCTTGGCGGCCAGTTCGAAATCCTGGCTGGCGACCGCGGTCTCCTTCTCGGACGCGACACGCTCTATCGTGCGCTCGAGCTCCTTGAGTTCCGGCGGCTTCGTGGTCGCGGCCATGCGGACCTTTGCGCCGGCTTCGTCGATGACGTCGATCGCCTTGTCCGGCAGATAACGGCCCGTGATGTAGCGGGTCGAGAGCTCCACGGCCTGGGCGAGTGCGCCGTCCGTGATGTGGACGCGGTGGTGCGCCTCGTACTTGTCGCGTAGGCCCTTCAGTATCTCGAGCGTCTGGTCTTTGCTGGGCGGGTCGACCATGATGGTCTGGAACCGCCGTTCGAGCGCGCCGTCCTTTTCGACGTGCTTGCGGTACTCGTCGAGCGTCGTTGCGCCGATGCATTGTATCTCGCCGCGCGAGAGGGCGGGCTTGAGCACGTTGGACGCGTCGATGGCGCCTTCCGCCCCGCCGGCGCCGACGAGCGTGTGGAGTTCGTCGATGAAGAGTATGATGTTCTTGCTACGGCGCACCTCGTTCATTACGGCCTTTATTCGTTCCTCGAACTGGCCCCGGTACTTCGTGCCCGCGACCATCATCGCGAGGTCGAGCACGACGACGCGCTTGTTGCGCAGGAGTTCGGGCACGTCGCCGGCGACGACGCTCTGCGCGAAGCCCTCGACGATCGCTGTCTTGCCGACGCCGGCCTCGCCCAGAAGGACGGGGTTGTTTTTGGTTCGCCGGGAAAGGACCTGCGTCAGCCGCTTGATCTCGCGTTCGCGCCCGATGACCGGGTCGAGCATGTCCTCTTTGGCGAGCTGGCTCAGGTCGCGGCCGAACGAATCGAGGGCCGGCGTCTCCGATTTCTGCCTCTTCGGGCCCGGTGTCGGCGCCGGGCCGGGTTGGGTGGCTTGTTCCGGCCCGAGAAGGTCGGCGGAGCCGAGGAACGAGTGGACCTCTTCGCGGACCGTCTCGAGCTTGAGGCCGAGGTTGAGCAGTACCTGCGCGGCCACGCCGTGTCCCTCGCGCAGGAGGCCGAGGAGGAGGTGTTCGGTGCCGATGTAGCTCTGGCCCAAACTGCGGGCCTCGTCGAGCGACAGCTCGAGCACGCTCTTGGCCCGGGCCGTGTATTTCGGTTCGCCCGCCGGCTGGGCGTGCGGCGCGGCGCCGGCGGCAGGGTCCGACTGGACGAGGCGCTCGACCTCGGAACGGATGCGCTTGAGATCGACACCGAGCGACTTGAGGACGTTGGCGGCAACGCCGGTGCCCTCCTTGACGAGCCCGAGCAGGATGTGCTCGGTCCCGAGGTTCTCATGGCCCAGGCGCTGCGCTTCCTGCTTGCCATACATGATCACTTTTCGCGCCCGGTCGGTGAATCGGTCTATCATCGCCTTGCACTCCGGAGAGAATAAGTCCGTGTAAGTCTATGGCTCGCCAAGCGTTTCGCGGATAAAGGACGCCCTGACGAGATCGCGGTCATGCGGCTCAAGTACCCGTCCTTCTATTTTCTGCAAATGTCCCGGCAGAGTTAGGATAAACAACTGGTTCACCGTTCCCGTGTCCAGGCGATCGACGATGCCGAGGTTGACGCCGAGCCGCAGGTGGGACAGGTGGTCCATCGTTTCGTTCGAACTGATGACGCGGGCGGAACGCAGCATGCCGAGCGACCGGTAGATCTTGTCCTCGAGTTGGTCCCGGTTCTGGTCCATCAGGGCCTGGCGCGCCTTTCTTTCCATCGTCACGATGGTCGGTATCGTGCTTGCGATGTTGTCGACGATTTCCGTTTCGGACTTGCCGAGCGTCATTTGGTTCGAGACCTGGTAGAGGTTGCCGGACGCCTGGCTGCCTTCGCCGTAGAGGCCGCGGACCACGAGTCCCATCTTCTGGACGGCGTGGACGACCTGCTCGATCTGGTTCGTCATCGCGAGGGCCGGGAGGTGCAGCATCACGCTCGCCCGCATGCCGGTCCCGACGTTCGTCGGGCAGGCCGTCAGGTAGCCGAGCTGGTCGGAGAACGCGTATTCGACGCGCTCGCCGATGCGTTCATCGAGAGCGTTGATGGTCGCCCATGTTTCCTCGAGCTGGAACCCAGAGCGGAAAACCTGGATCCGCAGGTGGTCTTCCTCGTTGATCATGATGCTGGTGGTCTCGCGCATGTCGAACACGACGCCGCGCGGCCCTTCGCCCTCGGCGAGTTCCTTGCTGACGAGGTGGCGTTCGACGAGGAACCATCGGTCGGGCTGGTCGAGGTCTTCCATCGGCATGTAGAAGGCCCCCTCGCCGGGGTCCGAGTCCAGGACGCGGGTGCTCAGCATCTCGGCGAGCTCCGTCTTCTGCGACGGCGTGCACCGGGAGACGAAAGGCAGGTCGGGCACGTTTCGCGCGAGGCGTATGCGGCAGGACATGACGATGTCGGAGTCCACGCCGCTTCCGCGCAGCCATTCGCCGGCGTGTCGGGCGAGTTTGTCGAGGTCCATGGCGTCAGTTTCCCTCGCGCAGTTGGTGGATTCTGTCGCGCAGGCGGGCCGCATCCTCGTAGTGTTCGCCCTCGATCGCGGCCTTGAGCTCGCGTCGCAGTTTCAGGAGTTCGCTGGTGTGGCCCGCGTCTTCGGCGGACCTTCGCGGTGTCTTGCCCTTGTGTTGGGTGGCGCCCTGGACGCGTTCGAGGAACGGGACTAGCGCCTTTCGGAACACGGCGTAGTCGCGCGGACAGCCGAGGCGCCCGAGCCGCTTGAACTCGGTGTATGTCATGCCGCAGTTGGGGCAGGCGGCGTCCGCCATCTCGGGCACGCTTTTCTCGGCGTGCGCCTCCATCAGACTGCTCAGGATTTCGTTGAGCGACAGGCTGGGCGGGACCGCGACCTGCTTCTCGTGGGCGCACTCTTCGCAGAGGTGAACCTCGTGTTTCTCGCCGTTCGTGATCTCGACGACGTGAAACGTGGCCGGCCGTTCGTTGCAGTTCTCGCACAGCATCGGATGCCTCCCGGATACGGTGTCTTGTCTCTCAGCCCAGCTTGCCGGCGCGCTCGGCCGTGATGTAGTTCATGCAGAACTCGTCCCGGCCCAGGATGGCCTCGGCGGCAAACACGGCGGCCATCATATGCGGCTCCGTAGGGTCTATTATGGCCGAATCCAGGCCGGCCGAGAGCAACATCGGCAGGAAAGCCCTGTTGAGCACGTTCCGGTGGGGGAGGCCGAAGGATATGTTGCTCAGGCCGCAGGTGATGTGCGCGTCGGGAAACTCGGCGTGCAGCCGTTGTACGGTTTCGAGCGCCATCATGCCTGCGTTCCCGTCGGTGGCCGCGCTGTAGATGATCGGATCATAATAGACGCGGTCCAGCCCGATGTCGTGTTGCGACACGAGGTCCGCGATCTGTCGCGCGGCGTCGAGGCGTTCGTCGATGGTGGTGGGCATTCCCGCGCGCCCGATCGTCAACGCGACGAGCAGTGCGCCGTATTCCTTGACGAGCGGCAGGACGGACTCGTGCCGGCCGTCTTCGCCCGTTATCGAGTTCACGAACGGCATGCCCTTGACGAGCGGCAGAGCGGCCTTGAGGGCGTCGGTGTTCGTGCTGTCGAGCGAGACGGCGCAGTCGGCTTCCGACTGGATCGTCTCGACGAGCCACTTGAGGTCGTCCGGCTCGCGGCCTGCTTCGATGCCGGCGTTCGCGTCTATGTAGTCCGCGCCGGTGTCGAGTTGTTTTCTGGTTTCCGTCTTGACGAACGCGGCGTCCCGCTCCAGGATGGCCTTGCGTATCCTTTTCCGAGTGGCGTTGATGCGTTCTGCGATAATGAGCACCGGTTTTTCTCTCTCTGTGGGAACTGGACTTGCCAAACGCGCCAGAGCATAGTATATCGCCGTTCGGTGTGCGAATCAAGCCGGCGCGAAATCCGTTCCGGAACCGGCCCGTCGGGCGGTCTTCGGGCCGCGAGAAAATACTAGTTGAAAAACGCGGCTTCGCGCTCCATCATAGATGGGCGAATGGGGCCACCCGGGCAGCGGACCGCGTGAACATGGCAGAGATCGAACGAAGGCCGCCGTGGCTGAACCCGGGCGACCGCCTGGCGCTGGCGGTTGCTTCGGCTGCTGTGCTCGGCCTGTTGGGCCTGCATTATTGTCTGAGCATCGGGTTCGGCAGGCGCGCGGCCGGCGCGGCGCGCTCGGGCGCGGTCGAGAGCCAGCAGGTCGACATAAATCACGCCGAGCTCTGGGAACTGCGGGCTTTGCAGGGAATCGGCGACAAGAGGGCGCAGGACATCATCGACTACCGCCGGGCGAACGGCGCTTTCCACAGCGTGGACGACCTGGTGAAGGTGTCCGGGATCGGTCCGAAGACGCTTGACGGCCTTAGGCCGCACCTGACAGTCGGCAAACCGGAGAGTGCGCATGACGGACGATAACGCGCGATGGGCGCTCGGGCTCTATTGGATTCCCTTCTGTGTGGGGCTGGCCAGCGCGTGCGTATACGTCTACTTCCTCGTCTCGGAATGGGGCGGGCTTGGCGCCGGGATTCGAGTCACGCTGGTAATGGGGCTCGTCATCGGCGTGCTCGCAATAGTCCAGGCGGTTCTCGCCGCCTCGGACGCGCGGGTCCTCACCGACATGAAACGCGAGGAGCAAACGCTTCGGGAACGCCTTGCGCAGGCGCACGGCCAAAGCAAGCAACTCACCTCTCATCTCGGCGTGCTCACCGCGATGCGGGAGGTGACGCGCATCCTGAGCGACGCGGTTGACCTGAAGCAGATCGCCAACAAGGTGTTCGACGTGCTGGAGCCGCTCCTGGGCGCGGACGAGATCGCGTTGATCCTCAAGGAAGCGCAGGGCGGACTGGAGCTCAAGGCGTTGCGGCGCGGAGGCGAGACGCTGTACGGCGACCAGCTTGCCGGCTCCGAGGTCGAGCTCGACGACGCCGCTCAGGCGCTCGCGCACCAGACGCTCGTGAAGGCCGTCGACGGCTCGACCGGCACGTTCTGTGTGCCGCTCGTGGCTGATCAAGCCGCCGTCGGCGTGATGCGGTTCGAGATACAGATCGAGGGCTCGGCCGTCGAGAAGGAAGGCAAGATCGACGAACTCGAGCTTATCCTGACGGACATCGCCAAGCACCTGGCCCTCGTGGTCAAGACGCCGAGTCTGCATGACCGCGCCATCATAGACGGGCTCACGGGCCTCTTCACGCGCAGGCACTTCGACATCCGGATAGACGACATGTTCCGGCTGGCCCGGCGATACGCGACCCCGTTCGCGCTGGTGCTCCTCGACATCGATAATTTCAAGAAGGTCAACGATACTTACGGCCATCCAGCCGGCGACGCGGTGTTGAGAGAGGCCGCGGGCGTCGTCACGACGGCAATCCGCGACTGCGACAGCGCGTTCCGCTACGGCGGCGAGGAATTCGCCATCCTCCTGCCCGAGACAACGGCGGAACAGGCGTTCCACATCGCCGAGCGGCTCAGGGCCACAGTCCATGGGCATGTTGTGAAGACGAAGGAGGGCGATGTTTCCGTTGCTCTCAGTTTGGGGGTCTCGGAGTATAACCCGGACCTCGCCAACTACGGGGAACTGATCGCGCTTGCAGACCAGGCGCTGTACCGCGCGAAACAGACGGGCCGAAACCGCACCGTCGTGAGCGCGGGTGGTTCCTGGGCGCAGACGGGTCAGGAAGCCGCGGCCGACGGGCCGGAGGCCTGATCCGGACCGTGCTGGCGGAGGTCGTGGGCGGCGTCGTGCCCGTGTCCGTGGCTTGGCCCGGCGCCGTGGTGGTGATCGTGGAGTGGCGCGGTCGGATGCGTTCCGAGGGAGTGTGGCTGTTCGAGGCCGGTTCTCAGCAAGAGTTCGGCATTGCCGAGCACAGCGTCGGTGGCTCCGTCAGCGGCCACACGGCCCCGGTCGAGGACAACCACCCGCGTGCAGGTTGCGCGCACGAACTCCATGTCGTGCGACGAGATCAACTGTGTGCCGCCGATCTGGTCCAGCAGCCCGATAAGGCGGCGTCGCGAGCGTGGGTCGAGCCCGCTGGCCGGCTCGTCGAGCAGAAGGACGTCGGGCTTCATAGCGAGCACGGTCGCGAGCGCCACCAGCCGCTTCTCTCCACCGGACAGACGGTCGGTCACCTGGGCGGCGTACTCCGACAGGTGCATGCCGGCCAGCGTCTCGGTTACCACCTTGCGTACTTCTGTTTCGCTCAAGCCGAGATTGAGCGGGCCGAACGCGACATCGTCCTCGACGGTGGGGCAGAACAACTGCTCGTCGGAATTCTGGAACAGAAACCCGATGGTCCGCCGGACGAGTGCGTAGTCGGCGTCGGACCGGACCTCGCGGCCGAACGCAAGCAGTCGCCCGGCGGCGTGGCGGAGCAATCCCATGATGAGATAGAAGAGCGTCGTCTTGCCGCTTCCGTTCGCGCCGACGACGCCGACGCGCTCGCCGCGTGCGACCGTCAGTGTGAAATCTTGAAACAGTTCCACGTCCGCCGCACCCGGCCCGTTGGCCGGATAGGCGAAGTGGATGTTCTCGAGGCGCAGGACTACGTTGTCGTCATCCATTCAAGAACCGCCATAGTTGTTATGAACACAAGCATCGCCAGGGCCGCGGCCAGGTCCGCGGCTCGGAGCCGCGGCTCGCGCAGGAACGGCAGTGTTCCGCTGAACCCGCGGCACAACATCGAGCGTTGAACCTGTTCCGCCCGGTCGTGGGACCGCACAACCAGCGTCCCGAGCAGGTTCGCATACGTGCGGCACGTCCGGAGTTCGGGACGCGGGCTGAAGGCGCGGATGCGCATCGCCTGTGTCAGTCGGACGAACTCCGTGCCGATGACGGACATGTACCGGATGCACAGGGAGAAGACGGTCAGCAGTGTTCCGGGCACGTGCAGGCGCCTCAAGGCGTGCGTAATTGCGGAGAGGTCCGAGGTGGCGAGCAGGGCGATCATGGCTATCAGGATCGCGTTGCACTTGAGCGTGATGAGCAGGGCCAATTGGATGCCGGGCCGCGTCAGCGTGACGGCGCCAATCGACAACGCCGGCTCGCCCGGGACGCTCCACGGGAGGAAGAGCCAGGCCGCGCCGACGAGGATGTTCGCGAGCACGAGGCGCCGCGCGACGGCGCGAGCGCCGAGCCGCGCGGCGAGCAGGATCAGCGCGGCCAGAAGCAGTGCGGCGGCCGCGGCGACGGGCCGGTGGAGCGTGGCCGCTGTCACGGAAAAGGCGATCGCGGCGAGCACCTTGACGCGCGGGTCGAGCCGGTGCACGAAGGAGTCGCCTGCCGTGAACGGCTGCTCAATCTTCATTCGTGGACCTCGTGCGTTTTCCGCTCAGCCAGCCGGCGAGACTCGTCGCGCCGAGAATGAACCCCAGGCCGGCGACGACGTCGCGGGCCGAGATCCGGCTTTGGACTTGCTTAAGCTCGCGCAGTTCAGCCCGTGTGGCGTCGAGTTCCGCCTTCAGTGCGGCGACGCCGCAAGGGGCGGCGGCGGCCGTGTTATGCTCGTCGGCGTCCGCATCGTTGTGGCTCGCGGTGTCCTGCGCCTCGGGCACGGTGACTTCGTCCGCCCGGAGCGTGCACTCGGCGCGGTGTCCGTCGGGGGTCGTCACGACAATCTTCAGGTCCTCGGACGCGGCCGGCGCGAAGGAGCATTCGCCGTTTTCGTCCGTTTTCGTCCGGAGGCGCAGGGCGGCGTCGGCGTTGTAGACGAGGACGTCCGAATTCGCGGCCTTCGAGCCGTTGCTGAAGTACGCCTCGATTTTCACGCGGGCGCCGTCCCAGTATGCGAACACGTTGACGCGATGCGCGTAAGCCGGCGCCGCCAGGCCGAGAACGAGCATGGCACACGTCGGAACAAGTGTTGTCCAGGTTCTCATCGTGCCTCCAATCTGGCGGGGCTCAGGAGTTCCGGCCGCACCTTTCGAAGGAACGCCGCGAGGAAGACGCAGACAAGCCCCTCAACGAGGGCGAGTGGAACCTGCGCCGTGAACGCGACGACGGCCATTTTGGTGGAGACCGTGGCGAGACACAGGCCCATCATCAGGGCGGCGAGCAGGACGGACATCGAGCCGGCTGCGAACGCCGCCGCCGTGCCGCGCCGGCCGCCGGATGCGACCGCGCGGCGAAGCAACAGGCAACACACGAGCCCCGGCAGAGCCATGTTAGCGGTGTTGACACCGAGCGTCGTGAGGCCCCCGAACGAGAACAGCGCCGCCTGCAACAGGAGCACGACGAAGAACGCGGGGAAGACGGCCCATCCGAGCAGGATGCCCGCCATGCCGTTCAGGACGAGGTGCACCGACGTGCCCGGGATGGGGACCGCGACGAGCGATGCGACGAACAGGAACGCCGCGGTCAGGCCGATCCGGGGCGCGCATTGCGTGTCGATTTGCCGGATGCCGATGTACGTGCCGGCCGCCGCGGCGGCCCAGCCCGCGCCCAACACGGGCGCGGCGAGCATGCCTTCGGAGATGTGCATCGGGCCGGCCCTCACTTCATCTCATACGTCCTGACCCAGATGACCGCGCCGAGTTCGACGCCGTGGTCCTCGCCGTCCTCGCCCTTTATTGTGTAGTCGGCGTCATTGAGCGCGGCGAACCCCCACCATCCCGCCTTCGGCATCGCGTATGCGAACGTCCCGTTCGCATCGGCCTTGATGACCTGCGTGATGTGAGCGTCGGTCGGGGCCTTCACGGGCGGCCTGCCCGGCTCGTTATAGTACTCGACCTCGAGCTCGGCGAACGGGACTGGATGGCCGTCGAGCTTGACGACGCCGCGGAAGACGTTCCCCGCCCAGAGCCCGTAAGGCCGCGCGAGGGGCACGATCTCGGTCTTCAGGCCGACCTCGTGGTCCCAGCCCTCCTCGTTGCCGAAGGCGTTCACGACCACCTTTGTGTAGTGGATGATGAACTTGCCTTCCGCCGGCTCCCAGTAGGGTGCGGGCTCGACGAAGAAGACGTGGTCGCCGGGCCGCTTCAGCACATACGGCGCCTGCCACGCGGTTTTGCCGTCGATGGATTGTTTCTCAAGAGCGGGAAGCAGGCCGACCGGCTTGCCGCCTCTGATGCAGACGCCGAACCCTACGGGCCGGGCCATGTCCATCATCTGTTGTTCCATCGGGTGCGTGAAGAGGAGGTCCAGGCGAATTGTCCGAGCGTCTTCGGTTCCGACGACATCCGCGGACGGTATGAGCATCTGGAAATGGGCGCGGGCCGCCGCAGGGAAGAGAAGGGGGGCGATTGCCGCCAGGACGGCAAGAAAGGTCTTCATCCGGGACCTCCGCTGTGTGGGTTGTATGAAAAGCCGCGCCCTCGTAACACGTTGTGTATTTTAGTGCCACAGGAGCGTTTGTCAACAGATGAGGTTGCGCCGCGTCAGAAGGTCGGGTAGAATCGAAAGCGTTGTGGCGGCGCGAGGGACGTTGCCCGAAGCTGGAAGGAACGCGAGCATGCCCGGCAAGTACCCGCCAATTCGCGGGCTCATCGAGAACACGCTCATCGACTGGGAGGGCAGGATCGCGTGCGAGGTGTTCCTGCCGACGTGCAACCTTCGTTGCCCCTTCTGTCACGCCGGGCACCTGGTCACGCACTCGGGGGAGCTGGAGTCGATCCCCGTCGAGGCCGTCATCGGCTGTCTCGACCGGCACAAGGGCTGGCTCGACGGCGTTGTTGTCTCGGGCGGCGAGCCCACACTGCACGAGGGCCTGCGCCCTATGATCGAGTTGTTCCGGTCGCACGGGGCGATGATCAAGCTCGACACGAACGGAACCCGGCCGGACGTGATCGAGGGGCTGATCAGGGACGGGCTTGTCGAGGCGATTTCGATCGATATCAAGACGGCGTTCGATGAACGCTATCGGGATGCGACGGCGGCGGACTGCGACGTGGACGCCGTCCGGCGCTCCATCGCCATCGTGATGGAGTCCGGGGTCGAGTACGAGTTCCGGACGACCGTCTGCCCGGCGTTCATCGGGCCGGAGGAAGTGCGCGACATCGCCGAGGCCATACGCGGCGCCGGGAAGTACGTGTTGCAGCAGTTCACGCCGGGCAACTGCCTCGACCCCGCGATGAACAGCGTCACGCCGTATCCGCGCGAAAAGCTACAGGAATGGGCCGGGGAACTTGGGGGGCGGCTCGTCGAGACCTGCGTCGTACGGGGCGATTGGGCCGGGCCGGAATCACCGGAAAAAGACTGAACTAAGCTGGCCGTGCGTCGTTATCAAGGTCCTGAGAGGCGTTGGTTCATACGGGCGCTTGCGAGGGATGCGGTCATGAACGGCACGGTACGGATGGGGCGGCCTGGTTTTACGCTTATCGAACTGCTGATCGTCATCGCAATCATCGGCGTGCTCATGTCGATGATGACTCCGGCCCTGCGTCATGCGCAGGCAATGGCGCACTCCGCAACCTGCACATCCAACCTGAGGCAACTCGGCACGGCGCTGGTCATGTATCAGAGCGAGTGGGGCTGTTACCCCGCGCACCAGTGGAAGCTGGGGCCCGGCGGGGCCGTTCGCAAGCGCTGGTTCCAACAGCTTCACGAGATGCTCGACCTGGGCGAGAAGGTCCAGCAGTGTCCTGAGGTGGCCGGCTGGGTCTGTGGCCGGAACAACTCCTACGGGTACAACTACAAGTACGTCGGCAGTGCGCGTGTACTGACGGATGGCACGTTCGAGCGGTTCCCCGTCATGCAGATCAAGAACCCGGGCCGCACGATCGCGTTCGGCGATTCGTCCGGGACCGGATGGACCGAGCCATACGAGCCGATCCCGTTCGCGCAGAAGAGTTCGATATATGGCTACGACGAGCGCAAGAATCGCGTCGGGAATCATGGATACACGCTCGACCCGACCTACATTCCGCAACGCACGGAGGATCTTTACAGCGGCGACAAGTACGCCGACAAGGAGTCCGCGAGTTTCATTGCCCCCCGGCACCTCGGGAAGGCGAACTTCTGCATGGTCGACGGCCACGTCGAGAGTCTCACCCCGGAGGAGGTCTATGCCGACAACCGTTACTGGAACGGCTACGGCCGGGAGGACCCGCTGGACGAGCACGTCGCCGGCAAACTGCCGCGCCTGAACGAGCGGTACGGCTGGTAAAGCCGAGCGTCGCATTTCGACATGTGGGTACGACATCACCTCGCCTTGACCACTCACCCGCCTGCATGATAATAATTTGTCCCAGCTGGGACAAATCATTATCATGCGGTGTTCTTGGCCCGTTCGGACAATTCACTGGTGCCCGGACAGGAGCCATCGCTGAATCCGGACTGCGACATCGGAACTGCGACATTACTTGCCCCGACCGGCGGCTTTTTGTTAGAATCGAAATGAACTACTTGGATGCTCGCCTATGCACCCCGAACTCATTCCCGGCTGGCCGGTTCATTCATACGGCCTGATGCTGGTCGTCGCCTTCTACTCGGCGTATTTTCTCTCGCGGTGGACCGCGAAAAAAGAGGGCATCGACCCGAACCGGATGATTGATATCCTGCTCATAGCGGCCGTTCTCGGGTTGGTGGGGTCGCGGGTCCTGTTTGTCATTCAATACCGCGACCAGATCAGCGGATTCTTCGATCTGATTGCCATCTGGCGGGGCGGGCTGGTCTTCTACGGCGGCCTGATCGCGGCCGTCGTCGGCCTGCTCATATACGTGCGGAAGAAGAAACTGCCGACGTGGCGCCTCGCGGATGCGGCGGCGCCGGCCATAATGCTCGGGCTTGCGTTCGGCCGGATCGGATGCTTTCTCAACGGGTGTTGCTGGGGGGGCGTGTGCGACGAGAAGTTTCCGCTGGCGGTGCACTTCCCGAAGTTCGTGACCTCGACCCCGGCCGAGCCGCGGGACATTGCGGGTCCGGGCCGCGGGCCTGGGGAAACGTGGACCCCGGCCGGCATGCAGGGAGTGCCCGCGTGGGTGGACTCGCGGTCGACGTTATACGAGTATCTGACGAACAACCCTGGCGCGTGGCGCGGCGTGGAAGTACGGTGGGTGCGGGAACGGCGCGGGGAGCCGGGCTCACCCGCGTCTCTGGACACGATCAAGGGGAGCTTCGCCTTTGAGCGGCAGTTGATCCAGTATCCGCCGGGGCGACCCGACGTGAACGGCCGGTCGCTCCGCCCGGAGGACGACCGGTCGCTCCCGGTGCATCCGACGCAACTCTATTCCTCGTTCTCCGGATTCCTGCTTTGCGGCGTTCTGCTCCTCTGGCGGCGCTGGCGGCGGAGGCCGGGCGAGGTCTTCGCGCTGATGGCGTGCCTCTACGCGGTGGCGAGGTTCATCATCGAGGGCCTGCGGGACGACACGAACCCGGTGGTCGGGGGACTGACGCTGGCCCAGGTCACCGGCATCGCGGTATTCGTCGTCGGGCTTGCCGGTTTTCTGTTCTGCCGGTTTCGGGCACGCGCGGCTTGACAGGCGCGGGCCGCCTTCGTAGAATCACGCCGACGGTGCCGGAAGCTCCGTCGTTCCGTGTCCTTGTGGGGATGGCGCCCGTGCCGACTCTGGGACATCATCAACACCTGATAAAGTCGCTGGCGGCGAAAGCGGCCCGGCCCCTTTCGTTCCTGTCGGGGAATTACCCGGACCAGCAACTCTGGCGAGGGTACGCGCGGAAGAAGATATTCGAGCTCCTTCATTACGCGCCGCCGCGCGTGGACTTCGGCGGTGAGGTGGTCGAGGAAGAGGACGTCGGCCCGTACGTGCGCAAGAAGATATGGTTGAACTCGTCGCCGTTCACCCGGGTTTCCGCGATGTTGTTGTTGCCGCCGCGCACGCGGGGGAAGTTGCCGGGCATCCTGTGTCTCCACGATCACGGCGGGCTGTTTGCGTGGGGGAAGGAGAAGGTCGCGTGTCCGGACATGGACGGTTATCCTGGGCTTGCGGCTCACAGGGAGAAGACGTACAGCGGGCTGTGCGTCGGTCACGAGCTGGCGGCCGCGGGCTTTGCGGTGTTGGCCATCGACAACTTCTATTTCGGGGACCGGCGGCTGGCGGGCGTGCCGGAGGTCGACGGCCTGGACCTGTCGGGCGCCGAGGGGCAAACGGCTTTCGAAAAGGTCGCGGCGGAGCGCGAGCCCGAGGCGGAACTCGGCATCATCCAGGCCGGGGCGACGCTTATGGGCGTCGGCGCGTGGGACGCGATACGCGCGGTGGAATTTTTCACGACGGTGGAGGGCGTTGACAGCCGCCGTATCGGCTGCTTCGGCGCGTCTTCGGCCGGGCTTCTCGCCCTGTACGTCTCGGGCCTTTGCGACCTTGTCCGCGTGACGTGCGCCGGGGGATGGGTGACCACGTTCGCGGGGCTTGTGGAGGAGGGGGTCCCGGGGCCGAGTTGGGGCCACTTCGCGGTGCCGG
>Ga0180436_10003678_pt1 | contig 13988 bp, 9 predicted proteins | sample SS_ome_2_FD_132434 | JGI IMG/M metagenome (GOLD analysis project Ga0180436, IMG submission 132434) | Hypersaline lake sediment archaeal communities from the Salton Sea, California, USA - SS_3_S_2 metaG | ecosystem: Environmental > Aquatic > Non-marine Saline and Alkaline > Hypersaline > Sediment...
CTCGACGGACCGGCCGAACCCTGGCTGCTCGTCTCCCCCGGCCCGCTCTACCCGGCGGCGCTGCCGCTGGCCGCCGCCCGCGCGCCATCCACGCCGCCTTCCCCGTTTCTCATGCTGCTGCGCAAGCACCTCGAGGGGGCCCGGGTGACCTCGCTGCGCAAGGTCCGCCTGGAACGGATCCTGCTCCTCGCCACGGAGAAGACGATCTCCGGCGGGGCGCGGACGCCGGCGACCCTGGTCATCGAGCTCACCGGGAAAAGCGCGGTGCTGGCTCTCACCGACCGGGAGGGCATGGTGCTCGGCGCCAACCGCCAACCGTCCGGGCGCCTGCTCGCCGGCGCCCCTTACGCGGCCCCGCGCCGGGCCCCGGGGCGAGAGCGCATCGATCCCTTCACCGCCGGTCCCGGCGGTGCGCAACGACAACAACTGGAGCAGTATCTCCAGAGCAGCCTCGAGCGTTTTGCCCCCACCGCCGACCGCAAGGGGCTCTACCGCTCGCTGATCAGTGCACTGGAAGGATTCGGACCGGTCTACGCTTCGGAACTGGCCGCGCGACTGCTGCGCGAGAAACAGACGCCGGTGGCCTCGCGGGCCGCCTGGGACCGCTTCCTCGAGCAGCTTGAGAAGTTACGCTCACCGGGTGAAAAACCCGGCCACCTTCACCGGCCAGACGATCCGTCCGCCGCCGACCCGGTGGCCTCGGCCATCCCGCTGGAAGCCTCACGCCTATCCGGCAGCTGGACCATGGAACGCTTCCCCACCCTGGCCGCCGCCGCGACCCGCTGCCGTGAGGAGATCCTCGCCAGGACGGGCATCGACCGTCGCCGCCGGGCCCTGCTGCGGCAACTGGCGCAGGCAGGGAAACGAAACCGCCGGCTTTGCGCCAGGCTGGAGGCGGACCGCGCCCGCTTCAGGACGGCGGAGGACTTCCAGCGCTACGGTGAGCTGCTCACCGGCGCCCTGGACACCTTCGGCGGCGGACGCCGCAAGCGGGGCATGGATCGGGTGACGGTGGCCGACTTCTACAAACCCGGGAGTCCTGAGGTGGAGATTCCCCTCAACCCGAAGCTGACCCTGGTGCAGAACGCCCAGTCCTTCTTCCGCCGGCACCGCCGGGCCGAGCGGGGCCTGGAGGCCGTGACCGAACGGCTCGAGCCCCTGGCCCGGGAGGCGGCCTTCATCGAGGAGCTCCGCTCGGCCGCCGAACTGGCCGAGTCGGGTGAAGAACTGCGCGCGGTGGAAGAAGAGGCCCGGGAGGCCGGACTGGCCGCCGCACGGCAAGCGAAAAGCCGTGCGGGACCGGGTCCCGAGGACAGCGGTGCGATCACCGGCGCCATGCACTACACCTCCGCCGACGGGCTGGAGATCCTGGTGGGCCGCAGCGCGCGGGGCAACGACCGGGTGACCTTCAAGCTGGCCGGGCCCGAAGACTTCTGGCTCCACGCCGCCGGCATGCCCGGCTCCCACGTGGTGGTGCGCAACCCCGATCGGCTGGCCAAGCTGCCGCCGAAGACCCTGGAGCAGGCCGCCGGCCTGGCCGCCTGGTATTCGAAGGGCCGCCGCAGCACCTCGGTGGACGTGCACCTCACCCGGCGCAAGTGGCTGAAGAAACCGAAGGGCGGTGCCCCGGGCCTGGTGACCCTCAAACGTTTCGAGACGGTGCTCGCCCGGCCGCTGCCGCCGGGGGAACTCACCCCCGCTGGGGGATCTTGAGCTTCTTGCCGGCAATGATGCGGGTATTGCGGGGGCTCATGCCGTTGGCCCGCTGGATCTGGCTCACCGTCACCCCGTAGCGCCGTGCGATCTTGCTCAGGTTTTCGCCCCGGCGCACCTTGTGGTAGATGTACTTCGGCTTGGGCGGCGATTGGGGGACCTCCAGCACGGTGCCCGCCGCGGGCAGCCGCTGGTTCCAGAGCCGGTTGTGGCAGACCACGGTCCAGGGATCGCTCTCCCGGCGCTCGGCGATCTCTGTGATCGTCTCGCCGGCGGCCACGGTATGCCTGATCCGCGTCTTCGCCGGCTTGGGCTGGATGACCAGCCGGGTCAGCGGCGGCAGGGCCTGCACCCGCCAGATGAAATTGTCCTCGCGGAACACGTCGAGGTCGGCGCCGAAGATGAAGGCCACGTGGAAGTAGTTGTCGCCCGGCCGCGACGTGTAGACCACGTTCCGCCCTTCCATCCCGAAGAGGTTCCCCACCCCCTCGCTCCGCTCCGGGTAGGCGACGAGCTGGCCTTTCTTCAAGGTGCGGTGGGCCAGGAAGGGATTGTACATCCGCAGTTCAACCATGGGCAGGCTGAGGGTTTTGGAGAGGGACCACCAGTCCTCCCCTTCCTTGATCGTGTGCAGCCTCAGTTTCGAGGCTTTTTCCCGGATCTCCTGCTCGTGGTTGTAGAGCAGGGAGCGGAAATCGCCCACACCGATGACGTACTGCACCGTTTCCAGGCGCAGCGAGCGCCGACGGTGCAGGTTGGCCGGCCCGCCGTTGTAGGCGGCCACCGCGTAATCCTCCCGCTCGAACTCCTTGTACTGCAGGGAGAGGTACTTCACCCCGGCCTCGATATTGGTGCGTACGCGCATGCTGCGGAATGTGCTGGGCATGACCTGGAAGTAACCCTTGGCCCCGGCCCAGGAGGTGAGGTTGGCGTTGCCCCCGGACTCGTAGAGGCAGACGGCCTTGGCCAGCAGCGGGTTGAGATCATATGTGCGGCAGGCACTGAGGATCTGGGGCTCGATCTCCATCATCTTGCGGTAGATACCGAGAAAGGCCCGGGAATAGGCGATGCCATCCCCGTCCTCCCCCACCGGCGAAGCGGCCCAGGCCACCTGCAGGCCGAACACCACCACCAGCCCGATCACCACCAGCCAGCCGAAACTGCGTTCCATGGTCCTCACGTCGGTCATCTCCCCCGCCGAAGCGGCGTACCCGGCGTCGCCGCGCACCCCGGCCCGGTCTCCCGGGCGGTTCACCGTCCATAACACTGTATTCGGAAATCGTGCCGGTCAAGATTACAATATGCACGGGCCGCATTCAAATCACCGGGTGAATTGACAAGCCGCGGCCACCGTCCTAGGCTCGTGACAGGGCCGACCGCGGCCCGGAGGAGGAACACCATGCCGGAAATGCGCAGGGACCCGGTGAACGGGCGGTGGGTCATCATCGCCCCCGACCGGGCAGACCGGCCCCACGATTTTCACCATCGCCCCGCCGAGGGGAATGCCGCACCACCCTGCCCCTTCTGCCCCGGCAACGAGACCGAGACCCCGCCGGAGATCATCGCCCTGCGCCCGGCCGGCTCGCCCGCCGACGGCCCGGACTGGCGGGCCCGCCTGGTACCCAACCGCTACCCGGCACTGAGATTGGAAGGCGAGGCGGCGGAGAACGGCGGGGGCCTGCGGCGGCGGATGCCGGCCGCCGGCTCCCACGAGGTGCTTATCGAGACCCCGAACCACGAGGAGGGCCTGGCCGAAATGAGCGCCGGGCACATCGCCGACATGCTGCGCATCTGCCGCAACCGGTGCTCGGCCCTGCTTGACGACCCGCGCATCCGCCATGTGATGCTGTTCAAGAACCACGGAGCCAGAGCCGGGGCCTCGCTCTCCCACAGCCACTCCCAGATCGTGGCCCTGCCGGTGGTGCCCAAACACGTGCTCGAGGAACTGACCGGCGCCGTCCGCCACCAACGCGAGACCGGCCGCTGCCTCTACTGCCGCATGATCGAGGAAGAAGAACGGCTGGGCGAACGTGTGGTGCAACAGCGCGAACGCTTTGCCGCCCTGGCCGCCTTCGCCCCGCGCAAGCCCTACGAGACGTGGATCATCCCCCGGCGGCATGAAGCGCGGTTCGAAACGGCCACGGACGACGAACTGCACGAGCTGGGCGGGCTGCTCAAATCATTGCTGGGGCGGATGAACGACCTGCTCCACCGTCCGCCGTTCAACCTCGTGCTGCACAGCGCCCCGAGGGAGGACGGGCACCGGGAGAGCTTCCACTGGCACCTGGAGCTGCTGCCCGAGTTCACCTGGATCGCCGGTTTCGAGTGGGGCGCGGGGGTCTACATCAGCCACGTCTCGCCGGAACGGGCCGCGGCGCAGCTGCGCGGGGGCGGTCAGTCCTGATCCCCGGGCTCCGGCGGTTCGTCGAATACGGTGTGCCGGGGGACCACCACCACGCCGCCGTCGGTGACGGTGAACTGCCGACGGTCCTCCTCGGTATCGAAACCGATCCGGCAGTGCGGCGGGATGCGAACCCCCTTGTCGATGATTGCCCGGCGCACGCTGGCACAGGCGCCGACCTGCACGCCGTCCATGAGAATCGATTCCTCCACCCTGGCGAAACTGCTCACCCGCACTTCGGGCGAGAGCACCGAACGCACCACCTGCCCGCCGCTGAGGATGCAGCCGCCGGAGACCACGGAGTCGATGGCCATGCCCACCCGGCCCCGGGCCAATTGGCCGAAGACGAACTTGGCCGGGGGGTGCTGCCGCTGAAAGGTGCGCACCGGCCAGCGCCGGTCGTAGAGGTTGAACAGCGGGGTCACGTTGACCAGGTCCATGCTCGCCTCGTAGTAGCTGTCCAGGGTGCCGATGTCCCGCCAGTAACTCGCTTCACCCCGGTTCTCGTCAGCGAAATCGTGGGCGTAGACCTTTGCCCCGCCGGTCACCAGGCCGGGAATGATGTTGTGACCGAAATCGTGCTCGCTGTAGCTCTTGGCATCCTTCATCACCGCCCGCACCAGCACATCGGTGTTGAAGACGTAGACGCCCATGTTTACCAGCGCCCGCTCCGGCTTGCCCGGCATCGATGGCGGGTCATCGGGTTTTTCGAGGAACGCGGTGACCCGGTGCTCGTCGTCCACCGCCATCACCCCCATGCGCCGTGCGTCGGCCAGGGGCAGCTCGGTGCAGGCGATCGTCAGGTCGGCGTCCCGCTCTTCGTGCTCGGCGAGCATCCTCGTGTAGTCCATCTTGTAAATATGGTCGCCAGAGAGCATGAGCACCATCCGCGGCCGGTCGGTCTGCAGGATGTTGATGTTCTGGAACACGGCGTCCGCCGTTCCCTGGTACCAGTTCTCACCGGTTTTCAGCTGCGGCGGCACGGTGTAGAGGTATTCGCCCAGTTCGCTGGAAAAAATGTTCCAGCCAAGCTTGAGGTGCCGCTCGAGGGAGTGCGACTTGTACTGGGTCAGTACGTAGATTCGGCGCAAGCCGGAGTTGACGCAGTTGGAGAGGGTGAAGTCGATGATCTGGAAGATACCGCCGAAAGGCACCGAGGGCTTGGAACGGTCCCGGGTCAACGGATAGAGCCGTTCGCCCTGGCCGCCGGCCATGATCATCGTCAGGGTTGAGGCGGCAAGCCGTGCCCGTGGCCTTCCCATGGTTTTCTCCACTCGTCTTTTGCCGTCCGAACGCCCAATCGTATCATGCCGGCAGGAGGGTTGCGAAGCCTCTCAGCAATTGAATTCACCGGTGGATTATGTCAGACTGTTACGGTCCACCATAGCGCGGGTGCCGCCCGCAGACAGGCCGCCGGCAGGGATCGGCGGCCGCCGGTTCGACGAGACATGATCAGCTTCATCATCGACTTCGCGGTTCAGACTTACAAGGTCTTCTACGAAGCCTCGATTTACATCCTTGCCGGCTTCTTCCTTGCCGGATTGGTGCGCATCGTGCTGCGCACCGACCTGCTGCAGCGGATGCTCGGCGCCAACAGCTTCGCTTCGGTGGTCAAGGCCACCCTCTTCGGCACCCCGCTGCCCATCTGCTCCTGCGGCGTGGTTCCGGCGGCGGTGAGCCTGCGCAAGAACGGGGCCAGCCGTCCGGCCACCATGTCCTTCCTCATCTCCACCCCGGAGACCGGACTGCCCTCGATCATGCTCACCTGGGGCTTGATCGGGCCGCTGATGGCGATCATCAGGCCGGTGGTGGCCATGATCACCGCGGTCACCGCCGGCACCTGGATCCTGCTCTCGCCGGGTCGCGGCGCCAGGGCCGAGCATCTGCCCGAGGACGGAGGCGACGGGTGCTGCGGCAGCGAGGACGCCCCCGAGAGTTCATGCTGCGCCGAACGCGGGGACCAGGAAAGCTCCTGTTGCGAAAGCACGGACGGAGAGCATGGAAACGCCTGCTGTTCGAACCGGGAGCTGGACGAAACCGGCGAAACCTGCTGTTCCGCCACGGACACCGGGGCGGAAGCGAGGGACAAGGGGGGCCGGGAACCGAAGGGCCGGGCCTGGTCGGTGGTGCGCGAGGCGCTGCACTACGGCTACGTGGAGATGATGGACGACCTGGCCTTCTGGATCGTCTTCGGCATGGTGCTCACCGGCCTGCTCGGCGCCCTGCTCCCCGACAACTTCTTCGACCGCTTGATGATGGGCAACCCCACGCTGGAGATGGCGGCGATGCTGCTGGTGGGCATCCCCCTCTACCTCTGCGCCACCAGTTCCACGCCGCTGGCCGCCACCTTCATCGCCAAGGGGCTCAGTCCCGGGGCGGCACTGGTCTTCCTGCTCGCCGGCCCGGTGACCAACATCGGCACGCTGATGATCGTCGGCCGCGTCTTCGGCCGCCGCTTTCTGCGCATCTATCTCCTCTCGATCATCATCGTCTGCATGTCGCTGGGCATGGTGACCAATGCCATCTGGGGCGACCACCAGTTCACCATCTGGGGCCAGGAGGACACCAGCCCCTCCCCGTTCACCGTCCTGCTGCACTTCGCCGGCCTGCTGGCCTTTACCGTGCTCGCCGGGGCCAGCTTCCAGCGCACCGGCTTCCGCAAGGATCTCAGCGAGCTGTGGACGCACCTGAAGACCTTCGCCGCCTGGCTGCGCGGCCTCGACCCCGGCACGCTCATGCGCCGGCCGAGCTTCTGGTTTACGGCGCTGTTCGTCGCCCTGCTCTACCTGCTGCAGGGGTTCTTCATCGTCAACCCCGGCGAGGTGGGCATGGTGCGGCAGTTCGGCAAGCTGACCCGCAGCAACCTGTCCCCCGGGCTGCACTACTGCCCGCCATGGCCCTTCGCCCTCTCCGAGACCTGCCGTACCGAGGAGATCAGAGTGGTCACCGGCGGGTTCCAGGCCCTGGTCGAAGAGGGCCCGGCGGCGGAAGACGTGGTGCTCGGCGAAACCCGCCGTCGCTTCGCCGCCCGCCAGTTCACCGAGGAATCGCTGTTCATCACCGGTGACGAGAACATCATCCAGGTGGCCTACGTGGCCCACTACCGCGTCGAGGACCCGGAGCGCTTCCTCTATGCCGTGGAGGACGCCGACCGCCTGGTTGGACGGGTGGTGGGCTCGGTGCTCATGGAGATCATCGGCCAGCAGCCCATCGACGAGATCTACACCACGGCCCGGGCGGCGGTGGAGGAGCAGACGGCGCGGCAGGCCCAGACGGTGCTCCACTCGGAGATCTCCGGCTCCTACGGCACGGGGATCCGCCTCGCCTCGGTCCACCTGCTCGACGCCCACGCGCCGCTGGAAGTGCACGACGCCTTCCGCGACGTGGCCAGCGCCATGGAGGATCGCAACACCATGGTCAACGAGGCCCAGGGCTACCGCGAGGAACGATTGCACCTGGCCCGCGGCGAAGCGGACCGCGACCTGGCCCGGGCCAGCGCCGACGGCACCGCCGCCCGTCTCGCCGCCGAGGGCGATACCACCGGTTTCCTCAGCCTGCTCGAGGCCACCGAGGGCAACCAGCGCCTCACCCGTTACCGGCTCTACCTGGAGAGCGCCGAGCGGGTGCTGCCCCGGGCCAGACTCTACATCACCCCGGACGGCCGAACCCTCGGCCAGTTCGACCTGTGGCTCCGCTCCTCGACAGCCGAGGACTGCCCGATCTACGAAACGGATACCGACACACTGACCTCGCCGGAGGAACCGAACCGATGAAACCCGCAATCGTCATCGCGGCCGTCCTGGTCCTGCTGGTCCTCGCCGGCCCCTGCTGCTTCTTCACCGTGCACCAGACGGAATACGCGGTGGTAACGCAGTTCGGCAAGCCGGTGCGCATCTGCATGGAACCGGGGCTCAAGTTCAGCCCGCTGAAATTGCTGCAGAGCGTGCACAAGTTCTCAAACCGGCTTCTGGTCTACGACACGCCGGACATGGAGTGCCTGACCCAGGACAAGAAGAACGTGGTGGTTTCCAGCTTCGCCATCTGGCAGATCCAGGAGCCGCTGACCTTCATGCAGCGGGTCTTCAATCGCCGCGGCGCCGAGGCGCGCCTCTCCGATATCATCTCCTCCGAGCTGGGTTCGGCCCTGGGCAACACACCCTTTTCCGGGCTGGTGAACACCGACGCCGAACAGTTCATGCTCCCCGAGGTGGTGGCCCCGGTGCTCGAACGCTGCCGCCAACGGGCCGAGGCCGACCTGGGCATCCGCGTGGTGGACCTGCGCATCCGCCGGATCAACTTCCCCGAACAAAACAAGCAGAGCGTGTTCAAGCGCATGCGCGCCGAACGCGAACGGATCGCCACCAAGTTCCGCTCCGAGGGCGAGGAACGATCGATGATCATCCGCAGCGAGGCCGAGCGGGAACGGAGCGAGATCCTCGCCGAGGCGGACCGGGAAGCGCGGGCCATCCGCGGTGAAGGGGAAGCCCAGGCCGCCCGGCGCTACGCCGAAGTGATCAGCAAAAACCCCGAATTCTACAAGTTCATCCGCACCCTGGAGACCTACGACAAGATCATCGACGGGCAGACGACCCTGGTGGTGCCCACCGACTCCGAGCTGATGAAACTGCTGGCCGAAGGAGCGGGCAAGTGACCGAACGCCTGACCAGCCGGGAAGGGAAACGCCGCCGGGGGGCCCGATTCTGGGCCGCCGCCACGGGCGGTTTGATCATCACCCTCTGGCTGCTCTCCGGCATCTACGCCGTCTCTCCCGACGAGGAGGGGGTGGTGCTCATCTTCGGTGCGCTGCACAACGACCGGGTGGGACCGGGCTTGCACTACTGCCCGCCCTGGCCCATCGGTGCCACGATGACCCGGCGTACGATGACGAACTTCACGATGAGCATCGGCTTCCGCTACGCCGAACAGATCCAGGGCATCGACCCGCCGGCGGTGGAGATGGAATGGCTCACCGGCGACACCAACATCGTCAACATGCAGGTCATCGCCCAATACACCGTCTCTCAGCCCTCGTCCTTCATTTTCACTACCGCCGAACCGCAGTTTCTGCTGCGCCGCATCACCGAGGCGGCGGTCACCGAACTGGTGGGGCAGGCGGGCATCGACGACATCCTCACCACCGGCCGCTCAGCGATGCTCGAGGCGGCACGGCAGCGGACCCAGCAGGTGCTCGACGAATACGACCTGGGCATCCTGCTCGTTTCGATGAACATCAAGCTCGTCGAACCGCCCCGGGCAGTGATCCAGTCCTTCCAGGACGTGCAGAACGCCAAGGCCGACCGCGAGCGGCTGGTCAACGAGGCGATGGGTTATGCCAACGAGATCCTGCCCCGGGCCCGCGGCGAGGCGCAGCGCCTGGTGGACGAGGCCCGCGGACGCCGGGAAGAGCGGGTGGCCCGGGCCGATGGCGAGGCAGCGCGCATCGAGGCGCTGCTCGCCGAGTATGCCAAGGCGCCGAAGCTGACCCGGGAGCGGCTCTACCTCGAGACCATGGAACGCATCCTGCCCCGGGTGCGGCTCTACGTCGTCGATCCCGGCGGCGACCCGGAGGGCATGCGGCTGCGCATCGTCGAGCCGGGCACCCTACCCTGACCCGCTTAGCAAGGCTCTCAGCGCCATATTCGTCTCGTCATTGCCGTTCAACGCAATCCTCGATGAAACGTGATCGGTCGGGGCTGATCCATTCGAGGCGATGGCGCCAGACCAACTCGTGTTCGGGCAACTTTCCGACATTCCCCACAAACCGATCATCAGTACGCTATCATTATTATCTTTCTTACTTTCACATAATTTTTCCATATAATTCCTTGACAACCTCAAGCCGTACACTCTACTTACTACGCTGTACTCCGTAATCGTGCAGGAGTACCAAGATTTCGATATATGCGAATTCGACTTCGCTTGCGATGATTTTCCCGCAGACTGCCCCGAAGAGAGACAAAAGGACAAGGACGTCCGGATCTCCATCAATAACCCCAAGAAATTCGATCTCTGCGGTGCCGGCAACATCAGGTGCCGGCAACTCGTTCGCAGCCCTGAAAAATCAACCGTGTGCAACTGGCCGGAAATCGTGGATTGCCAATTCGATGTTGGCTATAGTTCCATCCTGGAAGTCTACTCGCTTCAGATCGTAAGATTGCCTCTGCCGTTAAAACTCAGGATCGGGGGGCGCTGGTTCATGAACCAAGATGATCAGGAGTTTCTGACCATTCCGGACAAAGCGCTGATGGTCTTCAAGATCTGGTGCGACGACAACGTCGACAAAGGTGACGGCGGCGAGGAAGGCCGCGGCTCATCCCGCGGGGACGACGCCGGCAGCGCCGCCTACATCGGCGATCACTACGAACTGTATGGTGACGGATGGCAACGCCATGACACGGCGGGATACAATGGGAATGTCGATGTTGCCGCCATCGCCGACCCGGATGCCTGCGCCTACTACACCTTCGGCACGGGTGAAAGCGCCAGGCTCGAAATCCTGGTTCACTTCCCCCTGTCGGCCCAGGCGACCTCGGCCGCGCAGTACGACGTCTATGTCACCGAGCACTTCGTCGGGCCGGCCGGCGAGCAGGCTCTCGGCCAACCGGTCTTGACCACCGTTGTCGACCAGAGCGATGCGGATGCCTATGCCACCGCGGCGAACGATGATGGGTTCATTTCCATCGGGACCTTTGATGTACAGGTGGATGAGACCGAGTACAAATCGATCGCTATCAGGCTCAGCGCCGCCGAAGGCAGCTCGGAAACGGAAAGTCCGTCGGCCCTGCTCGTCTCCGATGCGGTGACGATCAAGACCCTCGAATAGCATCGCCACTTTGACCAACCCGGGGGGGGGATGAAGATGCGAACGCGCGATACGGGCCACCATGATCTGCCGGGTCACCCCGGAGAACCAACATCCAGGAACATTCGTTCTCTTCATCCCCTCCAGCTCATCCTCCTCTTCATCACTCTTCTTCCGGCGCCTTTCCTCCGCGCCCAGACCATCTACGACATGGGCGAGATCAACGGGGACCTCAGAATCATCGGGGCTGAACGGAGTGACTCGCTAAAATACCTGACCAATATCGATTTCGACGCGAACGGCCAGGACGATTACATCCTCAGTCTGCCCGGCCACCACGGCATTGGCAAGATTTCCATTTTCCTTGACTATGCCCCCCCCCTGCGGAGCAGCTTCCTCGATCTTCTCCACACATCGCCCGACATCAGCATTGTCGGCGGGCCGGTAAGGGGGGTAACACAAGATATCGGTGACACCCTGATCTCGGCCGATTTCAACGGCGACGGGGTGCCGGATTTTGTCACCTCCGACTATATACACGATTATGCCTACTGCTATTTCGGATCGCCTTCCTGGACGAGCGGCACCCACCTGCAGATCCCGGCCGATCCCCCCGATCTGACCATCCACCATGATGGCGAAGGGGCGGGGTATCCCGGACATTTCGGGCAGGATGTGGCTTCGGGCGATGTCAACGGCGACGGGATCGCCGACATCATCATCGGGGAGTTGTATGCGCTGAATCACTCGGACGTGGGGACCGGAGCGGTCCACGTGGTCTACGGGCGGTCGTCCTTTGCCCCGCCCCAGGTGATCGACCTCTCCCAGACCCCGGCGGACATCACCATCTTCGGGGCGGGCTATGCCGATCAATTAGGCTATCGTGTCGCCTCCGGCGACGTCAACGGCGACGGGATCGACGACATCGTCGCCGGCTCCCGCTGGGGCCGGGCCGATGATTTCGGCCGGGTCTACGTCATCTATGGCTCGACCGGTTTTCCCCAGGAGCACCTGATCGACCTGGCAATGGACACACCGGACATCGAGATCAGGGGCCGGGAGTACTATTCAGCGACCGGCGACATTGTCGGAGTCGCCGACCTGAACGGCGACGGCCGCAAGGACATCTGTTTCAATGCCGGTTTGATCGACACGATCCCGGACCGGCGGGGCGTGGTCTTCGTCGTCTACGGGCAGGATTTCCCCTCCGGGCACTTCATCGACCTGGAAGCGGAACAGGCCGACCTGGAGATCATCGGCGACGCCTTCGAGGTCTCCTATCTCGGTTACGACATGACCGGCGGCGACATGGACGGCGACGGCTGCGAGGAGCTGGTCCTCACCGCCTTCAGTTGCGCTGAACGGCAGGAGGACGAGGGGGTGGTCTATGTGCTTCCCGGTTCCCGCCACTACCCGCCCCACCTGTCCCTCGACTTCTCGGTGGATGCGCCGACGCTGGAGATCCACGGCTATCAGGAATTTCCCATGAATATCCTGAGCAAGATGCAGGATATGAACGGCGATGGTTTGAAAGACCTGATCTGTTCATCGCCGGGTGCGTGGCGGGATGTTGAACCGGATGTTTACTGGGCCGGCCATGTCTATGTCATCCTCTCCGACGGCAACCTGTTTGACCCACCGGCTTTCCTGGCTTCGCCGGGGTTTTATCCAAGCAGCCCACCCGAACTGCGGCTCTATGACGCCTTCTACAACGAGACCTGGATGGCGAGTTTCTCGCCCTACCTGGTGCAGGGCTACGGGCTGGTTTCCAGCGGCGGCGACCTCGACGGCGACGGCTATGACGAACTGATCACCGGGCCGGGGCCGGGGCCGTATCATCCCGCCCTGGTGCAGGTCCTCGACCGGGAGGGGGAACGGCTGGCCGCGTTCCAGGCCTACGGCACGCCGCGGTATGGCGTGCTGGTCTCCAGCGGCGACCTCGACGGAGACGGAGTGGACGAGATCGTCACCGGGGCCGGGCCGGGGGCGGTGTACGGGCCCCATGTCCGGGGCTGGCGCTGGGACGGCGGGGAGACGGTTTCGCCGCTGCCCGGTGTCAGTTTCCTGGCCTACGGCACCAACCGCTGGGGGGCCAACGTGGCCTGCGGCGACATCGACGGCGACGGGGCGGATGAGATCGTCACCGGGGCCGGGCCGGGGGACGTCTTCGGCCCCCACGTCCGGGGCTGGCGCTGGGACGGCGAGGGGTTGGTTTCAGCAATGCCGGGCGTCAGTTTCTTTGCCTACGGCACCCTGCGCTGGGGGGTCAACGTGGCCTGTGGCGACATCGACGGCGACGGGATCGACGAAATCGTCACCGGGCCGGGGCCGAGCGAGATCTTCAGCTCCCACGTGCGGGGCTGGGACTACGACGGCGAGGCGGTGGCGCCCATCGACGGGATCAGCTTCATCGCCTACCCGAACTTGCCCCATTCGATGGGTTGCACCGTGGCCTGTGGCGACGTGGACAATGACAGGGTTGCCGAGATCCTCACCGGGCCCGGGCCTCATCCGGCGAACCCGGCCTGGCTCGGGACCTGGAACTACGACGGGAAGGCGTTGTCGCTGGTCGAGAGCAAGACGTTCCTCGTCTTCGAGGAGGGCGACTATGTCGGCGGGGCGCGGATCGCCCTGGGCAACCTCCGGCAGCAGCCCGAGTATCTGCCGGAGTGATACAATGGGAATGTCGATGTTGCCGCCATCGCCAGCCCGGATCTCACCGATGAGGTGGTAGTGGCCATCGGCCAGGCCTACGGCTCCATGCTCGGCCGCGACAGCTGCAAGTGGATCGACCTCGGCCTGGACTGCCGGCTTAGCTCGGCACGCATCGACGCCCTGCTCACCGAGTATGCCAAGGCGCCGAAGCTGACCCGGGAGCGGCTCTACCTCGAGACCATGGAACGCATCCTGCCCCGGGTGCGGCTCTACGTCGTCGATCCCGGCGGCGACCCGGAAGGCATGCGGCTGCGCATCGTCGAGCCGGGCACGACCCCCTGAGGCAATCCCACACCCCCCCCCGCATCCCGGTTGACAACCCGTTCGCACCCTGCAAATATAGGTCGGTTTTCAACA
>Ga0180436_10003680_pt1 | contig 13986 bp, 9 predicted proteins | sample SS_ome_2_FD_132434 | JGI IMG/M metagenome (GOLD analysis project Ga0180436, IMG submission 132434) | Hypersaline lake sediment archaeal communities from the Salton Sea, California, USA - SS_3_S_2 metaG | ecosystem: Environmental > Aquatic > Non-marine Saline and Alkaline > Hypersaline > Sediment...
CCGCGGCACCACACATTCTTCGAAATGCTCGGAAACTTCTCTTTCGGAGACTATTTCAAAAAAGAAGCTATTGAATTTGCCTGGGAACTCTGCACGGAAGTCTATGGGCTGAACAAGGAAAAACTGATCGTCACCGTGTACGAAGAAGACGATGAGGCCTGGGAACTCTGGAAAAATCACATGGGTATCCCCGAAAGCCTTCTCTATCGATGCGATGCCAGTGAAAACTTCTGGGCCATGGGAGATACCGGACCCTGCGGACCCTGTTCCGAACTGCACTATGACCTGGGTGAGCTGATCGGCGATACGACTTCTCCGTTCGGGGTTGAGAGCAATCGCTTCGTGGAAATCTGGAACCTTGTTTTCATGCAGTTCAACCGCGACGAAAGCGGAAAAATGACACCCCTCCCCCGCCCGTCCATTGACACGGGGATGGGCCTGGAGAGAATAGCCTGTGTCATGCAGGGTAAAGCCAGCAACTATGAAACTGACCTGTTCCAGCCGATAATCGAAGAGGCCTGCCGCCTGACCGGTACCCGGTACGGAGATTCTCCTGAAAACGATACCAGCCTCCAGATTCTCGCCGACCACAGCAGGGCCTGCATGTTCCTCATCGACGACGGAGTTATCCCCGGGAACGAGGGAAGAGGTTATGTCCTGAGAAAGATCCTTCGCCGTGCAATCAGGCATGGCAGGTTCCTGGGCCAGGATAAGCCTTTTATCTTCACTCTTGCTTCGCTGGTATCCGAGCTGATGAAGGACGCCTACCCCGAGCTTGAAAACAGCCGGGACTATGCGGCCAGGGTGGTCAGGAATGAGGAAGAAAAATTCAGCGCAACCCTCAGCCATGGGCTCGGTATCCTGGAGGATCTTTTCGAGTCCCAGCAAAAGAAAAACAGCACTTCCCTGCCCGGTAAGGAACTGTTTAAACTTTATGACACATTCGGGTTTCCTTTTGATTTAGCCAGTGAAATCGCCGGGGAAAAAGGATTCGCTATCGACGAAGAAGGCTTTAAAAAAGAGCTTGAAATCCAGAGGGAGAGGGCCCGGGCCAGCTGGAAAGGAACCGGGCATACGATCGATCCCCTCTACCAGGAACTGGCCTCCCGCGATGGGCTTCAAACTGAATTTACCGGTTATGACGAAATCTCCGAGATCGAAGGAGAAATTCTGGCCATTATCAGGGACGGAGAAGAGACTGATCAGCTGGAGGCCGGAGAATCAGGAGAGATAATCCTGAACCGCACGCCTTTCTATGCGGAAGCAGGCGGACAGGTCTCGGATACCGGAACTCTGGAATCGCCCCTTGCAAGGGCTGAAGTCACCCATGTCAGCCTTCCTGTTTCCGACCTGCGGGTTCATGCAGTAAAGCTGCTGCAGGGCGAACTGAACCAGGGAGATCAAGTGATCATGTCGGTCGATAGTGAAGCCCGCTCATCGACGGCAGGGAATCACACTTCCACTCATCTCCTCCAGGCTGCCTTGCGGGAAGTGCTGGGACCGCACGTCAAACAGGCAGGTTCCCTGGTAGCCCCGGAAAGGCTCCGCTTTGACTTCACCCATTACAAGGCACTTTCGGAATGGGAAATTCAACAGATCGAGAAGATTGTAAATGAGAAAATCCACCAGAACATCCAGGTGCTCACTGAAATCCAGGATCTCGATGAAGCCGTAGATAAAGGAGCCACCGCTCTTTTTGGCGAAAAATACGACCAGAAAGTACGGGTTGTTTCGGTGCCCGGCTACAGCAAGGAGCTCTGTGGAGGCACCCACGTTACAAGAACCGGAGATATTTCAGTTTTCAAAATTGTGAGCGAAAGCAGCATCTCCGCCGGTGTCAGGAGAATAGAAGCGGTAACCGGAGCCCGGGCTGTCGAGAGATTCGTGGAAGATGAGCGAATATTGAAAAGAATCTCTTCCCACCTCAACGCGCGGCCTGCTGAACTGGAACAATCTGTCTCGGAACTGGTATCCAGTCTCAAGGACGCCCAGAAAGAAATTGAAAAGCTCCAGGTCCAGCTGGCCCAGCAGGCTTCAGGTGACGCCGCTTCCGACACCAGGGAGGTGGAGGGCATCAAGGTGGTCGCCCGGGAAGTCAAGGGCGCCGACCGCAACACCCTGAGGCAGGTAGCTGACGACATTAAAAACCGGATCCAGTCAGGAGTGGTGGTGCTGGGATCGTCCGGGGAGAACAAGGTGAGTATCCTGGTAATGGTAACCGGGGACCTTACTGACCGGATCAAGGCCAATGAACTGATCAAACCTGTAGCCAGGCGGGTGCAGGGAGGCGGAGGGGGAAGACCTGAAATGGCGGAAGCCGGGGGCAAAAACCCCGCCGGACTGTCAGACGCCCTGGAAAGCACCTTCACCGAAGTCGGCAAATTGCTTTGAGAAATGAATATATACCTGTCAGCAGTCATGGAATTTGTTGAAGCTCCGCATTATTACCTATATTCCGTTCTTCTACTGGCGCTGGTATTCATCGCCGGCCTGCTGGCCTTTTCCAAACACTACAAGATTATTCTTTTCAGCAGCTTGATGGCCCTTCCCCAATCGCTCCTGAGTCCCCTGGTTGTCCCGGAATACTGGGACCCCGAAATGCATCTCCTCTTCGGCCTGGTCGGGATGGAAGACCTGGCATTCAGCTTTTTCACCGGCGGGCTCGTCTGGATCGGCATTCTTATGTCCCCATTCAACACCAATCACAGTTACCGGATTTCTCCGGGGCCGGTATTCCAGAGGTTTGCTCTTTGCAGCATTTTCGGGATCTCGACAATTTCTCTTCTTTACCTGCTTGGGGTCCGGAGCCTGTACAATCCCATCATAGTAATGGGATTATGGATCCTGCTCTGCCTGATGAACAGAAAGGATTACCTCCCGGTAGCGGTATCCGGATCCCTGGTATTCCTGGCCATCTATGCCGTAGTGTTCAAGGTCAGCCTTTTGATCTGGCCGGAATTCATCCTGTTCTGGAGTGCCGAAAACCTTTCCGGGATCTACCCCCTGGGAATACCGCTGGAAGAACTGGTCTGGGCATTCCTCTACGGCGGAGCCTGGAGCCTGGGCATCGCCTACATCCTGGGATTCAACATGAAAGACCCGGTCAGGACCTTACTTTCATAGTTGCCGGTGCCGTATATTTTCGCTCGTCGATCCTATAAAATTTTTTCAATGAATTGAGGCTCTGGAGCCGGATTGGATCAGGAAAGGAAAGCAGCTTGTTAAGGATTGCCCATCTGCTGGGAATAAAGAAAAACGAATTTTCGAGTTTCCTTTTTTCCGCTCTCTATTTCTTTTTCGTCCTGGCTGCCTACTATATCCTGAGGCCGATCCGCGACCAGGCGGCGGTCGCCGGCGGGGTGCACAACATCCCCTGGCTCTTTACCGCAACTCTGACGGCGATGCTTATCGCCAATCCAATATTCGCCACCCTGGTCTCCAAATTCACGCGCCGGTACTTTATTCCGATAAGCTACAGGTTCTTCACCCTGAATATCATCGCTTTTTTCGGGCTGTTCCTCTATTTCGACGCCTCGGAATCGATTTGGATCGGAAGAATCTTCTACGTATGGACAAGTGTTTTCAACCTTTTCGTCGTATCAATCTTCTGGGCTTTTATGGCTGACACCTTTTCTTCGGCCGAAGGAAAGAGGCTTTTCGGACTGATAGCGGTAGGCGGAACCATCGGAGGCATTACCGGTTCCACCATTACTGCCACTCTCAGCGAGGCCTTCGGACCCGTATATCTCCTGCTGATTTCGGCTGTTCTCCTGGAATTGGCTCTCCACTGCTTCAGGAGACTTGCCGACAAGAAACCTGAGGCGGGGCTCCCGGACTCCCCGGAAGAAGACAGTATCGAATCAGGCGGAAATCCGCAAAAGGGAAACAGCCGGATTCCCATGGGAGGCAGGATAACCGCCGGGATCAGCAATGTCCTGAAATCCGGCTATTTGAGGGGAATCGCCGGATACATCCTTCTCTACACATTACTCTCTACCTACCTCTACTTCCAGCAGGCCCAACTGTTCGAGAGTCACTTCTCGAATGTAGCCGAACGGACTGCGGCCTTTGCAAGTGTGGATCTGGCCGTCAACGCCCTGACCCTTATCACCCAGCTATTCCTCACGGGCAAGATCATCAAGAGATTCGGGGTAGGTTTTTCACTGGCTCTCCTGCCGCTGGTCTGTGTCCTGGGATTCCTCTGGATGAGTTTCAGTCCTGGAATAGTGGCCCTGGTTCTGCTGCAGGTATTCAGAAGAAGCAGTAACTATGCCGTTTCCAGGCCGGCCAGGGAAACCCTTTTCACCGTGCTCAGCCGGGAAAATAAATATAAGGCTAAAAACTTCATAGACACCTTCGTTTACAGGCTTGGCGACCAGGTTGGAGCCTGGAGCTGGGCCGGCCTGTCAGCCCTCGGGTTGGGAATTTCCGGCATCAGCCTGGTGTCCGTTCCTCTCAGCGCCACCTGGATGCTGTTATCCCTTTGGCTCGGGAGGAAAATGGATGAATCGAAAAGGTAGCAGGAAGCTTAAAATACTGCCAGATCCTGGACATTCACCGTATCACCTTCATTAATTACCGATATCGCCTGAAACTTGAGATATCTGCAGTTTGCCGGCTGGGAAAAATCAATTACTTTGGCATCCAGAAAGGCGTATTTTCGATATTCAAAATTGCCCTCGGAAAGTGTCTCCCATGCTTCCCCGTCTTTACTGCCAAGGAGCCTGTAGCGGTCGATAGCACCCCTGGTGGTATCTTCGAGGGAATTGCGCTCAATAGTGCCGTAAACTTCCCGGCGGGCGGGTTGATATGAAAAACCCCCGAGAGTCCTCTCCCTGCCCATGTCTATCAAGAGGCTAACGGGCTCTCCCGAAAATTCAGACTCCCAAAAGGTCCCTTCTTTCGAATCGGCGGCCAGGTCCAGGCTCCCGGAAGAACCAGCACTCTCAAGCCTGATGCTCCACTGGTCCCGGGGAGCCTTGAAAACAAATTCCTCGATATCGCTTACCTGACCGTCCGGAGACCATGAGCGAACCTTTACAACTCCACCTTCGGAAATATCCAGGGGATCTTCGTAGAGCCTGGATTCAATTCTTTCCGGGTCTGAACCGTCAAGCGAATAATAGATCTCTGCCTCGTTAAATGTATAGAACTCGGCAAACCCATCATCCCTGATCCTCAGTACCGGGGGATTCTTAATATTGTTTGAACCGATCCAGCCTGATCCTTCCCGGGCAAACCTCTCGTTCTCAGGCGTCCGATCCAAAAGTGGATCAGCCCCTACCCCGGCTTTCCACCGGCGGAGTATATGGAGCAGTTCAGCGGTCTTTTCCGGTTCCGTTTCCGCCAGGTCCACCTGCTCCCCGATATCGGTTTCCAGGTTATAGAGTTCGCAGTTTCCCTCTTCCAGAAATTCCAGCAGTTTGTAACTTCCGCTGCGAACAACGCTCACCGGCTGTCCTCGATGGTAGTGAGGGTAGTGCCAGAAAACGGCCTCTCTCTCTAGATTCGCGTCGGGGTTGGATAAAAGAGGTGCCAGGCTGATACTGTCATCTTCCGCCTGGTTGCCGGGTTCGACCAAAGCGACCTCGAGTATTGTGGGATAAAGATCGGGAGAGATGATAACCTCATTCGAAACATACCCGGCCGTCACCTTACCGGGCCAGCGGAAAATATAGGGGACCCGGATGCCGCCTTCATAATGGGTCCCCTTGCCTTCACGGAGAGGGAAATTTCCATTGAAGCTTCCTCCGGCCAGGGCTCCATTGTCCGAAGTGAGGACTACCAGGGTACTCTCGGCAATACCCAGGTCATCCAGCCTGGCCATGATTTTGCCTACATTTTCATCCAGGCTCTGGATCATCGAAGCATAGTCAATGTTCTTCTTGTGATAGCCCCCTGCTTCCAGCTTTTTCCCATATTTATCTTTAAGTTCAGGTTTTCCCTCCAGCGGCGTATGTACCGTGTAGTAACACATGTTCAGGAAAAAGGGCTTATCGTCGCTGACTGCATCTTCCATCAGAGACAAGGCACTTTCGGTCAGGAAATCAGTCAGGTAGTCGCCCTCGACACTTCCCGGCGGAAGATTCAGATTGGTCCATTCTGTAGTCTCGCTGAGCTTTGCATATGGAAAATGATAGCTCCCGGGAGCGCCTTTGGAGTGTCCCCCCGAATTAACATCAAAGCCCTGGTGTTCGGGCCAATACCTCTCGCTTTCGCCAAGGTGCCACTTTCCGACATGGAGGGTTGTGTAGCCAGCCGCTTTGAGCTTTTCCGCCAGGGTCTCCGTCTCCAGGGGAAGTTCATACCTGTATTTTGGAGTTATGTGACTGTCGTTTCCGGTGCTGTGGCCCGGAATCCAGTCCGTAATTTTCAGCCTGGCTGGATGCTGACCGCTCATGATACTGGCCCTGGTGGGCGAACAGACTGCGCAGGCGGCGTATCCATTGGTGAATCGCATTCCTTCCGATGCCATCCTGTCAATCGAAGGGGTCTCGTGAAAGTCATCATGCGCGTAGCATCCGAGATCACTCCAGCCCATGTCATCAACCAGAATCAGGACTATGTTGGGTTGTTCGGCGGGACCTGAACTGCAGGAAACAGCCGGAAAAATGACAATTATGCCGAAAATGAGGGCCAGGAGAGCTTCGAGCCAAATCCGGTATTTCTTCATTTGCCCTTTATAGCAGAGGCAGGACGGCGTGCAAAGGGAAGGAGCCGAAAACAGCAACCGGCGCTTCAAGTTAGTGGGGCCACCGGCCGATAGTCGGATCATACAGGGGGAAACTTGGGGGAGTTGAATTGGGAAAGTAAGATCGGAGATGTGAAATGTTAGATGTTCGCACTGAACTTCGAAAATCACCCATCTCACATTTCAGTTTGGGCCTCAGACTTCGGACTTCAAGCTTTTCCCCGATACCGATACCGTTAGCGATACCGACCCCGAAGCCGGGGTGCAGGCGGGACAGGTCCGAAGGACCGCCTCTCGTCCCCCGGCAAAGGCGGGGGACGACTTCAGCCCAGGGGGTAGACCCCGGACCGAAGGTGCGGGGACGGAGCCCTGGGTCAGGGAACGCCGAAAAACGAGAGAGTGCCGAAGGTACGGCCTGGGTTTTTCGACCCCGTAGAAGACGGAGAAGGAGTCTGGGGTAAAAAATGCCTCAATGAGTTCCAGAATGTCCGCTGGCGTTCCCCTACTCCCCTTCACCCGAAGACGGCGCCCTTCCGCCGAGTTCCCGGTCCAGGAAAAGAATCCCCTGCGGGCTGTCGCCTACCAACTCCAGTTTGTCGCAAATTCCAGCAGCATTTTCTTCTTCCTCGACCTGCTCTTCAACATACCAGAGGAGGAACTGTCCGGAGGCGTAATCGTTGAGATCATTTGCCAACTTGACCAGATCGTTGATCCTTCCTGTTATGTACTGTTCATGTTCAAGGGCAGCCTGGAATGCGGCGAGAGTAGATTCCCACTCGGCTGTGGGTTTATCAATCTTATCGAGCACAACCCTGCCACCGCGGGTCTGCACGTATCCGATGAATTTCATGGCATGCTCCACCTCTTCCTGCGCCTGCAGCCTCATCCAGTGGCCGAATCCCGACAGGTTCTTATCCTCGAAGTGGGAAGCCATGGCCAGGTAAAGGTAAGCCGAGAACAGTTCAGCATTGATCTGCTCGTTGTAGGCTTTCTCCATTTTTTTGTTCAACATCTTCCAATCTCCTCTATCTTAAGCTGGTTTTCGAATTTATCAGCCTCACCCAAAAACATTCCGGGAAAGACTTTTATCAATAATAACGCATAAATACGTATGAGGGGCAGCTGACGCTGGTTTCACCGATCAGGCTTCCTTTTCACTCCTGTTTTCCACCTCTTTCCACAGCCTCAGGAGATTACCCCCGCAGACTTGTTCGATCTCTTCCCGGGTAAAACCGCGATCCTGCATTTCCCTGACCAGATCCCTGTATTTTGAGACATCCTCCAGTCCGGTTGGCACGGCGTCGCCGATCCCGTCGAAGTCTGATCCGAGTCCAACATGGTCGATACCCGCCAGGTCGACTACATGCTCGATATGGTCCACAACCCGGCTGAGCGGAACCTCCGGAAGGGGATTCTCAGCCTGCAGTTTTTTTCGATATTCGACAGCCTCGGGGTCCCTCCAGGTAAGACCCTTCTCCTCCATAAAAGAACGAAGTTTCCGTGAAATCTCCCGTGAAGCGTCAGCATAGTCCGAATCAAGGAAAGATGCGCAGAAATTGATCTGGATCAAGCCTCCGGATTGAGCCATCTTCCGGATCATTTCATCGCTCATGTTCCGCTCCAGTCCAGGCACGAAATGCCGGCAGCAGGAATGGGTCGCCAGGACCGGGGCTTTTGAAATTTCCAGCACCTGGTAGAAAGCGTCATCGGAGGCATGGGAGACATCGATCATCATGCCCAGTCGATTCATTTCCTCGACGACTTTCTTCCCGAAGGGGCTAACGCCTCCCCAAACCTTGTCTTCATCGAATGAGGAATCACATATGGCATTGGCCCGGGAATGAGTCAACGTCATGTACCTGACTCCGCGATCGTAATAATGAACTATTTTCTGAAGGTCCTCTTCCAGGGCCGTCCCGTTTTCGATTCCTATGGGCAGGGAAATCAATCCTTTTCGAAAATTTTCTTCAATGTCATCAGGAGTCAGGGCCGCGGCAAACTTTTCAGGGTTGAGGCGGATAGAATCATGAATTTCGTCAATCATCCGGTCGGCCAATTCAGCAGCCCCACCCTTCTCTTTCATCGATGGAGAAATATAGACAGCCATGAAGGCAGCGTTCAGGCCTCCTTCTCGTGCTTTTTGATAGTTGAAATGCCCCGTCGATTCAGCGAGCGTAAATCCGCCTGCGGCTTCGTGAACCAGCATCGGTGAATCCATGTGAGTATCAATGATCAGTATCTCGTCGGCCAGGTCAGACCCGGCGGGACTCGCAGTACTCGCAGGTTCAATGGAACATCCGGAGTTGATTAAGAGGAAAAAAGCAACCATCGCCAAGAGCTTGATTTTCAAAACAGACCATCCTTGAAAGGCAATATTGGTTCAATTGTAAAGATAACGGCAGATCATCCAATATTACAACACAATTTTCACAATTAGAATCGCCCGCGTCGGGCTGATGCGAAGAGCCCCGGGAAAACCTTCTGTTTTCTCAGGGCTGTTCCGGGAAGAGTTTTCTGCTGTATTCCTGAACGAATATCTGCGAAAATGGTATTCGACGGCAGGGAGGGCGAATGGCCGGCCTCCGCCGTCGTTTTTTGCTATGACAGGAGGGCCCAATGGATAAGACTTTCCTACAGTTAAACATTTCCCTGACCCTTTTCATTCTAATGATTTCGTTTTTGGCGGCCGGCGACCGGATCTCGGGTCCCCAGTTCACTACGAGGTCTGAGGTAATCGCCGCAAATGGCATGGCTGCCACGAGCCAGCCGCTTGCCACGGGAATCGCCATCGACATACTGAAAAAAGGCGGCTCCGCAATCGACGCCGCAATCGCCGCGAATGCCGCGCTGGGACTGATGGAACCTACCGGAAACGGAATCGGCGGCGACCTGTTTGCCATTGTCTGGATAGACAAGGAAAAGAAGCTTTACGGGCTTAATGCCAGCGGCAGGTCTCCCGCGGCTTTGACGATGGAGGAATTCCGCAACCGGGGTCTGGAAATGATTCCGGCCAGAGGGCCCCTGGCGGTTTCCGTTCCTGGAGTGGTTGACGGCTGGTTTGAACTCCACTCAAAATTCGGCCGTCTCCCGATGAAAGAAATCCTGGAACCGGCCATCCAGTATTGCCGTGAAGGATTCCCCGTGAGCCCCGTAATTTCGATCTATTGGAAGGCCTCAGAGTTCCTGGGTGAAAATCCAAATTTCCGGGAGACTTTCCTGCCTGACGGCAGGGCCCCGGAGGCCGGAGAAATTTTCGGCAATCCGGATCTTGCCTCCACCCTTCAGAAGATAGCGGAGGAAGGCAGGGACGCCTACTACAAGGGTGAAATCGCCAGGACTATTGATGAATACTGCAGGCGGGTCGGATGCTATTTGCGCTATGAAGACCTCGCCTCGCATAGTTCAACCTGGGTTGAACCGGTAAGTACCAACTATCGTGGATACGATGTATGGGAACTCCCGCCGAATGGACAGGGCATTGCCGCCCTCCAGATGCTCAACATCCTCGAGGCCTACAACCTCAGGGAAATGGGTCATAATACCGCCGATTACCTGCACCACCTGGTGGAGGCTAAAAAACTTACCTTTGCCGACAGGGCCAAATTCTACGCGGATCCCGAGTTCAATGCCCTTCCAGTGAGTGAACTCATCTCCAGGGAATACGCTCAGGAGAGACGAAAACTGCTGGATCCGCTGAAAGCGATGGTCGAAGTTCCTCCCGGTAACCCCCGCCTGGAAAACGGTGACACCATCTACCTCACTGTAGCCGACAAGGACCGCAACATGATTTCGCTGATCCAGAGCAATTATCTTGGCTTCGGTTCAGGCCTGGTCCCTGACGATCTCGGCTTTGGGCTGCAGAACCGGGGGGCGCTTTTCACTCTCGAGGAAGGGCATTTCAACCAGTATGAGCCTGGCAAAAGGCCTTTCCACACCATTATTCCCGCTTTCGTCACCCTGGACGGAAATCCTTTTCTCAGCTTTGGGGTTATGGGTGGTGACATGCAACCCCAGGGACATGTCCAGGTTCTGTGCAACCTCATCGATTTTGGAATGTCACCCCAGGAAGCCGGCGATGCTCCGAGATTCCGCCACACCGGCTCCGCTCAACCAACCGGCTCCGAGGCCCAGTCAAGGGGAGGGACGGTAAATTTGGAATCAGGGATTTCAGCGGCCGAAAAGCTGAAACTTATCGATAAAGGCCACCGGATCGGTTTCATATCCAACGGGTACGGCGGATACCAGGCCATAATGTACGATGCCGAACACAACGTTTACCTGGGAGCCAGCGAGTCGCGAAAAGACGGTCACGCGGCCGGGTATTGATGAGAAAAACTGATATGAACGAAAACTCAAAAATTGCTGATTCCAGCAGTTCCGAAAAGCTGATTCCAAAGGGGATCCTCTGGCCCTTCATCCTTTTAACCAGCTGTTTTGCCTGGTGGGGCCTGGCCAACAACATGACCGACACGCTCCTGGCCGCCTTCAAAAAAATCATGAGCATGTCTGATTTCCAGACATCATGGATTCAGCTGGCCTTTTACGGTTCATATTTCTGCCTGGCATTTCCCGCGGCCCTTTTCATCAAGCGCTTCACCTATAAAGCGGGAGTCCTGCTGGGCCTGGGCCTTTTCGTAACCGGGGCTTTTCTTTTTTACCCTGCCAGCATCACGATGAACTATTTTCATTTCCTCGGAGCGCTCTACATCCTGGCGGGAGGCCTCTCGATCCTGGAAACCAGCGCGAATCCCTATGTCATCGCGATGGGCCCCGAGGAGACCGGGACCCGGCGCCTTAATTTCGCCCAATCCTTTAACCCCATCGGATCAATCCTGGGAGTCGTACTCAGTAAATATTTCATCCTATCCCATTTAAACCACGCAAATGCCGAAGAACGTGCCCTCATGAATCCCCAGGCACTAAAAGAGATCCAGTCAGCCGAACTGTCCGCGGTCATGGGTCCCTATGTGGGAGTAGCCATCTTCCTGCTCTTCCTCTGGATCATGATAGCTTTCTGCAAAATGCCCAAAGCCTCAGACGCCGACAGGAGCCTTAACCTTGGGCCGACGCTGAAAAGGCTTCTCAAAAATCGCAATTACGTGCTCGGAGTTCTTGCCCAGTTCTTCTACGTAGGGGCCCAGATTGGCGTTTGGTCTTTTACCATCCGCTATGTGATGCAGGAACTCCACCTGAACGAAGAAGAGGCGTCCTCCTATTACCTGGCTGCCCTGATCCTCTTCGTCCTGGCAAGATTTGTATGCACCGGCCTTATGAAATATTTTTCACCCGGGCAACTCTTGTCGGCGCTTTCCCTGCTGGCCATAGGATGCTGCCTGGGCGTGATTTATGTCGGGGGAATTATAGGCGTGATTTCCCTGGTTGGAATTTCAGGGTGTATGTCCCTGATGTTCCCGACAATCTACGGACTGGCAGTCAGGGGCCTGGGCGAGGACACCAAGATAGGCGGTTCGGGACTGATCATGGCTATCCTGGGAGGAGCGGTCATGACTGCCCTGCAGGGACAGGTCTCAGACCAGACCGGAAGCATCAACCTTGCTTACTGGGTACCGCTTGGGTGCTTCGTTACGATTTCCATATACGGAATACTTCACCTTAAAGAACGGCATCAAAAAGCCTGATGTAAAATACAAAGTCATGTTCCTAATCGAGAAAGTTCGAGCCGGGATATCAATAGGAAACAGGAGATAACAATGCTTACCAGAGAACAGATCAAGGCCGTGCAGGAGGAAGCCCTCGAATACCTGAACAAGGCCGCCATCAAATTAACCCACGAGGAAATTGAAAATATCGAAATAGCGGATTTCGGTTTCGGGATCGATGAGTTAAGGCGGACCGGGCTGGAGCTGGTTGTCTACGAGAATAACGACCGCTACTGTGCCAAGGAAATGGTGCTTTTCCCGGGACAGACCTGTCCTGAGCACCGGCATCCGCCGGTATCCTCGGATCCCGGGAAAAAAGAGACTTTCCGCTGCCGCTGGGGAAAGGCCTTCCTCTACGTGGAGGGTCCCAAAACCAGCAATATCAAAGCCAAGGTACCGGAGGGAAGTGAAGACTACTACACGGTATTCAATGAAATCATCCTGAATCCCGGTGATCAGTACACGATCGATTCAGGGGTGCTGCACTGGTTCCAGTCCGGGGAAGAGGGAGCCGTGATTTCGGAATTTTCTTCAACCAGCCGTGATGACACTGATATTTTCACCGACCCTCGAATAAAGCGGATACCCGAAGTAGCCGATGAATGAGGCCTGGTTTTATCCACTGCTGTTTTTGACTGGAATAATTGCGGGCACCCTGAACGTAATTGCCGGCGGGGGATCGTTTCTGACCATTCCCCTGCTTATCTTCATGGGCCTTCCACCCCTGGTAGCCAATGGGACCAACCGGATTGGAATCCTCCTTCAGAACATTTCCGCCACCTGGTCATTCAAAAGGCATGGGGTATTGAAGGACCTGCCCCTGCTTCCCTGCCTGATATCAGCCATAGCCGGCTCTGCCCTGGGGGTCCCGGCAGCCATTCTCGCCGGTGACAACGCATTCAAACGCATCCTGGCAGTTTTCATGATCATTGTCTCGCTCTGGACAATTGCCGATCCCCTGAAGAAGCTGCAGCCCCACGTGGAAAGTGCACAGATCAACCGCAAAGCCGCGGTGGCCGGTTTCTTTTTCTGCGGATTCCTCTCTGGATTCGTCCAGGCCGGTGTAGGTTTTTTCATCCTCGCCCTGACAACCTACCTTGGTTTGGACCTGGTGAGAGGAAACGCCCTGAAAGTCACGGTCATCCTGGGTGCCATTACTGCTTCCCTGGCCCTCTACGCCTGGCAGGGATACGTCCTGCTCATACCCGGATTGGTATTGGCCGGGGGAACGGTGCTGGGCAGCCAGATTGGAGTCAGACTGGCTATCCTGAAAGGCCACAAGTGGATTAAGGTAGTTGTCACGGTGATGGTGGTCCTGTTCGCGGTTAAGCTTCTGCTGGAAAGCTAGTTTGGGACTGGAAGGTATCGAAATCTTTCTTCATCGCTGTTTTCACCTGTTCCGGGCTGATGCTCAACTCTCTCGCCCCGTGCTCGGCCCCGCCAAGGGGATATTCAAAATGCATCGAAACAGGGCCCCGGAAAGATGACCCGGAAAGCATTTCAAGCAATACCGGAAACTGCGCGAACCCTTCTCCCAGCGGGCAGTATGCTGCCTTCGCGGAACCATTGTCCCCGATTTCCCAGCGGGAATCCTTGACGGCAAGGCTGTGAATCCGGTTGATGATCAACCTCAGG
>Ga0180436_10003681_pt1 | contig 13985 bp, 9 predicted proteins | sample SS_ome_2_FD_132434 | JGI IMG/M metagenome (GOLD analysis project Ga0180436, IMG submission 132434) | Hypersaline lake sediment archaeal communities from the Salton Sea, California, USA - SS_3_S_2 metaG | ecosystem: Environmental > Aquatic > Non-marine Saline and Alkaline > Hypersaline > Sediment...
ACCATCGGGATTTCCGCGGCCCGTCTGGCCGTGGGCGACCCGAAGGCCACCACGGATCTGGCGATCGGCGGGATAATTGACGAATGGAGCGAGGCCGAGTGGCGGGGCTGATGCCCACCCACGACGCCGGAAGCATCGAAAGAAGATCAGAGACCAAACTTAACACCGAAAGGAGAAAGACAATGGCAACTGATAAAACGGGCATCGCCCTCGGCATGATCGAAACCCGCGGCCTGGTGCCGGCCATCGAAGCGGCCGACGCCATGACCAAGGCCTCCGAGGTTCGCCTCATCGGCCGTGAGTTCGTTGGTGGTGGCTACGTGACCGTCATGGTCCGTGGTGAAACCGGCGCCGTGAACGCTGCGGTTCGTGCTGGTGCCGATGCCTGCGAGCGTGTGGGTGACGGCCTTGCCGCTGCACACATCATCGCCCGTCCCCACTCCGAAGTGGAAAGCGTGCTTTCGTAAGAAAGCCGCTCTCGGGCGAAAGACTTTAATCAGCCCAAGAGCCTGGGCAGCAATAGGAGCTTAAGAGAATGGCAAGCGAAAAGATGGGTATCGCGCTCGGCATGATCGAAACCCGCGGCCTGGTGCCCGCCATCGAAGCGGCGGACGCCATGACCAAGGCATCCGAGGTCAGCCTGGTTGGCCGTGAATTCGTCGGTGGCGGCTACGTGACCGTGATGGTCCGCGGTGAAACGGGTGCGGTGAACGCCGCCGTCCGTGCCGGTGCCGATGCCTGTGAACGGGTTGGCGACGGTCTTGCGGCCGCGCACATCATTGCCCGTCCGCACTCCGAAGTGGAAACCATCCTCTCGGGTGACACTGGCGCCAAGGGCGCAGGAAAAGCCAAAGCTTGATGCGGGCCCAGGGTTTGGGGGAGGCACGGCCTCAGGGCATCCTCCCCCACCCACCCTGTGACCGGCTCGCGCCAAGCCCCCCGTTTTCGGCAAGACGGTGCGCGGTGATATCCGCGTCCCAACACAGTCGGTGCCGTAGCGGATTCAACATGGTTCGGCTATGGCCTGTCGTGTGCATCGGAAGAAAAGGATCATGCCATGACAAACGCAGTGAACGGCGATGCGGATTGGGCCGAACGGGAACGTCCGGCCAGCCTGTCGAAACGCTTCATCTTCGCCAGCTATGCCGAGAACCGCGATTTTCTCGATCGGGTCGCCGACTTGTCCGAGGAAACCGGTATCCACCCGGATATCAGTTTCGGACGCGAGTATGCGAACCTGACGATCAACCCCATGGAAGGCGATGCCCTGTCCGATGTGGAGCGTGACTTCGCCAAGCGCATCGACGCGGTCGTCGATCCGGCCGGCTGAGCGTGGGATGGCGCCCGTCATGCCCTTCCTGGTGACCCCGACATGAGCCCGACGGCCCCCAAACCTGTCGTGAATGTCGCCGCCGCGGCCCTGACGCGGGCGGACGGGCGGGTGCTGCTCGCAGAGCGCCCGAACGACAAGCTTTCAGGTGGCCACTGGGAGTTCCCCGGCGGCAAGGTCGACGCTGGTGAGAACGAACGCCAAGCCCTTGTCCGCGAGGTGGCCGAAGAAGTCGGTATCGTGATCGATGCCGCCGCGCCGTGGCTGGTCTATGACCACGAGTACCCCGACAAGATCGTGCGCCTGCACATCTACAAAGTGTCGTCCTGGCACGGCACGCCGCGCGGCCAGGAACGCCAGCGCATTTCGTGGGAAGATCCGAACGCGCTCGCCGTTGCGCCCCTGATGCACGCCTATAGCCGTGCACTCGATGCCCTGCGCCTGCCGACCGTGATTGCCGTCGCCTATGCGGATAGCTGTGGGCGGTCGGAGTTTCTTGCGCAGACGGAGCGGGCCCTGCGAAGCGGGCTTGGCGTGATCGTGCTGCGCGAGCGCACCATGCTGCCGGCGCAGTTCACCCAGTTCGCCCGGCAGGTCAGTGACCTGGCCCATCGCTACGGCGCGAAAGTGCTGGTCGAGGCCGGCAAGGCTCATGCCGGTCACAGTACCGCCGACGGCGCCCACGTGTGCTGCTGCAAACTACCGGAGATGACAACCGCGCCGGCCGGGGCGATCTGGTCGGCATCGTGCAAGACACCCCATGACCTGGACCTGGCCGCCGCACGTGGCGCGACTTTTGCCACCGTGCCGCCGCCCGGTGCCGAGGATGGGACGGCCATCGATTGGGATCGGTTCAGCGCGATGATCAAACGCAGTGCTGCGCCGGTCTTTGCCTCGGGCGGCCTTGCGCCTGAACACCTCGACCACGCCCTGCACGCCGGGGCGCACGGGATCGCGTTGCCATTGTCTGCGTGGTGATTCCGGCGGGGGCGCTCAGTCGGCAGGCATGCTGCGCGCCCGCAACTCCTTCATCCCCGCCTCGAAGTTCTCGATCGACGTCCGCCCCTCGTTCTTGACGAAATCGATGAAGGTCTCGGCGACGATGCTGAGGTTGCGGCCTTTCGGGTAGAGGATGTACCAATCGCGCTTGATCGGAAATCCCTGAACGTCGAGCACCGAGATCGGCCCATCTTCACCCTCCAACACCAGCGACTGGCGCGACATGACCGCGACGCCAAGGTCGGCCACGATGGCCTGCTTGATCGCCTCGTTGCTCGCGAACTCCATCTTGGCCGAGGGCAGCGTGAGGCCCTCCCCGGTGACGAGTTGCTCAAACGCCGCCCGCGTGCCGGAGCCTTGCTCACGCATGATCAGCGGCTCCTGGATCAGGCGTGCAAGCGGGATGTTCGTCTCGCCGACCAGCGGGTGGTCGTATCGCGCCATCGGCACCAGTGGATTGGGGAGCAGTGGAAAGGATTCGGCTTCAAACCCCTCCGGCGGCTTGCCCATGATGTAGAGATCGTCATCGTGGCGATGGATACGCTTGAGCAGGTTCTCGCGGTTCGTCACCTTCAGCTCGACGTCGATGTCGGGAAACACACGGTGAAACCCGCCCAACACGTGCGGGCCAAGGTATTTCGCCGAGGTCAGCACCGCGATCTTCAGCCGCCCCCGTTTCATCCCCTCGACGGCGGCGATCTTCATCTCGAGGTTTTCCAGCGCGGCAAATACGTCGTGGCAAGCGGTGTAGACCTCCTTGCCCATTTCCGTCATCTGCGCCTGCCCGCCGATCTGTTCCAGAAGCGGGTGGCCGATACTGTCGGCGAGCTTCTTGATCTGCATCGAAACGGTGGGCTGCGCGAGGTAGAGCTCGTCGGCGGCCCGGGTGTAGCTTCCAAGGCGTGCCACCGCCTCGAACACCTGAAGCTGGCGCAGCGTTGTGTATTTGATCAGCGTGCCAACCGGAAGGGTGCGGGCCATGGTTCCCTGCTCAGGACAATGTGGGTTTCCGACGCCGCGCGACGCGGAAATCATCGTCCGACCATGCCACGTATCCGGATTGAAAAAAAGTAGGGCCGAGCTGCGCTCCGGTCCAGTGGCCACCGCTTGCCAGCGGGCTAGAGGCCCGTTGTGCTCCCCGGGCAAACCAGCCGGCATAGGGTTTATCGATAGTTGGTATAGGGGATTGAAATTGGTCGGCCGAAATGGGCGCTGCTAATATCTTGCAAAATGATTCGGACGCAGGGCCAATGAACGAGCAAACCAGCCAAAAATCCATTATAATGAAGCTGTTGCCGTTCCTGCGTTGGTTCCCGATGACCAGCGGCGGTATTCGTGCCGACATCATTGCCGGCATCAGCGTGGCGATGATTTTGGTGCCCCAGAGCATGGGTTATGCCAAGCTTGCGGGCCTGCCGGTGGTCTATGGACTATATGCCGCAGCCCTGCCCGTGGTGATCGGGTCGATGTGGGGGTCGTCGCGCTACCTGCACACCGGCCCGGTGGCGATGCTCTCGCTGCTGTCGGCTGCCTCACTCGCGCCCTTCGCCTCGGCGGGCACAGAGCTCTTCATCCAGCTCTCCATCATGCTCGCCTTGATGGTCGGCATCCTGCGCCTTCTGCTCGGGGTCTTCCGCCTCGGTATCCTGATGAACTTCGTATCCCACCCGGTGATGATGGGCTTCACCAACGCCGCGGCGCTGATCATCGGCTTGTCGTTGCTCAACACCTTCTTCAATGTGCCTAAGCCCGACACCGGCGCGTTTCTCACCGACTTCTTTGGCGTGTTCAGGCAAATCGGGGAGGCGCACTGGCCCACCGTCCTGTTCGGACTGGCAACCCTCGCCGCGCTGCATTTCCTGCGCAAAGTCGCGCCGTCCATCCCCGGTGTTCTGGTCGTGGTCGTGCTGGGCACGGCGATCAGTGCGCTGATCCAATTCGAGCGGACCGAAGCCGTATCGACAGAACAGATCACCGACACCAACGTCCGCGATACCTTACTCGCCATCGTCGAAACAGCGGATAAGCTCCAAGTGGATTCGGAGGAAATCTCCGAGGCCTCGCGCGCGCTCAAAGCGGTGGAGCCCGGCAGCGTCGATGCGGTACGGATCGGTGGCGAGATTGACCTGCTGCGATACGACGAGGCGCTCATGAAGGAACGCCTGAGCGACCTGCGCGTCGAGGCGCACCGGATCAAGCTCACCCGCGTTGAGGCCGCGGATGGGAGCGTCACTTTCCGGGAGCGGGTTGAAGGCGACACCGGCCCGGCCTGGCGGCTCAACCGGATGACGGCGGATGGCCCGGTTCTGTCGGCCGGCGGCCAGGTTGTCGGCAACATCCCGCAGGGCCTGCCGGCGTTCCAACTCCCCGTGCTCAACTGGGAAGTCCTGCCCGCCCTCGCGCCGGCCGCCTTCGTCATGGCGCTGATCGGATTCATGGAAGCGATGTCGATCTCGCGTGCGCTTGCCGCACGCCACCGCGACAATCTCGATCCCAACCAGGAGTTGATCGGGCAGGGCCTCGCCAACATCGTCGGCAGCTTCTTCCAGTCCTACGCGGTGAGCGGCTCTTTCTCGCGTTCGGCGGTCGCCGCCCGCTCTGGGGCGAACAGCGGCATCTTCGCGGTGGTAAGCGCGATCGCGGTGATGATCACCATGCTGTTCCTCACGCCGCTGCTTTACCACCTGCCCTTGGCCGTACTCGCGGCCATTGTGATGTCGGCCGTGTTCGGGCTGCTTGACCTCGGCAGCGTCGTACGCACCTGGAAGATCAGCCCTGCCGATGGTGCCGCCGGTACGCTGACCTTCCTCGCCACGCTCTACATGGCGCCAGACCTCGCCATGGGCGTGATCGTCGGCGTGATCCTCGCGGCGCTTCTCTTCGTGATCTCGACGGTGCGCCCGCGGACGGAACTGCAGGGGCTTTCCCCCGACGGCTCGCTGGCCGGGGCTGTCAGCCGCGACCTGCCGCCGATCGGCGAAACCTTCGTCGTGATCCGCTTCGACGCCTCGCTCGAGTTCATGAATGTGGCCCATTTCGGCGATGCGGTCACCAACGCTTTCTCCAGCAGCCCGAAGATCCGTTCGGTCCTGGTGCTTGGCGCCAGCATCAATCAGATCGACGCGTCGGGTATCGAAAAGGTGCAATCGCTTTGCGAGGGACTGCGTGCCGCCGGCGGCGTGCTGATGTTCAGCGGCTTGAAAAAGCAGGTTCGCAAGCGGATGGAAAACGCCGGGCTGATGGAGATCATCGGCCAGGAGAACCTGTTCCCCAACAAATACGCCGCGATCGACTTCCTGATGAAGCGGGAGCAGGAAGAGGGTGCAACCGAACCCGCCCGCCCGGCCGATCTGTCCCTCGGCGGGCGCCTTCGGACCGGCTGAGGCACAGCTCGCCCGTCGACCGGGGCAGCCGTCGCAATGGGCTCTGAAACCGCCAAGAGTTTCCTGTCCTGAGACGATAAGCCATCTTGTCGATGGCGGGCCTCGGCGCCTATTCTGGCAATGAGGCGTTCCGGATTGGAATGCCGGTTTCCATGGTGCGGAAGCATCAAGTGGAGGGGACTTCCGCGTCGCAGGATTCGAGGCGGAAGACATGACCAGATCCACGATATCCCGTTACATCACCAGGATGCTTTCGACACTGCTGATCGTCGTGGCCGGTGCTCTCGCAGCTGGCGCCCCGGCGGACGCGCAGGTCGATACACCGACGCCAACTGAAAACAGCCAGACGCCACCTGTAACCGGGAGCGCAGAATCCGAAGACGTGCCCGATCTGCGTCGCGCCGAAGATCTCGAGGGTGACGTCTCTGTCGAGCCGATGGGACGACCGGAGATCGTCGTCGACTGGTCACCCAAACCAGTGATTGCCGGGCCCGACGGCTTCATCGTGGTCTCGGCACGGCCCGCGAAGCCGGATCGCCGCCCGATGACATACACCTTTGATTCCGGGGCCGGTCCGCACTCCAACAAATCCGGAATCGCGTTGATCTCACGGCTATCTCGGCCAGGCTGGTTGGAAGTGACGGTGACAGCCCAAGTGGACGGTGGTTTCGAGTCCATTCCGATCACCGTCTTCATTCCAGTGCTTTCGCCAGACGACAACCTGCTGAACAACGAGATCAACCAGAAGGTTGATGATCTGCGATCCGGCTACCTCCGGCCCGAGCCGGTCGAGATCACAGACTTCGACATCACCTCGCGGCCGACGACAGTCGCCGCGGAACCGCCCCCGACCGGGGTATCCCCGGCCGCACAGCCAATTCTCGACAGTGCCGCGCCGTGGAAAGACCCGCTGGTGCAGCAATGTGTTCAACAATACCTCGATTTCATCGCGTTCCCGGTCGAAGACCGGCTCGATCCCGGCAAGTTCACCCATATCGACAATTGGGGCCGCCTGATCGGTGCGCATCTCCAGGCCACCGGGCCGGTCGACGGGTTCTGGGACAACGCCACCCACTTCGTGTGGTCGCAATACGGCTCCGAGCGGGCCACGCGCCGCTACGGGGTCTCGCTGCGCGACTATGTGGCCGACTGCCTGGATGGCCTCGCGGGCCGCAGCCCGACCGAAGACGCAGCCGGTGGCGATCAGGCGGTGCGCGATATCCTCGACAACGCGCAGACCCAGATCGATGAAGGCTACGAACGCAACGCAAGGGGCGACGTCGCCGGCGCGCTCGAGAGTTATCGCAAGGCCCTGGAGGCGCTGCTGCGGGCGCAGCGGGCAGATACCGATGGCAACTTCGAAGACCTCCTGAACGATGCGATCGCCGCGATCCGACGCAACATCGACAAGCTCGCCGAGTTGGCGCCCGACGACAGCGCCCCCGAAGGCGCGCAACCCGATACCGGCGGTATCGGCCCGGGGCTCGTGGTTGGCGAGGATATCCGCGCCGCATTCGAAACGCTCCGCCGCCGCAATATCGTTGCCTATTCCGATCTCGAGAGCGTGCAGACCGGGCTTCACGGCACCCTCGGGCTTGGGGCGACGACGCTGAGGATGCGAACCACCGAATTCCGCTATCCGCTGCCCGTGCGCGCCGCGCCCGATGGCACCCCGGTTGCCGTGCTGCCCTACAACTTCGTGCGGTCGCCGGCCAATCATCGGTTCATGGGTGTGCAGGCGGGGCATCTGCCCGACGGACAATCGAAATATGAGTTTGTTCTGTCACCTCCCGCCAGCCACGTTGGCCTGATGCGGAACTGGAACAGTAATGCGTTGACCCGGTTCTACAATGCCGAGGGCGCGCTTCTCGCCGAATACCGGAACCAGGCCAACCGGCAATTCGTCGGCTATGTCGCGGATCGCCCGGATCGCTACGTCGCGCGCATCGAGTTCGACGGTGTTCCGTCTGAGCCGGGGAGCGGCAGCAACATGCTCTACCAGGTCGGCGAGGTCGACGATCTCTACATCGGGTCTCCCGGGGCGCAGGATCGTCCGCCGCTGTCGTCCGATCCGATCAGCGGGATATGGCGCTTCCCCGACGACACCGAGATCAAATTCTCGGAAAACGGCGGTGTTCACAGCGGACAACTCCACCTGCCGGCGGCGCACCTCGCGCGCTATGGATTCAGCCAGGGCGAAACGACATACCGCGGTCTGAAGCAGGTCGATCCTGGCGTTTTCGAGGGCGAAACCAAGATGCGCAACGAGCGCGGCGACGCCTGGTGGGAGCCGATCCGACTTGAACTGGATGGCGACACCATGACCAGCCGGTTCGGAACATCGGTTCGGGTCCGCTAACCATACCCGGGCATGGACAACCGATCGATCCTTTGGACGCACGGTTGGGGGCGAAGGGATCACCTCGCATGGGCGGGCGCCGCCAGCGGCATGATCCTGTGGGGGCAATGTGTTTGGCAGCATTCGACCAGAAGGGCGGGCACCGGGCTCCCGCACTGGATAGAAACGCCATGCCGGCGTCCGCTTACTCCAAAGCCTGCAGCTCTTTGTTGGCTCGTCGCAACCGTTGGGTGAGACTGACCACGATGTTCCCGAGGATCTTCTCCATGATCCGCGGATGCCTCTTTGTCAGTTCTTGGATTGAAGCGACGGAGAACGCGTAGGCCATGACCGTTTCATCGGCGATGGCCGTTGCAGATCGTCGGCCACCATCGAGCAACGCCATCTCTCCGATCACCTGCCCGGGCCCGACCGACGCAACGCGTCGCCGGCGCCCGCCGCCAAGTTCGACACTGATGCTCACGGTACCACGGGCGACGACGAAGAACGCATTGGCGACATCACCGGTATGCACGATTACTTGCCCGGCATCGTAGCTCAATACGCTCGCTATGCCCTCTATTCCGGCGATTTCTTCAGCGCTGAGGGACGCGAAGATATCTTGGTCGGCCAGGTTGAACCGACGCAGATCGGATTTGGCGCCAGCCTGTGCGATGACCGTGTCCTCGAAGGCTTCTAGCGCGCTGTCAATGTCTGCCACCTGTTCCACAAGTCCTTCGGCCCCGGGCTCGTTTGCAAGGTTCGCGAGCGGGCTGAGCGCGGGGCGGTGGGCAGTCTCGGCAAACAGCAGATGCGGGCCCCGCCCAACAGCGATCATCTCGCGAAACAACTGTAATCCACCGGAGTCGATCATCGCGACCCTGCGGAAATCGAGCGCAACCGTCTCAACATCTTCAGGCATTTCACAGATACGACGCTGCACCCGTTCGACAGCCCCGAAGTTCAGCATCCCCTGAAGCTCAAGAACGGCAAATCTCTTTCCCGCGTCACGCAGAACCTCCACTTCCCGGTCTTCGCGGACATGACGGGAGTGAACCTGCGCGGCCGTGTAGGAACGCCGGATCACTTGGCCCGGGTCATTGCGTTCACCAAAAACGTGCAGCCCGAAGCGCTCGGCAAATCGGCGGCAGGCCTCTACACCACGTATGGAGTTGCCGACGGCATCCAGCCGGGGCGCATAGACCGCAATCCCAAGCTGCCCCGGGACCACTGCCGCAATCAGCCCGGACACGCCGCTTTTTGCTGGCAGGCCAACATCAAACCCCCACTGCCCCGCGTAGTCGTACATCCCCGCGCTCGCCATCACCGAAAGCACGTCGCGCACCGTATTCGGGGCCACGACGCTTTCACCGGTAAGCGGGTTGGTGCCGTGCGCCGCAAGTGTCGCCGCCATCACCGCAAGATCCCGGGCCGTTACGAGAATGGAGCATTGGCGAAAATACAGATCGAGAACCTCTTCGGGATCGCGTTCGATCATTCCCGAGTTCAACATCAGCCAGGTGATCGCTCTGTTGCGATGTCCGGTTTCGTTCTCGGATTGGAAAACGGCTTCATCCAACGTCAGAGTCCGTCCGGCGAACCGTGAGAACCACGTCTGCATCGCGTCCGCAGCCGCCGCGCGATCCGGGCCACACATGAGTTCAGCGGTAGCAATCGCGCCGGCGTTCACCATGGGATTGAATGGACGGTTGGTTTCTTCGTCCAGCACAATCGCGTTGAAGGTCTCGCCGGTGGGTTCCACCCCAACCTGGTTGAGCACCCGGTCGCGTCCGGATGTCTCGAGCGCCGCAGCGTACATGAACGGTTTTGAGACGGACTGAATGGTTACCGCTTGGTCACTGTCCCCGACCGAATAAACCTGCCCATCAGTGGTGGCGATGCATATCCCGAACATGTCCGGATCAGCCCGGCCCAATTCCGGGATATAGGTCGCGACTTCTCCAGATCTGAGCTCCAGAAGCTCCGCGTGCAGACGCCCGAGGTACTCATCGATTGCGCTGGGCGCCGGAACGCCAGCGGCTGCTGTTTCAGGCGTTTTCATTTTTCCCACCATTTCACTGGCTACGTTTGATGCCCAGTGAGTTCGATTCAACACGAACGATCACCGTCGTGGCGCGATCCGCTGTCAACAAGCGGCCGTGTCCGATCGATCGAAAACCGGCAACTTGCGGAAAAAACGAGCATGCCGGGGTTCCACTGCGTGCATGCCCGGCATCGGTGGTAGCCTTTCGTCGGGACTGGGGGGGCGCAGTTGAAGGATGGGTTCCGCCGAGTGCCGAATTCACGCTTCGGCATTTGGCTCAGAATTGGCGCCTGAGCTTCCGGCGCTTGACCACCGTCAAAGACGCGGCGGAAAATCGGGCATAGGTCTTGGACTCTGATTGGCGAGTGAGGACTCGCAGGTGGCTGCCGTACGACCGAAAGTTGTGATGGCGCACCGGACGCATTTTGGGCGTGTCCGGGTGAGTTGTCCTCGGCTGCGCGATGCACCCGCGCTTGCGGCGCGCGTGGAGCAGGCCTTGCGGGCCAGCCCGGCCTTCGATGACGTTCGCGTTCGGCCCCTGTCGGGCAGCATCATTCTGCACGTGACGCCCAAGATGTCGGATGACGACGTTCTGCGCCGGGTGCAACGGATCGCCGCATCGGCGGCTACGTCGGAAAGCCGGCGCAAGACGGTTGCTGTGGCACGCGATGACGTGAGCACCTGGCATCGGCACTCGGCCAAGGAGGTTCTCACCCGCTTCGACGTCGACCCTGAAGCCGGTCTGTCGGACGAGCGCGCGCAGGCGGCGCTCAAGTCGGACGGAGAAAACCGCCTGCCGGTGTTTGCCCGGAAATCCAATGTCGCGCGTTTCCTCGAGCAGTTCGATGGCTTGCCGGTGCGTATGTTGCTCGGGTCGGCCGGCGTGTCGCTTCTGACGGGCGGCGTTGCCGATGCGGTGGCAACCATGGCCGTGGTCATGGTCAATGCGACGTTGGGCTACGTCACCGAAGGCCAGGCCGAGGTGTCGATCGGCAAGCTGATGAGCGCCGAGGATGAGAACACCACCGTGATGCGCAACGGGGGGCCGGTGCGTCTGCCGGCAAGCCGGGTCGTGCGGGGCGACATCTTCGTGGCGCGCCCGGGGCGGCTGGTGCCGGCCGACGCACGGGTGGTGACGGCCAAGCGGCTGAAAGTGGACGAGTCGGCTCTGACCGGGGAAAACCGCCCGGTCGAGAAATCGCCCGACGCCCTGGTGGCAAGGGCGGCGCCGATCGGTGACCGGCCAACGATGCTGCACGCGGGCACGCTGGTAGCCGAAGGTGAAGGGCGCGGTGTTGTGGTGGCCACCGGCGGCCAGACCGTCTCGGCCCAAATCGCCAGCCTCAGCGAACAGGCCAGCCGGCCGCGCGCGCCGGTAGAGGCGGAACTGGACCGGGTTGGCAGCCTGCTTGCCAACCTCTCCCTCGTGGCCTGCGGCGTGTTCTTCGGCATCGGCTGGATGCGGGGCGTCGGGCTCGGGATGATGCTGAAAGACTCGCTCGCGCTCGCAGTTGCCGCGGTTCACGAGGGCCTGCCGGTGGTGGCGACGACCACGATGTCGATCGGGCTCAAGCGCATGGAGAAGCATGGCGTGCTCGTGCGCCGGATCGACACCGTGGAAAGCCTCGGCTCGATGCAGGTGCTCTGCCTCGACAAGACCGGGACGCTCACGCGCAATCACCTCAAGGTGGTCGATGCCGTCGCCGGGGTTCATCCCGACAAGGCCGAGATCGACGGCGCGCGCGAGGTCCTGCTCGAAGTGGCGGCGCTCAACAATCTTGCCGACTGGGGGCCGGTCGGCGCATCGGGGTCGTCGGCGACCGAACGCGCGGTGCTGAATCACGTGGCAAAGGCCGGAATTGACATCGACGCGCTGCGACAGGCCCATCCCGTCGAGGATATGTTCGAACGCACATTGGAGCGGCCCTATGTAGTCACCTGCCATGGCGGGGGGCGGGGTACGCTGGTGAAGGGTGCGCCCGAATATGTGCTCGCGCGCTGCACCGCGCTGTGGGACGGCACGCCGCTTGACGACTTGATCCGCGCCCGTGTTCTGGCCGCGAACGACCAGTTGGCGGCTCGTCCGGCCCGTGTGCTCGGCTTCGCGGCCGGCGCGGCCAAGCCGGTCGACGGGGTGCCGCAGGATATGCGCTGGATTGGTCTCATGGCCCTGATGGACCCGCTTCGCAGAGGTGCGGGCGATTTCATCTCGGCGATGCAGAAGGCCGGGATCAAGCCGATCATGATCACCGGCGACCAGGCCGCCACGGCGGTGGCGATTGCCCGCGAGTTGCACCTCTCGGGCGATGCACCGCTCAAGGTGATCGACGCGCCCGAGATCGCCTCGATGTCGCCCGAGCTTCTGGGCACCGTGGCGCAGGAGGCGCACGTGTTTTCGCGCGTCAGTGCAACGCAGAAACTGGCGATCGTGCAGGCGCTTCAGTCGCGCGGCCTTGTTGTCGGCATGACCGGCGACGGAATCAACGACGGTCCGGCGCTCAAGGCTGCCGATGTCGGCATCGCGATGGGGGCGAGCGGCACCGATCTGGCCCGCGACGTGGCGAACGTTGTGATCCGCGACGATGAGCTCAACACCCTGACCGGGGCCATCGCGCAGGGGCGCACGGTGTTTCTCAATATCCGGCGCGCTTTAGAGTTCCTGATCGCGACCAACATGTCGGAGATTGCCGTCAGCATCGTCGAGGCGCTGCACGGCCCATGCGAGTTGGAATCCCCAATGGAACTCCTTTGGATCAACATCGTGAGCGACGTGCTGCCGGGGCTCGGGCTAGCGCTGGCCGATCCCGATCCAGATGCAATGGACAAGCCACCGCGGCCGCCGACCGAATCCGTCATCCCGCCCCGCCATTTCAACCGCATGCTGGTGGACGGCAGCGTGGTATCTCTCGCGGCACTGGGTGCGCATTTTGCCGGGCTTGCCCGCTTCGGGCCCGGGCCCGAAACCCGCAGCCTGACCTTCCTGTCGCTGTCGCTCGGCCAACTCCTCTATGCCTACACCTGCCAGCACAGCGACATCCGCAACCTTGAGCCGGCGCGGCTGCTCGACAACAAGATGCTCAACCTGTCGCTGCTGGTGTCGTCGGGGCTCGCGGTTCTGCCCTACTTTGTGCCGGCGCTCCGGCGTGCGTTGAAAATTGCACCTCTCGATCTGGCGTCCACGGCGCTCGGGCTCACGGCGGCCGCCTTGCCGGCTGTTTCCGTTCTGGCCCGACGGCAGCTTGATCTTGGGCTTGAGACTGTGGAGGCGAAACCATGAAAAACTTCGTGTTGACCTCGGAATCGGTAACGGAAGGTCACCCCGACAAGCTCTGCGACCAAGTCAGCGACGCGGTCGTTGACGCCTACCTCACGGCAGGCTCCCGCGCCGGCGTGATCGCCGAATGCGCGGTCAGTTCCGGGGTGATGTTCCTGTCGGTGCGCGCCGGGCAGGAGGCCCCCGTCGACCTTGCGTCGCTCGCGCGCCGGATGATGGCGGAGGTGGGATACCCGGACAGCGCTCCGACGGTAATGCTGGATCTGTCGGTCTCACCCGATCTCACCCCCGAGGCCCTGGCGCCCGACCGGGCCCGCCACATGGTGTCGGCTTTCGGCTATGCCTGCGCTGGCAGCACCACCGCGATGCCCTACCCGATCGAAGCGGCGCACCGGATCGTCGTGGCGATCGACGCGGCCCGACGCGAGGGGCGCGTTCCGTGGATCGCGCCGGACGCCCAGGCGCAGGTGGCGGCACGGTTCGAGAACCGTGCGCCGGTGGACCTGGAGGCGGTGGCGTTGAATTTTGGCCATACGGCGACGCCGCCCCCGGAGGTCATGCAGCGCGACCTGCTTAAGGAGGTGCTGCGCCCGGCGCTTGATTTTGGACCGATCGGG
>Ga0180436_10003683_pt1 | contig 13982 bp, 12 predicted proteins | sample SS_ome_2_FD_132434 | JGI IMG/M metagenome (GOLD analysis project Ga0180436, IMG submission 132434) | Hypersaline lake sediment archaeal communities from the Salton Sea, California, USA - SS_3_S_2 metaG | ecosystem: Environmental > Aquatic > Non-marine Saline and Alkaline > Hypersaline >...
CACCCCCCACCGGATTCCATCCGATGCCCGTCCCAGCCTTCCGCCAGTCCCCGGGCCGCACCCGTCGTCGCCGGGCTCATGACGCCCTCGACCGCACGCACACCACGCTGTGCCCCAACTGCGGTGGCGCCAAGCGTCCGCACACGGCCTGCCGCGAGTGCGGTTACGTTCGCCCGGGTCTTCAGGTGAAGCCCGTCAAGCCGGACGCCTGATCCTCTCCCGAGGACGGCGTCCGACTTCTTCCCCCTCGCATTCGACATCCGCGGGATGTTTCCCCATGCGCATCGGCGTCGATGTCTCGGGAGGCGACAACGCCCCCCACGAAATCCTGAAAGGCTGCTTCGACGTCCTCGACCGTCTTGATGCGGACGACGTCCTCGTGCTTGCCGGCGACGAAGGCGAGATCCGCGAAGCGATCGCCGAGCGGGGCGTCGAGGACGACCGCCTCTCGATCCTCGGATGCGCCGAGCCCATCGGCATGGACGAATCGCCGGTCGAGGCGGTCCGTTCCAAGCGACACAGTTCGATCGTGACCCTTGCCAGACTCGGCGGCCCCAAGGCCGGCGACGAGCGGGTCGACTGCTGGATCTCGGCCGGCAACACCGGCGCGTGCGTCACCGCGGCGCAGATGTACATGCGGCGGCTCCGGAACGTCCATCGTCCGGGGATCGCGGTCACCGTCCCGACCTTCAGCGGCCCGATCGTCCTCATCGACGTCGGCGCCAACATCGAACCCAAGCCCCATCACCTCGCGCAGTACGGCGTGATGGGATCGATCTACGCCTCGCGGATCCTCGGCATCGCCAACCCCCGGGTCGGGATGATGAACGTCGGGGGGGAGGAAGCCAAGGGCACCGCGGAGATCAAGTTCGCCCGCGACATGCTCCGGGACGCCGAGAACACCAACTTCATCGGGTACGTGGAAGGCCGCGGCGTCTTCGACGGCGATGCCGACGTCGTGGTGACCGACGGCGTGGTCGGCAACGTGATGATCAAGCTCGCCGAGGGCCTCTCCGCAGGCATCTTCAAGGCGATCGCCGCCGAGGTCTTCTCGATCGACCCCGAACTCGCGATGCGGTTCGAGCCGGTGGTCAGGAGCCTCTACGCCAAGCACGACTACCACGAGTACGGCGGCGCCCCGCTGCTCGGGGTCAACGGCGTCTGCATGATCGCCCACGGTTCGGCGATCGGCCGGACGATCACCAACGCGATCCTTCGCGGACGCGAGTTCGTCCGCAGCGGCGTCAACGAAGCGATGACCGAGGCCCTTGCGACCGTCGGTCAGGGCGTGGACTCCAACCCGGTGGAAGAAGTCGGCTCATGAAGATTCCCCCGCCGCCCGCTCATCGCGGGGTCCGCATCGCGGGCACCGGCTCGTACGTTCCCGAGAAACTGCTGACCAACGACGACCTCGCCCGCATGGTGGACACCAGCGACGAGTGGATCCAGCAACGGACCGGCATCCGTCGTCGCCACATCTGCGATCCCAGCACCGAAGGCACGCTGGTGATGTCCCGCGAGGCCCTTCGCCGCGCCCTCGAAGACGCCGACGTCGACGCCTCCACGCTCGACATGATCATCGTCGCGACGGTCACCATGGAGATGACCTGCCCGAGCACCGCGGCCCGCATCGCGGGCGAACTCGGGGCGACGCCCGCCGGCGCCTTCGACATGACGGCCGCCTGCTGCGGGTTCCTCTACGCCCTCAATCTCGCGGACACGCTGATCCGCTCCGGCCGCGCGAACCGCGTCGGCATCGTGGGCTGCGACTGGATGAGCTCGATCATCGACTACGACGATCGCACCTGCTCGATCCTGTTCGGCGACGCCGCGGGCGCCGCGGTGCTCGAAGCGACCGACGACCCCAGCCGCGGGTGCGTCCACCAGACGATGCACGCCGACGGTCGCGGCTGGCCCGCCCTCTACATCCCGCGTCGCGAACGCGATCTCGCCGACGGCGACCCGGTCGAGGGCATGAAGCTCGGCTGCCTGCGAATGAACGGCCGCGAGGTCTACAAGTTCGCGGTCAACCAGTTCCAGAACGCGATCTCGGAGGCCCTCGCGTCGACCGAGCTCGCGCCGGACGAGGTCGGGTCGTACATCTGCCACCAGTCGAACCTGCGGATCATCGAGAGCGCGGTCGAGAAGCTCGGCCTCCCCCGAGAGAAGGTCTACGTCAACATCGACGAGTACGGCAACAGTTCGGCGGGATCGGTCGGGCTCTGCCTCGATCAGATGCGGAAGAAGGGGCTCATCGACGAGTCCAGGCCGTCGCTGCTGGTCGCCTTCGGCGGCGGCATGACCTGGTCGAGCTCGGTCTGGAACTGGTAGCGGACCGGAGGAGGGGCGTGGAGCCCGGACGAGGGACCGCGCGGCGAACGGCTCCCGGCAGCGTCCGACGCTCCGGTCGTAGACTGTGCGGCGGTCGGGCGAGGCCTGATCGAGCGTCCCTTCCTCGTCGTTCCTCATCGACCTTTCCTTGGTCTCCTTCGCGGATCACCCGATGCACAAGCCTCGTGTCGTCCTTCTCTGCCCCGGTCAGGGCGCCCAGGCCGTCGGCATGGGCAAGGCGTGGGCCGATGCCCATCCGGCGTCGTCCCAGACCTTCGCCGCCGCGGACGAAGTCGTGGATCTCGGCGGCCTCGGCCGCCTCTCGAATCTCTGCTTCGACGGCCCGGCGGAGATCCTGAATCGCACCGACGTCAGTCAGCCCGCCCTCTACACCGCCGCCATCGCGTCGTATCAGGGCCTGCTCGACCGCTGGGGCGGGGCCGAGGTGGTGGCGACGCTGGGCCTCTCGCTCGGCGAGTACACCGCGCTGCATCTCGCCGGAGCCTTCGGGTTCAAGGACGGCCTCCGACTGGTGGCGACCCGCGGCCGGCTCATGCAGGAGGCCGCCGAAGCCTCGCAGGGCGGGATGGTCGCCCTCGTCGGGGCCGACGAGACCCAGGCCGAGGAACTCTGCGACGCGGCCCGCGGCAGCGACGTGCTGGTCCCCGCGAACTTCAACGCGACCGGGCAGATCGTGGTTTCGGGCAGCGCCGCGGCCTGCGATCGGGCGGTCGAGGTCGCCGGAACCATGGGGCTGCGGGCGACCCGGCTCCAGGTGGCGGGTGCCTTCCACAGCCCCCTCATGGCCCCCGCCGCCGAGGGCATGGCCAGGGCCCTCGACGAGGTCGAGATCGAGCCGCTGAACACCGTCGTCTACTCGAACGTGACCGGCGAGCCGCACGATCCGGCCAATCCGGAACTTCTCAAGAAGCGACTCATCGAACAGCTCACGAGCCCGGTACGATGGTCGCAGGACTGCGCGGCCCTCGCCGCGTCGCTCGCGGACGCCGGCGACGACGATCGCCCGGCCGTCCATGAACTCGCCCCGGGCAAGGTGCTCAAGGGCCTGTTCCGCCGCATAGACAAGACCGTGGAGGTCATCAGCCATGACCAACCAGACGCCTCGCCTGTTTCGTGACCTGTTCGGCCTGACCGCCGCGACCGCCCTGCTCTTCGGCACCGGTTGCGGCAGCGAGCCCGAGCCGGAACCCGTCGCTCAGGTCCAGCCGAAGCGGACCGCCCCGGCCCCGCCGCCCCCGCCGCCGGCCCCCAAGGTCACGCCGGTCGCGGAGCTCATGCAGCAGTTGGCGATCGATCCGCGGGTCAATCTGACCGAGGACCAGGCTCCCGAGACGACCGATCAGCGGATCGCGGTGCTTCGCTTCTTCGACGCCTTCGCCCGCGGCGACGCGGACGCCCTCGCCGGGATGCTCAGCCCCACCGACGCCCTCCTGCTCGAGCGGATGGTCGACTCCGGCGAGTGGGCCGATGCGACGTCCGGCATCGGGATGATCAACGTCCAGACCGGCTCCGATCCCACGGTCGGCGACTGCGCCCTGGCCCTCATCATGGTCGGCACGAGCTTCGAGCCCCAGCTCTGGTCGTACGAGATCGCCGGCGACCCCTCGAGCTCGGGCGGCTCCACCTTCGACGCCCTGCCCTGCCCGCCCGACATGGTGAACAGGCTCAGCGGAGACGACTGGATCGCGGCCTGGATGCAGATCCTCGCCGACGAACTCGCCCGGGCGTCCGAGCCCGACGAGATCATCGAGATCACCTCGACGGATCTGTCCGACGAGGAGGAGTCCTCGGCGTACTCGGGCGGCGCCCCCGGACTCGGCGGTGGCGGCGGCCAGCCCGGCCGCAAGCGGCCCACCGGCCCGATCGTCGACCCGAACCCGCAGGGCCCCGGCGGCCCGACCGGCCGCTGACCGTTCTCGCGACCGTTCATCCTCGAACCGATTCGCGATCGCGGTGCCTGAACAGGCACCGCGATCTCGTTTCCGAGTCCGACTTTCCGCGGAATGATCTCCTGCGGAACGTGTCGAATCCGAGCGAGATCACACACGCTCGTTACAATCCCGCCCCCAGCGATCTTCCGCGCCAGTGTCGGCGCGTCCCCGGAGCCGAGCCATCGACCATCGCCTCGCCATCGTGACCGGAGCCAGCCGCGGCATCGGCCGTGCCATCGCCACCCGCCTTGCCGCGGACGGCATGCACGTGGTGGCGGTCGCCCGGTCCGAGGATCCGCTGGCGTCGCTCGTCGAGGAGATCTCCGAAGCGGGCGGATCCGCCGAGTTCCGGACCTGCGACGTCGGGGCCGGGAACGCCCTCGGCGAACTGGTCGAGCAGGTCTCCGAGACCGCGGGTCGCCTCGACGTGCTGGTCAACAACGCGGGCATCACCCGCGACGGCCTGCTGCTCCGGATGACCGACGACGACTTCGATCAGGTGCTCAACGTGAACCTGCGATCGATCTTCACGGCCTGTCGGGCCGCCGCCCGCCCCATGATGAAGGGCCGCTACGGCCGCATCGTCAACGTCGGATCGGTCAGCGGCATCGCCGGCAACGCCGGGCAGGCCAACTACGCGGCCGCGAAGGCCGGCCTCATCGGCTTCACCAAGTCGATCGCCAAGGAGCTCGGTGGCAAGGGCGTGACCGCCAACGTCGTGGCCCCGGGCTTCGTCCGCACCGACATGACCGAAAGCCTCCTGTCGAGCCTCGAGGACGAGATGACCAAGCGGATCACCGTCCGACGCCTCGGCGAGCCCGAAGACATCGCCGCCGCCGCCTCGTATCTCGCCTCCGAGCAGGCCGGATACGTCACCGGGCAGGTCCTGGTCGTCGACGGCGGCCTCGTGATCTGACCCTCGGGTCCGCGGGATGCCCGCGGCCCGGACCGTTCCGAACGTTCCACGTACCTCCTGTCCTGTATAGTTCCTCGTCATGGCTCCATCCCGGAAGCCATCTGGAGACCGAACCGTGACCGAAGCCGAGATCGAAGCCAAGGTGATCGACATCGTTGCGGAGCAGATGGGCGTCGATCGCGCCGAAATCAGCCGCGAGACCAGCTTCACCAACGACCTCAACGCCGACAGCCTCGACACCGTCGAGCTGGTCATGGAGTTCGAGGACGAGTTCGACACGTCGATCCCCGACGAGAACGCCGAGAAGATTCAGACCGTCGGTGAGGCGATCGAATTCATCAAGGCGAACCTGAACAAGTCCTGAACGCCACGCGAACCGAGTCGCCTCTTCTCCGGCGCGACGAGGCTCCGACACGCTCATGAGAACCATCACCCTTCGCCGTGTCGTCGTGACCGGCCTCGGCGCCATCACCGACCTCGGTCATGACGTTCCCACCACGTGGGGCGGCATGACTGAAGGTCGGTCGGGCATCGGCCCCATCACCGCGTTCGAGCAGAACGACGAGTGGACGGTCCGTTTCGCGGGCGAGGTCTCGGAGTTCGACACCTCGCAGTGCATCGACCACCGCGAAGCCAAGCGGATGGATCGGGCGTGCCTGCTCGGACTGGTCGCCGCGGAAGAAGCCGCGATCTCCTCGGGGATCGACTTCTCGACCGGCGATCATGAGCGTCGAGGCGTGGCGATCGGCTCGGGCATCGGTGGCATCATCACCATCGAGCAGGGCTACGAGAAGCTCCTCCGCACCGGTCCGCGGAAGATCAACCCGTTCACCGTGCCGAAGCTCATGGTGAACGCCTGCGCCGGCAACGTCTCGATCCGCCACAAGCTGCAGGGTGCGAACATCGCCACCGCCACGGCCTGCGCCACCGGCGGCCATGCGATCGGGGCCGCCTTCCAGTTGATCCAACGGGGCGACGCCGACGTCATGCTCGCGGGCGGCACCGAAGCCGCGATAAGCAGCCTCTGCGTCGGTGCCTTCGCGACGATGAAGGCCCTGTCGACCCGCAACGACGACCCGCAGGCGGCGTCGCGTCCGTTCGATCGGGATCGCGACGGCTTCGTGCTCGCGGAGGGCGCGGCCGTGGTGGTGCTGGAAGAGCTGGAACAGGCCAAGGCCCGCGGGGCGAACATCCTGGCTGAAGTCCTCGGCTACGCCACCAGCGGCGATGCGTACCACATCGCGGCCCCCGACGAATCAGGACTCGGCGCCCGAAACGCCATGACCTGGGCGATGCGGGACGCCGGGGTCGCCCCGGACCAGATCGGCTACATCAACGCCCATGGCACCTCGACGCCGCTGGGCGACGCCGCCGAAGTCCGTGCAGTGAACGCCGTCTTCGGCGATCACGCGAAGAAGTTGGCGATGAGCTCCACCAAGTCGATGACCGGCCACGCCCTCGGTGCGGCGGGCGGGATCGAGACGATCGCGGTGGTCAAGGCCCTGCAGACCGGCATCCTGCCCCCGACCATCAACCTCCAGAGCCCCGACGACGAGTTCGACCTCGACTTCGTCCCCAACGAAGCGGTGTCGCGACAGGTCGACTACGCGATCAACAACTCGTTCGGCTTCGGCGGCCACAACGTGAGCCTGGTCTTCGGACGCTGGACCGGCGACTGAGCGGGCGGATCGAGATTGGAAATTCGAGATTGGAGATTGGGTCGCAGGCCGGGCAGCCGCGCTCTGCACGACTCCGCTCCCCCTCCGGGGGAGCTCCGGCGAAGCCGGTGAGGGGGCCGCTCGGCCGGCGCCAACACCGCGCGAGTTTCCACGCCGCCGAGTCGGCCACGAACCCCCTCCGCCCGCTCCGCGGGCACCTCCCCCACGCGCAGCGCTCACACCAGCAAGGCGCCGCGTCGCTACGAAGAAGCGAGCATGGCCCGAACGGGCCACGCGCAGCGCTCAAACCAGTACGGGCCGCGTCGCCGACTTTTTGACCGCACGACATTCCTGCCTCCTGCTCTCCTGCTCACCTCACTCCTGCTCTCCTCCTCTCGCCGAAGGCGCCCGATTCCCGGACCCTCCCTCCGAACCCGCATCCGGAATCCCACGCTTCCGTCCGGATCCCGACCCGCCACCCGGAAACGCCCGCCCCGCCCGGTGCTTCTCCACGGGGCGGTGGTCGTGAACTGGACCGGCCCCCCGCGCCGAGCCGATGACTTCGACATCGCCCGTGCGCGACGCTCGCGATCCACGGGCCGACTCGATCTGCCATGACCGCCGACCTTTCCTCGATCCTCTCGCTCGAAGTACCGCTGATCGTGGAAATTGCGCGCCGCCGCATGCCGCTCGCGGAGGCGGTGAACCTCGTGCACGGGGCGATCATCGAGTTCCCGCAGTCGAGCGACGGCGAATTGCGGATCCTCGTGAACAACAAGGTGATCGGGGCCGGATCCGCGGTGAAGGTCGGCGAGAACTTCGGCGTCCGCGTGACCAATGTCGGCGACGTGGCCAGCCGCGTGCAGGCCATGGGCTCCTGAAGCCGAGGTCCTCCACCTCCCCGGACCGACATCGTCCGACGGCATTCCCTGGATGAGGCTGCGGACACCCCCCGGCTCCGTCCGATGGGGTGGGCAAGCGGCATCCGGTTTCGCCGCCCGTCGTCCCCCCCGCCCGAGAAAGAACATCGATGCCCCGTGACCTGCCCGTCGGCAACGGAAGCATGCTCGTCGCCTTCGACGAGCTCTATCGAGTCCGCGATCTCTACTGGCCCAACGTCGGGGTCCCGAACCACACCGGCGGCCATCCGCAGCGGTTCGGCGTCTGGTGCGACGGCGATTTCGCCTGGATCGAGGACGAAGGATGGCGTCGGGACCTTCGGTACAAGCCCGAGACGCTCGCCACCGAAGTCCGGCTGGTCCACGACCGGCTCGGACTCGAACTGGTCTGCCGGGACATCGTGGATCACGCCCGGCCGGTCTTCTTCCGCACCGTCGAAGTCCACGACCTCCGCGATCGTCCTCGCGACGTCCGGGTCTTCTTCCATCACGACATCTCGGTGAACGAGTCGGCGATCGGCGACACCGTCAACTACGACCCCCGCACCGGCGGGCTCGTCCACTACAAGGGCGACACGTACTTCCTGATCAACGGCCGCGACGGCGACGGCTGGGGCATCGACCAGTGGGCGACCGGCCAGAAGCGGATCGGCTCGGCCGAAGGAACCTGGCGGGATGCGGAGGACGGCCTGCTCGAACGCAACCCGATCGCCCAGGGCTCGGTCGACTCGACGGTCGGCTTCAACCTCGCGATCCCCGCCCGCGGCAAGGGCGTGGTGACCTACTGGCTCGCCGCGGGGTCGTCCTACCCCGAGGTCGTGGCGCTCGACACCCGCATCCGCGAGGTCGGGCCGAAGCGATTGCTCGAGCGCACCGAGGCGTACTGGCGACTGTTCGGCGACGCCCGGGCCGACGCGCTGGACGGCATCGACGAGGATCTTCGCGATCTCTTCGTCCGCAGCCTCCTGGTCGTGCGGACCCAGATCGACGACGGCGGCGGCATCATCGCCGCCAACGACTACGACATCACGCACATGAGCGGCGACACGTACTCGTACGTCTGGCCGCGGGACGGCGCCCTCGTCGCCGAGGCCCTCGACCGCGCCGGCCGCCACGCGGTGAGCCACGAGTTCTTCCGCTTCGCAGCCCGGGTCGTCGAGCCCGACGGCTACTTCCTGCACAAGTACAGCCCGACCGGCACCCTCGCGTCGAGCTGGCACCCGTGGATGATCGACGGCGAGCCCTCGCTTCCGATCCAGCAGGACGAAACGTCGCTGGTGGTCTGGGCGCTGCGGCGCCACATCGATCGCACCGGCGACATCGAGTTCCTCCGCGAGGTCTACGAGCCGCTGGTCGAGCGTCCCGCCCGCTGGATGCTCGCCTACCGCGACCACCACGGCCTGCCGAAGGCGAGCTGGGACCTCTGGGAGGAGCGGCACGGAATCCATCTCTTCACGGTCGCCGCGACGATCGGGGCCCTCGACGCCGCGGGCGCCTTCGCCCGCGAGCTGGGGGAGCTCGATCGGGCCGCGGAGTTCTGTGAAGGGGCGGACCGCATGCGGGGCTCGCTGCTGCGTCGGCTCTGGTCGGAGGATCACGGTCGCTTCGCCCGGATGGCGGTCCTCGACGATGACGGCACCTATCGCCTCGACATGACGCCGGACGCGAGCGGCTACGCCCTCTTCGCGTTCGGAGCGCTCCCGGCCGACGACCCGCGGGTCGAGTCGCACATGCAGACGATCCGCGAGAAGCTCTGGGTGCAGACCCCGATCGGCGGCATCGCCCGCTACACCGACGACCCGTACCATCGCGTGGTCCACGACCGGCCGCAGGAAGTCCCGGGCAATCCGTGGGCGATCTGCACCCTCTGGTACGCGAGCTGGCTCATCGCACGGGCGGAGACCGTCGAGGAACTCGAGCAGGCCCTGCCGTATCTGCGGTGGTGCCGCGAACGGGCGCTGCCGAGCGGCGTGCTCGCCGAGCAGTTCGATCCGGTGACGGGCGATCCGATGTCGGTCAGTCCGCTGACCTGGAGTCACGCGGTCGTCCTGTCCACCTGGCTCGAGTACGCCGAACGGCACCGGGCGCTCAGCGGCGGCCGCCGTGCGGAGACCGCGAACCTGAACGACGACCGGGACCGCGTCGACTGACGCGATCCCGGTCGGCGATCGATCGAGGAGTTCGAAGCGACGGCTACTCGCGGCTGTTCATCGCCGCGATGTAGTAGACGAGCTTGAGGGCTTCGAGGTAGATCCACGCGATCGTGACGATGAGTCCGAACGCCGCGTACCACTCGGCCTCCTTCGGCGCGCCCTGGGCGACGAGTTCCTCGGCCTGCCGGAAGTCGATGATGAGCCAGAGCGAGGCGAGCACCAGGATCGCGGCGGTCACGCCGAGTCCGATCATCGCCCCGCTCCCGCCGTCGAACGCGTTGCCGAGATTGAACAGCATCGTCGAGACGCCGAACAGGCTGAGCACGAACGAGAGCAGGGCCGCGACCATGACGCCGAGCGTCGCGACCATGACCACCCGCTGGAACATCGGTCCGCCGCGCAGGATGCCGCCGCGATAGAGGATGAGCATCGCCATGAGGCAGCCCGCGGTCACCACGAACGCCTGGATGACGATGCCGCCCGCGACCTGCACCCCGCGGCCGGCGAGCATGCCTTCGAGCATGACCGCGATGCCGCCGAGCAGGAAGCCCTGGAACGCGGAATAGATGAACCCGATGTTCCGGGCCGCCTTGGCGCTGCCGCGGATCATGAAGAACGAGGCGAACACCACGATCATGTTCACGATCATGACCGGCATCAGGATGCCGGGGTTCGCCTGCACGAGGGCGTAGCCCGCGGTGCCGGTGGCGGTCATGACCATCGCGAAGATCGCGGTCTTGTTGATGATGCCCGAGATCGACGCCCGTTCGACGGCGGCGGTGTCGCTCCACCAGTCACCCTGACGCAGGGTCTCGTCTCGGAGGGCGGGATTGCTCGATCGAAGCATGCTCATGTGATTGGGACTCCGGGAATGAAACGCGGGCATGGTAGGTCGGACCACCGGATCGGTGGTCGGACCGTCACCCGGTACGGGACGATCGGACGTTCACCGCCGTCGGCCGCAGTTCAGAGGAGCTCCGCCGCGATCGAGGCGAGTTCGCTCCGCTCGGTCCGTTCGAGGGTCACGTGACCGGCGATCGGGTGCCCCTTCATCCGCTCGATGACGTGACTCAGGCCGTTGCTGGAGCTGTCCAGATACGGGCTGTCGATCTGCCCGATGTCGCCGCAGAGGATGATCTTGGTGCCCTCGCCGACCCGGCTGACGATCGTCCGGACCTCGTGCGGCGAGAGGTTCTGGGCCTCGTCCACGATGATGAACTGGTGCGGGATCGACCGGCCGCGGATGTAGGTGATCGGTTCCAGCACCACCCGGCCGGTCGCGAGGAGCTGGTCGAGTCGCTGCTCGGCGGTGCGGCTGTCGGCGTCGTTGAACTGGTTGCCGCGGGTCGAGAGCAGGTACGCGAGGTTGTCGAAGATCGGCTGCATCCACATCGCGAGCTTCTCGTCCTTGTCGCCGGGGAGGTACCCGATGTCGCGACCCAGCGGCATGATCGGCCGCGCGGTCAGGAGCTTGTCGTACCGCTCCTCCTTGAGGAGCTTCTGGAGTCCGGCCGCGAGCGCGAGCAGGGTCTTGCCGCTGCCCGCGGGACCGATCATGGTGACGAGTCGAACGTCATCGTCGAGCAGGAGGTCGAGGGCCATCTTCTGCTGGAGGTTGCGGGCCATGATGCCCTGCACCGGTTTCCGCGGCCCGGTGACCGGGATGACGTGGCCGGTGTCGGCGAGCAGTCGGGCGATCCCGGTGTGCGACTCGTCCGCCTCGTCCACCAGCACCACGTACTGGTTGGGATACAGGGTCGGCTTCTCGATCACCGCCCCGTCCGGCGTGGTCGCCGCGTGCATCTCCAGCCGACTCGCCTGCACCTGACGCTCGTCGTAGAGCTCGTCGATGACCGTGCCCGGCACCACCATCTGGATCCAGCCGGTGTAGAGCCAGTCGGCATCGACGCGGTCGTGCTCGAAGTCCTCGGCCGGAATGTCCAGCGCGTCGCACTTGACCCGGGCGTTGATGTCCTTCGAGATGAAGATCGTCCGCAGGCCCGCCTCGTGGAGTTCGTGGGCCACGCCGAGAATGCGGTTGTCGGCGACGTCGAGGTCGAGGGCGAAGTTGCGGCCGCGATCGCAGCGGTGGATGCGGACCGAACCGCCCTGATCGTTCCACTGCACGCCCTCGAACAGACGTCCCTTGCCTCGAAGTTCGTCGAGCGACCGGATCGCCTGCCGGGCGTTGCGGCCGGTCTCGTCGTTGTTCTTCTTGAAGCGGTCGAGTTCCTCGATCACCGTGAGCGGGATCACCACTTCGTGCTCGGCGAACTTGAACATCGACGCCGGGTTGTGAAGGAGGACGTTGGTGTCGAGGACGAAGTGCTTGCGGACGCCGGTCGCCGCGGGGGCCGAACCGTGCTCGCCCGCCGTGGGGGCGGGCGTCTCGTCGGTCGAGTCGGGGGGAGCGGTCGGGGTGGACGTCGAATCGACCGTATGGCTCAAGGCGGGAATCCTCCGTGAAGCGCCGAGGCTTGGGTTGTCCCCACCCGGTTCCATCCGGATCGGGGTCCGCAGACGCCACGGAGACTAGTCGCAGTCCGGAAGGTTGTCCCATCGAAACTTCGAGTTTCGCGCAAGGATCGCTCCCGCTCCCGCGGTTAGCCTTCGGCCATGGCCCGAACCACGACCGCCGGAACCTCTGCGGCCCCCGACTCGGGCGGCCGAACCGTCGCCGACCTCGTCACCGCGATGGACCGCCTCGCCCCGCCGTCGCTCGCCGAGTCGTGGGACAACGTCGGCCTGCTGCTCGGCCGCCACGGCGACCCGGTCTCGAAGGTCCTGCTCTGCATCGACCTCATGCCCGAGGTGGTCGACGAGGCGGTCGCTCGCGAGGTGGACGCGGTCGTCGCGTATCACCCGCCGATCTTCTCGGGACTGAAGTCGATCACCGACGCCACGCCGCAGAACGCCTCGCTTCTGACCCTGATCCAGGCGGGCATCGCGGTGCACAGTCCGCACACCGCGGCCGACGCGGCGACGGGCGGCGTCAACGACTGGCTCGCCGACGGCCTCGGAGACGGCACCAGCGAGGCGATCCACCCCGCCGAGGTCCTGCCGTCGAGCGAGCGGTTCAAGCTCGTCACCTTCGCCCCCGCCACGGCCATCGACGCGATTCGCGATGCGATGTCCGCCGCGGGCGCCGGGCGCATCGGCGACTACGAGGCGTGCTCGACCGAGACCGACGTCGTCGGCACGTTCCGCGGTCTGGAGGGCACCGCCCCCGCGGTCGGGCGGGCGGGCGTCTTCGAATCCGTCCACGAGCGACGGCTGGAGATGGTCTGCGGCGCCGCCGGCCTCGCGGCCGCGATCGCCGCGCTCCGCGACGCCCACCCGTATGAGGAACCACCGATCGAGGTCCACCCGCTGGCCGGTCGGCCCGATCCGACGATCGGCGCCGGACGGCTCGTCACCCTCGACCGACCTGCGACCGTGAGGACGCTGGTCGACCGACTCCGCGACCATCTCGGGACCGATCGATTCAGCGTCCACGAACCCGATCGTCGCCGGAAGCACGCGGTCATCGGACTCTGTGCCGGAAGCGGCGCCGAACTCATGCCCGCCGCCTTCGACCGAGGCGCGACGCTCTTCCTGACCGGCGAACTCAAGCACCACGACGTCCTCGACGCCGGCCGACGCGACGCCGCGGTCATCCTCGCCGGCCATACGAACACCGAACGCGGGTGGCTGAAGGTGCTGCGGAAGAAGCTTCGCCAAGCGATGCCGGGCGTCGAGATCGGCATCAGCAAGGCCGACCGGGATCCGCTGCGAGCGGTGTGACGGCGTGGGGCTTCACCGCGCCGAGCCGCTCCACCGACTCGAACACCCCGCGAACTTCAACGCCGCCGAGTCGGCCACGAACCCCCTCCGCCCGCTCCGCGGGCACCTCCCCCACGCGTGGGGGAGGAGAACCGTGTTGCCGCGCCGACACGCGAAAGCGAGCATGGCCCGAACGGGCCACGCGCAGCGCTCAAACTGGTTGGAGCTCCGGCGAAGCCGGTGAGGGGGCCGGGGGGAGAGAATCGAAATTGGAGAATGGAAAATCAGGGAAAGCATGGCCGCGCCCTGCA
>Ga0180436_10003685_pt1 | contig 13978 bp, 12 predicted proteins | sample SS_ome_2_FD_132434 | JGI IMG/M metagenome (GOLD analysis project Ga0180436, IMG submission 132434) | Hypersaline lake sediment archaeal communities from the Salton Sea, California, USA - SS_3_S_2 metaG | ecosystem: Environmental > Aquatic > Non-marine Saline and Alkaline > Hypersaline >...
CCAGTCGACGATGCCGGTCAGTTCCCGCCGCCGCGGGTTCTGCACCAGAAGGTTCACCTGTCCGCCCGCGCGGTCCGATGCCTCGAACAGCGTCACCCGGTGGCCGCGTTCGGCCGCGACCCGCGCGGCCTCCAGCCCCGCCGGCCCGGCGCCCACCACCACGGCCCGTTTCGGCGCATCTGCGCGGGGGATGTCATGCGGCATCTCGGCCTCGCGGCCCGTCGCGGCGTTATGGATGCACAGCGCCCCACCACCTTCGTAGATACGGTCAAGGCAATAGGTCGCGCCCACGCAAGGGCGGATCCGGTCTTCCTGCCCTGCCGCCACGCGCGCCACGATATGCGGGTCGGCGATATGGGCGCGGGTCATCCCCACCATGTCCAACTTGCCGCTGGCCACCGCGTGCCGCGCGGTCGCGACGTCGGGAATGCGCGCGGCATGAAACACCGGAAAGCCGGTTTCCGCCCGCACCTCGCCGGCGAAATCCAGATGCGGGGCCGAGGCCATGCCATGAATCGGGATCACCTCGGTCAGCGCGGCGTCGGTGTCGATATGGCCGCGGATCAGGTTGATGAAATCGAACTTGCCCGATCCCGCGATCCGGCGCGCGATTTCAACGCCCTCCTCGCGGCTCAGCCCCTTGTCCCAATCCTCGTCGGCGACCATGCGGATACCGACGATGAAATCCGGCCCCACCGCCGCCCGCACCGCGTCGATCACCGACCAGGTGAATCGCAACCGATTGTCCAGACCGCCGCCCCAATCGTCCTGCCGCCGGTTGGTATGGGGCGACCAGAACCCGTCCAGAAAGTGCCCGTAGGCCTGAAACTCGATGCCGTCCAACCCGGCCGCCTGCATCCGCTGCGCGGCGCTGGCATAATCGGCCACGATCCGTTCGATATCCCAATCCTCGGCCTCCTTGGGAAAGGCGCGGTGGGCCGGTTCGCGCACCGGGCTGGGCGCGAGGACAGGCAGCCAGTCGGCCTTGTTCCAGCCGGTGCGGCGGCCCAGATGCGTCAGCTGGATCATCACCGCGCAGCCTTCGTCGTGGCAATCCTCGACCAGCCGGCGCATCGGCGCCACGATCTCGTCGCGCCAGGCATGCAGGTTGCCGAATGCCTCGGGGCTGTCCTGGCTGACGATGGCCGACCCCGCGGTCATCGTCAGCGCGATGCCACCGCGTGCCTTTTCGCGGTGATACAGGCGGTAACGATCCAGCGGCAGCCCGCCCTCGGAATAGGCCGGTTCATGCGCCGTCGACATCACCCGGTTCTTCAGCGTCAGATGCCTGAGCCGGTAGGGCTGCAAAAGCGGGTCGTTCGACATGGGCGCCTCTCCTCTTTCCGCCGATCCTCGGCCGCTGCCCCCTTTCGCCTCTGGCCCGTTCGCGTCATGAAAGGCCCAACGCGCGGCATCGGGAGGCGGGAATGGACATCATCGCAGAGCTTCGGGGGCTTCTGGGCCCGGGACAAGTGCTGACCGGCGAAGACGCGGCGCGCTACGGCACCGAATGGACGGGGAAATACCGCTGGCAGCCGCTGGCCGTGGCCCGCCCCGGTTCGACCGAAGAGGTGGCGCAAACCGTAAAGGCCGTGGGCCGCGCCGGTCTGGCCATCGTTCCGGTGGGCGGCCATACCGGCCTGACCGGTGCAACGCAGGCCGAGGGCGCCGTGATGATCTCGCTCGAACGGATGAACCGGATCGAGGAGATCCGGGCCGAGGCGCGGACCGCAACCGTGCAGGCCGGCGTCGTCCTGTCACAGCTTCACGCCGCGGCCGCGGAACGCGACCTGGTGTTCCCGCTGACCTTCGGGGCGCGCGGTTCGGCGATGATCGGGGGCTGCCTGGCCACGAATGCCGGCGGCTCGAACGTGGTGCGCTACGGTTCCACCAGAGGGTTGTGCCTGGGGCTTGAGGTCGTGCTGGCCGATGGCCGGGTGCTGAACCTGATGAGCGCGCTGCACAAGGACAATTCCGGCTACGATCTGAAAGACCTGTTCATCGGCGCCGAGGGCACGCTGGGCATCATCACCCGCGCCGTCGTGAAGCTGGTCCAGCGCCCGCGCGCCTATGCGACCGCGCTGGTGGCGATGCCGGGGCTGGGCCCCGCGCTGGCGCTTCTGAACCGCCTGCAGCTGGAATCCGGCGGCGGTGTCGAGGCATTCGAATTCATGCCGGCGGTCTATGCCGCGCGGCTGGCGCAGCACCGGCCCGACCTTGCCTTCCCCTTCCCAGCCGACACGCCCGCCACGATCCTGGTCGAGGTCGGCGCGACGGCACCGGCGCTGTGCACCGCCGAGGCCGATGGCACCCTGCCCCTGACCCGGATGCTGGAAGAGGCGCTGGCCGAGGCGATCGAGGCGGGCCAGGCCACCGACGCGCTGGTCGCGCAGAACGAGGCGCAGCGCGCCGGGTTCTGGGCAAGGCGCGAGGCCGCCGCCGAGATCACGCTGACCGAACGCCCGATCGTGGATACGGACATCGCGGTGCCGCTGGACAATGTGGAAACCTTCCTTGACCGGATGGAAGGCCGCCTGGCCGGGATCGACCCGGCGGCACGGATCAACATCGTGGCGCATCTGGGCGACGGCAACGTGCATTACACCGCCTATCCGGGCCGCGACGACCCGGCGCTGAGCGACGCGATCCGCAGGGCGGTCGACGAGGTGGCCACGGAACTGGGCGGTTCGTTTTCGGCAGAACACGGCGTGGGCCTGTCCAAGAAAGGCTCGATGGAACGGCTGAAAGACCCGGTCGCGCTGGAGATGATGCGCGCCGTCAAGGCGGCCTTCGACCCGATGAACCGGATGAATCCCGGCAAGCTCCTGCCCTGAACGATTCCGAATTTTCGCAGAAAATTCGTGGCCTCAGCGCCAGTCGAAGAAGCCGCTGTCCGCCCGGCCCAGCAGCCGTTGCGCCAGGTCGCGGCCCATCGCGGCGCCGTCCGCGACCGGGCCGCGGATATCGTCCGACAGGGCCTCGGATCCGTCGGGGCGCAGGATCTCGCCGCGCAGCCAGATCTCGTCGCCATCGACCAGGGCCAGCCCCGCGATCGGCGTTTCGCACGACCCGTCGAGTTCGGCCAGGAAGGCCCGCTCCGCCGCCAGCCGCAGCCCGGTGCGATGGTGGTGGATCGGCGCCAGAAGCTCGGCCACACGCGCATCCGCGGCGCGCCGTTCGATCCCGATGGCGCCCTGGGCCACGGCCGGCAGCATCTCTTCGGGCTCGATGGCGCAGCGCGCGACATCGGCCATGCCCAGACGGTTCAGCCCCGCCATCGCCAGGAAGGTGGCCAGCGCCACGCCGTCGGACAGTTTCCGCAACCGGGTCTGCACGTTGCCGCGGAACTCGACCAGTTGCAGGTCGGGCCGCCGATGCGCCAGTTGCGCCCGCCGCCGCAGGCTCGACGAACCGACGACCACGCCCAGCGGCAGATCGTCCAGCCGCGCCACCTCGTGCGACACGAAGGCATCGCGCACGTCCTCGCGCGGCAGGTAGCAATCGATCACCAGCCCGGCCGGCTGTTCCACCGGCATGTCCTTCATCGAATGCACGGCGATGTCGATGGCACCGTCGATCAGTGCCTCCTCGATCTCGCGCGTGAACAGGCCCTTGCCGCCGATCTCGCGCAGCGCCTTGTCCTGGATGCGGTCGCCGGTGACCTTGATCACCACGATCTCGAACGCCGCGTCGGGCAGGTCATGCGCCGTCATCAGGCGGTCGCGCGTTTCATGCGCCTGGGCCAGTGCCAGGGGCGATCCGCGCGTTCCGATGCGCAGCGGGCGGTCGGGTGTGGGCAGCGTGTTCGTCATGGGCCAATGCCTTAGCCGCGCCGCCGCCTCCGCGCAATCCCGCCCCATTGACAGACCCCGCACAACCGGCGAGGCAAAGGCAACGCAACCGGAGGCCCCGATGAGTGACAAGACGATCCTGCGCGCCCTTGCGGGCGAGGTGCTGCCCACCCCGCCGGTCTGGATGATGCGGCAGGCGGGGCGCTACCTGCCCGAATACCGCGCCACCCGCGCCCAGGCGGGCGACTTCCTGTCATTGTGCTACACGCCCGACCTTGCGGCCGAGGTGACATTGCAGCCGATCCGCCGCTACGGGTTCGACGCGGCGATCCTGTTTGCCGACATCCTGCTTCTGCCGCAGGCGCTGGGGCCGAAACTGTGGTTTGTCACCGGCGAGGGGCCGCGGATGGAAACCACGACGACGGCCGAAGAGGTCGCGCGGCTGAACCCCGTCGCGGCGATCCACGACACGCTGTCGCCGGTCTATGAAACCGTGCGCATCCTGTCGCGGGACTTGCCGCGCGAGGTCACGCTGATCGGCTTCGCCGGTGCGCCCTGGACCGTCGCCACCTACATGGTCGCCGGCCGCGGCACCAAGGACCAGGGCCCTGCCCACGCGATGAAGAACACCGACCGCGCCGCCTTCACCCGCCTGATCGAGATCATCACCGAGGCGACGGTCGAATACCTGTCCGCGCAGGTGACGGCCGGCGCCGAGGTGGTGAAACTGTTCGACAGCTGGGCCGGCAGCCTCAAGGGCCAGGATTTCGACGATTTCGCGCTGACCCCGACACGCCGGATCATCGAGGAACTGAAGGCCCGTCACCCCGGCCTGCCGGTCATCGCCTTCCCGCGCGAGGCGGGCGAACGCTATGTCGGCTTCGGCCGCGCCACCGGCGCCGATTGCGTGGCGCTGGACAATTCGGTCGATGCGGAATGGGCGGCGGCGCATGTGCAGGTCGACGGCTGCGTGCAGGGTAACCTCGATCCGCGGCACATGGTTACCGGTGGCGATGCACTCGTGTCCGAGACGCGGCGGATCGTGCAGGCCTTCTCGGGCGGGCCGCATATCTTCAACCTTGGCCACGGAATCACCCCCGACGCCGATCCCGACAACGTCCACCGCATGCTCGAGGCGATCCGGGGCTGACCACGCCCTGCGACAAAATGTCATGACCTGTCCCGCCTGCTGGGTTACCCTATCCGAAAGGATGGTGACCCGGAGGGGGAAGTCATGGGGCAGCCGATCGAGTCCGTGACCATCGTCGGCGGCGGGACCGCGGGCTGGCTGGCCGCCGCGCTGCTTCAATCCATCGCCGCCGGCAGGCCGGGCCGGACCAAGCCGCTGCAGATCACCGTCATCGAGTCGCCGAACATCCCCACCATCGGGGTGGGCGAGGCAACGGTGCCCGGCATGGTGCGCACCCTGCGGACCATCGGCCTGTCCGAGCGCGAGTTCATGAAGCGCTGCAACGCCTCGTTCAAGCTAGGCGTCGTCTTCGACAACTGGAACGAGGATCCCGACGGCAACCCGATTTCCTACATAAACCCGTTCAACCGCGCCCCATCGCTGCACGGGGTGGACCTGTGCCATTTCTACCAGAGGTTCGGCGCGAACGGGCTCAGCTTCGTGCAATGCTACGCGCCCACCCACGGCCTGCTGGATGCCTGCAAGGGCCCGCGCGTGACGTCCGAGAAGGAATTCGAAAGCTTCATGGCCTTCGCCTACCACCTCGATGCGGCACGCTTCGCCGAATTGCTGACCGAGAAATGCGTGGCCGCCGGCGTCCGCCACATCCGCCAGAACGTCAAGGGCGTCGAACAGGACGAAAACGGCTACATCACCGCGCTGGCGCTGGAGGAAAGCGGCCGACACCCGGTGGAACTGGTGATCGATTGCACCGGCTTCCGCGGCCTGATCATCAACCAGGTGCTGGGCGAACCGTTCATCGACTATTCGCGCTACCTGGCAAACGACCGGGCCATGGCGGTGCAGATCGCCCATCCGGATCCCGAACGGATCGAACCCTGCACCCGGTCCACCGCGCTGGGGGCCGGCTGGTGCTGGCGCGTGCCGCTCTTCAACCGGGTCGGCACCGGCTATGTCTATTCCAGCGCGCATCGCAGCGACGACGCGGCGCGCGACGAATTTCTCGCCCATCTCGGTCCGCAGGCCGGCGATGCCGAACCGCGCGTGATCCCGATGCGGATCGGGCGCAACCGGAATGCCTGGGTCAAGAATTGCGTGGCGCTGGGGCTGGCCGGAGGATTCATCGAACCGCTGGAATCGACCGCGATCCACATGATCGACATGGGCGTGCGCTGGCTGGTGACCTATTTCCCCGACAGCGATTACGCCGACCCGCTGCGCGACCGCTACAACCGCCTGATCGACAATCTTTACGACGAGGTGCGCGATTTCATCTGCCTGCATTACCGGCTGGGCAACCGCACCGACACGCAATACTGGATCGATGCGCGCGAGGAACTCGACCTGCCCGACCGGCTGGCCGAAAACATCGAATTATGGCGCCACAACATGCCCGCCCATTACGACCTGGAATTCTCGTCACTGTTCTCCGTTTCGACCTACAATGCGGTGTTGCTGGGCAAGCAGGTCTACCGGACGGGCTTTGCCCGGGCGGAACTTGGCGGTGGGCTCGCGCTGAACGAGGCCGAGTGGCGCCAGATCCTGGCCGAGTTCCAGAAACGCAACGCGGCCATGACCGAAAGGGCGATGAACCACCATCGCCTGCTGGCCGAATTGCGCGGCGATGTCGAACCGGCCGCGCGCCCCGCATCGGCGCAGGCGACCCGGAAGCGACCGCCCGGTGTCGCGCCCTATGCCGGCCCGCAGCCGACCGTGGCGATGCCCGGTTTCGCGCCGCCCCGGCTCGACCTGCCACAGGTCGCGCCCGCGGCGAAAGCGGCGAAACACGACAAGACAGAGGATGCCAGCCTGCTCTGACCGCAAGGCGTCCCAAACCGGGTGAGTCGCCGGCCGGTCAAGGATCGCCCGGCCGGGGGCCGGGCGACCGCCGCAGGCGGCGCGGCACGCGTCCTTGAGGGGGCGGCGACTCGCCCCAAACCATGGATGGGGCGCCAAAGGGGCAGCAAGGCCCCTCAGGCGCCTCCCCAGCAAATGCCGACGGACGGCAGGGGCGCGACCGTGGCCGCCGGGTGCCGGGCCGCCTTGCGGGGCTCGATGCCCCGCAAGGCGGCAGCCCCGGTCAGGGCCATTTGGCGACCGGCGGCAGGCTCATCAGCACCGCATTGGCATCGTGGCCTGTGGCCAGCCCGAACTTGGTGCCGCGATCATAGACCAGGTTGTATTCGGCATAGAGGCCGCGATGGACAAGTTGCACTTCGCGGTCCGCCTCGGTCCAGTCCTGCATCCGCCGCCGTTCGGTGACCGGCAGGAAGGCGGGCAGAAAGGCGCGGCCGACATCCTGGGTGAAGGCGAAATCCGCCTCCCAGTCGCCGGTGTTCCGGTCATCGTAGAAGATGCCGCCCACGCCGCGCGCCCTTCCGCGATGCGGCACGAAGAAATATTCGTCCGCCCAGGCCTTGAACCGGTCGTAAAGCCCGGCGCCGTGCGGGTCGCAGGCGGCCTTCATCTCGGCATGGAAATGGGCGGTGTCGTCGCCGTATTCGATGCACGGGTTCAGGTCGGCGCCACCGCCGAACCACCAGGCATGCGGGGTCCAGAACATCCGCGTGTTCATGTGCACCGCGGGGCAATGCGGGTTCTGCATATGCGCCACCAGGCTGATCCCCGAGGCCCAGAACCGCGGATCGTCCTCCATTCCGGGCACGCCGCGCGCGGCCATCGCCTTCTGCGCCGCGGCGCCCAGCGTGCCGTGAACGGTCGAGACGTTGACCCCCACCTTCTCGAACACCCGCCCGCCGCGCATCACGCTCATCAGGCCGCCACCGGCATCGGACCCGTCCTCGCTGGTCCGCCTGGTCGGCGTCACCTCGAACCGGCCGGCCGGCCGGTCGGCCGTCGGCCCGGCGGCCTGGCTGTCCTCCAGCCCTTCGAAGGCCGCCACGATCCGGTCCCGCAACTCGCGGAACCAGGCCGAGGCACGGGCCTTGCGCTCGTCGAAATCGTCGCTCATCGCACCCCCCGGATGTTTCCGCGATAGCTAGCACCTTGCCCGCGTCACTGCCAGCCGCTGACAGGAAGGGGCGGGCGGGATATCCTGCCACCGCACCCTGTACCGGAGGCCCCGATGCGCCGCGCCATCCTGCTGTGCCTGTTCCTTGCCGCCTGCGCCACGCCGCAAGAGGCCTGCATCGCCTCGGCCACGCGCGAATTGCGGGTGCTGGACCGGCTGCTGGACGAGGTGCGCGGCAATCTCGATCGCGGCTATGCACTTGTGGAACGCACCGATTGGCGGCTCGACTGGCGCATCTGCGAACCGGGCCGCGAGGCGACCCAAGACAGCCCCGCCATGCCGCCGCAATGGTGCTGGGTGCGCGAACCCTACACGGTGACCGACCGCGTCCCGATCGACCCCGTGGCCGAACGGCGCAAGCTGGACGGCCTTGTCGCGCAGCGCGCGGCAGAGGCCGAACGGGCGAAAGCCGCCGTGGCCGAATGCCGGGTGCTTTACCCCGAATAGGCCGGCCCGCTCAGTGCGTGGGCACCGAAACCGGGTCGAGCAGCATCCGCCCGCCATCCACCGTCACGATCTGCCCGGTCAGGAAGGGCGAGCCATCGGAGGCGAGGAACTGCACCGTCTCGGCCACTTCGGTCGCCGGCGCGATCCGGCCCATCGGCGTGCCCTTGGTCATCTTCAGACGCCACTCCGGCGTTTCCTTCAGCGCGTTCTGCAAGCTTGCGCTCATCACGCTGCCAAAGGCCACGCCGTTCACCCGGACCCGATGCGGCGCCAGCGCCAGCGCCAGCGACCGCGTCGCCTGATCCAGCGCCGCGGCCGAGACGGAATAGGCCAGAAGTTCCGGGTGGCTGCGCTGCGCCGCGACGGAACACAGGTTCACGATCGACCCGGCCGGTGCGTCGTCGTTGCCGTCCTTCTCGGCCTGGGCAATCATCCGCTTGGCCGCCGCCTGGCTCATCTTCAGGGTGCTCATCAGGTTCTGCTGGATCATCTTCTCGACCACGTCGAGATCGCCCAGGGGGTTCGACGTGCAGACCTGCCGCGCGGCATTGATCAGGATGTCCACCCGGTCGAAGGCATCGACGGTGGCGGACAAAAGGTTCGCGATGGTCAGTTTCTGGCTGAGGTCGCCGGCGAAATAGCGCACCGGCCCGTCACCGTCGCCCTTGGCGCCGGACGTGCCGAATTCCTCCGCCAGTCGATCCTCGTCGATATCGGCGCACATCACGTTGGCGCCCTTGGCGATGAAATGGCGGGCGATGGCCAGGCCGAGGCCGTTCGCGGCCCCCGTCACGATGGCGGTCTTTCCGGTGATGGAAATGGACATGGATGTCTCGGGGGCCTTTGCAGGTGATTCTGGGGGCGCAGACTAGCGGCTTTCCCGGCCGGGTTCACCCGCGCGGTCGCCGCGATGCGCCGGGTGGCGTGTCTTTGCCGCCCGCGCCGACCGGCCTTGCGGCGAGGAACAGCTTGAAGGCACCGTCGCCGCCGATCTCGGCCACGTCGCGGAAGCTGTCGCGCAGCGCGGTTTCGTAGGGCAGGTGGCGGTTGGCGACCATCCAAAGCTTGCCCGCCGGGGTCAGCATCGTGGCGGCGGCGCGGATGAAGGCGTGGCCAAGGCCGGGATCGGCCGCGCGCCCCTGGTGGAAGGGCGGGTTCATCACGATCCCGTCGAAGCGTCGTTCGGGTGCGAAACGGGTGGCATCGGCCCAGTGAAACCGGGCGCGCGGATCGGACAGGTTCTGCCGGGCGCAGGCAAGCGCAACATGATCCGCCTCGACCAGGTGCAGTTCCTTCACCCCGTCACGGGCCAGCGCCTGCGCGGCAAGCCATCCCCAGCCCGCGCCCAGATCGGCCAGCGTTGCCGGCAACGTCGCCGGCAGCACATTGGCCAGGGCGCGCGACCCCGGGTCCGGCCCGTCCGCCGAAAACACGCCGGGCCGCGTAACGAAACCCGGTGCAACCTCGCGCGCGACGTCGCGCCAATCGGCCAGCGTTTCACCATCCGGTGCGGCGAAAGGCAGCACCTTGCCATGCGCCTTGGACAGCGCCGGCCCGACCGGAAGGCGGCCGCGCAACTCGCGCAGCATCGCGTCGATTCCATCGGTCTTCTGCCCATCCACCCAGACCGGACCGCCCGGTTCCACCCGATCCGCCGCCGCGGCCACGCGCGCCCGCGCCGCATCGCGGGCCCGCGGCAGAAACACGATGGCCGCCGCAGCCGGGCCCCCCGGCAGGTCGGGCCGCACCTGCCAGCCGCGCGCTGCCCAGGCGTCATGATCCGGTTTCATCGGCTGCACGAGGATGGCGCGGTCGCGCGGAAGGGCCGACAGATCCGCCTCGGCCGGCGGACCAATCACCAGCAACGTACCGGCAGGCGGCAGGGCGTCGCCGCCCGCAAGGGCGAGAGAGAGGCGAGAGACACTCATCGCGAACCGCCGGGCCCCGGCGCTATTCCTTTTCCATGGTGCATTGCAGCGGGTGCTGGTGCCGGCGGGCAAAATCCATCACCTGCGCCACCTTGGTTTCGGCCACCTCGAACGAAAAGACGCCGACCACCGCGACACCCTTCTTGTGAACCGTCAGCATGATCTCGAAGGCCTGCGCATGGCTCATGCCGAAGAACCGTTCCAGCACATGCACGACGAATTCCATCGGCGTGTAATCGTCGTTCAGCAGCAGCACCTTGTAGAGCGGCGGACGCTGCGTCTTGGCACGCGGCTTGGTGACGACCGTCGTTTCATCGTCCGGGCCGTCGTCCTGGCCTGACAGAATGATCGGGTGCATCGACAAGTCGGACTCCGCAGATTCGCACGCTTGGGCTGGCTCCTTACCAATATAAATCGTCGCTGCAGAGTGAAAAGTCCCCGATCACGCGGATTGAACAGACCGGTGCCCTCGGCCAAAAGGGCGCCGGAGGTCCGCGATGCCCGAATTTCAACACCCGGTCGCCATCGGTTTCGACGCCGACGACACGCTTTGGCACAATGAACGGTTTTTCCGGATGACTCAGGAACGGTTCCTGGCGCTTCTGTCCGATCATGCCGATCCCGATCATCTGGCAGAGCGGCTTCTGGCCGCAGAGAAGCGTAACCTTGGACATTATGGGTTTGGTATCAAGGGCTTCGTCCTGTCGATGATCGAAACCGCGGTTGAGGTGACGGAAGATCGCGTGCCCGGCGGCGTGATCCACGAGATCCTGAATGCGGGCCGCGAGATGCTGGAACACCCGATCGAACTGCTGCCGCATGCCCGCGCGGCGGTCGAGGCGCTGGCCCCCGATTACCGCCTGATCCTGATCACCAAGGGCGACCTTCTGGACCAGGAGCGCAAGCTGGCGCAATCGGGCCTAGGCGACCTGTTCGACGCGGTGGAAATCGTCTCGCACAAGACCGCCCGCGTCTATGACGAGGTCTTCGCACGCCACGGCGACGGGGCCGGGCGCGCCGTGATGGTCGGCAATTCGCTGAAATCGGACATTCTTCCGGCATTGGAGGCCGGCGCCTGGGCGGTTCATGTCCCGCACGAGGTGACCTGGGAACTGGAATGGGCCGACCGGCCCGAGGGCCATCCCCGCTTCGCCGAATTGCCCGATCTGTCGGGCTTTGCCGGCTGGGTTGCCGCCCTCGCAGGCTGACGCAAGATGTTGGATGCGTTCAAGCGCCAGGCACCAGATGTGGCCACGCGGGAATCGACCGCAGGAAACGCCTCAAACCCGTTGAAAATAGGGTGTTTTCCACTGCTCGGCGCTGTGCTAGCCTTGGGGTAGAAAAACAAGGGCCGGTCAATGCACCGGCGACATGAGGCAGAAAGGGTAGCAACCGTGGACATCGGTTCCGTGCGGCGTGTGCGCTTCGCGCCTTTGCTTGCCGTTCTTGTGGCGGCCATCCTGCTGGCGCCCGCGCTTCGGGCCGCCCCCTTCGCATCCATCGTGATCGACGCGCGCAACGGGCAGGTTCTGCAAGAGGAAAACGCGGATACGCGGCTGCATCCCGCATCGCTCACCAAGATGATGACGCTCTACATCGCTTTCGAAGCGGTCGAGAACGGCGAGATCACGCTGGACACGATGGTCACCGTTTCGCGCCATGCGGCGGCGGAACCGCCTTCGAAACTGGGCCTGCGCGCCGGCCAGAAGATCGCGCTGCGCCACCTGATCCGCGCCGCTGCGATCAAGTCGGCCAACGACGCCGCAACGGCGATCGGCGAGGCCATCGAGGGGTCCGAGGCCGCCTTTGCCCGCCGGATGACGCGCACGGCCAAGGCGATGGGAATGACCCGCACGACCTTCCGCAACGCGCATGGCCTGACCGAAAGCGGTCACCTTTCGACCGCGCGGGACATGTCCATCCTCGGGCGGCACGTGTTCTACGACTATCCTGAATACTACAACCTGTTCTCGCGCATCTCGACCGATGCCAAGGTGCGGACCGTCTACAACACGAACCGGCGTTTCCTGAGGGCCTATCGCGGGGCCGACGGTATCAAGACCGGCTACACCTCGGCCGCCGGGTTCAACCTTGTCGCCTCGGCCGAACGCGGGAACGAACGGATCATCGGCGTGGTCTTCGGCGGCAAGTCGACCGTTCAGCGTAATGCCAAGATGGCCGAACTCCTGGACCTGGGTTTTCGCAAGGCGCCCAGCCGCGCCGCCGTGCGCAAGCCGGCGCGTCCGCCCTACATTCCGGGTGGTAGGGGATTTGCCGTCACACGCGCCTCGGGTGCGGTGGAACGCAGCCTGCGCCCGCAGCCCCGGCCGGGAACCGAAGCGACACCGGGCGCCGTTCTCGTCGCGCTGAACGAGGGGATCGAGGCGGCCCTGGCCGAGGTTGTGCCTGCCGCAGAGGCGGCATCGCCCGGCGGCGTGGCGCTGGCACTGGATGCCTCGCCCCGCCCGCGCCCCGCACCGCGGACCGAGGCCGTTCTGGCCGCCCTGACACCGCAGGTCGTCCGCCCCGGCGCCGCGGCAGGTGACGGCCCGGTCTTTGCCCAGACAAGCGAACCGCAGCCGGAAACGCTGCGCATGGCCGGCGCGATCGAATGGCTGACCGCCGACAAGCGCGGCCAGGCCCCTGCCGGCGCGGCCGCCGCGCCGCCGCCGCCACGGCCCGGCCCGATCGTGCTGGCCGCGATCGATCCGGCCGAAACTGAGGACGCGGAGGCCCCGCGCGAGGTCGTCAGCCGCGTATCGACCTCGGGCGATCGGCATTTCGGCATTCATCTGGGCCGCGAACCCACGCGCGATGCCGCCGAACGCCGGCTGCTGCGCGCCGCCTTGGCGGAAATCGACATCCTGTCCGAGGCGCTGCGCAAGCCGGTACGGCGCAACGGTGCCTTCGAGGCGAATTTCGTCGGCCTGACCGAAGGCGGCGCGGCGCTGGCCTGCCAGCGACTGACCGCGCGCGGCGAAAGCTGCGAGGTCATCGCACCCTGAGGCCGCATTCGAGGGTCAGGCTTCAGGGTTTGGGATGATCGTCCCAATCGTCGGACAGGATCCGCCGCGCATCGCCTTCAGGGTCGTCGTATTGCCGCCCCTTGAGCGACCAGAAGAAGGCCGCAAGGCCCACCCCGCCAAGAAACAGCGAAACCGGTATCAGGAACGCCAGAACTTCCATCGCGTCACCTCCTCAGCCGAAGCGCGTTGAGCGTCACGGTGATCGACGAGGATGACATGGCCAGCGCCGCGATCAAGGGGGTGCACAGCCCCAGCACGGCCAGCGGCACCGCGATCAGGTTGTAGACATTCGAGATGCCGATGTTTTCGCGGATCCGGCCGATGGCGCGGCGGGCGGTCGCGACCGTGTCGGCCACGGGTTCCAGCGTGCCGCCCAAAAGCACGATGTCCGACGCCGTGCGCGCGGCATCCAGCGCCGAGGCGGGCGAGATCGAAACATGCGCCCCCGCCAGCGCGGCGGTATCGTTCAGCCCGTCACCGACCATCAAGACCTTGCGCCCCTCCGCGGCCAGCGCGGCGACTCTTTCGGCCTTGTCGGCGGGCAGTGCGGCGGCGCGCCAGGTTTCGATCCCCAGCCGTTCGGCCAGGGCGGCAACCGGTGCCTC
>Ga0180436_10003687_pt1 | contig 13968 bp, 10 predicted proteins | sample SS_ome_2_FD_132434 | JGI IMG/M metagenome (GOLD analysis project Ga0180436, IMG submission 132434) | Hypersaline lake sediment archaeal communities from the Salton Sea, California, USA - SS_3_S_2 metaG | ecosystem: Environmental > Aquatic > Non-marine Saline and Alkaline > Hypersaline >...
CCAACCTGGGTCAACGAGGGCTTTAACGAGTACGCCAAGCGCTTACCACCGAGCTGCGCCCTGTCGCTGGTCGAGATCGAGCCGGCGGCGCGCGGCAAGGGACGCGGCCACGGCAAGGCCGGCCAACGCGCACAGCGCTCCGCTGCGGAGCGCGACCGGTTACTGGCGGAAGAAGGCGAACGGCTTCTGAGGGCAACCCCGAGCGCCGCCTTGGCGATCGCCCTCGATGTGGGCGGACGCGCTTGGAGCACCGAGGCACTGGCTGCTGAGCTGGCGGCATGGCTGGCTGGCGGTCGCGATCTTGCACTGCTCGTGGGTGGACCTGATGGCCTCTCTCGGGACTGCCTCGCACGAGCCGAGCAACGCTGGTCGCTCTCGCCCTTGACCTTTCCGCATCCGCTCGTGCGTGTCATCCTCGCCGAACAGCTTTACCGGGCATGGAGCCTCCTTCAGGGTCATCCTTACCATCGTGGATCGACAGCGACATGATCAACGAGAGTGACAGCAACGCGAGCAACAGCAGCGCGAACAGCACCAACAGCCTGGCAGCGCTGGCCAACCGGAGTCCAGGGCTCTATCTGGCCTCGCGCTCGCCGCGTCGGCTCGAACTCTTAGCGCAGCTTGGTCTCAGCCCGCAAGTCGTCGCCGCTGACAGCGACGAGAGCGTCGCGCCGGGCGAATCACCAGCGGCCTATGTTGCTCGGATTGCAAACGCCAAGGCGCAGGCTGGCTGGGCTGGATTGCCCGCACCGGTCCGCCTGCCCTTGCTCGCCGCTGACACCGCCGTGGTGGCCGACGGACAGATCCTTGGCAAGCCGAAGGATGCCGAGGCGGCCCTGCGGATGCTAGCCTTGCTCTCCAATGGCTGGCATCAGGTGCTGACCGCTGTCTGTCTGCTCGCGCCTGGGCCTGGATCATTGCCAGCACCAGCACCAGCGCCAGCACCAGAAAAGACCGCTGACCTTGAATCAGCACCTGGAACAGGGGCGATCGGCGCTAATACAGCCCCCGTGCAACGAACCCTGCTAGTCACCACTGAGGTCCAGATGCGCAGCATCACCGCGGCTGAGGCACTGGCCTATTGGGAGAGCGGAGAGCCAAGGGACAAGGCCGGGGCCTATGCCGTCCAGGGACGAGGCGCCATCTTTGTCGAGCAGATCCGTGGTAGCTACAGCAATGTTGTAGGCCTGCCGCTGTTCGAGACCGCGGCACTGTTGCGCGAGCAAGGTATCGACCCGCTCGGCCGTTGATCAGGAGCGTTCACACCCGGAACGCGACTGCAAGCCGAGTGCGAACTTGCGCCCCTGGTCCTGTCGAATGACTCATTACACTGGACTCATTCACTGGACTCATTCACTAATAAGACGACAACAACGAGGTCGATACCCATGCCACTGAGCAAGACTGCCGCAACCACCGCGGCCCGACGATGAGCGAAGAGATCCTCATCAACATTACGCCACCGGAGACACGCGTCGCGGTGGTCGAGAACGGGGTCGTTCAGGAGATCATCATCGAGCGCGCCGAACGCTGCGGGCTGGTCGGAAACATTTACCGGGGGCGGATCTGCCGCGTGCTACCCGGCATGCAGGCCGCTTTTGTCGAGATCGGCCTCGACCGAGCTGCTTTCTTACACGCCTCCGACATCATGTCGACGCAAGGCGATGCACGCAGCGACCACATCAACAACCTCGTCAAGGAGGGCGACCCGATCCTGGTGCAGGTGGTCAAAGACCCGCTCGGCAGCAAGGGCGCGCGACTGACCACCAATATCTCGATCGCTTCACGCTACCTGGTCTTCATGCCGCGGCTCGGCAACACCGGCGTCTCGCAGAAGATTGAGGATGACGACGAGCGCAAGCGCCTGCGCGAGATCCTCCAGGCCTATGTCGACACCCACGAAGGGGCCGGCGGCTACATCGCCCGCACCGCCGCCGAGACGGTGAGCGACGAGAATCTGTGCCGCGATATGGCCTTTCTTGCCAAGCTCTGGAGCGGCATCCGCGAGCGCGCCGATGGCACCTCCGAGATCGGCCTGATCCACGACGACCTACCACTGGCGTTGCGCGCACTCCGCGACCTGGTCACGCCAGAGGTGGAGCGCGTGCGGATCGACTCCCGCGCCACCGTCGACAAGGCGCGGCCCTTCGCGGTCAAGTACATCCCCGAGATCGTCGATCGCATCGAGTATTACGGCGGCGAGCGGCCGCTGTTCGATCTCTACGGGGTCGAGGACGAGATCCAAAAGGCCCTGCAGCGCAAGGTGCAGCTCAAGTCGGGTGGCCATCTGATCATCGATCAGACCGAGGCGATGACCACCATCGATGTCAATACCGGCGCCTTCGTCGGCCATCGTAACCTCGAGGAGACCATCTTCAAGACTAACCTGGAGGCGGCCCAGGCCATCTGCCGCCAGCTACGGCTGCGTAACCTCGGCGGCATCATCATCATCGACTTCATCGACATGACCGATGAGGAGCACAAGCGCCAGGTCTTACGCGCGCTCGAGAAGTGTCTCGCGCGCGACCACGCCAAGACCCACATCACCGAGGTCTCGGCGCTGGGTCTGGTCGAGATGACCCGCAAGCGGACGCATGAATCGCTTGAGCACATCCTCTGCGAGCCCTGCCCCTGCTGCAATGGCCGCGGCTCGTTGAAGACCGCCGAGACCACCTGCTACGAGATCTTCCGCGAGATCCTGCGTGAGTCGCGCCAGTTCGAGGTCGAGCAATTGCTCGTCCTGGCCTCGCAAGAGGTCATCGATCGGTTGCTCGACGAGGAATCCGGCCATCTCGCCGAACTCGAGGAGTTCATCGGCAAACCGATCAAGCTGCAGGCCGAATCGCTCTACACCCAAGAGCAGTATGATGTGGTGCTGATCTAAGGCTGAGGAATCGGCTTAACACCAACGCGATGACGCGAACCTTACTTCGGCTCTATCGAGTCACAGTCGCCACCCTTGCCGCTACCATCATTGCCGTTGCCATGGTCTCGGTCGTGGTCAGGCTGCTGTTGCCAGATGCGGACGGGCCACGGGAAACACTGGTGGCGCACATCAGCCAAGCCCTTGGGGTGCAGGTGCAGGTCGACAGGCTCTCGATCCGCCTACGCGGGCTCACGCCGGCATTGAGCTTTACCGATGCCAAGCTGCTGACGCCTACAAACAGGGTATCCGCAGACGCACTTGCTACTAACGTGCCCCCTAGCGAGGGATCGCCTGGAGATGCGCCCCCAAAGCCCAGCCAACTGCTCCTCTCGGCGCAGCGCTTGGACGTTGACCTTGACCTCTTGGCCACGCTCAGGGCGCGCCAACCGCGGATCGAGGCAATCAGCCTCGTTGGCGCCGAGATTCAGGTATTGCGCGACGCGAACGGCCAAATTCGCATACTCGGCTTGGATTCGATGCAGGGCAACGACAGCCAAGCGCTCGATTTCTTCCTCCGCGAAGGGCGTTTCCGCTTGCTCGACAGCCGGCTGATCTGGCGTGATCAACAGACCAAGGCACCCGCCCTAACCCTGTTCATCAAGGTTGCCGAACTCGCAAACCAGGATCAACGCCATGCACTGCGCTTGCGGGCAATGCGTGAAGGCAGCCTTGCCGCATCACCCCCAGCAGGCGACTTAGCAGGCAGCTCAGCAGGCAACTCAGCAGGCGCGCTCGAGATCCTCGGTCAGCTCAACGGCCAAGCCCAGCATCCCGAGCGCTGGTCCGGCCATCTCTATCTGCAAGTTGCGGGCGGCGATCTCGGCATGATCGCGGACAGACTCCCGCCACTTCCGATAAGACTCAACGCCGAGGGTTTCCGTATCGAGAGCTGGAACCGACTCGAGCAGGGCCGGCTGGTCAACGGTATCACGCGCTTCAAACTCCAAGGGCTCACTCTTGAGGCGCCAGCGTCGAGTAAACAGGTCCAGTTCGGCGACCTCGCTGGGCTCGCGCGCTGGCAGCAGCGCGCGCGCGGCTGGCGCCTGGATCTCGCCGATCTCCAGCTGCCTGGCAGGCCTGCTACCAAGCCAACCGTCGCAAGCCTTGCCTATCGCGCTGCGCCCTCGCCATCACTAACGCCATCACTAACGCCAACGCCGGCGCCCTTAGCGAGCCTGTTTGCCACGATCGGTGCGTTTGAGATTGGACCGATCGTCCAGGCGATCACGCTGGCCATACCCGATCCGTCCGAATCGGTTATCGCGCTCAGTCGCAGGCAGCCACGGGGACTCGTGCGCGATCTTGCCCTGCATCTTGCGTTCACAGCCAACGCGAAGGCGTCACCTGAACCGCACAGCAGCGCATCCGGTGCCATCGCACAAGCCGAGGCTAGCCCTCGCGGCGGCGGCGAGCGAGCGCACCAGGGCAACGGAAGACGACCATCAGCAGGGACTGGAACCGACTGGACCGCGGTTGCCGTCGATGACTGGCGCCTTAGCGCAGACGTCGAGAACCTGAGCCTGGCTGCCGGCGCGCCTGCCGAGATACGCGCTGACAGGTCTGCTGAAAACGCTGTCGAAAACGCTGCTGGAACCTCTGCTAGAACTTCATCAGGCCCCAACATCCCCGCCTTCTCCGGCCTCAATCTCGGCCTTGATCTGGGTCCGCGGGGCGGCTACGCCCAGGTCAGCGGCAGCGCAGTCCAGATCGATCTGCGGCCGTTGTTCGCGCGGCCACATCGATTCACAGGGTTCGATGGCGATTTTGCATGGCGCATGATGCCAGGCGGCTCGATCCACCTCTGGACCCAAGCGCTCAGCCTCGACACCAAGCACCTGCAGACCCTCAGCCGTCTCAGCCTTTGCCTGCATCCATCGGGTGTCAATCCGTTCATCGACCTGCACACGCATCTAGGCAACGGCCAGATCGACGCCTTGCCGTCTTGGCTACCGGTCGGGATCATGGATGACCGCCTCGAGGACTGGCTACAGCGCGCCATCCTTGACGGCCAACTCGAATCCGGTGACCTGCTGCTGCGCGGGCCGCTCGACCAGTTCCCATTCGATGACCAACAGGGGCGCTTCATCCTTGAGCTGCGCGCGGTCGATGGCGTGCTCGACTACGGCGTCGCAGCGCCATCGCCAAGCCCCGCGACCGGACTCAGCAACGCCGACAACAGCCCGCCACTACGCTGGCCACTGTTGCAACGGATCGCGGCCACACTGCGCTTCGAGAACCGCGGCCTCGAGATCCATGTGCCGAGCGCCGAGATCCTCAACAGTCATATCGACGCCGGACGTGTCAGCCTGCCCAACCTCTGGCAACCGACCTACCTTGAGATCGACGCCCGCGGCGCAGGCCCTCTCGCTGACGGCCTGCATCTCTTTGCAACCTCGCCCTTGGCGCATCAGCTCGGTGGCCTCGCCTCCGCGGTCGAGGTCAGCGGCGACGGCGACATTCAGTTGCAGCTAGGCGTGCCACTCAACCGCGCCCTACCCTTCCGCTATGCCGGCGAACTCATCTGGCGGCCCCAATCCGAGACCGATATCGAGACCAGCGCCGGCGCCGAGGGCAGCCAAGCGCGCAATGCCAGCCGCGTCCCCGGCTCGCCCAACACCCGGCTCGACCAGGCGCCCGAAGGCCGCGGCCTCCGCATCCGTGGCACCGACCTCGAATTCAGCCAGATCAGTGGTCGCCTGCGCTTTGATGCGACTGGGATCGCCGCCCAAGGCATCCGCGCGCGCCTTGGACAACAGGCCCTCGAGGTCGCGGTCGAAACCCGTGATGGCGGCAGCGACGACGCCCGCACCGAGATCAGCCTGCGTGGTCGCAGCGGCGTTGATCGGCTCGCGGAAATCCTTCCAAGCAACCTCTGGTCCTTCGCTCGCGGCACCCTCGACTGGCGGCTCGGCCTAACGCTCAGCAACCATGATGCGGCGCAACAGCGACCACCGATCGATTTCGCCCTCAGCTCTGATCTACGGGGGATCGACCTTGCCCTCCCGGCCCCCATCGGCAAACCGGCCCAGGCGCAACGTCGCCTCCAGTTGACTGGCCGCTTCCAAGACCAATGGCCGCTCCGGCTGCGGCTCGACTACGGCACGCTTGGCAGCTTGATCGAGGTCGATCGCAGGTCCGACGGCGAGATCCGATTGCAACGCCTGGCGATCGACCTCAATGGCCAACCCTCAAGCTTGCCGCCGCAGCGCAGCATCCAGATCGGTGGCAAGCTGCAGCGCCTGGAACTGAGCCCCTGGCTCGACTGGGCTGATCAGACGGATCTCAAGGCCCTCCAGGGCAACAACACCGGTACTCGCCTGCGGCTGCTCCCGATGCAACTGCAGGTCGCGGATCTGCGCCTCGGCGCCTTGCAGCTGAATGCGCTTGATGCGGTCTTGACCCCAGAGCCCAGTGGCGCCTGGAACATTGGCTTCAGCGCACGACAAACCGGCGCTAGCCAGATCGATCTGCCCGCCATAAGCACTGACACAAGCGCTGGTGCTGATACTGGCTTAGGTGCTGGCGCCAACACCAACGGCAAGCAGCCCATACGCATCCGGCTCGAGCAGCTGAATCTAGAGCCCTTGGCCGAGGCCCACGGCCAATCCAGCGCCGCCAGCACCACTGCCGCACGGGTCGACCCGCGCCGCTTCGGTGGTCTTGACCTTGAGATTGAGCGGCTCGCCTATGGCGATGACCTGCTCGGTCAGCTGCGCATCCAAAGCCAGCCGCGGACAAACGGTCTGCGCTTTACGACCCTGTCCTTGATCGGTCCCCATGTCGACGCCAGCGGCAGTGGCGACTGGTTGATCGACGCCACCGATTACATTGCGTCATCGCTGCGGATCAGCGCCAAGAGCAACGCGGTTGGCGAACTCCTGCGCGAGAGCGGCTTCTACAGCGCCTTAAGCGGCGCACCCGGCCAGTTGCAGCTCGATCTCAGCTGGCCCGGCGGCCCCAGTCAGCTTTCGCTTGCGCGCGCGCGCGGCACCATGGAGATCGAGATCGGCGCCGGTCGCCTCCTCGAGATGGAGCCCGGTGTTGGCCGCATGCTCGGCATCCTCAACACCGCCGCGCTCGGCCGCCGCCTCAGCCTCGACTTCAGCGACGTCTTCGACGACGGCTTTAGCTTCGATCGCATCACCGGCGAGATCGCCATCGGCAGTGGCGAAGCTAGCATCCGCAACCTCGAGATGCTCGCCCCGCCGGCGAACATCCGCATCACCGGCCACACCAATCTGGTCGACGGGAGGCTTGACCAAGAGGTCGTCGTCACGCCCAAGATCGGTGTCGGCTTGGCGCTTGCGAGTGCGGTCGCGGGCGGCCCGGTGGTGGGCGCCGCGGTCTTTCTCGCGGACAAGGTCACCGATGGCGCCGTTGAGCGGCTTGGACGCTACGCCTATCAGGTCACAGGCCCCTGGCGTGATCCGATCATCCGCCGCGTCGACACCGGCGGTTCGCCATCGGTCGGCAACCTGTTTGTCGATGAGGTGCCCGCCAATGAATCCGCTGGCGCCAACGCCCATGCGCCCAGAGACACCGGGGCCGAGAGCAAAGACGCCACACCCGCGGATGCCGTGGAAACGAGCAACCCGTTTCTGGAGAATCTGTGACAGGAACATGCCAATCGCGATCAATCAATCGCGACCAATGCCGTAGTAGTGCTATTGTTACAGAACCTTAACTATTACGAGCGTCCATGAGCGAATCCCCCAAGCTCGCCGCCGTGCAGATGGCCTCGGGTCCGAATGCAACGGCCAATCTGATCGAAGCCGAGCGCCTCATCAGCCTCGCCGCCAAGGCCGATGCGGGCCTGGTCGTGCTCCCCGAAAACTTTGCCTTCATGGGCCAGCAGGATCGCGACCTGCTCGCCTTGGTGGAGTCTGATGGCAGCGGTCCGCTGCAGGACTTCCTAGCCCAGATGGCACTGCGCTACGACCTCTGGATCGTCGGCGGCACCATCCCCTTGCGCGGCCATCATCCAGCACGCGTGCGCGCCGCGACCCTGATCTACAACGCCCAGGGCGATCGGGTGGCGCGCTACGACAAGATGCACCTGTTCGACGTGGTGCTGCCTGATGCTGACGAGCGCTATCAAGAATCAGCGACCATCGAGCCCGGTGATCAGAGTCCGGTGGTCGACACCCCCTTTGGCCGCCTTGGCGTCCTGGTCTGCTACGATCTGCGCTTCCCGGAGACCGCGCGGCGCATGATCGACAGCGGGCTTGAGATCCTCGCCGTGCCGGCCGCCTTTACCGCGCTCACCGGCAAGGCGCACTGGGAACCCCTGATCCGGGCGCGCGCCATCGAGAATCTCGCCTATGTGATCGCCGCCGCACAGGGCGGCTATCATCTGAGTGGACGTGAAACCTATGGCCATAGCATGATCGTTGATCCCTGGGGCAATGTGCTCGCCCAGATCGAGCGCGGCGTCGGTCAGATCTGCTGCACACTCGACCGCGATCGCCAGACCTCGATCCGCCGCACCTTCCCAGTGCTCGAACATCGGCGCCTCAAGTGTCGTTGACCACCAAAAACACCAATCGCGCACCGATCTACCCACACGCTGGAAAAAACGCACACTGCCTCCAACCTCATCAGGTATCGGGCAATGCCCACCGCCGCAAAGATTTGAACACCTGACGCTCATGACCAACTCCCTCATGACCGACTCCATTGAACTCGCGCGCGCGAGTATCCTCGCGCCCTTCGGCCTCGGCGACAGCGACCTCGATCGCCTGATCGGCGCCCTGCGCAGTCCATCGATCGACGCCGCCGATGTCTATTTTCAGAGCAGCCGGCTGCAATCCTGGATGCTCGAAGACCGCATCATCAAAGACGGCAGCTTCAATATCGAGCAGGGGGCTGGCCTGCGCGCCATCAGCGGCGAGAAGACCGGCTTTGCCTACTCCGATGAACTGGAGCTTGCAGCCTTGACCAAGGCCGCCGATGCCGCGCGCGCCATTGCCCGTGGTGGCGGTGCCGCGCCGGTCAGCATCGGCAGCGGTCTGCCAGCACGACAACGCCTTTACGAGCCGATGAATCCGATCGACAGCCTGGACGACGCCGCCAAGATCGAACTGCTGCACCGGGTCGACGCCGAGGCGCGCGGCATGGACGCGCGCGTCAAAGAGGTGATGACCAGCCTGGTCGCCGTACAGGACACCATCCTCGTGGTCGCCGACGATGGCCGGCTCAGCGCCGATGTGCGCCCGCTGATCCGCCTCAGCGTGGTCGCCGTGGTCGAGGAGAACGGCCGCCGCGAGCAGGCCCACAGTGGCGGTGGCGCGCGCCTGGATCTGGGCTGGATGCTGGCCGAGGATCGCGCCCTCGGCTTCGCTCGCGAGGCGGTGCGCCAGGCCCTGGTCAACCTGGAAGCGGGTCCCGCCCCGGCCGGCACCATGACCGTCGTCCTCGGTGCCGGCTGGCCCGGCGTGCTGCTGCATGAGGCGGTCGGCCACGGCCTCGAAGGCGACTTCAACCGCAAGGGCACCTCGGCCTTCAGTGGCCGGCTCAATCAGCGCGTCGCCGCCAAGGGCGTCACCGTGGTCGACGACGGCACCCTGCCCGGTCGGCGCGGCTCGCTCAACATCGACGACGAAGGCACCGAGACCCAGTGCACCAGGCTGATCGAGGACGGCGTGCTGGTTGGCTACATGCAAGATCGCCTCAATGCCCGTCTGATGGGCATGGCGCCAACTGGCAATGGCCGCCGCGAGTCCTACGCCCATCTGCCGATGCCGCGCATGACCAACACCTACATGCTCGCCGGCAAGCATGATCCGGGCGAGATCATCGCCTCGGTCGAGAAAGGGCTGTACGCGGTCAACTTCGGCGGCGGACAGGTCGACATCACCTCCGGCAAGTTCACCTTCTCCGCCAGCGAGGCCTATCTGATCGAGAACGGCAAGATCGGGCGTCCGGTCAAGGGCGCGACGCTGATCGGCAATGGCCCCGATGTGCTCACCCGCGTCAGCATGATTGGCAACGACCTCAAACTGGATGAAGGCGTCGGCACCTGCGGCAAGGATGGGCAGAGCGTCCCGGTTGGGGTTGGGCAGCCGACCTTACGCGTTGATGCACTGACGGTAGGTGGCACTGGGGCTGTTTGTGGGATGAATGAAACGCCGTGAAATGATCAAAGGCACTGTGCTGGGTGCTGCCGCGCTCTTCGGTTCGAAGCCCTTGGAGGCCGAAGCGGGTGGAGCCCCTGCCCAGGTCATCAAACCCCGGCGTCTGCAGACGGGGATGCGGGTCGGTGTCGTCGCGCCAGCAAGCCCGACGGAGGACAACGAGCGCACCCGTTTCGCCCTGGATATCGTCCGCTCGCTCGGCTTCGAGGTCGTTGAAGGTGATCATCTCTATCGCCGAACGCAGTACCTCGCGGGAACGGACCGCGAGCGTGCAAGCGATCTCATGGCCATGTTTGCCGATACCAGCGTCGACGCCATATTCTGCCTCCGCGGAGGCTACGGGGCGTCGCGCATTCTCCCCTTGCTGGACTATGACCTGATCCGGCGCAACCCAAAGGCGTTGATCGGATACAGCGATATCACGGCGCTGCTCAACGCCATTTTTCTCAAGACCGGCCTGATCGGATTTCATGGTCCGGTCGCCAATCAGACCTTCAGTGACTACAGCCTCGAAGCGTTCGACAAGGTGCTGTTTGCGGCACAGGCGCCGGTCGTGATCGGCGCGGCGCCACCGTTTGAAACGGCACGCGGTCGCGCCGAAGAGGAAAATCGCATCACCGTTTTCAAGGCCGGGAAGTCGCAAGGCCGACTCATCGGTGGCAACCTGAGTCTTGTGACCGCCTTGATGGGAACGCCGTTTGAACCGGATTTCCGCGACAAGATTCTCGTGCTCGAGGATGTGGGCGAGGCACCCTACCGCATCGATCGCATGTTGACGCAGCTCTGGCTCGCTGGTCGGCTACAGCAGGCGGCCGGTATCGCCTTTGGCAAGTTCACGGACGCCAAAAGCTGTGGCAACAGCTTCTCCATCGAGGATGTGATCGCGCAGCGTTGCGCTGACCTGGACGTGCCGGTGGTGCGTGGTTTCATGATTGGCCATATCCAGGATCAGACCCTCGTGCCGATCGGCGCCCGCGCTGAACTCGACGGGGATCTCGGCCGCCTGCGACTCCTGGAAGCGGCGGTCAGCTAGCTCGTATGTGATGACATCCGCGGACGATACGCAATCCGATGGGTCCTCTGGCGCGGGCGGACTCTGGCCCTCGACCGACTATCAGGCTCAAATCGAGCGCCTGCGGGCCGCGATCGGCGAACGCATCTACCTTGCCGAGCTGCGCGATACCGAGGTTCAGCTCAGCGTGATCGACTTCCCGCGCCCGGACCCGGCGCGGGGGCTGGCGCCACATCTGATCCTGCTCGACGATGGACGTGGCCTGAACCTTGCTTTGTTGACATACCCCGTTTAGGAGTCCAGTCCGTGACCAGCGCAGTCGTCTTGCTCAGTGGAGGTCTCGATTCGACCACCGCCCTGGCCATCGCCAAGGCCGAAGGCTACGCCCTCTATGCCCTCTCATTTCGCTACGGCCAACGCCATCAGATCGAACTCGAAGCCGCTGCGCGCGTTGCGCGTGCGCTAGGAGTGGCGGAGCACCTGATTGCCGATATCGATCTACGCCGTTTCGGCGGCTCGGCCCTCACCGCCGAGATCGAAGTACCCAAACAGCGCGCCCTCGAACAGATGGGCAAGGGCATCCCGATCACCTATGTCCCGGCCCGCAACACCATCTTTCTCTCCTTTGCACTGGCCTGGGCCGAGGTGCTATCGGCCAGCGACCTCTTCATCGGCGTCAACGCCCTTGACTACTCCGGCTACCCGGACTGTCGCCCCGAGTACATCGCCGCCTACGAGCGGATGGCCAACCTAGCCACCGCCGCTGGTGTCGAAGGGCGACAACAGCTCAAGATCCACACCCCACTGATCCAGCTCAGCAAGGCCGAGATCATTGCCAAGGGCACCGCGCTCGGGGTCGACTACGCACTCACCAGCAGTTGTTATGATCCCGGCCCCGATGGCCGTCCCTGCGGCCAGTGCGACGCCTGCCTGCTGCGCGAGAAGGGCTTCCGCGAAGCTGGTCTCGACGACCCCCTGCGCATCCAATACGGACTCAAGACCCCATGAGCGAGCGACTCTTTCACGTCGCCGCGGCGCCCTTCGAGGCTGCTCGGCGCGTCGCCATCCTACCCGACGGGCATCCCTCGCGACGCTTGCATGGGCATAGCTTCCTGGCCCGCGTCCGCGCCGAGCTACCCGCCGACTGGGCGCCATTCCAGGGTGATGAAACGGATGCGCTGACCTCAGCGCTGAGCCACTGCGTGTCGGCCCTCGACTATCGGGATCTCAATGAGCGGTTGCCGGTGCCGACCGATGAGAACCTCGCGCGCTGGGTGCGCGCCGGTCTTGAGATCCCCGGCATCGAATCCGTGGGGATTCAGAGCACCCGCCATCAGGGCGCCGACCTGGACGACCAGGAGCAGGCGCATGTCTGGCGTCGGTTTCGCTTCGAGGCGGCCCATCAACTGCCGAATGTGCCCGCGGGACACCAGTGCGGCCGGATGCACGGTCATGGCTTCGAGGTCATCCTACATGCCAACCAGGCCTTGGCCGACCAAGACATGGGCGTCGACTTCGACCAGCTCGCGGTCCTCTGGGCGCCCCTGCATGAGGCCCTGCACTATCGCTGTTTAAACGACATTCCCGGCCTTGAGATCCCCACCAGCGAGATGCTGGCCGCTTGGCTCTGGCGCCGGATCAAGCCGGCGCTGCCAGCGCTGTCTTGGGTGACCGTCTACGAGACCCTGACCGCCGGGTGCCATTACAACGGGTCCCAGTACCGTATCTGGAAAGAGCAGCGGTTTGAGAGTGCGGTGCGGTTATTGACGGCCCCCGCGGGTGATCCGCGCCGCCAGTTGCATGGCCATAGCTATCTGGTGCGTCTGCACCTGAGCGCCCCGCTCGATGAGGTGCTTGGCTGGACGGTCGATTACGGCGACGTCAAGGAAGCCTTTAAGCCGGTCTACCAGCAGCTTGATCATCATCTCCTCAATGACCTGCCACGGCTCAACGCCGCTGATCCGGGCAGTCTAGTGCTATGGCTGCGCGAGCAGGTCGCGCCCCTGCTGCCGGCGCTGGATCGCATTGATCTGCAGCAGACGCCCGGCTGTGGCGCGGTGCTCTGTTGGGGTGACGAGGGACCGGCCTTGCCGACATGAGCTATCACCTCAAGGAGATCTTCTACACCTTGCAGGGCGAAGGGATACAGGCCGGTCGTCCTGCCGTCTTTTGTCGCTTTGCTGGCTGTAACCTTTGGTCGGGTCGCGAGCAGGATCGCGGTAAGGCGGTCTGCCAATTCTGCGATACCGATTTCCGCGGCACCGACGGGGTGGCTGGTGGTCGCTATTCAACAGCGGCTGAATTAGCCGCAAAGCTTGCCGCTACCTGGCCCCAGACCGCTGGGCGCCATCAGGCTCAACGATTTGTCCTGTGCACGGGAGGTGAGCCCCTGCTACAGCTCGATGAAGCCTTGGTCGACGCTCTCAAGGCGCGGGATTTCGAGATCGCCATTGAGACCAACGGCACACAGATGGCCCCTACTGGCATTGACTGGATCTGCGTGAGCCCAAAGGCATCGGCACCGCTTAGGCTGACGACCGGCAACGAGCTAAAGCTCGTCTATCCGCAGCCTGATGCCGAGCCCGAGCGCTTCGTTGACCTGGACTTCGACCACTTCCTACTGCAGCCGATGGATGGACCGGACCGGGCGCGCAACACCGCACTGGCAATCGACTACTGCATGGCCCACCCGCGCTGGCGGCTCAGCCTGCAGACCCACAAGTGGCTCGGGATTCCGTAGGTTTCAACAAGAAACGGATAGGAAATTGGCGTATCACCTTCGAGTTTCGGGAGAGCCATGCACAACCCCCCGCATCCTGGTGAGTTTATTCGCGAGGCCTACCTGGAGCCGTTCGCCCTGACGGGCCGGCAGCTTGTGGCAAAGCTCGGTGTTGCTC
>Ga0180436_10003690_pt1 | contig 13966 bp, 6 predicted proteins | sample SS_ome_2_FD_132434 | JGI IMG/M metagenome (GOLD analysis project Ga0180436, IMG submission 132434) | Hypersaline lake sediment archaeal communities from the Salton Sea, California, USA - SS_3_S_2 metaG | ecosystem: Environmental > Aquatic > Non-marine Saline and Alkaline > Hypersaline > Sediment...
TCCGATGATGGACCGTTTCACATTTGTGTGCAGAAATTTTTCCACCAGCACACCCCAGCCGATTTCCGGATACGCCCCATAGAGATCCCTGACAGCTGTCGCACCCGTGGCTGCAAGATCTTCATATTTCTCCCCCATCAGGGAAAGCAGCTGGCGAGACTCGTTTTCCATCCAGCGCACACTTTCCTGCCCAAAATAAAGGCCCCTGACATTCCGCTTGGGCATGGACGGTTCCACGATCATCAACCATCCACCACTGTAGGGGTCCTCATGAATGATCTCCGGGTGTTCACGAGCCCGGTGATTGATGGCCAGCACAGTGCCGCTCACCGGCGAAAGCACCCCCGCTTCATGGCCGTTACGCCTAAAGGCCCACCCCACCTTGTGCTGCTGAATCTCCTCTCCGAGTTGAGGCAGTTCCACAGACCGGGCCGGGCCAAAGACGCTGGTGGAGAATTCATCCATACCGATTCTCGTACGTCCGCCATGTTCGAATCGCGACCAGCTGTGTCCCATGTGGTAGTAATACCCCCGGGCCAATGTGTAGCCGGACACGGAAACCAGCTCAGGGGGGTCAACCTTCTGGGCCAGGTCCATTTCATCCAGCATCTGGTCAAAGGCGCAGTGGTGGCACTCATAGTTCATGGTACAGATCTTGGGTGCATCGATGCGGCCGGTAAGCGCATGGCGGCAAGGCCGGGATGATCCCTGGAAATTGCGCTGCAGGTGGGCAACCCACCCCGGCGTTTTGTTTTTGCCGTCGTCTTTCCCTTTCACTGCCATGGCCTTGCGCATGGCTGCATCAAAAGGGCACCCGTTGCAGTCATAATCATTGTCGCATTTCCGGTAATTGACAACACCAGCTTTCATCCAGATGCACTCGTCCTCCAGAACCTGGAAACCGCGCACCTGCTTTCCGGCTTTCTTTCTGATGGATTCCTTTTTCTTTTGCATGGCATGGCCCTCCTTTCACATGAATCCCAAGTTTGGGGTGAATGCTTGCCTGTTGTCGATTAAAAGATGAGCAATATCAATGCCAGTTTGCCGCCCTGTTGCCCTTAAGGGTCCATATATATACTTAATTGATATTATTAATTATTTAACCTGTGGTAATTGTATCCGGCCCCATGCCGCCGGACACCGAAAAAACAAATGGCTACACAAAAGCCGCCCTTAATGCCGTAAATTAATATTTTATCTATATTATTAGACTATTGACTACTGTTGTCATTGACTACAGACCAGGTTGATTTTTTTACACTGAAAACAGGTTCAACGTTGTACACATGTCGCGTAATTGTTGTATTTATGTTGATATTTGTTGCGCAACATTCTACTAACAGATTATATATGTAATATCATATAGTTAGGTTTTTTATGTTGCGGCGAGCCCCGCAACATCCAGGCCAGACCCGGATCTATATTTCAGACCTACATTTTTTTAACAAATGATATCAAATGGTTATTATTCTACGCCCTCTGGCACAAACCGTGCATTTACCGCGAGCATACCCCATGCACATGCTGGTGACGGAGGCTTAGCAGTGTCCCAAGAATCCAACCGAAAAATTCTGGTGGTTGACGACGAGCTGGACACCCGCATCTTTCTGCTGAACCTGCTGAATGCCGGCGGATTCCTGCCCTTTGCCGCGGAAAACAAGGTGGAAGGCTATCACCTGGCCAAGGCGGAAAAACCGTCTGTCATCATTCTCAACATGACCATGGCTGGAAAGGACGGTATTCGGCTGTACCGCAGCCTCAAACGCGAAGAAGGGTTAAAACAAATTCCCGTCATCATGCTTTCAACGCTGGACAAAGCCACCTTTTTGAAATGCCACACCCTCTACGGGGTGACCCAGTGTGAAGAGTTTGAACTGGTCGACAAGTTTATGGAAAAGCCGCCCGAAGCAGATGAACTCATTACCATGATCCGGGAACTGTCGGGGCAGGTCCAGTTTTCACTCCCTGACACTCACAACACGGAATGAAGCATGGGCGTTTCGCAAAGGCGATTGTCCCACGGATTGTTTCTAATGCAAAGGAATGAAGGCTACAATGGCGACAAACAGGGTTGACAAGACGCTTTACCAGGAAGTGGCGCAGTTTGGTGCGCGTGACATGGAAACCTGCATGCAGTGCGGCAACTGCAGTGCGGCATGCCCCCTTTCCAAAGGATACGACACCTTCCCGCGTGCAGTCTACCGCTATTTGCAGCTCGGGCTGCGGGACAAACTGCGCAGCTCTCCCGTGCCCTGGCTGTGCTACTACTGCGGGGAGTGCAACCGGGACTGCCCGCGCGGTGCAGAGCCGGCCGAAACCATGATGGCTGCCCGGCGCTGGCTGACCACCCAGTATGACTGGACAGGCCTGGCCAAACGCCTATACCTTTCCGAAGCCTGGGAAATAGGGGCCCTGGCCGTGGTGGCCCTGTTTGTGGTGATGCTCTTTGCCTTTTTCCACGGCCCCATTGTCACGGACCGCGTATCTGTCAATACCTTTGCTCCGGTGCTGTGGATCGAAATCGGCGATCTGGCCATGGCCCTGATCCTGACCACATTTCTGCTTTCCAATGCCTTCAGGATGTTCCGTTTCATCATGGCCGGCACCCCGGTGCCCCTTAAACTCTACCTGACGGAAGCCAAATCATTCGTGCTCCACTTTGCCACCCAGAAGAAATGGCGGGAGTGCGGAGAGGACCGCAGCCGCTGGTTGAAACACTTCATCCTGGTCACCGGGTACATGACCATGATGACCCTCATCATCGTCTGTATTCGCTGGTTTCAGGTGGATGACAGCAGCTGGCATTTTACGAGCATCTTCGGGTATTATGCCACCGGCGTCCTGCTTTACCTCACTGTTGAAATGTTCTTGAGCCGCCTCAAAAAAAAGGAGGACATCCACCGCTTTTCTGAACCCACGGACTGGCTATTTCTGGTTCTGCTGTTTTTTACGACCCTGACGGGCATTGTGATGCACATTGTCCGCCTGGCCGGCTGGCCCATGGGAACCTATGTCATGTATGTCATCCACCTGGCAATCGCCGTTCCCATGCTGGTGATCGAAGTGCCCTTTGGCAAGTGGTCTCACCTTTTTTACCGCCCCCTGGCCGCCTACCTTTCGATTGTCAGGGAAAAGGCCCGGGAAAGCTCTGCCGTGGATATCGAAGTAATAAAAGCCGATGCAGGGGCCTTGTTCATGGCGTGCATGCAGTGCGGCACCTGCACGAGCCTGTGCCCCCTCAATAGCCTGGAAGGCTACAGCCCCCGCTGGATTCTGCGTCAGCTCGGTCTCGATATTGGCACCCACGCAGACCTGGACCAGGCTGTCTGGGAATGCCTGACATGCAATACCTGCGGCTCCCTCTGCCCCCGCGGCATAGACATCGTGGATATCACCCGGGCCGTGCGGCGCCGCAATGTGGAAGGCGATAACATACCAGAGCGTTTCGAACTGCCCCTGCACAGCCTGAAACACAACAGCAATCCCTGGAGCGCCCCCCCTGAAAAGCGTATGGACTGGGCCAGGGATCTGAGCATTCCGGACTACACCCCGGAACACAAGTACTGCTTGTTTACCTGCTGCACCACCGCCTATGATGCTGCCTTTTCAAAAACAAGTGCTGCCGCCGCAGAAGCGCTTCCCCGGCTGCTGCGCCTGGCCGGAATCGACTTTGGAACGCTCGGCCTTGAAGAAGTCTGCTGCGGCGACCCAGCCCATATCCTTGGTGACCAGACACTTGCAAGGGAACTGCGCGACCGCAACACCCGCCTCTTTCTGAGCAGGAAGGTCAAGCAACTCGTGACCACGTCCCCCCACTGCCTGGATACCTTTCGGAAAAACTATCCCGAGTTGGACGGCCGCATCACCTGCGAACACTATGTAGAGCTGCTCGATTGGCTGCTGGCCAAGGGCCGCCTCAAACCGTTGCGGCAGCTCGACAGCCGGGTGTGCTTCCACGATCCCTGTTACCTGGGACGCTACAACAATATATTTGACGCCCCCCGCCGGGTGCTGGCCGCCATTCCCGGACTGGATCTGGTGGAAATGAAAGACTGCCGGGAATCGAGTCTGTGCTGTGGCGGGGGCGGCGGGGGGGCCTGGGGCACACACCCGGCCGACAAAGGGGTGGGCGCCATAAGGGTCAGCCAGGCCCTTGAAACAGGTGCCGATATCATCGCCACCGCCTGCCCGTACTGTGCCCGTATGCTCGACCAGGCCATACAGACGGTTAAAGCCCATGATCGCATTGTCGTCCGGGACGTTGCCGCTTTGCTGTTCGATGCGGTCGTACCGGAATTGGAAACAACCCCTCTTGAACGCACTAGCCAGGAGATCATTCATGCCTGAACGAATTGGATTCTACATCTGCCACTGCGGCATTAACATCGCCTACCGGGTGAGGGTGGAGGAAGTTGCTGAATATGTGGCCACGCTGCCCAATGTGGCTGTTTCCCGCGACTACCTTTTCATGTGTTCCGACCCCGGCCAGGAACTCATTGAAAACGACATCCGCGAACAGAATCTGACCCGGGTGGTGGTTGCCTCGTGCTCCCCCAGGATGCACGAAAAAACATTTCAGGCAGCCTGCCGGCGCGCCGGACTCAATCCCTATCGGGCCTTTCACATGGTCAGCGTCCGGGAGCAGGTTTCCTGGGTCACCGAAGACGAAGAAGCAGCCACCCGCAAGGCCAAGACCCTGGCCGGTGCAGGTGTTCTGCGCGTGGTAAACCAGCATGACCTTACCCCGGCCACGTTCCCGGTCTGCACCAACACCCTGGTGGTGGGGGGCGGCATCGCCGGCATGCAGGCTTCCCTGGACATTGCCCACGCCGGGTTCAAAGTGTACCTGGTGGAACGGCAACCCACTGTGGGCGGTCACATGCTGCAATACGACAAAACCTTCCCCACCCTGGACTGTGCCGCCTGCATCGGCACGCCGAAAATGGTTTCAGTGGGCCAGGAACCCAACATCGAGCTGCTCTCTTACAGCGAAATATCGGATGTGAGCGGTTTTATCGGCAACTTCAAGGTCAAGGTCCGCAAAAAATCACGCTATATTCAAAACAATTGCACCGGGTGCGGGGAGTGCGAAAAAGTCTGTCCTGTGGAAACGCCCAACGAGTGGGATGTGGGCACCAAGCTCAGAAAGGCCATCTACCGGCCCTTTCCCCAGGCCGTGCCCATTACTTACTGCATCGACAAATACAACCGGGCGCCCTGCGTCCAGACCTGCCCGGCCGGAACTAATGTACAGGGGTACGTGGCCCTGATCAAGCTGGGTAAATACAGGGAGGCTGTCCAGCTGATGATGGAAAGGCTACCGCTCCCCGGTTCCCTTGGACGCGTCTGCCCGGCCCCGTGTGAAAAGGTCTGCCGCCGCGCCGAGGTGGACGCAGCTGTTTCCATCCGCGACCTGAAGCGCTTTGCCACCGACCAGTTGAATCCCGGCGACCTGCCCGTGCCGGCCATTGAAGACCGCGAAGAAAAAGTGGCTGTCATCGGTTCGGGCCCTGCCGGCCTCACCGTGGCCTTTTACATGCGCCTCAAAGGTTACCAGGTGACCATTTTCGAGGCACTGGACAAGCTTGGGGGCATGCTGCGAGTGGGGATTCCTGACTACCGGCTGCCCCAGGAAGTGCTGGATGCTGAAATCGACTACCTGCTCAGCCACGGCATAGCGGTCCGGACAGGTATCTCGTTTGGTGAGGATCTTACGATGGCCGACCTCCGTGCCCAAGGGTTTGCCGCCGCTTTTCTGGGCATCGGCGCCCACGCATCCATGTCCATCAACATCCCTGGAGAAGATACAACCGCCACCGTCACGGATGCCGTCAGCCTGCTGCGGGATGTTAACCTGGGACAAAGAAAAGCCCCTGGTGAAAAAGTGATCGTGATCGGCGGGGGCAACGTGGCCATCGATGCCGCGCGGGTGATCAAGCGCCTCGGTTCCCGGAAGGTGACCGTAGTGTACCGCCGAACCGAAAAAGAGATGCCGGCTTATGCAGAAGAGATCGAGGGCGCCGTGGAAGAAGGTATCGACATCCAGTACCTCACCTCGCCCATGAGCATCCAATGCAACGGGGACCATGTAAGCGGGTGCACGTGCATCCGCAATGAACTGGGCCCGCCCGATGCCAGCGGACGACGCCGGCCGGTTCCGGTCAAAGGCTCCGAGTTCGTCATCCCCTGCGATTGTGTGGTCCCCGCCATCGGCCAGAAGGTCGTCGCCGACTGGGTAGCGGATGAACCCGGCCTTGAACTGAACCGCAGAGACACCTTTCAGGTGGACCCTTTCACCATGCAGACCGGTATACCCGGCCTGTTTGCCGCCGGGGATGCGGTCACCGGGCCCACAACGGTCATCGAAGCGGTGGCCTCAGGCCACAAAGTCGTGAGTGCCATGCACGCCTTTCTGAACCAGACAGAAATCGATCTCCCGGAAAAACAGACAGGTGAACAGGAATCCCCGGAACCAAACTGGAAACCCCTGCCCGAAAATTTACCCAGGACAGACCGGGTCGTTTCTCAAAAACTCGGTGCTGATCAGCGCACCCGAAACTTTGAGGAGGTGGATGGCAGCTTCTCCGAACAGGATGCACAAAAGGAAGCGGCCCGGTGTGTAGATTGCGGCGGGTGCTGTGAATGCAAGCTCTGCGTGGCAGCCTGCGAGGCCAAAGCCATCGACCACACCATGCCGGACACAATAGAGGAAATAGAAGTGGGATCCATTATTCTGGCCACGGGTTTCGATCCCCTGGACCCCGCCCCCATGCAGCAGTATGGCTATGGCAAATTGGCCAATGTCTTCACCAACCTCGAATTCGAAAGGCTGTCCAATGCCACCGGGCCCACCAGCGGCAGGCTGCTGAAACGCGACCCCCGCAACCGGCTGGCCTTTACCGACCCGCCCAAAAGCGTGGCCATTCTGCATTGCATCGGCAGCCGGGACATCAACTTCCACGAGTACTGCTCCCGTACCTGCTGCATGTATGCCCTTAAATACGCCCACCTCCTCAAAGACAAGTGCGGTCACGATACGGAGATATACAATTTTTATATCGACATGCGCTGTTTCGGCAAAGGGTACGAGGAGTTCTACAGGCGCGTTCAGAGTGAAGGCGTGCGCATGATCCGCGGCAAGGCGGCCCGTGTAGTGGAGGGCGAGGACGGGCTTTTGACAGTCACGGCCGAAGACACTTTGTCCAACAGCATGGTGCAGATCCCGGTGGAGATGGTGATCCTCTGCACGGCCATGGAAGCCCGTGCAGATGCCAATGCAGTGTCCCGCATTTTCGGGGTGGGTATCGGCAGCGACGGTTTTTTCCAGGAACAGCACCCCAAACTGGAGCCGGTATCCACGGCCTCCAGCGGTGTATTTCTGGCCGGCACCTGCCAGGGACCCAAGGACATTCCCGACACCGTCGCCCAGGCCAAAGGGGCGGCTGCCGAGGCCCTGGCCCTGAGTGCCTCCGGCCACGTGGCGGTATCGCCCATGATATCGCACATCGACGAGGATATTTGCATCGGCTGTCAGGTGTGCATCGGCCTGTGCCCCTACGCTGCCATCGAGTTCAACCCCCGCAAGGGTGTAAGCTACGTCAATGAAGCAGTGTGCAAGGGGTGCGGCAGCTGTTCCGGCCACTGTCCCAGCGGTGCAGCCAAGGTCCGGCATTTTACGGACAAGCAGATTTTCGCGGAGATCGAAGGGCTGTTGGCGGGATAGACCAGGCGAATCGTTCATCGTTATTCGTCTGGTCCTTTTTGACAGGATTAACAGGATAGAGAAGATTAATATCGTCATTACGCTGCGCTGTCAATAGGCCTTCGGCCGACATTAGCGCTAACGCGCGTAATTCATTGTCATTACGCTACGCTGTAATTATTAGTCGCCAATAGAACTTTGCTTAAAAAAAACAAATGACATGCGAAGATAAATGACGGTCGAAGGCCAAATGACACACAAAGTGTAAATAACAAACGCTATCTCCAATGAAACCATTTAGAATGAATAACGGGCCAAGGCCTATTATCCTTGAAAGGAAGATTCCAGATGAGTGATTTCGAACCGACCATCGTCGCCTTTTTCTGCAACTGGTGCACCTACACGGCTGCTGACCTGGCAGGCACGTCCAGGCTGTCCTACCCGCCCAACATCAAAGTCATTCGCATGATGTGCAGCGGTATGGTCGACCCCAAGTATGTGATCAAAGCACTCCTGGAAGGTGCTGACGGCGTTATCGTCAGCGGGTGCAACCCAGGCGACTGCCACTATATCAATGGAAATTACAAAGCCCGCCGGCGGATCAAGCTGCTGAAGGAGATTCTGCCCCGGTTCGGCTTTGAACCCGAGCGTCTCCGGCTGACGTGGATCGCTGCCAGTGACGGCGTCCTTTTGGCAGAAACCATGCAGGAAGTGGTGGACCAGATCAAAGCCTTGGGGCCGAACCAGGCGAAAATGAAGATGGTCATCTGACCCGATTGCACGATGGTAGCAATGAACCATGACAGTAACAATATAAACAAACGTTTTCGATACAACGGTAAAATTATCATTTACTTCGCATCATTTCTGGCCGCTAAGGACACAACAAATGACGGCCACAGCCAAATGACGCACGAAGTGCAAATGACATGCAAAGTATAAGGAGTTGGATATGGCAATGACAGCACGACTGGAAGTCGAAAACGGCGATCTTTTGGCTGCCCTTGAGGCGTTTTCCAGAAAAATACTGGCCAATGACGACATCGGGGCCATTCTTGCTCCCTGGCGTCTGCCCATGAAAAACATGGTCATGCCGACCCTGCTGACGGATCCTGACCAGCTGCAGGGCATCGATCCGCTGTCACCGGCATTCCCCATGAACAGCGCCAAGGTCGTGTCCAGGCTCACACGCAAGCCCTCTGGAAAACGGGTCGCCGCCTTCTTGCGCCCTTGTGAAATAAGGGCGTTTCATGAACTGGTCAAGCTCCATCAGGGTAACATCGAAGAGCTGGTCATCCTCAGTGTCGACTGCCTGGGCGCCTTCAGCAACAGGGACTATGCCCGATGGGCTGAAAAAAACGACACATCCGCTACGGAAACGTTCTACACCCGGGTCATCAACGGAAAGAACCCTGCCGACGGTCCCATTGAACTAGCCTCAGCCTGCCGGTCTTGTGAATTCCCGGTGGCAGAAGGTGCGGACATTTCCATCGGCCTTTTGGGCGTGGACACCACCTCGATGCTGCTGTTGGAGGCCCGCACCGATCAGGGCAGAACGCTTTTAAATACACTAGACTACCCGAAAACCGAAGCACCAACCCAGCGAAAAAAAGCAGTGGAAACGCTTGTGGCCGAGCGCATGGCCGCCCGTGACAAGATGGTGACCGCAACCCGCGAGGCCACAGACAGCCTGGAAAAACTGGCCGGCTATCTGGCCGGCTGCGTCAACTGCTACAACTGCCGGGTAGCCTGCCCGGTCTGCTACTGCCGGGAGTGTGTTTTTGTCACCGATGTTTTTGATCACGATTCCGTCAAGTACCTGCGCTGGGCCGAAAAAAAAGGGGCTGTGAAAATGCCCACGGATACGGTTTTGTACCACATCACCCGCATGGTTCACATGAGTACCGCCTGTGTCGGGTGCGGTCAGTGTTCCAATGCCTGCCCCAATGATATCCCGGTGATGGAGCTGTTCCGTTCGGCCGCCCTGGGAACCCAGTCGGCCTTTAACTACGAAGCCGGGCGCAGCCTGGATGAAATGCCGCCCATGTCGGAATTTCGTGAAGAGGAATTCGAGGATGTGGTGGGACTTGGCTCTTAATACCTGAAACTTGCATGAAACATTATCTCTCGCCCCGGTGAAATAAAAGCAACCAACATTTCACAGGGCAGGCAGAGCTTTCAGAGGGCACAGAGAATAATCATATAGAAACGCTGTGAACTCTGCGAACTCGAGCGAAGCGGGCGAGAGAATAAGGAGAATAACATGGCACGAAAAACAGGCAAGGCCATGGTGGTGGGTGCGGGCATCAGCGGTATCCGGGCGGCCCTTGATCTGGCTGAAACCGGCTACGGGGTTACACTCATTGACCGGGCGCCGAACATCGGGGGCATCCTCAGCCAGTTGGACAGGCAGTTTCCCACCAACCACTGCGGCATGTGCAAGATGCTGCCCCTGGTCGAGCGCGATAAATCCAGCCAGTTCTGTCTGCGCAAAGGGCTTTTTCATGAGAACATCGACATCCTGCTCAACACCCAGGTGGCTGCCGTGGACGGGGAACCCGGGAATTTCAGCGTGACCTTGAATACCAAACCCACCTGGGTGGACCCCATGAAGTGTATGGGATGCGGTGCCTGCACAGACGTCTGCCCGGTAGTCGTACCGGACGCGTTCAACCAGGGCCTGAACACGCGCAAGGCCATCTATCTGCCGGTGCCCCACAACATTCCCAACACCTACGTGATCGACTCGGCTGCCTGCACCAACTGCCGGGAATGCGAGAAAGCATGCCCCACAGGGGCCATCCAGCTCGCTTTTGAAAAACGCAAATCCTTTACCATCCTGGTGGTGGACGATGAACTCATCGTGCGTGACTCCCTCAAAGCGTGGCTGGAGGAGGAGGGCTTTACCGTGGAAACGGCCGACGCCGGACCGGATGCCCTGGAAAAGCTGGCTGAGAAGCCATTCAACCTTATGCTGACCGACATTAAAATGCCCGGCATGGACGGTGTTGCACTCCTCACCAAAGCCCTGGAAATTCACCCTGATCTGTGTGTTCTGATGATGACGGCCTATGCCACTGTCGAAACCGCCGTGGAAGCCATGAAAATAGGTGCCCGGGACTACCTGATGAAACCCTTTGATCCTGAAGGCATGCTGGCCAAGGTTGTTGATCTGTACGAGGAGCTGGAAACCGGAAACCTTAACACCATCGATGTCGGATCCCTTGTTTTCTGCGGCGGAACCGAATACTACGATCCCGCATCTGATAAAAATGTATACGGATACGGGGATGTCCCCCATGTGGTCACCAATCTTGAACTGGAACGCATTTTCAGCGGAACCGGTCCCAGCCAGGGAATCCTGAAAAGGCCCCAGGACGGCAAGCCCATCCAGAAAATTGCCTGGCTGCAATGCGTGGGCTCCCGCGATCTGCAGTGCAATGCGGACTTCTGCTCTTCGGTCTGCTGCATGATCGGCATCAAGGAAGCCCTCCTGGCCAAGGAACTGGGGGGCGACCATGTTGCCACGACCCTTTTTTACATGGATATGCGCGCCTTTGGAAAATCGTTTCAGCGCTACCGGGATGCGGCAGAATCCGAACACCAGGTGCGGTTCGAAAGGGCCCGGGTTCACACGGTGTCCAAAGATCCAGCCACCGGAGACCCCCTAATCCGCTATGTCCGCACAGACGGCAGCATTCAAAACGAAACCTTTGACCTGGTGGTGCTGTCCGTGGGCCAGCGGCCCTCCCCGGGAAGCCAACAGGCATCCGCCTTGATGGACGTGCCGCTGAACCAGTGGGGCTTTGTGGAAACCGAGCCCTTTGCACCGGCTGCCACGGAAAAAAGCGGTGTTCTGGCAGGCGGGTCCTTTGCCGGCCTCAAGGATATCAGCGAGTCAATCGTGCATGCGTCTGCCGCAGCCCTGGAAGCCTCGCGGGTATTGCACGCGGCCGGCGGAAGTCTGGCCCTGGAACCGGAACCCGGGCCTGAAATGCGGAATGTCAGCCAGCAGAACCCGCGCATCCTTATCGCTGTCTGCACCTGCGGGGGAAACCTGGTAAGTGCGAATGACAAGGACCAATGGCTCACGCGCCTCGAAAAGGACCCCCATGTTGCCCAGGTCGTTTTTGTGGAGCATGCGTGCACGCAGACCGGGTGGGAGGCGTTAACGGAAATTGCCCGGGAAGCCGACGTTAATCGCGTGCTGCTGGCCGCAGATCACCCCTACCTTTTTGTGGGCCGACTCAAAGAAATGGCCCGCGAACTTCTGCTGGACCCGGCGCTCCTGGATGTGGTGGACATCCGTTCTCCCGCTAACATCAAGACAGCCAATGGCCCCCAAGGCGCTGCCGGGGAAGGTACTTCCGGTGACCCGATTTCCGAAAAAAGAGGCCGCGGCAGCCAGCAGCTTTCAGCCATCGAGATGGCCCTGGCCCGGCTGCAGCATGTCGATCCGCTGCCCATGACCACCCTGGAAAACCATCGCCAGGCATTGGTCGTGGGGGGCGGGATTGCCGGCATGACAGCGGCCCTGGCCATTGCCGATCACGGTTATCCGGTAGCCTTGATCGAAGGGCAGGACAAACTCGGCGGAAACCTGTCCTGGCTCAGCCTGACCCTGGGGGGCCACTCAGCATCCGGGCTTTTTGAGGAAATCCTGCAAAAGGTTGAAAACCATCCGCTGGTGGAAACCCACCTCGGATCGACCATCACCGTTTCCTTTGGGGAGGCGGGCAATTTCTACACGACCGTGACGGACAACGATAATGCATCCCAGACGATCCAGCACGCAGCAGTCATTTTGGCTACCGGGGGTGGTGAGGCGCAACCAACGTCCTTTGGATATGGAAACCACCCGGCTGTCATCACCCAGAAGGAGCTGGAGTCGAGATTGGGCGGCAATGAATTTGACACCAAGGAACTGCGCTCCGTGGTGATGATCCAGTGTGTGGGATCGCGTGAGGAACCGCGCAACTACTGCAGCCGGGTGTGCTGCCCCACCTCCCTTAAACACGCTTTGACGCTCAAAAAAATCGATCCCGACATCACTGTTTACATCTTGTACCGCGACATGATGACGCCGGGATTCCTGGAAGGCTACTTCACCGAAGCCCGGGAAAAGGGAATTATCTTCATTCAATACGACCCTGAGGCCAAACCCGACCTGGTCATGCCCGAGACGCCTCAGGATCCCCTCTACGTTGCGGTTACGGATCCCATGCTGGGGCGCCTGCTCCACATCAGGGCCGATCTGCTGGTGCTGGCCACCGGCATCGTGCCGCAAATGGATCCGGTCCTGGCAAATCTGTTCGGGGCCCAGACGGACCTGGACGGCTTTTTTCAGGAGGCCGATGCCAAGTGGCGCCCGGTGGATGCCCTTAAAGAGGGCGTGTTTGCCTGCGGCATTGCCCTGTCGCCCCGGCCTATTCCCGAGGCCATTGCCAGTGCCCAGGCCGCAGCTCAGCGCGCCCTGCGGCTGTTGTCACACAAACGCCTGCCGGCCGGAAAAACAGTTGCCTTTGTGCGCCACAGCCTATGCAGCCTCTGCGAACGCTGCATAGACACGTGCCCGTACGGGGCACGCAGCCTGGATGTCAACGAAGGCCGCATTCTGGTCAACCCGATCATGTGCCAGGGGTGTGGTGACTGCGCTGCAATATGCCCCAACAGCGCCGCCGTTGTACATGGGTTTGCGGACAACCAAGTGATGGATATGATCGATGCGGCTCTTAATTAGGCTTCAATGGGTGATGGGAAAATGGAATCCTGTCTGTTTTATTTTAGACACGGATTACACAGATTTCATGGATTCCTTTATTAATTGTCATTAGCGCTAGGCGCGATATTTGGCCTCCGGCCGTTATTTGTGCTGCGCACGTAATTAATTGCGGACAACCATAACAATGAATTACGCCGCAGGCAAATGACAACAAATTACAGCGCAGCGTAGTTACCATTCAATATCAAGTAGATGTCTGACAAGGACTTCGATGTTTATAATTTAGAAAAGGCGTGTAATGAACCTCTTCCAACTCATCCGCCAGAGACTGGTGGCCAAACTCATTTTAACGGTGGGGTTGGTGTTTCTGCTGTCCGTCTCCACCTGGGCTTACTTCAATGTCAGGTACCAAAAGCAAAAGGTCATGCAGAATATTGTCGGCGCCACCGACCGACTGACCACCACCATCCGCCTGGGCACCCACTACGCCATGATGCTCAACTCCCGGGACGATATCAACCAGATCATCACCAACATCGGCA
>Ga0180436_10003692_pt1 | contig 13961 bp, 11 predicted proteins | sample SS_ome_2_FD_132434 | JGI IMG/M metagenome (GOLD analysis project Ga0180436, IMG submission 132434) | Hypersaline lake sediment archaeal communities from the Salton Sea, California, USA - SS_3_S_2 metaG | ecosystem: Environmental > Aquatic > Non-marine Saline and Alkaline > Hypersaline >...
AGGTTGGATCTAATATTGTCCCAATTGTTCCTTGCGCAATCCTTTATGATCTGGATATTGGTGATTCAGTAACTCGCCCAAATAAGGAAATGGGATATGCAGCATGCCAAAATGCAAATGCAAATCGCCCAATTGTGGGTTCTGTCGGAGCAGGTACGGGAGCGACTGTTGGCAAGATCCTTGGAATTTCTCAAGCAATGAGGGCTGGAATCGGATACGCCAGCTTTGAAATCGGTAATGGAATCCAGATAAGCGCGCTTATAGCAGTCAATGCGTTCGGAGATGTTGTCGAAAACAACCATATTATTGCTGGCGCTCGCACGATAAAAAAAGGCCCAATTAAAATTGGTGGTGACAATTTTTTTGCTGATACTCGTGAGGTAATGCATTCATTTGCTGGCAGGCAAATCCTTTCATTCGCTTCAAGACAGAATACTGTTATTGGTGTTGTCATCACAAATGCTGATCTCACCAAAGAAGAAGCGAATTACGTTTCTGATGTCGCCTCAAATGGCATTTCATACGTTATCAAACCCGCATTTACCATGTTTGACGGGGATACGATTTTCACACTTGCCACTGGAAAGGTTAAAGCAGACGCGAATCTGATTGCAGCATATGCCCCCGATGTAGTTGCCGACGCCATTCTAAATGGCACAAAATCGGCGGAATCTGGAGCGGGATTTCCCGCATACACAGAAACCGTAGATCATTAACAAACTACCTGAATTTACAAGGAAGCTGATAATATCTGCATCATATCAGTATCCTTCAGTTCAATTGGATTTCCTTTCATACTACTGGAGTGTTGCGCTTTTTTAATAATTGCGGGAAAATCCTTCTCATTTACGCCAAAATGGGCCAAGCCGGGCACATTTAAATCATGGGCCAGATTTGAGATCCATTTAATTCCATCTGATACATCCGCCGAATCGATTCCGGTTACCCACCGCGCAATTTCCCTGAATCTCTTCAATTTCTCACTTTGATTAATTGATTTTGATAACAACTGTGCGTTGATTTGCATCACTGATGGCAACAATGCAGCGCAAATCATGCCATGCGGCGCATCAAACATCCCCCCAATTGGTCCAGCAAAACCATGGACAGCTCCCAATTTTGCATTTGCTAAAGAAAGGCCGCCAAGCAAACTCACATAAGCCATTTTTTCTCGAGCTTGTATATCCGCTCCATCCCTATACGCAACAGATAGATTTTTTGCAGCAATTGGTATTGCTTCACGGCAGAATATATCCACCATTGGATTATTGATCCTGGTAACATAAGGCTCAATCACCTGAGTGAAAGCATCCATACCGGTTGATGCCGAAACTTCTCGCGGAACGGACAATGTCAAAGCCGGGTCCACCAAGGCGACATCCGGTAGGAGGTATTCGTTTCGCAGGCTGACTTTTACTTTCTTCTCGGGAATGGATATCACTGCATTCTTAGTAACCTCGCTTCCTGTGCCTGCAGTTGTTGGTATAGCAACATACGGGAGGGACGGCTTCGATAAAGGCAGCCCCTTACCCACGACCTCAAGATAATCGAAAATTTCACCATCATTGTTAGATAAGGCAGCAATTGCTTTCCCCGTATCTACAACCGCCCCACCACCAAAGCCAAGTATGAAATCCGCATCATTTCCTCGCGCGCATGCAACACCTTCTTGAATTAAATTGATGTCGGGCTCTTGAGATACAGAAAAAGTCACTATTGAATGCCCTGAATCCTCTAGTAGGCTTAATAATAATGATGGGTCAGGATATTTCTTTCCAGTCACTAACAGAACCCGCTCACCAAAGTCCTTTATATAATTCGGCAACGTTTGTAAGGAACCAGTTCCAAAAATAATGTGCTGAGAGGTAGAGAAGTTGAAAGAAAATCCACTCATGATCTGCTGATCCAACCCTTTTCAAAAGCTGGAAATATTTCCTTGTATTTCACGCCTACTCGGGGTTCAAGCATCATATCTGCAACAGCCTTCTTCCAATCGAGGTAATGAGCGGTATTTTTATGGTCAATTGGAGCTTTCTCATCTTTGTATATCTCAGTTAAAAGAAAAGACTGTGGATTCTCTGTTTCCTGCATGAAATCAAAACGGACCACCCCGGATTCTTTAATGCTATTAGCCGTATTCTTGATTGTTTCCGAGATGAATGCGTCAATACACTCTTTTTTGACTTTGACATATACTTGAACTATAACCATCACGTACCTCCCATAAGAAGAATTTACTACCAATGAATCCGATATTTGATCGTTTAGAAGAATATATCATATATGAAAATGCCCATATAATCGCTTTAAACAAGCCTGAAGGTGTCTTGGTTATCCCGGATGGATATGATAAAACCCAACCTTGTTTACAGGATTTGCTTACTGAGAAATACGGCAAAATTTGGGTCACGCATCGATTGGACAAGGCCACAAGCGGGGTTATCCTTTTTGCAAAAGATTCTGAGACACACAAATTTATGAATATTGCATTTTCAAATCGAAGAGTGAAAAAAACCTATATAGCCATTATTCATGGTGTGCCTTTTTGGGATAAATTAACAATCAATTACCCATTGAAGGTAAATGGAGACCGGATGCATAGGACGACTATCAGCTTCTCGGGAGGAAAAAAAGCCTCGACATATATAAAAATATTAGAAAAGGCACAATTTTCATCTAAAGCCCTTATTGAGCCAAAATCAGGATATACACACCAGATACGTTCACACCTTTCCAATATCGGGCATCCTATCCTTGGCGATTCACTATATGACAGGCAACGCATGCGAGATCCGAACCAAAAAATCCGATGCCCGGCGACAGAAAACGGTTTATTCCTGCACGCATTCTCGCTTCAGTTTATGGGAGACGATCTAAATTTTCCCGCACTTAAAGCCGACCTCCCTGTTAAATTCCAAAATTCTTGAGCGTTTTTCAATTATGTAAATTTTTTGTTAATTCCTTTTTGGTGGTTGACTTTTATCCTGTTTTTTTGTATAGTGGCTAATTGTGTGTTTTACTTTGTGTGAAAAACATTCTTTTTACACTCTCAATTTTCGAATGTTGATTTTTTGAAATAAAAAGTGTATTCTGATTAGTGACCGTCCACATCGGAGATGAACCACAATCTATTTAAGAGGTCAAATAATATTTAATGAACAGAAAGCAAATTACAGAGATTGATGAAGAAGATGATAGCAGGAATTTCTCAGCAATCGCAAAACTAATAGAGCTTGGGCAGAAAAAAGCGTATGTAACGATTGATGACATCCTGCATTTTCTTCCTGACGCAGAGCAGGATATGAGCCAGCTCGAAGAAGCCTTTGCTGCTCTGATGGCTGCTGGTATTCCTTATCTGGAAGACGATGACTTAGCTCCTGGACCTTCCGAGGATGACCTTTCTTCAGATGATGTGAAAGAAATGGCTGAAGATGCCATCGAAGAAGAGCCAACGGACGATCTAAAACATATTGACACTGACGACACCATCGGCTTATATCTCAAAGAAGTAAGCCGAGTACCGTTGCTAACGGCTGAGGAAGAGGTTGATTTATCGCAGCGAATTGAACGCGGCAGGATGGCACGAGAAGAGTTAGCCGGAAGTCGTGTAAATTCAACTCGAAGGCAAGAGTTACTTTTACTCATTGAAGATGGGTGGGCTGCCAGAGAACACTTAGTCACGGCTAATTCCCGTTTGGTAATAAGTGTGGCAAAAAAATATATGGGAAGGGGTGTTCCATTTTTAGACCTGATACAGGAAGGGAATATTGGTTTAATACGGGCAACAAAAAAATTCGATTACCGCCGCGGACACAAATTCAGCACCTATGCAACCTGGTGGATCAGGCAGGCAGTTACCAGGGCAATTGCTGACCAGGGCCGCACAATTCGCGTTCCGGTTCATATGGGTGATCAGATCAATAAATTATTGCGGACTCAGCACCAGCTGACACAAAAGCTGGGCCGGGACCCTTCGATTGAAGAATTGGCTCTCGCACTGGATGTTTTACCGAAGAAGGTGGAGAACATGATAAAAGTTTCCCGCCGGCCTCTCTCACTGGAAACACCTACTGACAATGAAGATGATTCTGTACTGGGTGATTTCATTGAAGATAATGATATTCCTGCACCAGATGAATCAGCCACCTATAATTTATTGAAAGAACATCTCGAAACGGTGATGGATTCTCTACCTCCGCGTGAGGTTCGGATTCTGCAGCTGCGATACGGTTTGCTGGACGGACAGGCATATACACTTGAGGAGGTTGGCAGGAAAATGGGAGTGACTCGTGAAAGAGTCCGCCAAATTGAAGCTCAAGCGCTGAGCCGGTTAAGACATCCAACCATCAAACGAAAATTGAGGGACTATTTAGGAGATTGATGTTATGGAACTGAAAAACAAGATTCCGCTTCGACAATTCTATCGAAATATTGATGACTATGTAATCAACCAAGCGCATAAGGAAGCAATCCTGTATTCGAAGTTTCTTTTGAAAAAATATCCGAAAAACATTGCTGTTTACCAGCTGCTGGCAAAAGCTTACCTGGACAAAAAGCAGTTTGATCTTGCATTACTGTTATTTGAAAAAATTCTTGAAATAGACCCGGATGATTTCGTTTCGCACATTGGCATTAGCATCATTTCAGAGAACTTTGGTAATCTAGAACGGGCACTGGAAAGCATGCAAAGGGCTTATGAAATTCAACCATCCAATGAATCGTTGCAGAACGAGGTAATACGGCTCGTACGTGAGAAAGATGGATTTGCGCCTGAAAAATTACGATTGACACGGGGCGCTCTCATTAAAATGTATTCCCGATCAAAACTCACAGAACAGGCTATTGCGGAAGCAAAGCTGGGAATTCACGAAGCGCCAGACAGAACTGATTACAAGGTTCACTTAACAGAAATGTTACTCGAAAGCGGAAAATTTGAGGAATCCATCGAGTCTTCCTTGAACATTTTGAGGGATTTGCCATATTGTAAACCGATATTAAACGTTGTATATAATGCATTTAATAGGCTTGATAAAGAAAATGACGCTGATATCTATAAGACCCGGTTATCAGAATTAGACCCCTACTTTGTTTTCATGAAACCGGAAACAAAGTCTGTCAATGACATTCCAGACGTTGCAATCATGGTTGAAGCAGGACCGATACCTTCCGATGAAATCTTGAATATTGCCGATTTCATCAGCGAGGTATGGCGAATTACACAATCAACCGAGGATCATATACTGCAGAGCAAAGAACAGGATTGGACTTCAATTGTTGATGAAGCGGTAGCAAACGAAGGGATTGGCTCACCAATTGATGAAATCAACGCTGATGTTGTCAACTCAGAAGACGAGATTAGCGAAGTCGATTCCAGCGAAATTAGAATTAGCAAACGTAAAAAATTGTTAAATAAACTTTCGAATTCACCAGATCAAAAACAAAAAGAAAATCCTTTTGAGGAAGAAATTCCAGATTGGATTCTTTCATATGGAGCATTGGAGAAAAATGCGTCTGGAATTGTTGCAGAAGAACCTGTTAACGATAATGAAATATTGCCAGATTCCGAAATTTCTTTTGAAGAAGATGGTATGACCGACCATGACACACCAATAAATCCGGCGATTGAAGAAGAAGGTTTCAAGTCCGAAATTGTCAAATGGGAACAAACTGATTCTGAGCCGGCGTTAAACAAAGATGGACTCCAAGTCTCTAAGCTTGATGATACGCAGAAAATAAAAGTGTTAAAGTATGATCCGGAAGAGATTCTTCTACAAATGAAAACCGCATTTGAAGAATCTGACATTGAATTTGCCATACAATCAGTCGAAGCGTTGATTGAACACGAACATGCTCTAGAAACTATATCAGGCATAATCGAGCAATTTCTTGAAAAAAATCCTGGCTCAATCGAGTTATGGTTAATTCTTGTCAAGGTATATCGCAAGCTGAACATGAATGAAAAAGCACTTTCTGTACTTCAAAGTGCACAAATGAATATTTCTATCTAAAAAGAAAGGTGTCACTATGCAGAATTACCAACGCACACTTGTTCTGATCAAACCAGATGCGGTTCAACGCGGCTTGATTGGTGAGATCATCAAGCGCTTTGAAGATCGCGGGTTGCAATTGATCGCGATGAAGCTTGAAATTGTTGAAAAGTCTTTTGCGGAAAAACATTATGGTGCGCATGTTGGAAAGCCTTTTTATAAAGGACTTATCAAATACATCACCGCCTCACCTGTTATTGCTATCGTTGTGGAAGGAAGCAACGCTATCGAAGCAGTCAGGCAAACAGTGGGTGCAACCAATCCGATTGAAGCACTTCCAGGTACTATTCGCCACGATCTTGCGATTATTACCAGCAGAAATCTTATACATGCGTCCGATTCAAAGGAAACAGCTGAGAAAGAAATTGCATTATGGTTCAAACCCACAGAAATATTCCCGTGGTCAAGGTTACATGAGGATTGGTACACAGGACTGAATTAGAAGCGCTTGACGGCTGAATCACTCCATGTTAAACTAATTATCGCTCGGGGGCGTGGTGTAGTGGCTAACATGCGGCCCTGTCAAGGCCGAGATCGCGGGTTCGAACCCCGTCGCTCCCGCCAAGCAAATATCCGGTGAAAGCCGGATTTTCTTTTTAACTTGTCAATTTCTTGTATAGTAAAATCATCATATATTCTTTTTATAAACTTTCAGGAGATGAGAATGGATCAGGATGCCAATAAAATAAACGTTTCATTTACATTAAACGGTGTTGAACGGACAATTCAAGCAAGCCCTAAGAAATCTCTCTTGGATTTCCTAAGGGAAGATGGCCTTGTGAGCGTAAAATCTGGGTGTGGCGGCCGTGGTGATTGTGGAATGTGCACGGTACTTATCAACAACAAACCTGTCCAGTCCTGCCTTGTAAAGATGAACGCAATTCAAGGGAAATCAATCGAGACTGTTGAATCTCTTGGAACGGCCAATAATTTGCACCCTCTCCAACAAGCTTTCATTGAAACAGGGGCGATACAATGTGGATTTTGCACACCTGCGCAGCTTCTCACCGCAAAAAGTATATTAGATAAAAATCTAAATCCAAGCGAGGCCGATGTCAGGAAAGGCCTGGCGGGCGTCTTATGCCGTTGCACCGGTTACGTCCGAATTGTTGATGGTGTAATGCGTGCTGCAGCAATGATGCGCGGTGAATCTGTGGGAGATTATGAGCCAAAGGAAATCAAATTTGGAAATGACATAGAACACATCGATCTCCCAGAAGAATTCTTCCGTGCGAACGGCGAAACCGCACCTTTACTGCCGCTTGTCTTGACACCGGAGAAAATGCAAGATTTGCAAATTGTTGGCAAATCAAAGAAAAAAGTCGATGGCGTAAAATTGGCCATGGGTAATCCCGTTTTTACTGATGATGTTCAGCCAGCAGGTATGCTGTATGGCGCGATGCTTACCAGCCCGCATGCGCACGCGAACATCAAGAATATTGATACAACCAATGCAAAAGCCTTACCAGGCGTTCACGCGGTCCTCACATACAAAGATATCCCTAGAATAAAATATGCGACGGGAGGGCAAAGCTTCCCACAGCCAGCCCCTTATGATCAGGCCTCCCTTGACAATAAGGTACGCCATGTCGGTGATCGTGTCGCCATTGTTGCTGCGGATACGCTTGAGATTGCAGAAAAAGCACTAGAGTTGATTAATGTTGATTATGAGGTCTTAGAACCGATTCTCGACTGCGAAAAGGCGATGGAAGAAGGCGCTCCCATAATTCATGATGAAGAAGATACCGAAGGCCTTTTTGATGCTTCAAAAAACCTCGTCCACCACATAGAAGCAGAAGTCGGAGAGGTTGATAAGGCATTTTCTGAAGCCGATAAAGTATATGAGGGTGAATTCCGCACACCAAAACAGCAGCATGGTCAGATGGAACCTCATGTTTGTATTACATATTTTGATGAAGATAACCGCCTTGTTGTCAGAACCAGCACGCAAGTACCTTTTCACGTTCGCCGAATTATTGCCCCACTTATTGGTATACCGGTGAAACAGATCAGGGTGATAAAACCCCGGATCGGCGGTGGTTTTGGCGGGAAGCAGGAAATTCTGCTTGAAGATCTCTGTGCTCATCTTACTCTCGCAACAGGCAAACCAGTAAGAATGGAATACACACGCAGTCAGGAATTCACCAGCGGAAGGTCACGTCACCGTCAGGTTATTCGTTACAAACTTGGCATTAAGGATCAAGCACTAACCGTTGCCGAATTAAAACTTTTAGGTGATACCGGCGCTTACGGCACGCATGCGTTAACTGTTAATATGGTTGGTGGATTCAAAGGGCTCACCCTCTACAACGCTCCTAATTCACGTTTTATATGCGATGTCGTTTATACAAACACCCCACCGGCAGGAGCATACCGTGGATATGGCGCTACGCAGGAACAATATGCTATTGAAACTTTAATGTCTGAGATAGCTGAAGACCTTGGATTAGACGTCATTGAGTTCAAGAAAAAGAATTGGTTGAAACTGCATGAGTCAATGCATCTTGCCCGCCAGTTAGGCGAAGGGCGCGAAGGATATGACCAAGCAATGGTATCGGGCGCCTTAGATGAATGTGTCGCTGTTGGATTAAAAGCTACCGATTACTATGCCAAACGGGAAAAGTATAAAAAAGAAACCGGAGACGTTGTTCATGGGATTGGAATGGGCGTGATGATTCACGGCTCAGGAATCGCAGGCCTAGACATGGGCGCTGCCACCATCAAACTAAACGATGATGGATCATTCAATCTGCTAATTGGCGCAACTGATCTTGGAACTGGATCAGACACAATCCTTGCGCAAATGGCTGCAGAACAGCTTGGTGTGGATGTTGACGATATGATTGTCTATTCATCAGACACCGACTTTACCCCGTTTGATAAAGGCGCGTATGCAAGCTCAACAACTTACATCAGCGGTGGAGCAGTATTAAAAGCTGCAAAGCAGGTACGCGAGATGATCCTGATTCACGCCGCAAAGATGATGCGTAAAGAAAGTCATGATGGGTTTGATCTAGTCGATAAGTGGGTCATTGCACCGGATGGCAAGAAAATCTCATTGGAAGATGTTGCCCTGAGCAGTCTCCATCAATTGGAGCAACACCAGATCATGGCAACAGCCTCAAATATGAGCTATACCAGCCCACCACCAACTGGCGCACAATTCGCGGAAGTAACAGTTAACAAAAAAACGGGCGAGATAATTGTAGATAGGCTATTAATGATTGTCGATTGCGGGCGGGTGATCAATCCGATCACAGCAGCCGGCCAGGCTGAAGGCGGTATGCTTCAAGCGCTCGGTATGACCATGTTTGAAGATACTTATTTCGACGATAAGGGGCGAATCGTAAATGACCAATTGGCGACTTATCGCCTTTACAAATCAGATGATTCGCCACCAATGGATGTGATCTTTGTCCAAACCGATGAGCCAACGGGGCCATATGGTGCAAAATCAATTGCAGAGATAGCGGTGGATGGGGTAGCACCAGCAATGGTAGACGCTCTCCATAACGCAATCGGAGTATGGTTTAGAGATTTGCCGATTACCGATGAAAAAGTGAAAGCGGCTTTAAAAATAAATTAGTCTCACAATATCAATTAAAATAAGGACCATCAAAAAAGATGGTCCTTTTATTTCGGAGAATTTATGAACAATCAGCAATTTGAAATATTCTTGAGCAAACATAATGTTGTTTTTTCTGATGGCGCAACCGGAACGAACCTGATCGCTCGCGGTTTGCCAAGAGGGATAACAGCGGAGCACTGGGTACTTGAGAATCCTGACGCAATTCTTCAACTACATCAGGATTTTATCGAGAGTGGTTCGGATATTATTCTCACTTCAACTTTCGGGGGATCTAGAATCCGCCTTAAACATGCCGGGCTTGATGATAAATTTAAAAGCGTCAATACCCGTGGTGTAGAAATCGCGAAACAAGCTGCAAGCGGGACTCCAGTTCTCATTGCCGGTTCAATCGGTCCTCTCGGAGAAATGCTTCAACCATTAGGGTTGCTTACATATGCACAGGCTGTGCAAGAATACAGCGACCAAGCCAAATTATTAGAGGATGCAGGAGCTGATTTGCTGGTTATAGAAACCCAATTTGATCTAAGCGAAGCCAAAGCAGCCATCGAAGGCGTTAGAAAAGTGTCGCGCATTGCACTCATTTGTTCTTTTAGCTTTGATCGAGGGAAAAGGACAATGATGGGAGTTAGCCCCAATCAATTTGCGGAAGCTGTAAAAGACTTTGACCTATCCGCGCTAGGGATAAACTGCGGAAAAAGCATCGAAGATAATCAGCAGTGTTTGCATGAATTGCGCGCCATTACACATCTGCCGATTTGGTTTAAACCAAATGCTGGTTTACCTGAGATTGACGAAGATGGAATGGCTTCTTATAGTCTTAAACCCGCAGAAATGGGAGAATTCGCCAAGGATTGGCCAAGTATGGGTGCGAAGATCATTGGCGGCTGCTGTGGTACCTCACCCTCGCATTTGGCAAATATCAAAACAGCCATAATCAATTAGAAAGATGCAATCCGTTTTTAAGATTGGTGAAATACCCATTCCGGGGAGAATCGCGCTTGCCCCAATGGATGGTATAAGTGATCAACCATTTCGTTTTTTATGCAAAAAAATGGGTGCGGGCCTGATTATTTCAGAGTTCATCAATGCCAAAGATGTCCCGAATGAATTAAATGATTATAAAAAACGGACGAGTTTTTCGGAATTTGAACGTCCTTTTGGATTTCAATTATATGGTTCTGACTTGAAATCAATAACCCGCGCAGCCAAAAAACTTCAGGATTTATCCCCCGATTTTCTTGATTTTAACCTGGGCTGTTCCGTGCGCAGGGTAGCGAACCGCGGCGCTGGCGCAGGATTATTAAAAAACCCGAAGAAAATTGCGCGCATTATCCACGCTCTTGTTAGTGATTTGAATATACCAGTGACTGTCAAAATAAGACTCGGATGGGATCGATCTAACATCAATTTTCGTGAAGTCGCTAAAATTGCTGAAGGAGAAGGCGCTCGAATGATCTGTGTACATGGGCGAAGAAGAGACCAATCCTGGAATGACAAAGCAGATTGGGAAGCAATAAAAATTATCAAACATGAAGTAAACATCCCGGTTTTTGGTAATGGGGATATCAAAAGTCACGAAGATATCGCACGATTATTTGCGGAAACCGGATGTGATGGCGTTATGATCGGACGCGCTGCAATAGGTAATCCATGGTTATTTTCGAAATACAGAAAAGAGGAGATATTCCAGGATGATATAGTTTCAGTTATTATCCAACATTGGTTATTGATGTTATCTTTCTTCGGTGCTAAGGAATCAAACATCCGTTTCAGGAAACACTTAAAGGCATACTTAAACTGCTCACAATTTTCTTTTCTGGATCTTCAGTCGATTTTGCGCAGCAGAAACCCGATGGTTGATTTTCTGCAAATCGTTCGATAATTCTAATGATTTCCCAGCGTGGTAAAATCTGAATTGAGTCCCTGTAGCTCAGTGGATAGAGTGTCGGCCTCCGAAGCCGAAGGCGGGAGTTCGAGTCTCCCCAGGGACGCCTTCCCAAAATTATTTACATTAATTTAATACAATATTTTTATAATTTATTCAACAAAATAAATTGGAGTGATCAATGTTTTTTGGCAACTATGGACTTTATCTGCTTATCAGCATTCCCGCTTTACTATTAGGCCTTTATGCGCAAATGCGTGTGCAAAGCGCATTTAGACAATATTCCCAGGTCCGCACAAAAAGTGGCATGACAGGAGCTGAAATCGCACGACGCGTTTTAGACGCAAATAACCTTCAGAATGTAGAAATTGAACAAGTGCGTGGATCTCTGAGCGATCATTACGATCCGCGTAGTAAGACACTTAGATTGAGCCAGTCCGTATACAGTGTACCGTCTATCGCAGCAGCAGGTGTTGCAGCCCATGAAGCGGGACACGCTATTCAGCACAAGGAAAACTACGGACCATTATCTCTTCGATCACTCATGGTGCCCACTGTTCAGCTTGGTTCGTGGGTTGGCCCGATCATTTTTATGGCAGGTTTATTCCTCGCGATGGATAATCTCGCAATCATAGGATTAGTATTATTCGCGGCGACCGCCGTGTTCTCACTGATAACCATTCCTGTTGAATTGGATGCCTCCAGGAGAGCAAAACAAGCACTTTCGGCTGCTGGAGTTGCTTATGGCAGCGAAATTGAAGCAGTTGACAAAGTCTTAGATGCGGCTGCATTAACCTATGTTGCAGGTGCGATTCAAGCGCTTTCGACGCTTCTGTATTATGGGGTGCTATTTATGGGCGGCAGGAGACGACGCTCCTAGCCGACATAAATATAAATGTGAGCAAAATCAACGTTTTTATTTAATCGCTCTTTTTAGTTCATCCAACATAGTAAGCGCTTTGGCTGCACCTTCTGCCGTGCATGTCGTTGGGTTATCAACCTGGTAAGCAGGAATGCCTAACTTGCGTGTAAGATATCTATCTATTCCGCGCAACTGAGATCCACCCCCACATAAAGCTACTCCACGATCCATAATATCGGACACTAATTCAGGGGGGGTCTTTTCCAAAACGCGTTTGACCATATCAACAATGCTTTCAAGGCTTTTTTGAACACCATTAACAATGTCCTCTGTCGATATAGCGATCGTTCGAGGTAGGCCGCTAACTTGATCCTGCCCCTGCACTTCCACTGTGAGCGAGTCTTCCTCTTTGACGGCAGCCCCGATACGCATTTTTAGCAATTCCGCGGTTGACTTTCCAAGGATTACGCCATATTCTTTTCGAATATAGCTGATAATATCTTCATCCATTTTCAACCCACCGGTCCGATCTAATTCGGAAGAAATAACACTGTTCATCGCCATAACAGCCGCTTGATTTGTTCCAGCGCCTAATGAAATGACCATATTGCCTGAAGGCGGCGCAATCGGTAAATTGATGCCCAGAGCAGCAGATAAAGGCTGCTGGATCAAATACACTTCACGGCTCCCGGCGCCGATACCCGCCTCATGAACAGCCCTGCTTTCCACGCTTGTGATATTGCAAGGGACAGTGACCATCAATTTTGGGCGGAACAAAACCATCGGGCCACATATCTTCTGCACAAGATATCGAAGCAAATTTTCCGTGATTTCATATTCTGCGATGACACCATGATTGATCGGATTGACAACTTCGATGTCATCAGGAACGCGACCATACATATCCTTAGCGGCTTGCCCCCACTCAATCATCTTCCATTCGTCAATGAGAATGGCAACTGTAGTCGGTTCATGCAACAAGATATCGTTTCCTTCGGCAATTACAGTAAAAGCTGTGCCGAGGTCAATCCCCAATTCGCGTGTCATTCCTGCCATGTATGATAATCCTCAAGAAATTCTTAACTTCAAGATTTTAGCACAGTCCGTCATGTTATCCGGAAAAATATTGAAGGGCTATACGAAGTCTGGTTTCAAGTTCATTTGGCGTATCGTCGGGTAAAGACTGAATACATGTCTGTGCTTCAACAACGCTATAACCCAATCCAACCAGGGCCTCTAATAGATCAGCATTGATTGACATCACTGTAGGATCGATTTGGAAATCTCGATCAATTTCCGGAGAATCCTGTAAGAACAGGATTATCTTTTGTGCAGTTTTTTTACCAATTCCGGGTACCTGGGAAAATTGGTTAAAGTCTTTTGTTTGAATTGCCCTGTAAATTTCTTGAACAGCTAATGTAGAGATAATAGCCATTGCTGCTTTCGGGCCAATGCCACTGATCTTCAATAGGACACGGAACATATTGCGGCCATGTTCATTCTCGAATCCGTACAAATTTATTTCTGTCTCACGTAGAACTAGTTCAGTAACCAGTTGGATATTTTCGCCTATTTGGG
>Ga0180436_10003694_pt1 | contig 13956 bp, 13 predicted proteins | sample SS_ome_2_FD_132434 | JGI IMG/M metagenome (GOLD analysis project Ga0180436, IMG submission 132434) | Hypersaline lake sediment archaeal communities from the Salton Sea, California, USA - SS_3_S_2 metaG | ecosystem: Environmental > Aquatic > Non-marine Saline and Alkaline > Hypersaline >...
GCAAACTGGACTCCCGAGGGGATCGTCCCCTCTCCCGTCGTGTTCGAGCCGTCCGTGTCAATGTACTCGAAGGCCCCGGCGTAGAAGGCCCCGATCTTCCCGTTGATCGTGAGCTTTGGCTGGTCCTCCCCCCACGCCTGGAAGATGTAGCCATGACGGGATCGTTCGCTGAACTGCTGGAGTTTGTTGTAAGCGATAGCGAAGGACTGCGGGTTGATCAGCAGGGTCAGGGGTGGCGTCTGGAGCAACGCCTCCAACTGGATGGCGATGTCCATGGCGGTGTCGTAGTCGGTGATGGCCGGCTCCCACGTCTCGTCGCTGTCCGGCTTCTTCGTGCTACGCCCCCCTGTCGTCACCACATCCTGCGTCTGCCCATTGACGTTGGTCGTCGTGATTGTCCCCGTGAGGTTGTCGCTGAAGCGACTTCCCTGGTAATCCACCCCATTGGCGAACGAGCTATTCGCCGACACGGCAGCGCTCACGATGCCCAGGTTGATGGGGACGAGGTTGCCATTCTCGTCCACAGCATTGGTCTCGGTCCCCGCCAGCAGGTCTGGGTTCTCCAGGTACAGGATGGGCGGAATCATCCGGAAGGTGAACGGCGACAGGGTGCGGAGCCATGCGTTGGACCCGTCGATGGGGCGCCCTTGCTGCTGTTCGTAGGCGATCTGCGTCTCGGGGCCTACGGTGAGGCCGTAGCCCACCGCCGGGACCACCTGGGCAGTGGTCGTGTACGTCGTCTGCTGGGTACTCCCCGCCACCGTGTCGAGTTGGTTGACGGGGTTGTTGTTACCCGATGAAACCTCGTTCGCCATCACTCCTCACAGTGTCGTTCGCAGCGTCCACGCCTCGTGGGAGACGGTGAACTCCGCGGAAAGGTCAAATTGGTAGGGCTTCTCCGCCGCCTCGGTGACGTTGAAGCTCTGGAACCAGCCGAAGTGGACACCCCCATCGAACGAGACCTTGATGATCCCTTGAAACACGATCTGGCCCCGTGTGTCGTAGATGCTCCCGTTGCTGTGAAACAACGCCAGCATGTCGAGGTACTTGTCGTAGGCGATCGTCTCCCGCCGCGTCCCTCCCGTGTCGTATCCGTCTCCGGTGGGCCCAGGCCCTGTGATGTTGGAGAGACCTGTGTAGAGGCGCATGAAGCCGCCCGAGGCTTGCTCGAAGGACAGGCCCTGGACCCCTTCCCCCCAATGCTGCTCGACCCACCCACCCTTCGTCTGGATGCGCTCGATGACCTTGGTGTAGCTGAACTTGAAGGTGCTCGGATTGACATGCAAGACCATCTTGATGTCATTGGGCAGGAGACTCGTTTCGAGGTCTGTCGCGAGCACGTCGAGGACCACAGGGCGCACACCCTGGCCGTTGTACTCGTCCTCCGGCGACATGAACGCCGAGCGGAAAAGGGGAGTCTGCGTCGCCATCAGACCAAGCGGGCCTCCTTCAACACCCTCTTCACCGTCTGGTAGACCTTCTGCTGGTCACCGCCGTAGATGTTGATCATGACGGTGCCCCCGCCCCCCGCGGCAGCAGCGGCTCCCGCAGCGGCTCCCGCGGGAGTGGCGCCCTTCGCCACTCCTACGACATCCCCAGGAGACAACGCCCAAGCACTGGCAGGTCCTCGGTCAGGGATGTGGAGAATGGCGTCCTCCAAGCCGGGGAAATAGACACCTTTGAGGCGATCTGCGGCCTCTTTTCCCGCCTTCCCCTCAAACTCCCGCATGAAGGACTCAGCGTTGTAGATGCTGGCCTGGATATCGTGTTTCTCGCGAAGCTTCAGCAAGAAATCGTCGCGGCTGTACTGAACGAGCTTCTCGCGTTGATCGGATGCTCGATTCTCCCTGGCTTCCTGTTTGGTATCGAGGTCCTCCAAAGCGCGCTTCACGATCTCGTTGTCACTGGTCCCTGCCATCTGCTCCAGCGCTGCTGTTTGGAGTGCAAGCTCCTGTTCTTGGGCCGTTAGTTTGTCGTACTCATCCCCCAAGAGCTTCTCCAGATCGGTCTTCTCGCGAACCTCCCCAGCCCTGGCATAACTACGGGCAGACAACTCATCGAACAGTCTCTTGTCTTCGGGGGACAAGCCGGCGACGCGCTCTCCAATGTGGCGCTCACGACGAGCCATCTTACGGCTGTAGACCGTAGCCCCTTCCTCGATACCGCCCCACTTTTCGAGGCCCCTCAAACCCCAACCGTACACGGACTGCCATGCCCCTCGCCCAGCCTTCTGTTCCCCTCCTGTAACAGCCGCAGCCAGGAAATCCTCCTCCGTCTTCAACCTTCGGCCTTCCTTGTCCTCCAAGTTCTCCAGCGCCTCAATCTGGCGCTCGACACTCCGCTGTTCAATCTCCTTTAACCGGAGTTCTTTTTGGATTCGGGTAGCTTCGTCGGTGTCCCCCCGAGCCTGGGCAGCCTGGAATTCTTGACTCAGGGTATTGATGGAAGAGAGAACGCCCTTCCTCTGGTCTTGTAGCTCTGAAAGGGCACTCATCTGCAGGTCCACCTGCTCGCGGCTCAGCTTGTCGTCTTTGAGACCCTTCCACCACTTCGCCACGCCCCACAGCTTCTCCAAATAGTGGGCCACCAGGTTCTCGGTCACATCCTTCAAGGTGAGCGTGTTAGAGGCCACCTGGCGTGCGAGTTTCGTGTCCTCCGTAACGCTTTCTTCCGTAAGATTCGCGAGATCCTGGCTGGCTGCGAGAAGCTCCCGGGCGTTGTTCACCGATTTCTCGGTGTCCTCGTCGATCTTCTTGCCTGTTTCATCGAGGCTCGCAGAAACGATCTCGCCGTTTTTGCTGATGTAGGCTCCGAACTGCTTGACCGAGTCGATCTGGTAGCGCTCCCATGCTTCCTGGTTGCCGAGGAGTTGTTGCTGCATCGCAGATTCCCACTCATCGCGGGTCTGCTGGGAGTTCAAGGCATTCCAGGAAGCCTTTGTATGGCGATCGATCTCTCGAAGCTCCATAAACTGCTTGTGGGACAGCCCTAGCATCCCTTCCACAGCGGCAAGTTGCTCTGCACTGTTGATGTTTTGGATGTTGCCAAAATTGCGCTCAATCTGAGCAATCTCCATCAGGAGCTTGCCCTGCGGGCCCATGAAATCCATCCCGATCATCATCTCGCCGAGAGTGCCCGAAGCGCCTCTCTGAACGTCGATGAGATGGCTGAACTGCCTCCCGAGGTCCTCGTTGTGCTTATTGATACGCCCGAGGACCGTCAGTTGCTCGTCTTGGCTCATGCCTGACAAGGCTTCCTGGAGAGCGGCCCCTCCCCCTGCGACGTTGATACCGAAACTCGCCAACTCCCCTTGAAGAGTGTCCCCCATCTTATTGACGAAATCGTCTGCCGCTCGACGTGCCTCATCCCCCAAAAGTCCTGCTGTCGTCCTCTGCCCTGTAAGCATGATGCGCTTGATCTTGTCGGTCGCAGATTCCTCGATGTACCCCCCTGCCAACGACTTGAAGAACTCACCGCCGGCCTTGGTCCCGAGGATCTTCCCCAGCCGCATCAGAAGCCCGGCCGACTCTTCGAGCCGCACGTTGTACATGCTCATGCCGGAGGTCGCTTCGAGGATGGTCGAGTAGAAACGCTTGACGTTGAACCCCGACATCGCACCCACCTTCGCGATGGCCGAGAAGCGTGTTTCCACCCCCTCCAACGACAGGCCCAACGTCTCCATGTACTCCGCCATCGACTGCGCGATAGCGTCTGTACTCTGACCGAACAGGCGAGCGTAGGTAACCGCCCCCTCCACAGCCTTGCGATACTTCACAACGCTGTTGCCGATTTCCTCAACGCGATCGTTGATCTCCTCGAAGGTGAGACCCGCTTCTTGGAAGGCGCTGAGGGTCTTCTGGAATTCCTGGGCGTTGAGGCCGTACCGGAGATTGAAAGCCACTCCTGTAGAGGCTTCGCGAACGGCATCCAAGGATCTCTCTAAGTCACCCCCGGAAGCCGCCGCTACATCAAGAGCCGAGGCGCTTTCGAGAATCGCCTTGTTCATCTGTGCGGCGTGCTCCCACGCCTTCATGATCAACCCGGCGAAAACAGCAACCACTCCAACTACAGCCCCCAAGGCAGCCGCCGCGGCTGCCAGGGAAGAAACAGCAGCCCCCATCTTTGCGATCATGGGCCCCATCTTGCCCATCGCCTTGGTCATCCGGCCCGCGTCAGCCATCCCGCCCTTCTTGCCCATCGTGGCGCCAGCGGCCTCCATGCGACCACCCAAGCCGCCCAGGAACCCCGCGAAATCCCTGGATTGGAGTTGCTTCATCGCCCCGCCGATACTCTCGGCCCGGGACTTCACAGTCTCAGCGACACCCGCCTTCTCCAGCTTCTTCTCCTGTTCCAGGAAATCCATGCGACGGTCGGACACCCGATCGAGGGCAGCAAGCTCCGTCTCCGCACGCTCCGCGGCCTCGGCCCTGATCTGCTCCAGACGCTCGGCGTGTAGCTTGTCCTGGGATTTGAGGCGACTCATCGCCTCCTCCATGATCGCCTTGCGCTTATCGAGAGCCTCGATCCGCTGGGCCTCCAACCCTTCCTTGTTCCGCTCCTCCTCGATGCGCTTCAAGACACGGGCCGCACTGACCATCTTCTCCTGGATCTTGGCGCCCTCCTGGAGGTGCGTCTTCAACCCCTGCGTCAACGTCACACCGATCTTGTCGATCTTCCGGATGTCAGCTTGCGACAGCCCTGCCAGCAGACCCTTGCGACGGCTCTCCTCCAGCCGCTTGTCGAGGTCCGTCTGCAGCTTCTTCATGTCGTTGAGGGACTTGCTGCTGATGCCGAACGTGAGCCCCTTCTTCTCCAGGCGATTCAGTTCCCGAACGAGGTCACTGCTGTCCCCGATCAGGCCGATTCTCAGTTTCATCCCCTCGTCAGGCATGTGAACCCACCTCTACTGGAAGCGTCTCGAACCCGGTTGCATCCGGACCTGGCGCCCCGCCAGTTCTTGGTTCAAGCCAGGGCGATCCTCGCCCTTCACCTTGATCTGGTCGCCCTCCACCTGAAGGTTCCCAGACGTCGGAGGCTTCTGTAGGTACTTTTCATAGACATAATCGGGCTGCTCATTGCTATCGATGATGGTTTTTACACCAGGCTTCGGGGATCCCCGCTGGGCCAAGACGTCCTTCATCTGCTCAGGCGTGTAGCCGACAAGCTGCTGGACCACGACGGCTTCATCTTCGAGACCCTCGTCTTCCATCTCCCTCTGGAGGACCAACAGGCGGGCCACACGCTCCCGCTGGGCCTGCTCCTGTTGCTCGATGACGTGCTTCTTGTAGGCGTCCACCACTTGGTCGTGCCAGTCGAACTCACCGACGATCCACCGCCGCATGTCGTCGGCCAGATCGTCGTAGCTAGGAAGCTCGAAGACGATGCCGTCGTGGCCAAGAGCGTCCTTGCCCTCCTCGTCGAGTTGACCGATGGCCTTGTAGTAGAAAAGGTCCTGCACTCGCTGGCGCCGGTCCTCTTCCCGACGCTCGGCTGTCTTCTCCCGGCTGTTGAGCTTCTCGATGGCCTTGGGTGCCGCCGCACTGGCGATCACCTTCGCCGCGCTCCACAGCGTCCGCTCATCGTCCCGCTTGTCCTCGGTCGTGTTGTAGGCCCACCACAACCGCTGGACGACGTTCATGCCGATGGAAGAGGCACCCGGGATACCGGACACCTTCATCGAGGGCATTTGCTGGTTCCTCCACTGGAACCACATCGATCGAGACTCGTTCTCGTACAGGTACGCCTCCAGGGACTTGGTAGCCCCTACGACCCTCGACGAGAGATCTCCGACGAGGTGGACAAGCTGGTACAGCGTCCGCTGTGGGAGGTGGGAAAGCGATCGGTGTAGCTGAACCGGGGCGTTGCCATCCTCTAGCAAGATGTACCCCGACATCATCCAGATGGTATGAGCCACCAGCCAGCGGGCCCAGGAGAGATCCGAGGACTCGACCCCTGAACGCTGTTCAATGAGGAACAGGTCTCGTGGTTGAACGTTGCGGAGGCTGAACTCGACATCCCCAACACGCACACGTTGACAGAGGAAGCCCGTGGTCAGCAGGTCCGTCAGGTCCTGGTAGTACGGCCTCCGCTGATCAAACGTGGTGCGAGGGAGCGTCATCCCGAGCTACGGCCCCTTCGGTGGAGCCTTGAACCGCGGATTCCGGGTCCCCTGGGTCGAGTCCACGTTGTCCACAGGCACCTTGGCCATCTTGTCCACAGGCATCGCCTTGCCGGTGAGGACTTGATCTTCACCGAGGCGGAAGGCTTCCACACCACCCACCTCGCCCACCTTCTCCACAGAGACCTTCGACACCTCCTCGGCAACTTGCCGGGCTCCCATGTGGGGCGGCTGGCGAACCGACTGCTGTTGCGGGGGTGGCTGCTGCTGAGGTGGGGTAGCCGCCCCTTGCGGCCCTCGGGCCCGCTGCTGCCGGATGCGGGCCAGCCGTTCATTCTCTCGGGCCATCGCGCGCTCTAGCTCGTCAGGGTCGGCCTGATCCACGAACGACGACTGGATGCGGCTCATCGTCTCCTGCTGATCCATCTCCGACCCCGGGCTGTCGAGTTCGGGCGCCGCGGAGGACTCCGGCCGATCCGAGGGTGGCGGGGCGGCCTGGGGGAAAATCGGCTGACGTTCCTTCGGAGCGGCAGGGGGCGTCTCGGGGGTGGGCTGGGGCTCGGGCACGGGCGGTGCCGGCTCCTCGCTCTCTGCCTCTGCCGGGGCCACAGGTTCCGCCGCCGGGACACGTCCCTGGGCCACGCTGTGTACGGTGTCGCTGAGGGGTGTCCGCAGGTTGTCCGGCTGAGCCTCCAGCGCTTCCTTCCGCAACTCCCGAAGCTCGGACGCCCGCTTCTCGTGACGCTCGATCTGCGCGTCGTAGTCCACGGGTTTGAAGACCACCGCCTTCTCGGCCTCGTTCTCCACCTGCTCCAGGAGTTCGTGGTACTTGCGGAACAGGATGATCAGGTTGGCCCCGCCGAAGCGCTCCCGCAGGATCTTCCGAACAGCAAGATGTCGAGGGAGCTTGACCGTCTGGCCATTCTCCAGCTTTTCGCCCGTCTCGACGTACTCGACATCCCGGAAGTCCAAGGAGCCCACCTGCACGATGGCGTAGCTCAACAGGGCGAAGCGGAACCGCTGGATGTAGTCGGTCATCGTGGCCTGGTCTTCGTCCCCCTCGGACAAAGCCTGGACCGAATACTTCTGGATCTCCGTCTCTTCCGTCGGAAGAACGACACGGAGAGTGACCGGGATGCCGGCCAAATCGAACGTTAGCTCACCTTTGCCGACCTGTTCGATGCCCGCGAAGGCAGCTTCAAGTTCCGTGAATTCCATGGGGCTGACCCACTCCTCTGTGGGGTCGCCCGGTGGCAAAGACAGCGCAAGAGATGCGTTTCCATGTTCGCCGTCTACATGTCCATCTAACCATCTCACCAACCGCAAGGCCGGGAGAGGAGCAAAGCACAAGGATTTACATCTACATCTCGGTGTCTATCTGTCTTCTCCACCGAGGAGACCTCGGTTGCCTATCTCCCCTCACCGAGGCGAGGGATATCTACGAGGGCCTACGCGACCCTCGGTAAGACCTTACCCGCCGATCTGATCGACGAACTCGCTGACGCCACCACCACCCTGGATACCACCACCCGCCGTAGAGAAGGCGCCGATGCCCTGGAGGCTCTCGACCTCAGCGAACCGGATGGAGCCAAGCTGGCCGATGCTCGGGTCGTTACCCGTGGCGAGGAACTCACCGTACATCGAGGAGAAGTCGTGGATGTCGCTCACGGCGACGGTCCCAGACTCCGCGATCTGGCCCGTGTCCTTGGCGAAGCTGACGCTCCAGTCCTGGAACCAGCACGCCTCGTAGATGGTGATGATCGCCGAGTGTCCGCGGTTCGCCCCCGGGAAGCCCTCGGCGCTGTTGTCGTTGGTGACCTCGGGGTACTCGATGGCCTTGATACCGCCATCGAACGCACCGCTGGTGCCGCTGTACCCGGTGTTCGCCCGACCCAGGTCGGCGTCAGCCAACGTGCTGAACACCATCTGCTGCTCGACATCGAAGGGCCAGCGGTGGTGTGCCAGTGACCGCACCGGGCCGTCGATACCCGCGGCGTAGCCGGTGGCCTGCCAGAGGTTGCTGAGGTACAGCAGCGCCCGCTCGAAGGAGGCCGTCGGCATCGCCGTCACGTCCGGGACAAGCTCAGCGATCTGATCGCCGAAGCCGATACCCCGGGTCTCCGTAACGCCGCGGCTGAGGCTCGGGCTGAACGTTGCGATGACGCCCATCTGGTGCATTGACGAGGTTTCGCCATAGGCGGGCGTCAACACCCGGACCTTCTGCGACACGGCCGCCCGCGTGTTCGGACTCGTGCCGTAGTTGTAGATGTACGAGGACCCCTGGAGTCCGTTGGCGGGGGTGTTGTCGAGGTTCGGCATCCGAAGCTCCTTCGAGGGTGGGGAACTCACACCCTCCTATGGAGGGTGGGCTATAGAGAGACTATTCAACCGGCTGATTGGCCTCCCACTGGCGCTCAAACTCCTCCTCGAACGCCTCGACCATGTACTTCAGCCGCAGGATCACGAAGTTCTCGGCGTTGCGCTCATCCGCCCCCTTCGTCCAGTTAAACGAGCCTGTGCCGACGGCCGCGGAGTCCCCGATGACGAACTTGTGGTGGAGCAACCCGGTGACCCGATCCCGCAGGAGCGAGACCCCTGCAGCCTCCAGGCGCTCGTCATCGGCGTACCGATTCCCTGCCTGCGTCTTGTCCGTCAGGATGCGGACGCGGACACCACGTTCATGAGCCCGGATCAGTGCGTTCGCGATCTCGTCATGGGTGATGGAGTAGACCGCCGCGTCAAGGGTCTGTGTGCAGCGATCGATGAAGCCGATGAGGGTGTCGGCGGCCCCCCGGTCGGGGGAGAAGTAGGCAGATGCGTAGCGTCCCATCGGCGCCTCCCACTAACGGGAGGCGATAGGACAGTCATTGAGGGCTGCCAAGCTCGATGAGGAAGGCCGCTCGACGGAGGAGGTCTGCCCCCTCCTCATCCTTCATCTCCGCCGCCCGCGAGCGAATGTACTCAGCGACGACAACCCGGTGAGGACGAGGCGGGGTCGGCTTCCAGTTCCTACCAGCCTCGCAGTCGCAGCGGTGGGGCCGGCAACAGGCGGTGTAGAGGCCCGTGTCCTTGCACTGATCGCACTTGTACTTGCTCATGCTTCCTCGTAGAGCGTCGCGAAACGTTCCTGGATCGCGCACAGCCAGCCGGCGTCCGCGAGGTTGTAGTCCATGCCGATGCCGTAGTCCCAGGCATCCTGCTCGATCTCCATCGCCCGCTCGGTGGGGACCTCGGGGTTCCGTTCGAGGTCATCCCAGGTGGCCAGCATCTCCATCCAGCCCTCGACCCGGGACTTGGCGAAGTCATCCTCGGGGTCCTCCGCCATCTCCGCCTTGGCGTCCGCCAGCAACCCCTCGATGTCTCGCTTCGCCACCTCGTTCTGCCACTCCTTGTGCATGAACTTCGAGCAGAGGTACTCCCCGTGCTTGGAGCCCTGCAGTCCCAGGAACCACCCGAGGTCGTGGCCCGGAGCCACCCACGCACCCCCGTCGGGACGAATGTCCCCTGTGATGACAATACCCTCCGGAGTGAACATCAGCATCGTGCTCATCATCCGGCCGCCCTCCGGCTTCTTCAGGTAGAAGGCCCGGAAGCCCTCGGCGTCGAGCACCTCCCGAAGGACGTGGTTGGCCAGCCCATCCCGCATGTGGCCCTGTATGTACCCCTCACGGTTGTTCATTCGATGAGACTCCTCACGATGCCCCCTGAAGTCGGAAGATCGCCCTTTTGACTTCTCAGTTTGTCGCCTTCTGGTGTGGCGTACTTCTCTATCGCGCGCACGCGCGTTCTTTGATCATTCCTTGGTTGCTGGGGCCCACTGCTGCCGAAGCGCCTCGATCTGGGCAACCAGCCGAGGGTCCGAAGGAATCCACACCCCCAGGCTGTAGAGCCACACGGAGGTCTCCTTGGAGAACTGTGCCCGGTCGATGAGGTCCGACAGCGTGGCCACCGTAACCGCTGCCTTGCGGTAGATCTCCCCGTCCGGTTTCATCGCCTCGAAGCGGACCCAAGATGTCACGAGCGAACGGTGCTTCCGCAGTTCACCCGTCAGGGCCCGATAGAGGTTCCGCAGGATGTAGGGGGGAGCCAGCACGTACCGCCCCTCCGGCCGGTATCCCACATCCCCTACCGGAAGCGGAGTCACCTCCTCAAAGGCGTAGTAGATGACCTTTCGGCGCCCCACGTAGACAACGACCTCCTGGGGTTGGAGGGGATCCACGCACACGGCGTCTCCCGCTTCCATCTCGAAGCAGGGCTCGGGGAGGCTGAAGGAGTACCGACTGCTGTTCTCGATCACTCGCACGGCTCGTCCTCCCAGCGGGGCTGCCAGGGAGGGCACCCCGCCAGGGCGCACTCGAAAGCATGGGCCCGCTCGAAGACGTTGCCCGTCAGGACAGGGACCGCCTCACAGCCCTTGGTGTCGAGATCGGGTGCCCCCTCCAGCCACACGGAGGGCGATGTGGCCGTCTTCGCCGTCCAGACATGCCAGTGATCGATGTTGACCTGGCTCCAGATCTCCTCGCGATCGGGCTCCGAGAAAGCGAGGAACACCCCACGCTCCGGATGCACCAGGACGTACCGCTCCCGAAGCATCGGCTCGGGATCGACAGGGGCCCACAACACGAGGGGGTCAAGGCAGATGCAGTTGCAGGACCGCTCTCCACACGTTCCACAGTGCTCGTACCCCCGATCGGGAACGAAGATGGACACCCCTGCAGGAACCTCTCGTTGGACAACCTCGGGGACCGGCGTCCCGCAGAAGGGGCAGCAGGCCACCTCGAAGTGGGTCCGGTGAAGGGCCTGGGCCACGTACTCGCGCATGTCGATGGCCTCGGTGAAGCTGGCCGGAATCGAGGCCGTCCAGACCGGAGCGTCTTTCTCCATGTCGCAGTCGGGTTTCCACCGAAGGGTGACCGCCGGATGGTAGAGGCTGCTTCGACAACAGCCAGGAACAATGAGAGGGCGTGGACCGTCGCCGATGATCACGAATCTTCTCCTGTCGTGCTGAACCGCTGGTACTCGGCGTTGAGCAACCGAACCACCATCTTGGCCAGGAACCCGGCCTCCCAATCGTCAGGGTCCCACGACCACTCCCCTTCCCACTCGACGAAGCATTCCTTGGGCACCCACTTGCCGAGAGGGCTTGTAGGAGGGTCCCCTTCGAGCACCTCCAGAACCGCCATGCCGCTCTGGTCGATGATGTAGACCTTGGGGGGGTCCCCCTCCGTCTCCACCTCGATCTGGATGCTGTAGGGCCAGTCTTGCTTTTCGTCTGCCATGGGGTCCTCAGAACAGGATGGAACCGGGGTCGTCCCACCGGGTGTAGAGCTTGCAGTTCGGCTGCAGGATGAGGTAGCGGATGCCCTCGCGCTCGGTATCGGGCGTCATGCAGTCGCCGTCGATGACGGTCGAGATACCCCCCACCGAGTACCGACGGGCGCCGAAGGGGAGCTTCTCCAGCGGGCGTCCGTGCTCTCGGATGTAGTCACCCACCCACCGTTGCACCGCGGCAGCGGACGCACCGTGTGCCGAGATCCACTGGTTCTGCTCGCACTCGATCCCTTCCGTACTGTAGAGCACCCGGAAGGTGGCCTGGTGTACCCCCTGTTGCCGGAGCCACTCGAAGGTCTCCGCAGCGTCATGGGTCCCCAGCAAGTCCTTGGTCATGTTGAAGCAGACGCGGATGGTGAAGTTCCGCTCCCGGAGGGCCCGCAACAGGTCGTCGTAACGGAACCGGAGTTTCTCGGGCGTCCCCTGTGCGGCGAAGTTGGCGTCCTCGTCGAAGGGGTTGACCATCGACAGAGCGATGGTCGTGACACCGACCTCATCGAGGGCATACAACGGCGTGTCCTCGCCGAGAAGCATGGCCCCCGTCGTCTGGAAGTCGACCCACCGGAAGGGTGCAGCCCCCAGGTAAGCCCTCGTGTTCCAATCCTCGAAGTTCCGCAGGAAGCGCATGTTCTGGAGGGGCTCGCCCGTACCTGTGAGCACCACCGTGTTGCACCCGTTGTCACGGGCAAAGGCCATTCGCTTGATGTAGTCGCGCTCCGTGAGCCGACGGTCGGGCCCCTCGATGAGGTTGGGGTAGGGGGAGTCGTGCATGTGGGACACGCAGAACTTGCAATCGTTCACGCACCCCTTCATGGGCACGACGACAGACAGAGATTGGACCTCCATGGGCAGCCTCCTACCGTTACTACCCGGAAGAGGTCCTCTCTAACGCTCTATCTTCACCAGAGCCCCCGGATGGGCACACCGCACCATCTCGATCTCCGTGTCCCCGAACCGGGTGAAGCCCCGCTGGTCATCACAGACCGCACAGAGATCTCGGTCCACGTCCATGCCCATCTCGGGACAGCGGCACCCTTGATCCACGGGGAAGGTCTCGGGAGGGCGACACGGCGGGATGTGTCGGCAGCAGGTCACCTTGGGAGAGCCCACCACCAGTGGACGCACCTCGACCTCGATGTTGAAGAAGTCCGCAAGCTCACGGTGCTCGGTGCCTTCGAGGGGGCTGACGAACGGCGTCCCCCGCTGGCGAGCCCACTCACGCCCCTCGTCCTCGTACTCGGTGGTGTAGGCAAACACCTCGTGGCCGTTGGCCAGGTGCAGTTGCTCGGCGAGGAACCACGCTCCCGTCGCCGGCACGAAATGGCACTCCGTGGGGGTGCCGAGGTAGGCAACGCCCGCATGACGTGAGGAGTCCCCCACGTCATGCGAGGTGTGCCAGCCACAGGTCTTGCAGACCAGGCAGTAGTAGGTTGTCACGCAAACCCTCTCATAACAGCTTCTCGAACAGCCTCATGTTGTCTCCACAGAACTCCTTTAGCTTACCGATCCAGGCGTGGTTCTTGACCTTGAACATCATCGGTCGGCCCGGTTTTCGGCTCTGCCGGTAGGTGCCCTTGCAGACGACCCCCTCAAAGGTCATCCCTTCGAGGACCCCCTGCTGGATCTCCTCCACCATCGGGTGCGTGAGGTTGCCCTGGTGGAGCAACGCCGGCACGTCGAGGTTCCCGAACAGCCGAAGGAAGTCCTTGGGTTCGAGTATCCCCTTGCGGTGGACATGGACATCGAACAGGGTCACGTCATGAGGCTCGGCCTCGTGGTTGCCAGCGAAGCTGCCCGGCCCCCAGAACTCGAAGTAGACGATCACTCGCTCCATGCGGTTGTCCCGACAGACACGGGCGATGTCATCCCCGTACTTGTCGAGGAACAAGGGAGGACCCTCGTCCCGCAGGATGGGGTTGGTGTCGTCCAGCAGGCCGTTGCGCTTGCCGAACTTGTACCACCCCTTCTTCGGACTCCACTCCGCTCTGAGGTTGCTGCCGTCGAGTTTGTCGAAGACGTAGACAGGTTCACCGAACCGGATCCTCCGGTCGATGGTCGGATACTGTTTCACGGTGGTTCCCTTGTGAGGCATCAGCCCCCGGGAACGTCAGTCAGACGAACGGTCGGGCGATGCCTAGTTGTCGATCTCGCTTCGAGCCATGAGGGAACACATGCAGACAATCAGCATCGCAACCTCCCGTTCCTTGGGGCGTGTTGAGAGCTTGAAGGTACTTGGGCGTTCACCCGTCTGTCAAGCCCTTCTCGCGGTAGTTCCGGAGGTTGTAGAGCAGGTTCTCCTTCGTCCGGTCGTCCAGCGGAGATGCCTGGATCTCGATCTCCATGACCTCCAGGGAGTCCCCACGGGAACCAACGAGCCACCACTCGTCGTCCATCACCACGCGGCGTTGGGAGAACCAGATCGCATCCGGCCCTCCACGATCGGGGTGGCAGATCCGGGTACAGAACTCGGAGTCAATGGTCTTCAAACCCCCGACCGTGTAGGCCGC
>Ga0180436_10003696_pt1 | contig 13953 bp, 13 predicted proteins | sample SS_ome_2_FD_132434 | JGI IMG/M metagenome (GOLD analysis project Ga0180436, IMG submission 132434) | Hypersaline lake sediment archaeal communities from the Salton Sea, California, USA - SS_3_S_2 metaG | ecosystem: Environmental > Aquatic > Non-marine Saline and Alkaline > Hypersaline >...
ATTAAACAGAAACCGTGAACGGAAAAATTCTATTCATCCACGGCTTTGGCAGTTGCGGCACCGGCAACAAGGCACAGGCGCTGAAACAACATTTCGGCGAACAGCAACTTCTCACACCTGACCTGCCGGTTTCACCCTCACAGAGCATCCGGCAATTACAACAACTGATTGAAACACAGCAGCCTGTGGCCACCATCAGCTCTTCACTCGGTTCCTATTTCGCCACATGGCTGAACAAACAATACCAGCTACCTTCAGTATTAATTAATCCCGCCATTAATGCCGCCAACATCCTGCATGCCTATACAGGCAAACATACCCACTGGTGCTCGGGAGAAGAGTTCGAACTGACGCAACAGCATATTGAGGAATTACGACAGCTCTATCGTCCTTCCATCAGCCCTCAAGAGCACTACCTGGTTTTATTACAGGACGCAGATGAAGTGCTCGATTACCGGCAGGCTGTTGAATACTATCAGGGACAACAGGTTATAATTGAAGCCGGCGGCAATCACCGTTTTGAAAACCTCAATGACTACCTGACAACCATAGAAGAATTTTTCGTCCAGGCCGGACTATGACCGACAACAAAAAATTTACTGAAGCCTATTTTGAGCAACTGCGCAAAGATCTTTCTTTTGAAGCGGACCTTGCCGGGCAACACCTCAAGTTCAACACCACGTGGGGACTCTTCTCTCCCAAGGGAATAGACGACGGCACGCGAATGCTGCTTGATTTTCTCGAAGTCCTTAATGATGACATCGCGCTTGATCTCGGCTGCGGCTATGGCCCGATCGGCCTGACCATTGCCCGAAAAGCTACAAACGGCTCCTGTACCATGGTCGACAAGGATTTTGTCGCCATTGAGTACGCAAAGAAAAATGCCAAACTTAACAACATCAGCAACGTTGACATCTATCTCAGTGATGGCTGCAATCACCTGAAACAGGAATCCTTCACCCTGGTCGTTACCAACCTGCCAGCCAAAACATCGAAGGAACACTACTACCTGTTTTTTTATGACGCTTACCTGCGCATGAAACCCGGCGCACGCATTTACGTGGTTGTTATCTCCGGCTTGAGAAAATTCATAGCCAAAGCCTTTACCGAGATATTCAGCAATCATAAAAAAATAAAACAGGGAAAAACCTATACTGTTGCCATGGCAACAAAGGAAGCATCATGACACTTAACGAATTTCTTGAAAGACTCAAGGCACAGCCGGAAAGCATTGAGTTTGCACAAACCATGCAGGTCATTGAAGACCACTACGAATTTCAGCCAACCGCTTTTTCCAATGGTTCAAATCACAATGAAAAAGGCACTAATGAAGGTTCTTGCAAGATTTTCGCTTTCGCCGCGTTAAATGACTTGAACGCCAGGCAGACGCTTAACTGCTTCGGCAAGTATTATCGTGAGGATGTACTACAACACCCTGACAATGATGATCATGGCAATATTCGCCAATTCATGGAAACCGGGACCCAAGCTATCAAGTTTGAACGCGAACCGTTACTCAAAAAATTGAATCCTGACGGCCGATAACTGAAAAAAGCTGGCTCAAAGCTTTTTCCCCACATCAACACCGTGACCCGTTAACAGCCTGTTCTCAGCCTGTTTTGTGTGTTCGGCTAGGCCACGCAGAACGAGCGCATCACCTTCTTCCAATGTAAGAGAGGGATCCGGAGCTTCTCCCCTGACACCATGTCGTTTGATCGCATCAATTTCTACGCTACATTCTTCAACCTGTAACTGCTCAAGCGTGAGGCCGACAGCAAAATCATGGGCAGAAAGCACAATGGTATGCAGCCATTCTTCATGGTATTCATCAAGATCCTCAATATCATCACCATGGAAGACGCCTCGTAGTCTGTGGAAATGGCTGCTGCGCGCTTTCGCAATCAAACGCAGGATTTCATCATGATCAACATCAAGTTGCTCCAGTGTCCTGGTTGCTACATTCAGGCTGGATTCCAGGGATTCTGGAACGACCACAGACGCACCTATTGTTTCGAGTTCTTCCAGATAATGATCATCACGGGTTCTGACAATAATCGGAATTTTCTTATTGAGTCGGCGCGCCTCCCGGGTAATTCGCTTTGCAAGACTCACATCATGAAAAGTGATCACCAGCGCCGAGGCTTTTTCCAAACCTGCCAGTTCCAGGATTTCGGGATGTGATGAATCGCCGTACCTGACTGGCTCACCCGAATCAAATGCCTCTGAAATCAACGACACATCAATATCAAGCGCCAGATAATCAAAGCCTTCTTCTCTCAAAAAACCCGCCAGATTCTGCCCAACACGACCGAACCCGGCAATAATCACATGATTGTCATGATGAAGCGCCTCTTCACCTAACAGCATTTCCTGGGCTGATCTTGTCTGGCGATAACTTGAACAAAACTTTTTACCCAATATGCTGTTATATCTCACGATAAAAGGCGCCACCGCCATACTCAACACTATGGCAACCAGCACGAGTTGAACATCTGCAGCCGCGACGACACCTTCAGACAAGGCAAGAGCAAGAATGGCAAAACCAAATTCGCCTCCCTGACTTAACACCGCGCCGGTTCTTACTGCAACACCGCTTTCCTGACCTGCCAATTTAACCAGCAGCGCTATGAGGCCGCCTTTTCCGATAATCAGACCGGCTGTCAATAACAAGGCCCAGTGCCATTGGGCAATCAGGATACTTAAATCAAGCTGGGTGCCAACCACAACAAAAAACAAGCCCAGCAGCACATCCTTGAATGGCCTGACCTCGGTTTCAATTTGATGATTAAACTCTGTCTCAGCCAGCATCACACCTGCAAGAAATGCTCCCAGGGCGAGAGACAAGCCCATCGACTGGGTAATCCAGGCTGCGGCAAGCGACACAAGCAAGATAGTCAGGGTAAAAAGTTCTACCGAATAAGCTGCAGCAACCCAGCGCAATAAAGAGCGCAGCACCCAATGACCTACCACGTACATAATCGCAAATGCCAGTACCGCTTTTACAAAAGCATAGAAAAAAGTGATACCCATGTTGTCCGCGTCACCAGCGAGGATCGGAATCGCTACCAGGAATGGTACGACCGCTAAATCCTGAAACAATAAAATCCCCAGGGCATTACGACCATGACGCGACTGCATTTCCAGTTGCTCTTTTAATTGTTTTACGACTATAGCCGTGGAAGAAAGCGCAAGGGCACCCCCAATGGCTATTGCAGCCTCTAAACTCAATCCATACCATTGGACAATCAGGATGGTTGATACTGTCGAGAGCACTACCTGGGAACCTCCCAGCCCCAACAGGGTTTTTCGCATGGCCAGTAGATGAGAGATCGAGACTTCGAGACCTATTGTGAAAAGCAGGAAAACCACACCCAGTTCAGCAATAAAGTCGATAGAATGGTTATGGGGTATCCAGCCCATCGCATGTTCGCCAGCGACAATCCCCACTAACAGGTAACCCAGGATTGAAGGCAGATTGAAGCGCCGCATAACAGCAAGTGCCGCTACCGACAAAGTTAACAGGATCAGTATTCCATTGAGTACATCATGTTCCATAAACGACTGCTCGAAGTGTGTATTTCTATCCAACACTACTAAATTGCTGGATAAAAAACACTTGAAAAACCGCTTATGACACAATTACATCATTTGGTAGCAAAGCAGCCTGGTGGACAGATCTGGGAAAGCAATGGACCTCTAGCCTCAAAATGAGGAGAGGCCATTAATCAGAGCTTTTCTTTTAACAGCTGATTGACCTGCTGAGGATTAGCCTTGCCTTTTGAAGCTTTCATCACCTGACCGACAAAGAAGCCCAGCATTTTTGGCTGCTTGCTGTCGTCCGCATTACGGTAGTTTTCAACCTGCTGCGGATTGTTGGCAATCACTTCATCAACAATCGCTTCAATCGCACCACTGTCAGTGATCTGTTTCAGGCCCTTGGCTTCGATGACCTCGTCGGCAGTACCTTCACCATTCCAGATAGCTTCGAATACCTGCTTGGCAATTTTGCCGGATATGGTTTTATCGGTGATTCTTGCCAGCAGGCCAGCCAGCAGTTCGGCAGTCACAGGTGAGTCGTCAAATTCCATACCGGCCTTGTTCAGTGCGGCTGTCAATTCAACATTCATCCAGTTGGCAGCCAGTTTGGCATCACCGCAGTCTTTGGCAACTGCTTCGTAATAATCGGCCACATCAATACTGGCCGTTAACTGATCTGCATCGGCCGCGCTCAAGCCATAATCCAAGGCAAAACGCGCACGTTTGGCATCGGGTAATTCCGGCAATGAACGGCTGACACGCTCAATCAGTTCATCGCTTAATTCAACCGGCAACAAATCGGGATCAGGGAAGTAGCGATAATCGTTGGCCTCTTCCTTGGAACGCATGGAGCGGGTTTCATCCTTGTTGGCATCATACAAGCGTGTTTCCTGCACCACTTCGCCGCCGCCTTCAATCACGTCAATCTGGCGCTCGACTTCAAAGTTGATCGCTTTTTCCAGAAAGCGGAACGAGTTGATATTTTTCAGTTCTGCACGGGTACCGAATTCTTCCTGACCCTTGGGACGGATAGAGACGTTGGCATCACAACGGAAAGAACCTTCCTGCATGTTGCCATCACAGATACCGATATAACGCACCAGCTGATGGATCTTTTTGGCATAAGCGACAGCTTCCTTGGCTGAACGCATATCCGGCTCGGAAACGATCTCCAGTAACGGCGTGCCGGCACGGTTCAGGTCAATGCCTGTCATACCATGAAAATCTTCGTGCAATGATTTACCGGCATCTTCCTCGAGATGAGCACGTGTTACACCAACGGTTTTCACCGCACCATCATCCAGTACAATTTCTACATGTCCCTTACCTACTATGGGCAATTCAAACTGGCTGATCTGATAGCCTTTTGGCAAATCAGGATAGAAGTAGTTTTTGCGCGCAAACACAGAGCGACGACCCAGTTCGGCGTCAATGGCGCTACCGAATTTTACCGCCATGGTGACGGCCTGTTCATTCAGCACCGGCAATACGCCTGGCATGCCCAGGTCAATGTTGCAGGCCTGCGTATTAGGCTCTGCACCAAACGCCGTGGACGCTCCAGAAAAAATCTTAGAATTTGTGGCTAACTGGGCATGAATCTCAAGCCCGATTACTGTTTCCCATTGCATGACTTATATACCGTTATTCGAACCCAACAGGATTCTTCTTATGCCAGTCTGTTACCTGCTGAAATCTGTGCGCCACATTCAGCAGACGCGCTTCATCAAAATAGTTACCGATAATCTGTAATCCTACAGGCATGCCTTTGACCGGCTCACAGGGAATAGACATTCCCGGCAACCCGGCAAGATTGGTGGCTATCGTATAGATATCCGACAGATACATGGTGACAGGATCATCGGACTTTTCACCCAACTTGAAAGCAGTTGTAGGTGACGTTGGTCCCATAATCACATCACACTGCTTGAAGGCCTGCTCGAAATCATCAGAAATCAGATGACGAATCTGCTGTGCTTTGAGGTAATAGGCGTCGTAGTAACCAGCTGACAGTGCATAGGTTCCAATCAGGATGCGACGTTTGACCTCAGCACCAAAACCCTCGGCACGTGAACGTTTGTATAAATCTTCCAGGTCCCTGGGATCTTCACAGCGATATCCATAACGCACCCCGTCAAAACGTGACAGGTTGGATGAACATTCAGCCGGCGCTACTACGTAATAAACCGGTACTGACAAGCCCGAGTTAGGCAGGCTGATGTCAACGATTTCCGCACCCAGTTCCTTGTATTTTTCTATGGCTGATCGAATGGACGCCTCAACATCAGCATCCAGACCAGTTCCAAAATACTCTTTGGCAACCCCGATTTTCAATCCTTTCAGGTCGTTATCCAGAGCACTGGTGTAATCAGGCACGTCTTCCTGCGCAGAGGTAGAGTCACGCTTGTCAAAACCTGCCATCGCCTGCAACAGGATTGCCGCATCTTCTGCATTGGTCGTCATCGGCCCAGCCTGGTCAAGACTGGAGGCAAAGGCGATCATTCCATAACGGGAAATACGCCCGTAAGTCGGCTTTAAGCCAGTCAGGCCACATAACGCTGCGGGCTGTCTGATGGATCCACCGGTATCAGTTCCAGTCGCAGCAACCGCCAGCCTGGCCGAGACACAGGCTGCTGAACCACCCGATGAACCACCCGGCACGGTGTCAGAATCCCAGGGATTTTTTACCGGACCATACCAGCTGGTCTCGTTGGATGAACCCATGGCGAACTCGTCCATGTTGGTTTTTCCCAGCATGACAACACCTGCCTGCTTGAGCTTTTCAACCACCGTCGCATCATAAGGCGCGATAAAGCTGTCCAGCATTTTCGAACCACAGGAAGTACGCACACCATCGGTACAGAAAATATCCTTATGCGCAATCGGTATGCCGATCAACTGGCCTTCTTCACCTGCCCTGATACGCTCATCAGCGGCTTCGGCCTGCTTCAGAGCCTGTTCTTCACAAAGAGTGACATAACTGTTAAGCGCGCCATCAAACTGCTTGATACGATCAAGAAAATACTGGGTCAACTGAACACTGGTAAATTCGCCTGCGCGCAAACCGGCGGCCAGTTCTGCAATGGTCTTGTTATGCATGGTCTTACTCAATTACCTTGGGCACGAGGAACAGGCCGTTTTCTACGGCTGGAGACAGTGACTGGAATTTTTCGCGCTGATCGGTTTCAGTCACCTCATCCGGGCGCAGACGCTGTATCATGTGTAAAGGGTGCGACATCGGCACCACATCAGAGGTATTCACCTGGTTCATTTGCTCGACCAGATCGAGAATATTGGTCAAATCAGATGCCACGGAAGCCTTTTCTTGCTCCGTAACTCCCAATCGGGCCAAGTGTGCAATTTTTTGGACATCATCCGGGGTCAGAGACATGCTTACCTCAGTGTTACGCCAGTTAAATCAAAGCGCGAAAGGTATCACAGTCCTGCTGTAGAAAAAACAGCCCTGTTTAGACAGGGCTGTAGAGATGTAGAGTTTTCTGAAGGGCCAGCTGTTATGGTCAGGTAGTACCGTGAATCATTTCTTCCAGCTTGGTCGCAAGCTCACGCGGCTGGAACTTGGACACGTAATCATCGGCACCCACGTTTTTACCCAGGGCCTGATTCTGACCTGCTGTGAGTGATGAGTGCATAATCACAGGTATGCCATTAAACCTTTCATCAGCCTTGATTTTTCGGGTCAGGACATATCCATCCATTTCCGGCATTTCAACATCCGTGAGGATCAGGCTGATTTCATTGTGAATATCGCGTCCGGTTGCGTCACAATGATCGGCAATATTCTGCAGCATTTTCCAGGCTTCTTTGCCATTGGTAGCACTTAAATGACGAAAGCCCAGTTTATCGAGCGTCGTCTTGATCTGATTTCTCGCCACACTGGAGTCATCTGCAAATACAACGGTGTGGGCCTGATTGCGCTCATTGGCAATAATGCCTTCAAACAGCATATCGTCATCGTAAAAACCGGCTGTCTCAGCCAGCACTTTCTCAACGTCCATGATCATCACCAGACGACCATCCTTGAGTTCGGTTACGGCAGTGACGAGCCCACCCAGGCGATGAGCCAGCATGGGAGGCGGCGCTTTGACCTGATCCCAGCTCAAACGCTGAATCATGTCTACCGAATCCACCAGAAAACCCTGCACGTTCTTGTTGTACTCGGTAATCATAAGAATATTCGGTTTTTTGCTGGAAACGACTCCACAAAACTTGGGAAGATTGACGACGGGGACCATGGTGCCACGCAGGCTGACCATACCTTCTACCGCATCAGGCATATCAGGGGCTTGAGTGATTTCCGGTACGCGCATGACCTCACGCACTTTGAAAACATTGATGCCAAAAACCTCGTCACGCTCGGACCCCTCATCCTGTCCAAGGCTGAACAGCAGGACTTCCAGTTTGTTGGCGCCAGCCAGTTTCGTTCTGTCATCGACTGACTGGATAAAACTGTTTCCAGACATAAAAAATTTCCCCGGTTATTCTAATATGAATGTGATAGCGGCTGCATCTAAAGTAACTTTAGACACTTTAAGCCATTGTGCAGACAATTTTGATGAAAAGTCTCCATAAATTCTACCCATTGGGGTATTGTTATGGGATATCTTGCTGTAAACAGCCAGCATTGCTAGATTACGCAATTAATTTGAGCTCAGATCCAGGGCTACCACATAACTATTACTCAAAGGATTACAACAGATAATGTTTCTCAGACGCCTACGCGGGATGTTTTCCAACGACCTGTCTATTGACCTTGGCACCGCCAACACCCTAATTTATGCGCGCGATCAGGGCATCGTACTCGACGAGCCATCCGTGGTTGCCATCCGCCAGGATCCAACCAGGGGCGGACAGAAATCCGTTGCCGCCGTAGGTGAAGACGCCAAGCAGATGCTTGGACGCACGCCCAAAAACATTACCGCAATCCGCCCCATGAAAGATGGTGTCATCGCGGACTTCACCGTTACCGAAAAAATGCTGCAATATTTCATTCACAAGGTACACGAATCGAAGATCATCCGACCCAGTCCTCGTGTACTGATCTGCGTACCCTGTGGTTCTACCCAGGTTGAACGCAGGGCAATTCGTGAATCGGCTGCCGGCGCCGGTGCCCGGGAGGTTTATCTGATTGAAGAGCCCATGTCAGCCGCTATTGGTGCAGGCCTGCCCGTTGAGGAGGCGCGTGGCTCCATGGTACTGGATATCGGCGGCGGTACTTCCGAAGTCGCCATCCTGTCTTTGAATGGCATCGTTTACTCGCACTCGGCAAAAATCGGTGGCGATACCTTTGATGATGCTATCGTCAACTACATTCGCCGTAATTACGGAACATTGGTGGGCGAATCTACCGCGGAACGTATTAAAAAGGAAATCGGCTCGGCATTTCCAGGCAATGAAGTGCGTGAAATTGAAGTCAAGGGCCGAAACCTGGCGGAAGGCGTGCCTCGCAGTTTCACACTGAACAGCAATGAAATTCTTGAAGCCTTGCAGGAGCCGCTTACCGGCATCATCAATGCGGTCAAAAGAGCCCTGGAACAAACACCTCCTGAACTGGGTGCCGATGTCGCAGAGCGCGGTATCGTACTCACTGGCGGCGGTGCTTTGCTTTGTGACCTCGACCGTCTCATCGAAGAGGAAACCGGACTGCCCGTGATTGTCGCCGAAGACCCCTTAACCTGCGTTGCTCGTGGTGGTGGTCGAGCGCTCGAACTGATGGACGAACGCGGCGGAGACCTGTTCACTGTCGAATAAATAGAGCGGGAAAAGACCATTAAACAGATATTTGCAGCAGGACCAGCATTATCAACTCGATTGCTGATTGCAGTGTCGTTTTCCCTGATACTGATGGCACTGGATCACCGTACTGCCTGGATCAAACCTTTGCGTTCTTCGCTGTCCGTACTGACCTATCCTGTTTATTTACTGGCTGATGCGCCAAACCAGGCCGGTAAATGGTTGGGAGAAGTCACCACTGATGAACGAAGTCTGCTTGACGAGAAACGTGAACTCGAAAAAGAACGCACCCTGCTGCTGGCCAAGCTGCAAAAATTTGAAGCACTTGAAGCAGAAAACCTGCGCTTGAGAAATCTGTTGGATTCATCTTTCAAAGTTGGTGAACGCGTTCTCATTGCCGAGCTTTCTTCAGTGGAGCTTGATCCCTACCGTCAGCAGGTTGTTATCAGCAAGGGAACACGCTCCGGTGTCTTTACAGGCCAGCCGGTTCTCGATGCGCAAGCTGTAATGGGCCAGGTCATCAACACCTCCCCCCTGCATTCAACCGTTCTGCTGATCACCGATGCCAGCCACGCACTGCCGGTACAGGTATTACGCAACGGACTGCGCACAGTTGCTGTCGGCACCGGCGAGGTTAACCGTCTCAGCCTGCCATTTTTGGCTCATAATGCTGACATAAAGCTCGGAGATACGCTGGTGACTTCAGGTCTTGGCGGTATTTTTCCACCCGGGTATCCGGTGGCCAAAGTATCCGATATCAGTCGGCAGCCCGGACAACATTTTTCTTCCATCAACGCTGAACCACTGGCTCATCTTGATCGGAGTCGCGAAGTGTTACTGGTATGGAACATCGAACAGAATATTCCTGCTTCATCAGAAGCTCAGCCAGAAGATTCCACTTCCGGCACTGAATCAGCACCGGTTGAACCCCCGGAAACTTCCGAGCCTGAAACGCAATCCACTCAATCCAGGGGACGCCGTGATGGATAGTCGTCCAGTCATCGCCTCATTACCGGTCATGGTGAGTTTGCTGCTGGCCTTACTGTTGGGCATTATCGCCATCCCTGACTGGGCCCTGCATCTGAGGCCGCAATTTCTGGTCCTGGTGCTCATTTACTGGTGGCTGATGACTCCGGAACGGGTTGGCATCACCACTGGCTGGATCAGTGGGCTGTTACTGGATGTGTTGTCCGGAAATGTGCTCGGAGCACATGCCCTGAGTTTTTCAGTTATCGCCTTTATTACACTCAATATCTACCAGCGCACGCGTATTTTCCCCTTATGGCAGCAAAGCCTTGTTGTCTTCATTCTGCTGCTTATCGAGCATACCTTTCAGTACTGGATAACCGGTATTACCAGTGATGCAACTCCGGGGCTCGAATACTGGCTGCAACCGGTTGTTGGTCTGCTACTATGGCCCTGGCTGTTCATTTTGATGAGTGAAGTCCAGCACCGAACTCAAAACAATCTGTAGACCTGCTGTCCGTCATGTTGAAAACCCAGATCAAGGATTACCTTCGCGAAAGCCAGCTGTTTCTTAACCGTGCAGTTCTGTCTGGTCTTATTGTTAGCCTGTGTCTGGGCGCACTGGTTCTGCAGCTGATGAAACTGCAGATCGAAGGACATGAGCATTACAAGACCCTGTCACAGGATAACCGCGTAAAACTGGTTCCGTTGCCACCGGTTCGCGGGCTTATCTACGATCGCAATGGTGTGATCGTTGCCCAGAACCTGCCTACCTACAGCCTTGAAGTAACCCCGGAACAGGTCAAGGATATGCAGAAAACGCTGCATGAACTTTCCAAACTGATAGTAATCGACGAAGACGAACTCAAACGCTTTAATCGTCTTATCAAACAACGCCGGCGATTTGAAAGCATCCCCCTAAAAATCAGTCTGACACAGGAAGAAGTTGCAAAAATTGCTGTGCAGCGCCACCGGTTTCCGGGAATCGATATTGAAGCGAAGTTGCTGCGTCACTATCCACTGGCCGATGAAATGGCTCATGTGCTGGGTTACGTCGGCCGCATCAACCAGAAGGAACTGGAAATTATTGATAACTCCAACTATGCAGGCACCACCCATATCGGTAAAAACGGCGTGGAAAAATTCTACGAAGATACCCTGCATGGTGATGTAGGCATGCAGCAGGTTGAAGTCAATGCACTGGGTCGTACCATACGCGTGCTTGAAAAACAGCAACCGACTTCTGGGGCCAATCTGGTATTGCATATCGACACCGAACTGCAGCGTATTGCGATGCAGGCATTCGGCGAAGAAAATGGTTCAGCCGTAGCGATTGACCCCAATACCGGCGGCGTACTGGCGATGGTCAGCAAACCCGGCTATGACCCCAACCTGTTTGTCAGCGGTATTAGCAGTAAGGACTACCAGGCCCTGCAGGCATCGGAACACAACCCCCTGTTCAATCGCTCATTACGCGGCCAATATCCTCCCGGCTCCACCATCAAACCCTTTATTGGACTGGCGGCCCTGGAAACAAATTCAATTACCTTTCACGACAGAAAGTTCTGCCCCGGCTTCTATCAACTTCCCAACCATTCTCATCGATACCGTGACTGGAAGAAAACCGGACATGGATGGATGGATATGGACACCTCTATTGCCCAGTCCTGTGATGTGTACTTTTATGAACTTGCTCACGAAATGGGTGTCAAGAAAATGCAGGAATACCTGGCCAAGTTTGGCTTTGGCCAAAAGACGGGTATTGACCTGGGAGCCGAATTACCTGGGTTACTACCATCACGGGAATGGAAAAAAAGACGCCACAACAAACCCTGGTATCCCGGTGAAACACTGATTATGGGTATTGGTCAGGGTTATTTTCTGACTACTCCATTACAACTGGCAGCCTCTACGGCCAGTTTTGCCAATGGTGGAACCTATCGGGCACCGCGCGTAGTTAGCCGCATAGAAAACAGCACCACCCGTGAATTGATTGAAAAAATAGGCACCGTAGAAAAAAACATTGAGATCAAGAAACAGTCAAACTGGGATGATACCGAACTTGCCATGACCAATGTTGTTGAACACATCAGGGGAACAGCCAAGCGCATCCGCTCCGACAATTACCGTATTGCGGGAAAAACCGGTACCGCGCAGGTTTTCACCATCAAGCAGGATGAAGAATACGATGAAACCAAAATCTCCAAGAAAAACCGTGACCATGCGCTATTTGTAGCCTATGCACCAATTGAAGATCCGCAAATCGCAGTGGCCGTGATTGTTGAAAATGGCGGCTCAGGAAGTGCAGCCGCTGCTCCTATTGCCAAAAAAATCATGGATGCCTGGCTACTGGATGAGCCCATACTGATTAACAACGGGGATGAACAAAGCTAATGCCTGTTTCAGCACCCAATAAGGAGCTCACCCCATCCGGCCCAGTCAAGCCGCAGGGGACTCTGGATTTTATTCATCTTGACCTGCCACTGCTGATTGGCTTGTTGCTGCTCTGTGGCTTCGGACTGGCTATATTATATTCAGCCAGCGGCCAGGACATGGGACAGATTCAACGACAGCTGATCAGACTGGGACTGGCATTTCTTGTCATGCTGGTTGTAGCCCAGATTCACCCGGCAACATTGAAACGCTGGAGTCCCTGGCTCTATCTTGTAGGGCTTACCCTGCTGGTGGCCGTACTGGTGTTTGGTCAAATGGGTAAAGGTGCGCAACGCTGGCTAGATCTGGGCTTTTTCAGGTTCCAGCCCTCTGAGATGGTTAAACTGGCTGTGCCAATGATGATCGCCTGGTTTCTGGCAGAAAAACCCTTACCACCGGACTGGAAACGCCTGCTGATCAGTCTGATTCTGATCATAATCCCGGTATTACTGATTTTTAAACAACCCGACCTGGGCACCTCTTTACTGGTTGCCAGCGCGGGAATTTTCGCGTTGTTTCTGGCAGGCGTCAGCTGGCGCATCATCGGTGGGGCACTGGCTTCACTGACGGCCCTGGCTCCTGCCTTGTGGTTTTTCATGAAAGATTATCAGCGTCAGCGCGTACTGACCTTCATGAACCCTGAAAGTGATCCACTGGGTTCCGGCTACCATATCATCCAGTCAAAAATTGCCATCGGTTCTGGCGGCGTTTACGGTAAAGGCTGGCTCAATGGCACGCAGTCCAATCTGGATTTTCTGCCCGAACGCCATACCGATTTTATCTTTGCCGTACTGGCAGAAGAATTCGGCTTTATTGGCATCCTGCTGCTACTTAGCATTTATCTGTTCATCATTGTGCGCGGACTGTACATTGCTTCTCGCGGCCAGGACACCTATAGCCGACTGCTTGGCGGTGCGCTCACACTTGTGTTTTTTGTGTACCTGTTTGTAAATACCGGCATGGTATCAGGCATACTTCCCGTGGTTGGTGTACCGTTACCTTTAATCAGTTATGGGGGAACATCCCTAGTCACATTGATGGCAGGTTTTGGCATACTGATGTCTATTCATACACACCGAAAATTACTACCAACATGATACGAAACTATAAAACCCTGCTGCTTGCTGCTGCAGTTTTCTGCGCCGATAACGCTATTGCAAATAATGACGCCAGCCAGGCCGAAAAGGAAAAGCAAGATTTCATCGTGGAAATGAGCCAAAAACACGGCTTTGATCCGGTGTCGCTGACAGAGACGCTCAAGCAGGCACA
>Ga0180436_10003699_pt1 | contig 13948 bp, 10 predicted proteins | sample SS_ome_2_FD_132434 | JGI IMG/M metagenome (GOLD analysis project Ga0180436, IMG submission 132434) | Hypersaline lake sediment archaeal communities from the Salton Sea, California, USA - SS_3_S_2 metaG | ecosystem: Environmental > Aquatic > Non-marine Saline and Alkaline > Hypersaline >...
AGGATCGCGAGCTCATCTTCGAAAAATTCTTGGCGGTGATCTCCAGCTTCGAGTCGAAAGGGGGCGATCCGGCTGAGGTGACGGCTTTACGTGGCTACCTCTCTTCAATCATAATCGAAGGAAGATCGCAACTGACGTTGCAAGAATTTGCCGACAGCTTCCTCGAGTGGCTGGTTGCGGCCGAGGGTGGAGTAGGAATCGGTTTCCGCATTGTCGTGATTATTGGTTCGTTTTTCGGACTTTTCATAGTAGCTCGGATAGTTCGCGGTTGGGCCCAGCGCGCCTTTAGCCGGGTACCGTCAATCTCCAAGCTGCTGAGAGGATTCCTGGTCATGGCCGTATACTGGCTTACCATCGCCTTCGGCCTGATGATTGTGCTCGCCGCCCTGGGAGTCAACATTACCCCCCTCTTCGCACTTGTGGGCGGCGCCTCCTTTATCATTGCCTTCGCCATGCAGGAGACACTGGGGAACCTTGCCGCGGGACTGATGATCATGATCAACCGCCCATTCGATGAAGGCGACTACGTTCAGGTCGCCGGTCTCGGCGGCACCGTCAAGCATGTCTCTGTAGTCTCCACAACGGTGACCACGCCCGATAACCAGGTGATCGTGATACCGAATTCCAAGGTGTGGGGCGACGTCATTGTTAATGTCACCGCCTCAGAAACCCGCCGGGTCGATCTCGTCTTCGGTATCGGCTACGCCGACTCAATCGAGTTGGCGCAGCAGGTGCTGGAAGAGGTCGTCACGGACCACCTACTCGTCCTGAATGATCCGGCGCCGATGATCCGGGTGAGCGAATTGGCAGACAGTTCCGTCAACTTCATCGTGCGCCCCTGGACTAAGACCGCTGATTACTGGACGGTCTATTGGGATCTTCAGCGCTCAGTGAAACAGGCGTTCGACGCCAACGGCATATCGATCCCCTTCCCGCAAACGGATATGCACCTTCACGTTGCGGACAGCAGCAAGAGGACAGCTCCGGTGGCCCTGTCGGCACTGACCGGAAATGAATCGGGAGGTTCCTGCGGGGCTGCCGATTTCGCCAGCGGCGACCACGGCGCCGATGAGCCTGACGAAGATGGCAGCGATCGCGGCTCAAGTGAGCCGTAGAAACGCTTTATCAAGTACTTTCTCGGCGCGACCTGCCTGCTCTCATATATTTGCAATCAGTCCGAGAGCCAAGCCATGAAGACCGATTCCGTACCCTCTTTTGTTCGACACGCAATCAACCTTACCGTTGGATGTATCGACAATAGTTTGCTATAATTATCCGGATAGCAAACCCTGCAACCTGGTAAAGCATGCTCTATAAAGTCATAATATTTGCTGCCATTTCATCTCTGGCGGGGATAAAAAGACCCATATTCGGCGGTCTTGCAGGCCTACTTTCAGCTGCGATAATGAGCGTATTTTTCAGCGCCTTTGATCTGCCGACAATCGTGGTTCTTTCGGGGTTCGGCTTTGGTTTCGGGCTCGTGCTTGGCCGCATATCCTGGTGGATCGTTCATGATTCCAGTGACTCTCAAGAGGATGCCAAACCCTATGTAATGCCGATTACCAGAGGGGGAGGGAGCGGCGGACGAGGCGAAATTATCTATACCGACGAAGAAGCAAAAAACGCTGAAGATAACAGAAGACCGATAAGATAATTTTTCTACCAGCACGGTAATTCCAGTTCCCGTGGTCCCGTGGCCGCGCTATGGCCCGCTTGAACGAAGAGGCAGGGACGATCTGTCATCTGCATTACCTATGGCCGGGCCTGCAAACATAAGAAAAACCTATTGGCGACCTGTCAAAATCTCATATAGTATACAACTCGAGAGTTCCTGGGGAGTGAAGCTTCTACACCTGATCATAATTGTTTTTGGAATCTGATAATGACATATGACGATGACCAATATCTTGATTCTCTGAGAAATCGGATTGCCAGGTATAACCGGGAAGAAAGAGATGCCATTGAGCGCTGCCGGGAAGAGCGTGAGAAACTGATTGCCATGAAGAGCAGTCCTCCAGACAGCTCCGATAGCCCTGAAAAACTTTCAGAGTAGCCCCGCACCACTCATATCTGAAAATCCTGCCGGCTGGAGATTTCGATCGAACGGGCTCCCGGGAAACCAGAAGCCCGTTGTTATCTTACAGCGCCGCTTTCTCCACTTCGTCGCAGTATGCCTCGATCGCCTCGGCGATCGCTTCGTGGTCCGCCGCTGTCGCCGCGCCCTGCCACTCGTAATGGCCGACGATGTCCCAGTTTGCCTTTTCCGTTTTTGTCATGAAGTCTTTCTGCGCCCCGCCCGACCAGCCGTAGGAGCCGAAGCGGAACACCTGTTTCTTGATTACCCGCTTGGTCTGCAGCTCCGAGATCGCGTGGGCCACGGGCGGGAACATCTTGTACTCGTAGGTCGGCATCCCGAATATCAGGCCGGTCGATCTCCATGCATCGGCGAGGATATAGCCCATGTCGTCTTCGGGAACGCGGTGCACATGAACGGTGATATTGCGTTTACGCAGCGTTTCAATGACGGTGGTGACGACCTTTTTGGTATTGCCGTACATGCTGCCCCAGATCAGGGTGACCTCTTTTTCGGCCGGTCCCTTTGCGTATGACGCATAGCGCTTGTACATGTCGATAATGGTCGCCGGGTTCTCGCGCCAGATGATGCCGTGGGACGGGCAGATCATTTCGACCGGCAGGTCTTTGAGCTTTTCGAGGCCCTTCACCACAAACGGGGTGAACGTGGCGACGATATTTGCGTAGTAGCGCAAGGCTTCGGTTTCATAGAACTGGTGCTTTTCTTCGGAAATCTGGTCGTCGAAGATCGCATCCTCGTCCACTTTTCCGTAGGATCCGAATGCATCGCAGGCAAAGAGGATCTTGCGCCTGCGTTCATACGTCATCATCGTTTCCGGCCAGTGGATATTGGGCGTATCGAAAAACTGCAGTTCATAATCGCCTACTTCGAGGACCATGCCGTCGGTGATCGCGACCGCCCGTTCTTCATCGACATCGGCAAAGGCCTTCAGCAGCGGTATCGCCTTTTTGGTGCAGTAAATGACGGCTTTGGTATTCTTCGCGCAGAATTCGCGAAGCCAGCCGGAGTGGTCGGGCTCCATGTGGTTGACGACGAGGATATCGATATCCTCGATCGTCAGCGCTGCATCCTCGATCTGGCTGTTGAACTGCTGCGGGAAATCGATCGTGTCCTGGGTCAGGTCGATCAATACGTTTTTGTCCGATTTGATCAGGTAGCCGTTGATCGAAATGCCTTCCGGGATCGGCCATATCCCCTCGAACAGGTAATCCTTGTCTTCTATATTTACCGACAGCCGGTAAATGTCGTCCTGTACGTTATGTATCTTCATCAATTCACTCCGTTTCATGCTTATTTTCTATAGTATGTGCCGGAACCCGTTTTACCTTCTCTGCCGATACGGCTCAAACGGGTTTTATCGCTGCCATGACTTTTATAATCATCGCCCGTACATGGGGGAACCCTTCGAGTAGACGTTTACATTTCTTTTTCATGATAGTACAACTGCAGCCGTCATGACTGACCGCTTCAACATCAATTACGCGTCATACGGCGTAATCATCAGTTTGTTTCTGTCGACGCTGGGCGTGTCTGCCTTCACGTTCACCTTTCCGCTGCTGGCCGCTGAAAAGGCCGTCGGCGGTATCTGGCTCGGCTCCGCATTTTCCGGGTATTTTTTTGCCAAACTCATCCTCGCCCCGCTGGCCGGGAGCCTTGCCGACCGAATCGGCTCGCGGCCGCTGCTGCTTGCCGCGGCACTGCTGGGAGCGGGGATCCCCTGGGTATATCTGGTCAATCCGGAACCATCCAGTCTCTATATCGTGCAGTTCGGTTTAGGGCTTGCCGGCGGCATCATGCGGCCCGTCGGGATGACCGTAATCGGCACCGAATCCGACGAGGATCGTCAAGGTTCCCTGTTCGGCGGCTACAACCTGGTTTTCAATATTGCCCTGATGCTTGGCCCGCTCACCGCCGGATTGCTGTTTCTCCTGGGCCCGACCACGCCGCTGCTGGTCTTTCTCAGTGCAGCCCAGCTCATTGCCGCGTTGATTCTGGCCATCTGTCTGCGCGAAACACAGACCGAACCGGAACCCGACGACGGCCCCTCCGAGCAGACCCGACGTTCCGCAGTCGCCCTGCTGCCGCTGTTAATTGCTGTTATCGGCCGCACTGCCGGCATCGGCATTCTGATTTCGTTTTACCCGCTGCTGCTCAGCGAATTCATGATCGGCAGCCGCTTGACGCTGGCGCTGTTTTTTACCATCCCGACGGTATTTACGTGTCTTACCCTGCCCCTGGCCAGATTCTGGACAACGCCGGGCAAACGCACCGCGGCGGCGATCATCGGCATGCTGATCAGCGGCACCGGCCTGGTCGTTATCGGCTCCGCCCCTGCTCTGTGGTCCTTCCTGGTCGGCGGAATGATACTGGGGATCGGGGCGGGCATCTCGGCCCCGGCGGCCATGACGCTGGCGGTGAACGTCAAAGACCGGGTGGGCAGCAGTGCCGGACTGTTCTACTTCGGGGCAAATCTTGGTTTTCTCGTCGGACCGGTGGGCGCCGGCATCATCGTCCAGTACGGCGGGGAACTTGCCGCGCCATTCTGGTGCGGCGGTCTCGGAGGCATCCTCTGCTGCGCCCCGCTGGTTCTCCAGCAGCACGTCACAAAACGGGCATCGGGCACCGCCCGCTTTATCGGGCTGCCGCTCTTTACCGCGCTGCTTATTTTCTGTTTAACCTTCGCCCCCCTCCACCAGCAGGATAATACCATGGCCGGTGATCGCTATACCTTCACCAACATCGCGATGGGCACGGTAATCCGCCTGACCCTGGAACACGATAACCGGGAAGAGGCGAATGCTGCGGCCGCAGCGGCGTTTTCCCGTATCAACGCGTGGCAGCAGGATCTCGATCATCGCTATCGCGAAGGCTCTGTCGGCCGTATCAACGAAGCTGCCGGCAGGGAACCGGTGGTGATTTCCGAACTCGCGGCCGGCCTGGTCGCGCGTGCGCTTGATTTCTGCGCGGCAAGCGACGGCGTTTTTGACGTCTCGATCGGGGCGATTACCAGGACCCCGGAATATTTCCGGGACAAGCCAACAAGAACCCAGCGGGAACTGGTCGACTGCCGGCTCATCGAATTTGACGAATCCAAGAGGCGCATCTTCCTTCCCCGGAAGGGTATGGCCCTGGACCTGGGCGGACTGGCGAAAGGAACTATTGTAGACGGCGCCGTCGCCGCCCTGAGGGCGCACGGCGTAGCATCGGGCGTGGTCGAGGCCGGCGGTGATTTTTTCTGTTTCGGTCCGCGGCAGTGGCGGTTCGGGCTCCAGCATCCGCGCAGGAACGAACTCCTCGGCATCATCAGCGTAAGGAATCGGGCACTGTGCGGCTCCGGCGACTACTATCAGTTCGTGTTCGGCGAAAATGGCGACGAGACGAAACGCAAGCACCATGTCGTCGATATTTCGACCGGTGATTCGGCCCGCAGGAGCATCGGCGTCACGACCCTTGCCGCGACCACCGAGCTGGCCGACGCCTTGGCTACGACGCTGATCATCATGGGCCCGGACAAAGGGCGCGAATTCCTCCGGCAACACTATCCGGACGCCGCCGCCCTGTGGGTGCGCGCCGACCTCACCACCGCCGCAACCGCCAACTTTCCTCCCCTGCAGCAGCCGTAGTTTGCGGCAAACCCGGAACCGATAAAAATTCAGCTTTCCCGTCCATTGCCTATGTTGTACATTTACCAGCATTCAGAACCGGGTAGGGTTTCGCAGATTCTATCCGGCCCACACACCTCTGCTGTTTCGAGACGAATTGGCCTTCTTCCGGCAGCAGAGGTGCTTTTTTCGTCGAGGAGACAAACCATGACAAAGCCGGGGCAGGACAGACAACCCGTTTCGTCCGATGCGATATTGAAAATCGCCAAGGAGATCAGCGTGAAATTTATCGAAGTCGGCCGCCTGACCCCGGCGACCTTCGATGAGGCCTTCAAATCCATCTATCGCACCATCGCTGAAACGGTAAACGATGACGACTGATACGCTGCTGGATCTCGATCCCGAACGTAATTTCTGTCCGGCGGACGTGCATCACATCTACCTCATCGGTATTTGCGGCACGGCGATGGCGGCCCTGGCGGGCATGCTGAAGGATAAGGGCTTTGCCGTTTCCGGATCCGACGCAAACGTCTATCCGCCGATGTCGGATTTTCTCGACCGGATCGGTATCGCCGTACATGCCAGTTACCGGGCGGAGAACCTGACTCCGCCGCCGGACCTGGTCATCGTCGGCAACGTGATCAGCAAACCCAATGCCGAAGCCCAGGAACTGGCCCGCCAGCGCCTGCCTTACCTGTCGCTCCCGCAGACTCTCAGCCGGTTTTTCATCGAGGGCAAAAAATCGCTGGTGATCGCCGGAACCCACGGCAAGACCACCACCAGCTCGATGCTCGCCGCGGCACTCCATGACGCCGGCGGCGATCCCGGCTTCATGATCGGCGGCATCGTCAGCCAGTTCAATGCGAATTACCGGATCGGCGACGGGCCCTGCTACGTGACCGAAGGCGACGAATACGACACCGCCTATTTCGACAAGGAAGCCAAGTTCCTGCACTACCGTCCCGATATTGCGGTGATCACCTCGCTTGAATTCGATCACGCCGATATTTTCGACGACCTCGACCAGATCAAGCGCATGTTCAGGAAATTCGTCCGGCTGCTGCCGGAAGACGGCCTGATAATCGCCAACCTCGAAGATGAAAACGTCGCCGACGTGGTGACCGAGGCCCGCTGCAGGGTCGAATCATACGGGTTGACGGAGGCTTCCCAGTGGCGGCTTGCCAGCCAGGACTATGAACCCGGAAAAAGCCGTTTCGACCTGCATTACCACGGCTCCTGCTTCACCACCCTGCGCATCCGGCAGCCGGGTTTATACAACGGCATGAACGGCGCCGCGGTTGCCGCGGTGATGCATCATCTCGGCTACAACGCCGATACGATAACCCGCGCCCTGTATCGATTCGACGGGGTCAGACGCAGACAGGAGATCAGGGGGGTGGTCAACGATATCACCGTAATCGATGATTTCGCCCACCACCCGACGGCGGTGCGCGAGACGCTCAGCGGCTTGAAAAAGTCCTACCCGGACAACCGCCTCATCGCGGTGTTCGAGCCGCGCACGAATACGTCGCGCCGGGCCATCTTCCAGAACGAGTACGCGCACGCCTTCCAGGCCGCCGATATTGCTCTGATCCGGGAAGTGGCAGGAGACAAACCGGTCGACGCCGACGACCGCTTTTCTTCAGAGCAGCTGGCCGCAGACCTGGCCAAACAGGGGCAGGATGCCCGCGCCTTTGGTGATACCGGCCTGATCATCGATCATATACAGGCCATTGCCTCACCCGGAGATATTGTCGCCGTGCTGTCAAACGGCGGTTTCGACAACATCCATGAACGCCTGCTGGACGTGCTGGACAGGGCGAACTAGGGCAGCCGCACCGGTCAGTCAAACAGCGGCCGCACCGCTGTTTTTATGAGGTCCAGCAGCCCGGCATAATCGGTTCCATCCGCCGCTGCCTTCGCGTCTTTCTCCATGGTCAAGGCGGTGTCGGCACTGCTGCCGAGACCGAGGTTGAGCAGCGCCCCCTTGAGCGTGTGGGCGGCACGGCCGATATGGGCAAGATCTCCGCCGGATACCGCCGTTTCCAGTTCGTCGAGATGTTCACCCAGCGTCTGGATAAACGTCGGCATCATTGATTCGAGCTGCGATTCGGAAAGCCCGAACTGGGACTTCATATGCGCGATAACCTGTTCTCTCATGTCGGTGCTTTTTTCGTGTCCCCTCGCCCTCTGCGGCATCGCTGCCGAATATCTGTTTTTTTCAGCTGATATCCGCCATTCCCCATGAATTACTATTTTGCTCCATGCTTTCAGGTATTATGGTATACCGACATTTTAAGAATTCGCAACCATCTAGCATAAATTCTGAATCTGCCGGCCGATGACGACCATTGCACATACCTTCAGCAAAACCGTACGCGAGCATTCGCTGATCCGCCCCGGTCAAACGATCGTCGTCGCCGTATCGGGAGGACCCGACTCGCTTTCCCTGCTTCACCTCACCCATGCGCTCTATCCGGAAACCACCATGCACGCGGTGTATGTCGACCACAGCCTGCGTCCCCACGAATCCCCGGCAGAGCAGGAGCTGATCAAAGCGCAGTGCATATCCATGTCCGTTGACCTGCATGTGTGCACGGTCGACGTCCCCGGGACCGTAGCAGCAACCGGTGAATCCGGCGAAGCCTGCGCCCGGAGACTGCGCTACGAACAGCTGCACGCAGTCATGGGTTCCGTCGGCGCCGATGCGATTGCCGTCGGTCATACCGCCGACGACCAGGCCGAAGAAGTGCTGATCAGGCTGATCCGGGGAAGCGGTTTAAAAGGCCTGGGCGGCATGGATTACCAGAACGGTGCGATTGTCAGGCCGCTGCTCGATATCGACAAATCCGCGATCATCGATTTTTTGCGCGACCGCGCCATCCCCTTCTGCCTTGACTCGACAAACGATGATAAAACCTTCCTGCGCAACCGGGTGCGGCATGACCTGCTGCCGCTGCTTGAAGCCCGATTCAATCCGGCCATCAGGAAAACGCTGGTGAAGACCGCCGCGATTCTGAAGGATGAAGACGCGTATCTACAGGAACAGACGGCGCATTTCTTCGCTGACGTCGTTAGCTCCTGTAAATCACCGCAGACCGTCGGCGAGCCGTCGCTGAGCGTATCCTGCAGTCAACTCGTAAACCGGCATCCGGCCCTGCAGCGGCGAATCGCGGAGCAGGTGTTGTGGCAAACCGGGGCGCGGCCCGATTCAGCGGCTATCGAATCGTTTTTACAGCTCTGTATGCATGGTAAATCCGGCAGCGAACTGCATTTTTCCGATCGGGTCAGGATGGTAAAAAACCAGGATCAGGCAGTTGTTGCCCGCTTAGCGCCGGAACAGGACAGTCGCGGCAGTATCCAGGCGGCGGACAGCTTCGCAATGGAAATCCCCGGTCCCGGCGATTATCGCTGCACCCCACTGAACAAGCGGCTCTCCCTGTACGTACCGGCAGCATACCAGGGCGATGACGCCGACTTGCTGCTGCTGGATCTCGACAAGATCGCGTTCCCGCTTACGCTCCGGACGCCGATTCCCGGCGAGCGGTTCTATCCGCAAAACGGCCAGGGCAGCAGAAAAGTATCGCGCTACCTCAATGATCGAAAAATCCCGACGTACCTGCGCAGCCGTTACCCGGTACTGGTGTCGAAAAATAAAATCGTCTGCGTGGTGGGCCTGTGCGCAGACGAACGCTGCTCCGTTACCGACCAGACCGCTCGCCTGCTGCAGCTCCGCTGGCTCGACGAACCGACCGTGTGAACTGCCGCCCTACCGGCCGCGCAGTTTGCGGACGTCCCCGATTCTGATCGTCAGCTTGATCCGGTCGAAGTGTTCGAGGATGGGAATCGAGAACTTTCTCGTCAGCCCGCTCAGCGTCTTGAACCGCGGCGCGTCGATCTCCCCTTCTTTTTTGATGAAGGCGACCACGTCGTCCTGCAGTTTCTGCAGCGGCCCTGCGGCAAAGTAGAGGGTTTCGCTGATCTTGACCAGGGTTCCGTCCTTGAGCAGCAGGGCGAGAACCTCCTTGACCAGGCTGTCCGGATATGCCGCAAAGCGCTCGAAGGTTTCCTTGAGCGTCGGCGCGGTCAGCCCGTTAGCGCTATACCACTGTTCCAGGTCGCGGCGCAGCTGGGCCTCATCGGCTTTCAGCGCCACCTGGTGACCGGCCATCCGGATGACCGATTCTTCCTGGACCACCGTCTGTTTACGCATCAGGTCGTTGAGGCAGTAATTGAAGACTTTCGGATCGACAAACTGCGGAAATCCCGATCGAACTTCTTCCTTGGAAAGCCCCGCTTTGAGCGGATTGGCCTGGTGAAACGCCTCGAGCGACGATACGATGGCGGCTATGACGTCATCGGCCACCGCCTTGTCCACATAGCGCTGGCCGGCCGAATCCACCACCACCATCTGCTTCGTCGACAGCGGCACATTGAGGAGTCTGGTCAGGTGCTTTCCGAACACCCCGAGCCTGATGGCCAGATCATCGAACGTGAGACCGGCCATACCCGCCTCGCCCAGGTAGAGCAGACAGCGATCCTCGGGGGTGCCGCCCTGGAGGGTTTGAAAGACCGCTTCGTTGTATTGGCGGTCCTTGTCAGACAGCCGTTTGCGCTTCCGGGGCGGCATATTGCCCAATACCTCGCCGCCGCCGATGGTTGCCACCGGCGAATAGCTCCTGATCACATAACGGTCCCGCGGCCACACCGCAACTTCAGATTCCAGCAGCAGCTGGACCGGGGCCTGATCACCGGGCTGCAGTTCGTCGCGGTCGAGCAGCGACACCCGGCCGATCAGTTCGGCGGTGCCGAGGTGAACCCTCACGCGGGTCCGGTGTTTCAGCGGTTTCGCCGCCGAGGACAGGTACGACAGCGAACAGTCGAGCATATAGGTGGGGGCGAGGCTGTCGACATCCGCCAGGACCATGCCCCGTTCGATTTCCTCTTTCTCGGTCCCCTGCAGGTTGATTGCGGTGCGATGCCCGGCCTCCACCACGTCGACGGATTCCGCATGCACCTGGATGCCGCGCACTTTAGCGGTCCGCTTCGACGGGTACAGGCGCAGGTCGTCTCCGACCGCGGTCCTCCCCGAAATCGATGTACCGGTGACGACCGCACCGAAGCCTTTCATTGCGAACACCCGGTCTATCGGCAGCCTGAACGGACCGAATACTTCATTGAAATGGTGCTCCAGCACCATTTTATCGATGGTCGCCACGACCTCGTCGATACCTTCACCGGTCGTTGACGACACCGCGACAATCGGCGCATCTTCGAGAAAACTGCCCGCGCAGAACTCATGAATTTCGTCGACCACCAGGTCCAGCCAGTCTTCCTCGACCATGTCCTTTTTCGTGACCACGACGAACCCCCGATCCACGCCGAGCAGCTTGCAGATATCGAAATGCTCACGCGTCTGCGGCATGATGCCTTCATCGGCGGCGATGATAAAGGCGAGCAGGTCCATTCCGGTGACCCCGGCAACCATGTTCTTGACGAATTTTTCATGCCCGGGGACATCGACGATGCCGAGCCGGTGGCCGCACGGAAGGTCGAGATACGCGAACCCCAGTTCGATCGTGATACCGCGTTTCTTCTCCTCTTTCAGGCGATCCGTTTCAATGCCGGTGAGGGCCCTGATGAAGCTTGTTTTACCGTGATCGACGTGACCGGCGGTACCGAGGACAATTTCACGCATGGAGCCTGCCTTTATCTGATAAACGGATTGGAGCGACGTTCCTCGTCGATGGTTGAGCGGCTGCCGCCGTAGCCGTGACCGGGCCAGACAATCGTATCGGGGGGAAGTACGAGCAGTTTTTCGCGGATGGAGTCGAGCAGATCCTTGTGGGATCCGCCGGGAAAATCGGTCCGCCCGACCCCGCCGACAAACAGCGTGTCGCCGGTGATCAGGTGGGGGGCGCTGTAGAGGCACATACCCCCGGGGGTGTGCCCGGGGGTATGGATGACCTGGAGCGACACGTCGCCGAAGGTGATGACGTCCCCTTCTTTTACGATATGGTCGGTCGGCGGCGAGGCTTCGAGGCCGAGCATGGAGAAGTAGCTTTGCACCTGCGACCGGGAGAAAAACTCATCGTCGTCCGCGTGCATGACGATGTCGGCGCCGGTGGCTTCCTTGAGTTTCCGGTTGCCGCAGACATGGTCGGGATGGCCGTGGGTGGCGATAAGGTACATCACCTTCAGGCCCAGCTCCGCTACCCGGTCCAGGATGCGCTGTTCATCCCCGCCCGGGTCGACAATCGCCGCTTCGGCGGTTCGTTCGCAGCTGAGGATGTAGCAGCACACCCCCATCATGCCCACCATCTGCTGATCTACTTTCATGTCGGCCTGTTCGCTTGTGGTTGGTGGTTACTGAGCCTGATCAGTTTTTACAGGCACAGCCGTCATCTGCTGCAGCTCCGCCGAACATGGGCAGCGGCGCAACCGGCGGCATGCGCCGTTCGACGCCTTCGACGATCTTGTTGAAAGCGGTGATCGACGGGCTGTCGGCTTCCGAGGAGAGATACGGCTGCCCGTCGTCTCCGGCGGCAACGACTTTCGGGTCCATCGGGACGGCCCCGAGAAACGGCAGGTCGAACTCGCGGGCGATCTGTTCCCCGCCCCCGGACTTGAAGATATCGACTTTTTCGTTGCAGTGCGGGCACACAAATCCGGACATGTTCTCGACAACGCCGACGATATCGACATTGACCGTCTTGCAGAAGTTGATCGATTTACGCACGTCGGCAAGGGCGACCTTCTGCGGCGTGGTCACCACAATCGCCTTGAGCAGCGGGATCGTCTGGGCCACGGACAGCGGTTCGTCGCCGGTGCCCGGAGGCGCATCGATAACCAGGTAGTCGAGCTCACCCCAGTCGAAATCGGCGACAAACTGGCGGATTGCCTGGATCTTCAGCGGACCGCGCCAGATAATGGCTTCGTCGCGGTCGCGCATCATGTATTCGAGCGACACGACCCTGAGGTTTTCATTGTAGAACAGCGGTTTGACCAGTTCGTTCTCCGACGTCGGTGGTTCAAGCGTACCGGTCATGTTGAGCATTCTGATGACGTCGGGCCCGTGAATATCGACATCCATCAGGCCGACCTGAAAGCCTTTCTTGGCCAGACTCAGGGCAAGGTTGACCGATACCGTGGACTTCCCGACACCTCCCTTGCCGCTCATGACCAGAATCTTGTTTTTAATCTTTCCGAGCGACCTCGTAATGGCGTTGTCCTGCTGTGCGAGAGCGGCATTTTGAGCTTCATTGGATCCCTGTGCTGCGGATCCACCGCATGAATGAGACATCTTGTACCTCCTGTGTTGATAAGGCAGGGCGTGTAAAGCCCCGAACTATGTTCTCCATGCCGTTATCGGCATGTAATCGACCGAGCCGGTATTTGCCATCACTACAGTAACTCCGCTTTTGCTAATTGCAATAATTTTCGGACGCTGTAAAAGGACCATCGGACACGCTCTTCGGCCCAGCCGTTTGCAGGCTTTTTGTCCTCAACCTATTGCGTTTATTATCCAGAGCCCGTAATATTGTTTGTTTCACTGAAAATATCTTATCTTCCACAAGACAAGGGTGCGTTCTATGCTTGGCTGGTTTAGGAAAAAAAAGCAGACACAAGAAGAGTCAGAACCGGTTGTAAAACCCGATACGGCTGCGGAGGAGCCGGATGCAGCACCACCGTCGGTACCTGGTGACGACGCGGTCGCCGCCCAACCGGAACCCCCGCAATCACCGATACCGGACCACTCGGATGAAACCGAACCGCCGGTTCCAGAACCAGACTCCGAGCCGGCTGCGGTCGAAGCTGATCCGGACCGGGACGCGAAAGCGGAACCGGAACCTGCCGTTCAGGACAAACCTGCATCGATGTTCGCCCGGCTTTCTGAGAGGCTGTCGAGAACCAAGGAATCATTCACCCAGCGGATGGATGAGCTGTTTCTCGGCAAAAAGGAAATCAACGCGGAGCTGTTCGACGAGTTGGAGGAGATCCTCGTCACCGCCGACCTCGGCATCGCCACCACCCAGGAGCTGCTCGAATTCGCCCGCAAAAAGGTTGCCCGGGACAACCTGTCGGATCCCCAGTCCTTGAAGCAGATCATCAAAGACCAGCTCAAGGTGTTCATGAGCGCCGGCGTCGAGTCGGCCGAAATGAGACTCCCTGAAGGTGAACCTTTCGTGATCATGGTTGTCGGCGTGAACGGGGTGGGAAAAACCACCACAATCGGCAAGATTGCCCGGAA
>Ga0180436_10003701_pt1 | contig 13946 bp, 12 predicted proteins | sample SS_ome_2_FD_132434 | JGI IMG/M metagenome (GOLD analysis project Ga0180436, IMG submission 132434) | Hypersaline lake sediment archaeal communities from the Salton Sea, California, USA - SS_3_S_2 metaG | ecosystem: Environmental > Aquatic > Non-marine Saline and Alkaline > Hypersaline >...
GACCGGATCGACCTGCGCCATGACGGGCAAGCCGTGATCTACGATTACAAATCCGGCACGCCGCCCACGAAGAAACAGCAGGAGCGTTTCGACAAGCAATTGTTCCTGGAGGCCGCCATGGCCGAACGCGGCGGCTTCGCGGCGCTTGGCGCGGTCTCGGTCGCGGGTGCGGCCTATATCCAGCTGGGCGGCGAGGGTGCGGAATTTCCCGTCGACCTGTCGGACGAGATCATCGCGGGCCACTGGGCCGGGCTGCACAAGCTGATCGCCCGATACATGGACCCGGCGCAGGGCTACACCGCGCGCCGGGCCGTGGCGCAGGTGGCCCATGCCGGCGATTACGACCATCTGGCCCGGTTCGGCGAATGGGACATCTCCGATCCCCCGGAACCGGAGGACGTGGCATGACCCCGCGCGACGCGGCGACCGAAACGCAGGTGCGCGCGGCCGATCCCGCGGCCTCGACCTGGCTGGCGGCCAATGCCGGGTCGGGCAAGACCCGTGTGCTGACCGACCGGGTGGCGCGGCTTCTTTTGTCTGGCACCGAACCCGCGCGCATCCTGTGCCTGACCTATACCAAGGCCGCGGCGGCCGAGATGCAGAACCGCCTGTTCAAGCGGCTGGGCGAATGGGCGATGCTGGAGGAGGGCGCGCTGCGCCGCGCGCTGGAGGCGTTGGGCGCGCCCGGCCCCATCGATCAGGACGCGATCCGCGAGGCAAGGCGCCTTTTCGCCCGCGCGATCGAGACGCCGGGGGGCCTGAAGATCCAGACGATCCATTCGTTCTGCGCGGGTCTTCTGCGGCGGTTCCCGCTAGAGGCCAGGGTGCCGCCCGACTTCACCGAGATGGACGACCGCGCCGCGACGCTTCTGCGCGAGGAGGTCTTGCAGGACATGGCCGATGGCGGCGACGTGGATGCCGTCGATGCGCTGGCCGGGTTGGTCGGGGGCGACGAGGTGGATGGCATCCTTGCCGCGATTGCCCGGAACGCCAGCGGCTTCGACCCGGTTCTGGACGCGGCCGGCGCGCGGCGGCTTCTGGGCCTGCCGGAGGGGGACACCGAGGCCGCGATAGCGGGTGATGTGCTGACGGGGGATGAGGCCGCGCTGTTTGGCGCGCTTCTCCCGATCCTTCGGGGCGGCAAGTCGAGCGATGCGAAACTGGCCGACAAACTGGCCGCAATCGACCCTGTTCAGGCTGAATTCGCAACACTGCGCGCATTGGAAGGCGCGTTCCTGACCGGGGCGTCGGCGAAGGAACCGTTCAGCCCGAAGATCGGCAGCCTGCCCACCAAGGACTTGCGCGAAGGCCCCGCCGCCCATCTGATGCCCGCGCTTGAGGCGCTGATGCAACGCGTGGCCGATGCCCGCCCCCGGCGGCTGGCCTGCGAGGCCGCGCAGGCCGTGGCCCGGCTGCACCGTTTCGCCGGCGCCTTCCTGCCGCGCTATGCCGCCCGCAAGGCTCGGCGCGGCTGGCTGGATTTCGACGACCTGATCACGCGGGCCGCGGCGCTTCTGTCCGACCGGGCGGTGGCGCAATGGGTGCTGTGGCGGCTGGATGGCGGGATCGACCATATCCTTGTCGACGAGGCGCAGGACACCAGCCCCGCACAATGGCGGGTGATCGAACGGCTGGCCGAGGAATTCACGGCGGGCGAGGGCGCACGCGCGGTGGACCGCACGATCTTCGTCGTCGGCGACAAGAAACAGTCGATCTATTCCTTCCAGGGCGCCGACCTGAAGGCCTTCGACGAAATGCGCGACCTGTTCCGCGCCCGGTTCGAGGCGGCGGGCGCGGCCCTGATCGACCGGGTTCTGGCGCATTCCTTCCGGTCCTCGGCGGCGATCCTGCGGCTGGTCGACCTGACCTTCGACGACCGCCTGCATCGCGGCATCGGCGGCGAGGCGAAGCATCTGGCCTTCAACGCCGACCTGCCCGGCCGCGTCGATCTTTGGCAACCGGTGCCGAAGCCCGACAAGGAAGAAGAGGGCGCATGGGACGACCCTGTCGACATCGTCGCGGGCAATGCCGCGCCGGTGGTGCTGGCCGGGCGGATCGCCGATGTGCTGAAGGGCATGATCGACGCGGGCACCATGTTGCCCACCCCGCGCGAAGGTCCGCGGCGGATGGGGCCGGGCGACGTGCTGATCCTGGTGCAGCGGCGATCCGAACTGTTCGCCGAGATCATTCGCGCCTGCAAGACGGCGGGGCTGGCCGTGGCCGGGGCCGACAGGCTGAAACTGGGCGCCGAACTGGCGGTCAAGGATCTGGCGGCGCTTCTGTCCTTCCTTGCCACGCCCGAGGACGATCTGTCCTTGGCCGCTGCCCTGCGCTCGCCCCTGTTCGGCTGGTCGGAGGGCGACCTGTACCGCCTGGCCCAGCCCCGCCCGCCGAAGGCCTGGCTGTGGCAGGCGCTGCGCGACTCCGACGATCACGCCGAAACCCGCCGGGTGCTGGAAGACCTGCGCAACGCGGCCGATTTCCTGCGGCCCTATGACCTGATCGAACGCGTCCTGACCCGCCATGGCGGACGCCGCCGCCTGATCGCGCGGCTGGGCCCCGAGGCCGAGGACGGGATAGATGCCTTCCTGGCGCAGGCGCTGGCCTATGAACGGATGGAGGTACCCAGCCTGACGGGGTTCCTTGTCTGGCTGGAAACCGACGAGGTCGAGGTCAAGCGGCAACTGTCCTCGGGCCAGGGTGCGATCCGGGTGATGACGGTGCATGGCGCCAAGGGGCTGGAGGCGCCCGTGGTGATCCTGCCCGATACCGGCAAGCGGCAGAACCAGGTCCGCGACCAGGTTCTGACCCTGCCCGACAACGGTTCGGCGGTGTGGAAGATGGCCAAGGAGGCCAATCCGCCCGCGATCGATGCCGTGCGCAGCGCGCAGGAACAGCGGCAGGAGGAGGAGCGGATGCGCCTTCTCTACGTCGCGATGACGCGGGCCGAGACCTGGCTGATCGTCGCGGCGGCGGGCGAAACCGATGACGATTGCTGGCATTCCCTGATCGCGGGGGGGATGGATCGCGCCGGTGCGGTGCTGCACGAGGATCCGGTTCTGGCCGCGGCGGGCGTCGGGCCGGTGCGCCGCCATGCCAGCGGCACCTGGCCCGCCCCGCAACCCGGCCCGGCACCGGATAGGGCCACTGGCGAGGTGGCGCTGCCCGCCTGGGCACAGGCACCGGCCCCGCCTGCGGCAGAAGATGCCGGGCCGCTGTCGCCCTCGGAACTGGGCGGGGCCAAGGCCCTGCCCGGCGAGGAGGGCGCAGAGGCCGCGGCCGCAATGCGGCAGGGCAGCCACGTTCACCTGCTGCTGGAACATCTGCCCGACTGGCCCGAAGCGGCTTGGCCGGGCCTGTCGCGGGATCTGCTGGCCACGGGCCCCGACCCGGCGGATGCCGCAGAGGCCGAGGCCCGCCTGGACGATGCAAGGCGGGTGCTGAATGCGGCGGCCCTCGCACCGCTTTTCGCGCCGGATACCCTGGCCGAGGTCGATCTGACCGCCGCCCTGCCCGAGTTGAACGGCGCCCGCATCCGCGGCACGATCGACCGGCTGGTGGTGGAACAGGGGCGCGTTCTGGCCGTCGATTTCAAGACCAATGCCGCCGTTCCCGACCGGCCCGAGGACGTGCCCGACGGCATCCTGCGCCAGATGGGGGCCTATGCCGCAGCGCTGGGGCAGATCTTTCCCGCGCACCGGGTTGAAACCGCGATCCTTTGGACGCGGAATGCGCGGCTCATGCCGCTGCCGCCCGACCTGGTCATGGCCGCCCTGCGCGCCGCCACGCCGCCTTGACGCCCCCCGGACCGGCCCATAGGTTCCTTACCCGACCCATTCCCGCCAAGGAGAGCGACCATGGCCACCGTTGCCGTCACCGATGACACGTTCGACGCCGAAGTGAAGCAATCCGACGTCCCCGTGGTCGTCGATTTCTGGGCCGAATGGTGCGGCCCCTGCAAGATGATCGGGCCCGCGCTGGAAGAACTGGCGGCCGAGTACGGCGACAAGGTGAAAATCGCCAAGGTCAATGTCGACGACAACCCGAATTCGCCCGCGCAACTGGGCGTTCGCGGCATCCCGGCGCTGTTCCTGTTCAAGGGCGGCCAGGTCGTTTCGAACAAGGTCGGCGCCGCCCCGAAGGCCGCGCTGAAAAGCTGGATCGACGAAAACGTCTGATCCGCCATGAACGGCATTAAAGGGGCGGCCTCGCGGGGCCGCCCCTTTTCGTTCCGGGCTGTCAGACCGCGCGGCGCCTAGCCGTTCGCCGTAGCCGTTCCGCCACCGGCCATTCTGCCGACCATCATCACCACGTGCGGGCTGCCGCCATCGGGGCCGTCGTGGTCCTCCGGCCCGTCATCGTCCAGCAGGGCCATCCGCATGTCGGAAAGGTCGGTGCTGTGCAGCCGGCATAGGCCGGAATTCCGATAGATCATCTGAAAGAACATCGCCGTCTCCTCACGCCATCTGCGGCCGCGCCGGGGCGGCCGGGTCGGTGGCCTGCAACAGGCTGCCGCAACGCGCGATTTCATCCTTGAGATGCAGTCGCTGACGCTTGAGTGCCTGCAAGGCCAGGCTGCAAGGTGCCGGGCGCTTCAACTCGTCCGAGATCCTGGCCTTCACCGCCCGATGCCCCTTGCGCAGGCTTACCAGCCGGACCTTCAGCTTGAACGCGTTGAGCCGTGGCGTGGTCGTCATGTCTGTCCTCCTGTGTTGAACGACGGTGGATTCTGCGACCCCGGTTGGTCACCGACGAAAGATGGGGCGGCACAAATGCGAATGAAGACAATGATATTGGAAAATAGGATAGGTATTTCCTATATCATCGGGACCGGAGGAGCCCCCCGTGTCCGAGATCACGCTGCGCCAGATCCGATATTTCGCCGTCCTCAGCGGCACGCTTCAATACCGGCGTGCCGCGCGGCAGCTCGGCATCAGCCAGCCCTCGCTGAGCCTTCAGATCAGCGCGCTGGAGGCGGCCATCGGCGCGCGACTGGTCGAACGGCGGCGCAGCGGCCTGATCCTGACCCCGGCGGGTCGCGATGCAGCCGCGCAGGCCGAAAAGATCCTGCGCGACGTCGAGGCGCTTGGCCGGGTCGCCGGTCCTGGACAGACCGACATGACCGGCACGCTGCGCCTTGGCACGTCCCCCACGATCGGGCCCTACCTGCTGCCGCGCGTCCTGCGCCAGCTGCACCAGACCTATCCTGACCTGAAGCTGGTGATCCGCGATGGCCCGCCGCGCGACCTGTCCGAGGATCTGGCGGCCGGGCGGCACGACATGATCCTGACGCAACTGCCCGTATCGGGCGAAGATTTCCGCGTGCAACGGCTCTACCGCGAACCTCTGGGCCTGGCGGTTGGGCCCGATCATCGTCTTGCGGGCCGGGACCGGGTGCGGCATGCCGACCTTTCCGGCGAAAGCATGCTGAGCCTGAGCCCCGCCTATGCGATGCATCGGCAGGTGGCCGGGCTGTGCCAGGCCTCCGGCGCGGTCCTGCGCGACGATTTCGAGGGAACGAGCCTTGACGCCCTGCGCCAGATGGTCTCGCTTGGCATGGGCCTCACGCTGTTGCCCGCGCTTTACGTGCGCTCCGAAGTCCGGCAGGCGGATGCCGATGTCGCGGTTTTGGCGCTGCATCCGAAGCTTTTCCGGCATGTGGGCCTTGTCTGGCGGGCCGCCAGCGGCCAGCCCCCGGCCTTCGACCGGATCGGGGCACTGATCAAGCAGGTGGTGGCGCAGGATTTCGGTTCGGTCGTCACACTGGCCTAGCCGCCCTGTTGCGCTTGAGCCGCCCATCCCGCAGGGTCATATATCCCACAAGGCAAAAGGAGGCGCGCATGGCGGATACCGGTTTCCCGAACTGGCACGGCACGACGATCATCGGGGTCCGCCGCGGCGGGCGCGTGGTGGTGGCGGGTGACGGGCAGGTCAGCCTGGGCCAGACCGTGATCAAGGGCAGCGCGCGCAAGGTCCGGCGGCTGAAGCCCGGCGGGCACGAGGTCGTTGCCGGCTTTGCCGGGTCCACCGCCGACGCCTTCACGCTGCTCGAGCGGCTGGAAAGCAAGCTGGAGGCCGCGCCGGGCCAGTTGCAGCGTGCCTGCGTGGAACTGGCCAAGGATTGGCGTACCGACAAGTACCTGCAAAAGCTGGAGGCGATGCTGATCGTCACCGACGGGGCCGATCTTTACGTCGTCACCGGCGCGGGCGACGTTCTGGAACCCGAACATGACGTGGCCGCCATCGGTTCGGGCGGGTTCTTCGCATTGGCCGCCGCACGCGGCCTGATGGAAACCGATGCCGACGCCGAAACAGTCGCCCGAAAGGCGATGGCGATCGCCGCCGATATCTGCGTCTACACCAACGGGGCGCTGACGGTGGAATCGATCGGTGACGATTGAGTTCCGCCCGGTCACGGCGGCGGACCTTCCGGTGCTGGCAGAATGGGTCGCGCGGCCGCATTGGCAGGAATGGTGGGGCGACCCGGCGCGCGAGGTCGCGTTGATCCGCGACATGCTGGAAGGCCGCGACACGACGCGGCCCTTCATCTTTTCCCAGAACGGGCGCGACATGGGCTATATCCAGGTCTGGGTCGTCGCCGACCAGCGGGTCGAACCCTGGCTGACCGAGGCGCCCTGGCTGACGGACCTGCCCGACGATGCCGTGGGCGTCGACCTTTCCGTGGCCGAAGCCGGGGCAACCGGCCGCGGGCTGGGCAGCCGCGCCCTGGCGGAATTCGTGGCGATGCTGCGGGCCGAAGGCCGCCGGACCATCGTGATCGACCCCGATCGGGCCAATGCCCGCGCCGTGCGCGCCTATGAAAAGGCCGGGTTCCACCCGATTCCGGCGCTGTTGGGCCGAACCGGGGATTACCTGCTGATGCAGCACCACCCCTAGACACGAAAACGCCCGGCGCCGTTTCCGGCCACCGGGCGCTGTCGCTGGCAGGCCGGGCGGAACCAATCCCGCCCGGCCGCTTCATCCGTCACTGCAGGATCGAGCGGATCTGCCGGCGCGCTTCGCCGTCACTACCGCTATGCAGCGTCAACTGGATGGCCACGACCTGTTCATCGGTCAGACCGGCCAGGTCGGCATTCGGCACCAGGGTCATGACCTCGCTGCGCTGGTTCTCGGTCAGCGACGCGTCCATGACCATGCTGTCTTCCACGATGGCACGGATATGTTCGCGCTGGTCCATGTCGGACCCGCCATAGAGCGTCACCTTGAGCGCGTTGACCTGTGCCTGCGTCAACACGCTCAGGTCGGCGCCCGGAACGATGGTCTGAATCTCCGACCGTTCGTTGGCCGTCAGCATGGCATCGGGCATCGACTGGTCCGCAAGAATGGCGTGCAATCGCTTGCGCATCTCGGCATCCGAGCCGCTGACAAGCACCGCCTGGATCGCGCGGACCTGGTCGTCGGTCAGGTTGGTCAGATCGGCGCCCGGCACCATCGTCTTGACCGAGGTTTCCTGAACCTGCGTCAGCATCGCGTGGTCCGCACTATCATCGGCAGCGAATGCGGGAGCCGCGCAGAGAACCAGGACAGATGTCATCGTCGTAAGGGTTTTCATGGCTTGGTCCCTTTCTTCGTTTCGCCGGATCGGCAGCGTCTGCGCGCCGATGCGGCCGTGAATGGGGCCGGGCTTCGCCGCCCGGCTGACCCTGATCTGGGGCACGAACCCGGTGCCGAAAACCCTTGTCGACGGTTCCGCCGCTCTCGCGGATTTGTCCGGGATGTGAGCCTGCGCTGCGCGGGACGCCGCAGCCTGTACCTGCCACCGCAAATCGCGGGCCCGGGGCCCGGCCCGGCACCCCCGGTTCCGTCACATGCCCGCGACCCGCGCTTGAGATTTCCGCCGGCATCCGGCCCGTCACGATATTGCTATGGAACGCAATCGCGCGGGATCCGGGCGTTTCGGCCCTCTGCCCCTTGGGTTTTCCCCCCGTCCATGCCTAGATCGGCGGGGCTGGAGGTGCCCATGTCCGACCTGACACGGCGCGAGATCGTCGCGCTGCTCGACCGCCATCTGCAAGGCGCGCAAGCGGCCAAGGAAACCGCCGCGGCCGAGATCGACGCGGCCTGGCAGCGCAAGCGCCTGGGCGCCGATCTGCGGGCCGCCGTCGCCGCGGGCATGATCACCGAGGCGCAGGCAGCCTCGGTTCTGGCCCTGTCGCAGCAGCGCCACGGGCTGCGATCCGCCGCCGCCCCGGTCGAGGAGCCGTTCGACCTGTTCCGCGGCTTCAACGAGATCTTCATCGTCGTCGGCCTCGTGATCCTGTTCGCGGGCTGGACCGGCGTCACCGGGGTTTCCGCGCTGGGCGCGGTCGGTCCGACCAGCCTGCGCTTCGCGGTCTTCGCCGCGCTGGGGATGGGCCTTCTGGCAGCCCTGGCAGGCTATTTCACCCTGCGGCGGCGGATGGTGGCGCCCTCGATCGCGCTGACGATCATGTTCGCCCTCGCCGCCCTGCAATTCGGTGCCAGCCTGGGATGGCAGATGGGCCTGGCCTTCCAGGAACGTGCGGTGGCCACGGCCGGCTTCGCCACCGTGGCGCTCTTGGGCTGGTACGGGCTGTTCCGCATTCCCTTCGCGATGGCGCTGGTGGCGCTTGGCGTCTTCGCCACCACCGGTGCCGCGCTGATCCTGCGCGGCGCCGGCCTGCCCGACCCGCGCGAGATCTTCCTTCTGTCCGCCGACGGGCCGTTCGCCTGGGTGACGGTTCTTCTGGGCCTTGCGGCGCTGGGTGTCGCGATGGCGTTCGACATGTCCGACCCGTATCGCGTCACCCGCCGGGCACAGACCGGGTTCTGGCTGCATGTCGTGGCGGCACCGGCGATCGTGAACACCATCGCGCTGACGCTGTTCACCGACGGTTCGGCCGACGCGCAGCTGCTTCTGGTGGCGTTCCTGGCCTTCCTCGCGCTTTTCGCGGTGGTGATCGACAGGCGGTCGTTCCTGATCGCCGGGGTGGGCTATGTCGTGGCGCTGTCGATGGGCGTGCTGGAGGATCGGGCGATGCTGGCCATCCTCCTCCTCGGGCTCGGCCTTGTCCTGCTCGGCGCGTTCTGGGAACGGCTGCGGGCGGGCGTGATGCGCGCCCTGCCCGCCTTTCCCTGCAAACACCGCCTGCCGCCCTGGGGGCTTGTCGAGACGTTGTAGGCAAGGACCGCGGGATTTCCGGCGACCAACACCACCGGCCCGATCGGCGATGCCGGGGCCGGCACCCCTTCACACCCGCCCTGCGAATGCGTAGATCACCCCGAAACCCGGAGGTGCGCATGACCGACCTTACCCCGCGCGAGATCGTCTCGGAACTCGACCGCTTCATCATCGGCCAGGCCGAGGCCAAGCGCGCCGTCGCCGTGGCGCTGCGCAACCGCTGGCGCCGCAAGCGCCTGTCCGACGACATCAGGGACGAGGTCTATCCGAAGAACATCCTGATGATCGGCCCCACCGGCGTCGGCAAGACCGAGATCAGCCGCCGCCTGGCCAGGCTGGCCCGCGCGCCCTTCCTCAAGGTCGAGGCGACCAAGTTCACCGAGGTCGGCTATGTCGGCCGCGATGTCGAACAGATCATCCGCGACCTGGTCGATACCGCCATCGTCGAAACCCGCGACCGGATGCGCGAAGAGGTCAGGGCCAAGGCCGAAGCCGCGGCGGAAGACCGCGTGATCGAGGCCATCGCCGGCGGCGACGCCCGACCCCAAACGCGCGAGATGTTCCGCCAGAAACTGCGTCGCGGCGAACTGGACAACACATTGATCGAGATCGAGGTGGCCGAACCCGCACCCGCGATGCCGATGCTCGACATTCCCGGCCAGCCGGGCGGCGGCGCGGGCATGATGAATCTGGGCGAAATCTTCGGCAAGGCGTTCGGCGGGCGCCGCATGCGCAAGAAGCTGACGGTCGCCGAAAGCCATTCGGTTCTGGTTGGCGAAGAGGCCGACAAGCTTCTCGACGACGAGGCCGTGAAAGCCGCGGCGCTGGAAGCCGTGCAGGAAAACGGCATCGTCTTCGTCGACGAGATCGACAAGGTCTGCGCGCGTGCCGAAACCCGCGGCGCCGACGTCTCGCGCGAAGGCGTACAGCGCGACCTGTTGCCGCTGATCGAGGGCACGACGGTTTCCACCAAGCACGGGCCGGTCAGGACCGACCATATCCTGTTCATCGCCTCGGGCGCCTTCCATATCGCCAAACCGTCGGACCTGCTGCCCGAATTGCAGGGCCGGCTGCCCATTCGCGTGGAACTCAAGGCCCTGACCGAGGCCGATTTCGTCCGCATCCTGACCGAGACCGACAATGCCCTGACCCGGCAATACACCGCGCTCATGGGCACCGAGGAGGTGACGGTCAGCTTCACCGGGGACGGCATCGCCGCGCTGGCCCGGATCGCCGCAGAGGTGAACAAGAGCGTCGAGAACATCGGCGCCCGGCGGCTTTATACCGTCATGGAACGGGTGTTCGAGGAACTGTCCTTCACCGCACCCGACAAGACCGGCGAGGCGGTGACGGTCGATGCCGATTTCGTCGAAACCAATATCGGCGATCTTGCCCGCTCGGCCGACCTCAGCCGCTACGTCCTCTAGTCCCCGCCACGACACTCGCGGCAATCATTTTCGGTCTTTAAGTATCCCGGGGGTCCGGGGGCAGGGCCCCCGGCCTTGCCGTTCCTCAAGCCACGTCCAAAAGACCGCGCCCCTTCAAGAGCGGCTCCACCCCCGGCATCCGGCCACGGAAGGCGGTGTAAAGCTCTTCCGCCTCGCGCGATCCGCCGGCCGACAGAATGTAGCGTTCCAGCTTTTCCGCGATCTCGGGATGAAACGGGTCTTCGGCCTCCTCGAAGGCGGCGAAGGCATCGGCATCCATCACCTCGGACCACATGTAGCTGTAATATCCCGCCGAATAGCCGTCGCCGGCGAAGACATGGGCGAAATGCGGGGTGGCGTGGCGCATGCCGATCGCGCGTGGCATGCCGATCTCGCCCAGCACTTCGGCCTGGCGGGCCATCGGGTCGGCCGGCGCCGGACCGGTATGGAAGGCCAGGTCCACAAGCGCGGAGCCCAGATATTCCACGGTGGCGAAACCCTGGTCGTAGGTCGCCGCAGCCAGCAGCCGGTCGCGCAGATCGGCCGGCATCGCCTCGCCGGTCTTCCAGTGCCGCGCGTGACGGTCCAGCACTTCGGGTACTTCCAGCCAGTGTTCGTAAAGCTGGCTGGGCAGTTCCACGAAATCGCGCGCCACCGACGTGCCTGAAATGAAGGGATGCGTCACGTCCGACAGGATCTGGTGCAGCGCATGGCCGAATTCGTGAAACAGCGTGCGCGCATCGTCCCATGACAGAAGCGCGGGATCGCCCTTGGCGAAATTGCAGACATTGACAACCACGGGCCGCACTTCGGCCCCCAGCTTGCGCTGGCTGCGGAAGGCCGAACACCAGGCCCCCGACCGTTTCGAACCACGCGCGAAATAGTCACCGATGAACACGGCCATGTGCCGGCCCTTGCGCGTTACCTCCCAGGCGCGGGCATCGGGGTGGTAGAGCGGCCCGTCCAGCGGCCGGAACTCCAGCCCGAACAGGCGGTTCGCCACGTCGAAGGCCGCCGCGATCATGCCGTCGAGCGGCAGGTAGGGTTTCAACGCCGCCTCGTCGAGGTCGTGCAGTACCTTGCGCCGCTTTTCCGCGTAATAGCGCCAGTCCCACGGCTCCAGCGGGCCGTTGATGCCGTCTTCGCGCAGCATCTCTTCCAGCGCGGCGGCGTCCGCCTCGGCCTTGGCGCGGGCAGGTTTCCAGACCCGCATCAGAAGATCGCGCACCGCACCCGGTGTCTTGGCCATTTCGGGTTCCAGCTTGAAACTGGCGAAATCGGCATAACCCAGCAGCTTTGCCCGCTCCTCGCGCAGGGCCAGGATCTCGGCAGCGATGGCGCGATTGTCGGTTGCGCCGCCATTGGCGCCGCGCGCCGCCCAGGCCTTGTGCGCGATCTCGCGCAGGTCGCGCCGGGGCGAGAATTGCAGGAACGGCGACACCACCGACCGCGCCAGGGTCAGGACATGGCCATCCTGCCCGCGTTCCTCGGCCGCGGCCCGAAGCGACCCGACAACGAAATCGGGCAGCCCTTCCAGCTCGTCCCCGGTCAAGGCGCGCGCCCAGTCGCGTTCATCGGCCAGAAGGTTCTGCGTGAACTCTGTCGACAGGACCGCCAGGCGCGACTTGATCTCTTTCAGTCGCTCGGCCTCGGCCCCGTCCAGCTGCGCCCCCGCGCGCACGAACATGCGGCGGTAAAGCTCCAGCACCCGGGCCTCTTCCTCGGTCAGGTCCAGGTCACTGCGGGCCTGCCACAACGTCTCTATCCTGGTGAACAGCGCCTTGTTCATCGTCACTTCGGACGAGAAGGCCGACAGTTTCGGCGCAAGATCGCGCTGCAACGCCTCGCGCGCCGCATTCGAATCCGATCCGGCCAGGTTGAAGAACACGCCGGCGACCCGTTCCAGATTTTCCTCGGCCAGTTCCAGCGCGGCGATGGTATTGGCGAAACTCGGTTCGGCCGGGTCGTCGGCGATGGCGGCGATGGCCGCGCGCGCCTCGTCCAGCGCGGTATCGAAGGCGGGGCCGAAATCTTCGTCGCGGATCGCGTCGAAGGGGGGCAGGCCGAACGGGCCGGTCCAATCGGACAGAAGCGGGTTGGTCATGGCAATCTCCTTTGCGCGCAAAAGCTAGTGCGCCGCACGGGCGGGGGGAAGGGCCTCTGGCCCGGCGCCGCGCCCTGGCATAATCTGCCGCCATGACGAAGGACGCGACCGGCCGCAGCCGCAGCCAGACAGACCGGATGGACCCGGCCCGCGCCGAAGCGCTGGCCGCGACGCTGGGCCTGCCCTTCGACGCGGGCGCACCGCTGATCCCCTTCGCGCATCAGGTCTATTTCTGGGAGGCGCTGCCCGAACCTGCGCTGGGCCGCGACGGGCACCCGGCGCTGGGCCCGTTCCTGCCCGATCTGGGCCTGCCGCGCCGGATGTGGGCGGGCGGGCGGCTGAACTTTCATGCGCCGCTATTCGCCGGAACGGAGGCGATCAAGACCTCCACCATCGAAAGCGTGACCCGCAAGACGGGCCGCAGCGGACCCCTGGGTTTCGTCACCATCCGGCACGACATCGCCCAGGGCGGGCAGACCTGCGTCACCGAATGGCAGGACATCGTCTACCGCGAAGATCCGGCACCGGGTGCTGCCGCGCCCGAACCGCCCGCCACGCCCGAAGGCGCGCAGGAAACGGAAACCCGGGCCGCCGGGCCCACCACGCTGTTTCGCTATTCGGCGCTGACCTTCAACGGCCACCGCATTCACTACGACCCCGATTACGCGCGCGGGGTCGAGGGCTATGCCGGCCTGGTCACGCACGGCCCGCTCTTGGCGCAATGGCTGATGCTGATGGCCGCCCGGCGCGGGGTTCTGGCGCGGTTCGATTTCCGCGCCACCGCGCCGCTGATCTGCCCGGACCCGGCGATGCTGTCGCGCAGGGATGATCTTCTGTGGGCCACCGGCCCGGACGGGCGGCTGCGGATGACGGCCAGGGCGGGTTGGGCCTAGAAATCCAGGTCGGCGTAATGCGCGGGCGGCGGAAAGCCCGGCACCTGGTCGGCCAGGATGTTGCGGAATGCCGGGCGCGACTTGATCTTGGCGTACCAATCCTTGACCGCGGCCGAACGGTTCCAGTCGACATCCGAGATGTAGTCCAGCGCCGACAGATGCGCGGCACCGGCGAAATCGGCCAGCGTCATCACGTCGCCTGCCAGCCAGCGGCGATGTTCCAGAAGCCAGGCCATGTAATCCAGGTGGTACTTGATCCGGCCCGAGCCGAACTTGACGTTCTTCGAATCCGGGTACCCGGCCTTGGCCAGCTTCTTGTTCACCCGTTCGTACAGAAGTTTCGAGGTCACCTCGTCATGGAA
>Ga0180436_10003704_pt1 | contig 13940 bp, 8 predicted proteins | sample SS_ome_2_FD_132434 | JGI IMG/M metagenome (GOLD analysis project Ga0180436, IMG submission 132434) | Hypersaline lake sediment archaeal communities from the Salton Sea, California, USA - SS_3_S_2 metaG | ecosystem: Environmental > Aquatic > Non-marine Saline and Alkaline > Hypersaline > Sediment...
ACATGACGGTGGCGGAGAACGTGGGGATCACGCCGCGCCTCATGGGCTGGGAGGCGTCCATGATCTCGAAGCGCGTCGATGAACTGCTCGAAATGGTCCACCTTCCGCCCGACGACTACCGGGACCGAAAGCCCTCGGAACTCTCCGGCGGACAACGACAGCGCGTGGGATTCGCGCGGGCCCTTGCCGCGGAGCCTTCCGTGGTCCTCATGGACGAGGCCTTCGGCGCCCTCGACCCGATCACCCGCGACCGCCTGCAAGCCGAGTTCAGGGAGATCCAGCGCGACCTCCACCTGACTTCGCTGCTGGTGACCCATGACATGACCGAGGCGTTGCTCATGGCGGACCGTATCGCCGTCATGAACGAGGGAAAAATCGTGCAGGTGGGCACGCCCCACGAGCTGATGTCCTCGCCGAAGAACGCCTATGTCGAGGAACTCATCGACACCCCCAAGCGCCAGGCCGGCCAACTCGAACAGCTCGCGGAGGAGGCGTCATGAACGAGCGGTTCGCGGAGTTCTTCGATCGCCTGCCGGATCTGTTCGGCGGGCACCTCCTCCTGTCGGTGCCGGCCATCCTGGTGGGCGTGTTGATCAGCGTGCCGCTCGGCGTGCTGTGCGCCAAGGTGTCCCTTGTTCGCGGCCCCACCCTGACCGTTGCGAGCCTCTTCCAGACCGTTCCCAGCATCGCGCTGCTGGCGATCATGGTGGCGATCATGGGCGGCACCATCGGGTACCGGCCCGCCTTCATCGCCCTCCTCATCTACAGCGTGCTCCCGATCCTGCGGAACACCTTCACCGGGATCGACGAGGTGGACCCCGCGATGCGGGAAGCCGCCCGCGGGGTCGGCATGACGCCCCTGCAATCGCTGTGGCGGGTGGAACTTCCCCTGGCGCTGCCCGTGATCCTGGCCGGCATCCGGACCGCCACGGTCTGGGTGGTGGGCATCACCACCCTCTCCACTCCGGTCGGCGCCCCCAGCCTCGGCAACTACATCTTCAGCGGCTTGCAGCTTCGCGACTGGAACCAGGTCTACTTCGGCTGCATCTTCGCCATGGCGTTGACCGTCGTGCTGGACCAGATCGTGCGCTTGTTCGAGGTCTCGGCCCGCCGGCAGAAGGCATGGATCTCGGTCGCGGCGGGCATCGTGCTGGCCGCAATCCTCGGCGCCGGCCTGACCCCGAAGGCGGGCGACATCCATCGCTTCGCCATGGGGGTCTTCAAAGGCGAAGCGACGGACCTGCCCGCTCAAGCCGGAGATCACGACGCCCGCGCCGCGGAAGAAACCGGCCCGCTGCTCGACGGCCAATCCTTCAAGATCGGCGCCAAGGGATTCACGGAACAGGCCATCATGGGCCGCCTGCTGAAGCAACAGCTCGCCCGGCACGGCGCTTCGGCGGAGGTCCTCGGCAACATGGGCTCCACCATCCTCTTCGACGCGCTCAGGAACGGGACGATCGACATGTACGTCGACTACACCGGCACGATCTGGGCCACCGTCATGAATCGCGAGGAACCGCTCGAGCGGACCGCCATGTTCATCCAGGTCTCGCACCACCTGCTCGAGGAAGACGGCATCCTCACTTTCGGCCGTCTTGGCTTCGAGAACGCCTATTGCCTCGCGGTGCGCCGGAAAATGGCCCGCTCGAAGGGGTATCGCTCGATCCGCGCCCTGACGGAAATCGCGGGCCAACTCAAGCTGGGCGGATCCCCGGAGTTCTTCGGCCGCCCCGAGTGGACCCGCGTGCGCAACGCCTACGACCTGAAGGCGATGAAGACGCAGGGCATGGACGCCACCTTCATGTACCAGGCGGTCCGCGACAAACAGGTCGATGTCATCGCCGGGTTCTCGACCGACGGACGGATCGACGCCTTCAACCTGACGGTCCTCTCCGACCCCGCGCAAGCCTTCCCGCCGTACGACGCCATCATCCTCCTCAGTTCGCAGGCCGCGAAAAACAACGCCCTGCACCGGGCCCTCTCCCCGCTCCTCAACTCGATCGACGCCGCAAAGATGCGCGGCGCAAACCGCATGGTGGACCTCGACAAGAAGACCCCCGCCCGGGCCGCCGCCACCCTCCTCCCACCCGGGCCTTGAGGCCCGGATCCGCCCCACCCGTCAGCCCCGGTATCCTGCGAAACAAGGCGCCCCCAAACACGACCCCCTGCAAGCAGTGCCAAGACCAAAGCAATTCGGCCCAACCATCCGCACCCCGCACGCAAATCCGTATAACGTTACCGAAGTTGCGTAACGGGCCCGGGGTCCCTCGGGGCGCTCCGCGATGATCTCTCCCCGCGCCGCGCCGCGCCCAAGCGAACTCTGCCGGCCTCCCCCGCGCCCACCCCCGTCGATTCCTCCCCGCACGCCAATCCGTATAACGTTATCCCAGCCGACTCTGATACGCCTTCCAAGTCTGCTCCTCGCACCGCTTCGGCTGGTTGCGGTAGCTCTTCAGGCACTTGTAGCAGGCGCCGCCGCAGTCGTGATCGAAGAGCCTCTCTTCGGCGGCCTTCGCCCAAAGACCGAGGTTTTCGGCCAAGTCGGGCAGGTATCCGGCGCCCCCGGGGGCGGTCTCGTAGAAGACGATCTCAGCCCCGCCCCTTCCGGTCGTGTGGTGAAAGAAGGCCACCTCGTCCGGTTCGATTTCCAGAAGCTCGACGGCCCCGAGGATCAGGGCGGACCCGAGCGTGCGACAATACGCCTCAAGCTGATTGGAGGGAACGATGGCCGGCACCAGAGGCATCACAAGCGTGTCCGCCTGGAATCGATAGCCCAGCACGTAATGACCCGTACTGCCGTTGCAAAGACCGGCGTGATTCGTGTCCCAGCGCTCCGCTTGTGCCCTGGTGAGGCTGCGAGGCTTGTGCCGCCCGCAGGTTCCGCAGAGCTGAAACTGTTCGCCGCCGGTGGCGCCCGCCGCCCGTTTCCCCCAATTGGTGACCAGCAGGTCGGCCTGCCGGATGAACTCGAGATCCGTGTATCCGTAGGGGTGGATCTCGACCGAGGCATCCGCCTTGACGAGCAGGCTCTCTCTTCGTTCAAAATAGGCTCGTTCACGGGCTTCTTCGGACGAGGAGATCTCCGTGTTCTGCTCCGCCTCGAAGGCTTCGATGAAGGCGACTTCGGCGCTTTCCTCCATCGCGGTTGCACAGGCCGGACAGGCATTGAGTGCTTCCTCGCTTGCGAATCCGCAATTCGAACAGAAGTGGTAGGAACGCACGCGCCCGGAGCCAGCCAACGAGGCGTCGGTTCCACCCCCGGTGCGATCCACCCCTTCGAAGTAGGCCCTGATGCTCTTCAAGGACCTTGATCCAGTTTCGGACGACGTCCTTGCCAAGGCGTTTCCAGGCAAGTCCCATCTGCTGGAAGATTTCGAGCACCTTCCACGGGAGTTCAGGGAGGGCAATTCCCTCGGAGCCGGCCTCCTCGACCGCCTTCTGGACGGCGTGGCGCAGAGCGAAGATCCGGTGGCGATCGTTGATGTATCCGGCCTGATGGGCGGCTTCCTGCCGGTTGTCCGCAAAGACAAGAATCTTGCGCTCGTCGGCTTCGAGCAGATCCAGGTGGTGCGTGGTCAGCACCGAGGTCGATGACGCCACGCCCGATCGCAACAGGGCGAGGATTTCTCCGTGGGGATTGGTGGCGTTGCAGGCCGGACAGGTGCGGGCCGGGTTGGGGCGCCGCCGCCCCTTCTGGGTGTCGGTGTCCCGGAGGACATGCTGCAACGTCACCGTGCCCGCCTCGCGGCAGTGGCAACAGGCTAGCGGCCTGTTGTCCCGGTCTTCATGGATGTGACCGCAGGCGTGACAGACCCAGTGCTCCCGCAGGCGTGTCCGCGCAGCGGGCTGCCGCTTCCCGCCGCCCCGTTTCCGATCGTCCTCATGATCATCCTCTTCGTCCTCGGCGTCCCGCGTTTCGACGTGGACACGCGGAGTAATGAAGGCCGTCAGGTAGGTGCTCTGAAACCCGTCGTCGGCGACGGGTGGCTTCTTGTATTCCTCGCCCTCCTCGAACTTGACCTTCACGAAATCCTGGCCGCAAGTGCGGCACAGCGCCGCGGGCCGGACCGCGGAGGAACAGGCGGGACATTTCTCCGCACCGTGCCGGACCAGCGTCCGGCAGTCCGGGTTCATGCACAGACCCACGTCGTAGACTCCCTGGTAGAAGGCGTGAAGCTTCGGTCGCAGGATGGGCGGATCGTCCCGGTCCCCGATGCTGCCGAGAATCAGGTAGCTCTCGATGATCAGCCGCCAGCTCTCATCGGGCAGGTCACCTGATTCCGGGAAAGCCTCGCGCGACTTGGAGATCAGCTCCGTGATCGAGTAGGGATCGCGTGCACAGGTTTCCTCGAGGAAATGCACGAAGCGATTGGGTGCGAAGGCCGTCGCGATCCGTTGGGTGATTGACCCGCCAGCATCGAGTTGACGTCCGATGAGCTTCTCGACCAACGCCGCCATCGCGGCTGGATCATCGAGGCTGCAGTCGCGCACCTCGACAGCGGTGAGCGAGGGAAACGGGGGAAGATAGCCCGCGTCCGGCTCGATCGTCCGAGGTCGAACTTCTTCGCCGATGATGTCTTCGGCGCCGAAATCCTCGGCAAAGAGGTCGGAAACGAACTTTGCCAGTCCAACATCGCCGCCGGCGCCTTCAGCCACGGTGGCCGACGTTCCAAGACAGCGCAGAGCTCCCTTCGCCAATCCGCACTGCGCTTTCAGCCGCCGAATGAGGCACGCGATCTCGGTGGCCAGCGCCCCGCGGTAGCTGTGGATCTCGTCCAGCACGAGGTAGCGCAGCGCTTCGCTGAACAGCGCCCGGTCGCTGTTGCGCACCAGAAGGTATTCGAGCTGCTTGTAGTTGGTGAGAATGATGTCGGGCGGACTGGCGCGGATGTCGGCCCGCCGGTGCAGTTCATTGCCTTCCAGAATCCCGTCACCAATCCCGGTGGCCACCGATTCGCTCTCGCCAGTGTACATCGCGAAGGTGATCCCGAGCCCGCTGCCCCGGACCAACTCGCGAATCCGCGCCAACTGGTCGTTGGCAAGGGCGTTCATCGGGTAGATCAGGAACGCCTTCGTGCCGGGCACGCCCTCCTCGCGCAGCTTCAACACCCCGTTGATCACCGGCAGCAGGAACGCCTCCGTCTTTCCCGATCCCGTCCCCGTTTTCACCACGCACCCACGCCCGCTCTCCTCAACCGCCCGCAAGGCCCGCTCCTGGTGGCGGTATAGAGGGAAGTCGCCGAACTTCCAGTGCTTCCTTGCTGACGGATTAAAGGTCAAACGGCACCGGCAAATCGTATTCTTCGATCAGTTGTCTCATTTCGTAGATGGACAGCCCGAGAATACGCGCGGCGCGGCGCACGGAGAGCGCGCCGTTATCCAGCGCCCACTGGAGGCGACGCACGAAAGACTCTGAGAACAACGATGGAACCCGTTGTTCGCCGTTCGTCCGGCCGTTCCACGTCAACCGCCCGTCATCGATGCCCACGAGATCGGCGTCGCAGAGCAAATCGAGGGCTCGGCAGCGCCACTTCACGGCCACGCTCGTCACGAAGAAGACGCCGGCGATGTCGTTGAGCCGATCGTGGATTTCAAGCTCCTCCCGGATCTTCCACTCCCGTGCAAGGGAATCGCGCGGCATCAGTAAGGCGCCGGCGAAATTGTCCGCCAGATTCTCCACCCGCTTGTCCTTGTATTTTGTCGCCGGCACACCGTCGATGCGACGGGGCGGAAGTCGGTCCCACGTCAGGACATGGAACAGTTCGTGCGCGAAATCGAAATTGCGCCTGCCTTCCGGCTCGTTGCGATTGATCAGAATCGTGTTGAACTGCGGCAACTGGCACGCGGCCCCGGAGATCCCGGATGGCGCGGCGATCGAGAGAACCAGGACACCCAACTCCTCCTCGACTTTGCGCCGCAATTCCAGGATCGGCTGCCGCCCCAGTTCCCATTCTACGACCAGGGCCTCAGCAGCCAACTGGGCGTCCTCGAACGAACTCTTCGCCGTGAGCGCCAACTGTGGCGTGATTGGACTGAAGCGCTCGCCGGAGATCCGGCAGAAAAAGCGATACGTGGCCACCCATTCACCCGCTCGTTCCTCGAATTCGTCCAGCAGCTCCGCCTCCGCCTGGGGCGCTCGCCATGAGAAGGCACCCTCGCCAGCCAGCCGCAACGGATCCGTGAAAAACCTGAGTTCTCTGCCAAGGGACTCCATCAACTTCAACAGCTCGTCGCTGGACACCTTCCGCTTCCCGGACTCGATGTTGCTCAGAATCTGCCGGTCCTTGAATCCCAACCGCTTGGACAATTCCGCCTGCGTCAGCCCGGCCTCCTTCCGCGCCAACGCCACCCGCTCGCCCACCATCTGGGCAAATTGCTCCTGGCTTCGTTCCTGTGAAATCATGCGTTCGTTGTTGAGAACGACAGTGTTCGATAAAACTTGATAAAGCAAGCTAATATTGCAAATTGTTTTTTGCAAGTAAATCCGCTCGGCCGAGGCGCAATGCTGTGAAAAAAACACGCAAAAATCCTTGTTGAAACCACCTTTCTCGAAAAGATTTGCCCTGAACGGAGAAAAAATCACAGATAATAGTCATGCTAATCGACTTCCGCGTCGGAAACTTTCGTTCCTTCAGGGACGAGCAGACTCTGAGCCTTGTCGCGAGCAAGCGGCTCGGCGACGAGCACTGCGCCCATTGCATCAAAGTGCCCGGTCTGAACGACCGTCTCCTGCGGGCCGGGGTCATCTGGGGCGCGAACGGGTCGGGTAAGTCGAATCTCTTCAAGGCGATGCGCTTTGCCGTCAATCTGATTCTCCACGGCACCGAACCAAAGAAGGCGGTGCCGTATCAGCCCTTCGCCTTTTCCGAGGAGCATCTCAAGAGCCCCATGGTCTTCGAGTTTCGCTTCATGATGTGGGACGAAGTCTATTCGTACGGATTCGCGGCGGATAGCCGCCAAATCCACGAAGAATGGCTGCTTCACCATGAGGGCGGGAAGACAACCACCCTCTTCGAGCGCGAAACCGCCGGCGAGGGCGAGATCTCAATGACCCTTGGAGCCCCCCTGAAGGGCAAGCGGCACCCGAAGGTCGCGGCCCTCTCCACCGTCGGCACCCGGAGGAATCAACTCTTCCTTACGTCGATCCGGGACAACATCGCGGCGGACGACTACGGCGAACTCCTCGAACCCGTGATCGAGTGGTTCGAGAAGCACCTGAGCTTCATCGGTCCGGACGATTCGTTCGTCCACCTTGCCGAGTTGATTGTCGCAGACGGCCAATTTGCGGAGTTCGCCGGCGACTTTCTCCGATGTTCCGATACCGGCGTGGGAGGCCTGAGCGTGGAGACAACGGAATTGGACCGGGAACACATGTTGGGTAGCCTTGATTCCGAGTCCCTCGACAAAATGCTCGCCTCCGCCGGCGAGGGCGACGTCATCGTGCTTGGCGGTCCGGATGGGACGCAGATCATCGTCGAGAAGGAGAAAGGCCCGAAGTTCAAGCTGCGCAGAATCAAGGCTGACCATCGAATCAAAGGTGGCGAAACGTCCGAGTTACCATTTGCCGAGGAATCTGATGGGACACGACGCCTCCTCGATTTGCTGCCGGCCCTCTATCAGCTCCAAAGCACCTGCAAGGTGTTCGTGATCGATGAACTCGACCGCAGTATGCACCCCAACCTCTCGTGGGAGTTTCTCCGATTCTTCCTGACCGCCTGTGAGGGCCGCTGCCGCCAGTTGGTCGTCACCACCCACGAGGACCGCCTGCTCGATCTCGAACTGCTGCGCCGGGACGAAATCTGGTTTGTCCAAAAGAACTCTGACGGCGCGTCCGAACTGCGTTCCCTCTCGGCTTACAAGGTCCGCAAAGACCTGAAGATCGACAAGGGCTACCTCAACGGCCGTTTTGGCGGTGTCCCCCAGATCGGACACCTCCTCGGCCTGCTGCCGGAGGCCACGGAATCCGCGGAAGCGGATCCGGACGAGCGTGAGGCCGTCAAGGCACCAGTGCGATCCGAAATCGACGAAAGCTCGGTGAAGAACGCCCCCGGCCACCTCGCCCGCCTCCAGGAGAAAAACCCCGTGGAGAGGGCCGAACGAGAGGCACGTCCCATCCACCAGATGGCCAAAGAGAAGGGCTGGACCAAGATCGACGAACTCGAACGCCGCAACACCGTCCGCGACGCGGCGAGAAAGCGTTCCGGATAAGACTGGGCCCGTCTTCCCGGGCGGACCCGGCGTTACGCCCCCTTCTCCACCCCGTTCTGCGCCGGCGGACCGGCTGTGTTGAGCGATGCCCAAGCGGGCGGGACATGCGGATCCGAGGAGTCGACCTCCAAGAAGGCTTGGCATGGCGAGGGGTGGCAGGCTATCCTCCGTCCAACGGAGGCGGGCAGCTCCATGGGCAAGAACGACTGAAGGGATTGGCGGGGCCGATGCCCGACCCTGACTCGTTCCCGGACATGTCAATGGACGCCAGCCGCGGCCGGGGTCGGTGATGAGATGGCAATCCCGATACGAGCTGGAAAACGACCACATCCAAGTGGCCGGGTTCGTTGCCGCCTCTGAAGAGGAGTGCCGCCAATACATTGCCCAACGGGTTTCCGCCAAACTCGCGGAAGCCGATGGAACGGAAGAGTTGCGCGGCCACCTCATTGACTTGAAGACGACCGGCTTTGATCTCGGCGGGCTAGCCGGACAGGTCGAATCCGCACCCCGCGTCAGAAATTGGGAGATTGGCGAGGCGTTCGCCGAACTGGTCCTCGAGGACGAGCACGAGGCCATGTTTCCCTGGCCGACCGGCTTCGACAAGCGGACCCGCAAGGCCAGTTTGCCCGGTCCGGATCTGGTCGGTTTGCAACGGCACAGTGCGCCCCGCTTCGTGTTTGGTCAGGTCAAGAGTTCCTCGGAGCAACGGCTGCCGCCCAAGGTGGTCAACTTGAACGACGATTGCCTGCGCAACCAGATGAGACAATTGCGCCACGGCTTGGCCGACCAGCACCAGCTCATCGGTTGGCTGCTGGTGCGGATGCGCGGAACCGAATGGGAGAGGGCATTCAACGAAGCTCTGGAGCGCTACGCGGATGGAGACCTGTGGCTTGTCGGGCTGCTGGTCAGCGGAGGCCGTGATCCCGATCCGAGGGATCTCAGTGGAATCTGCGCCGGAATCGGTCACGAGCCCGGACGGTCTGAAATGCGGCTGTTCGGCTTCTACCTGCCATTTCAGCAACACGAATGGGTTGACATCACCTACGGAGGGGAGGCAGCCCCGTGAGCGCATTTCCAACGAATATCCTCGTCGCAAAATCCGGCGGACGGGAAACGCTGGACCGCGTTGGATGCGATGCCAAGGTGTTGCTGGCCAAGACCGTCCTGAGAAGAATCTCCTCCCGCCACCGAGCAGCGGAGGAGCCGCTTCCCCCGGATACGCTGGCGTCACTCTCCGGTGCCTTGCACCTGATCGAACTTCGCGGGCTCGACCTGGCAACCGCGTGGCGCCGTGATGTCCGCTCCGCCGAAGGGATCGAGTTCCGTGACTACTGCTCATTGGCCTTCGATATCCGGCGCGTGCTCCCACTCGGAGAGAACGAGGACGCTAGGGTAAAGGCCGTGGTCCGTTTAGCCGCGGTCGGCGTGTTAGGGGACCGTAGCGCCGACGTCCGCCGTTACTTGAATGAGAATCCCTGGCCCGTGCCGGACCTCAGCGCCGACAAGGCCGGTTGGCCCAAGTTAGTGCTCTTCCGAGTCGCGGACGCCTTCCTCCGGGTGGTGCGCAAGAAGGACTGGAATGATCTCCACGCAATTGCCAAGGCCGTAGCCTCGCTCCGCGACAATCAGCGTCAATACGAGCGGGAATACCTCGATCAGGAGAACGGGTTGCGCCAGGTGGCGGCCATCGAGCTGGTTGCGTTCTATCAATTGGCCAAGGCCGTCGAACTTCTGGGCGTCTTTGTGGGCAAAGGGACACCGCGAACGGCGCTGGACGATGTGGAATTCCATCTCTCGCGTGCCATAAAGGCTGCGGATTCCGCCGGCATCATCGAGTTGGCGCTTCTCCTGCGCTGGATGAGCATGGCCGCCCGCGTCTTGATTCGCTCCTCCATCTGGCATCAATTGGCCGCCTACAACAGCAAGATGACGGATTTCAAGCGGGCGTTGACCGACGAAGTCCAGACCCGCCCGCTGTTCGAGCTGCTGCCGCCCCAGCGGGACGCAATCCAGGAGGTCATGAACATCGGAAACCGCGCCGTGGTCGTGGAAATGCCGACCTCCAGCGGCAAGACCTTGCTCGCCGAGTTCCGCATCATTCAAACCAAGGTGAACGTCGCCAACGCATGGATCGCTTACCTTGTGCCAACGCGCGCGCTCGTCAACCAGGTGACCGTTCGGCTCCGCCGCGACCTGAGCTTCCTGGGTTTCAAAGTCGAACAAGCCACCCCCGCCTACGAGTTGGATGCCTTGGAGGATGAATTGTTGGCCGCTCCAGACAGTTTCGACGTGCTGGTGACCACGCCGGAGAAGCTCGACCTGCTGATCCGAAGCGGCGCCGCCGGCCAGGACGACCGCCCGCTGGGATTGGTGGTTCTGGATGAAGCCCACAACCTTGGTGACGGCGAACGCGGACTGCGGAGCGAATTGGTGCTGGCCACGATCAACCGTGAATCGCCGGATACGCACTTCCTTCTCCTCACACCGTTCGTGCCGAACGGGGCCGAACTCGCCACCTGGCTCGACGACGAGCGCTCCCGCAGCGTCACTCCTTCGCTCGCCGTCAACTGGCAGCCCAACGAGCAGATGATTGCCCTCGCCTATCCCAAGGGCCGGGGACGGGTCTGGGGCCTCTACCTGAAGCCGCTGCACGTCCGTCAGCCCCACCGGATGCCTGTCGCGTTTGAGGACCGCGTGCCGATTGACTGCGATCGTCCGCGCGAAGCCACCCTGACCCGGGCCAAATCATCAAAGATCGGGGTGGCGGCCCTCGTCGCCGAAGCGCTTGCCTCCCGCGGAAGTTCCATCGTCCTGGCCTATTCTCCCACCGACTGCTGGAACCTCGCCGAGAAGTTGGCGCCGATGCTTCCGTGCAAGCAAAGCGACAAGCTCTCGCTGGTCCGGGAGTTCGTCGCGGCGGAGTGCGGAGAGGACTTCGTGCTTCACGCCCTCCTCGCAAGAGGGATCGGGGTCCACCACTCGGGCATCTCGCCGGAACTGCGGGCGCTCCAGGAATGGCTGACCGAGGAAGATGAACTCGCCGCCCTGGTGGCGACGACCACCGTCGCCCAAGGGGTGAACTTCCCCATCTCGAACGTCATCCTCTCCACCCACTACAAGCCGGTCCGCGTCGGCGAGACGTTCATCAAGGAAAAGCTGCGCCCGGGCGAGTTCTGGAACATCGCCGGGCGCGCAGGGCGTCTCTTCCATGACACTCTGGGTCTTGTCCTCTTCGCCTCCCAGAAGCCGAACGACGACGCTTTGGAAGGCTACGTCAACGAGAAGGTGGTGGAACTTGCCTCGGCCCTCGAGCAGATGATCGAGGATACCGTCGAGCGGGGTTGGGACCTGGACCTGCGGCGATTGACCCGCAACGACGCCAAATGGTCGAGTTTCGTGCAGTATCTCTCCCATTGCTACCGCTCGATCGGCGACCATTCCAAATTCCTCACCGACACCGAGAAGCTGCTGAAAAGAACCTACGCCTATCATCGGTTGGTTGAGCATCAGCCCGAGTTGGCGGAACAGTTGGTCGAGTCGACGAGAGTTTACGCCGAGCAACTGCGAAACCTGCCGGCGGGTGCCATGACGCTGGTGGACAACACCGGGTTCTCGCCGGAAAGCGTGATGGATCTGCTGCGGGAAAAGGAGTCTTTCACGCTCCAGGCCGACGAGTGGAGCCCGAGCCGCCTCTTCCGGGCCGGAGGCGAAGGCATGAAGGGACTGGTCGGCGCCCTGCTCAAAGTCCCCGAACTGAACATCCCAACCATCGGCGGCGGCGATGGAAAGTCGATTGCCGAAATGCTCGAAATGTGGGTCTCAGGCAAGAGCCTGCGCGAAATCGCTGACACCCACTTTGCCGACCTCCCGGATCTACAGAAGCGGCTCACAGAATGCTGTCGCACCGTCTACCGAACTCTGACCCACCAGGGCTCATGGGGAATCGGCGCCCTCCAGGCGATGAGCGGGATTGCCGAAGCGGACCTGCCGATGGAGGCGAAAGCGGAAATTCGAACCGTCCCCTCGATGATCTACTTCGGCGTCCCCACGGTCGAAGCCGTCCTTATGAGGAGTCTCGGCGTCCCGCGTTCGGTCAGTGTGTCCCTGGGCCGCAGGTTCGCCGATGCCCCCGCCGACACCCAATCCGAGCCCCGCCTTCAACGCGCTAGAAAATGGCTCGAAAACAGCAGCCCCGATTTATGGCAGGAGGCCACTCGCCAATCCAACGTGCCGATGGACGGAAAGCGAATGTGGAAAGCCTGGCGCATCATCACGGGCAGTCACCACGGTTAGTCCTATCCGTCCACATGCGGTCCACACACCTCTCCTTCCGGGGGACGGAAAAGGCTTTCCGTCCCCCGGCGCTCTCCACACTCCCACGCTCCAGTTTCTCACCCGGAGACCACCACCCCCGTAGCCGGGCCGCCCGCCCAAAACCGCCCACCGGCTGTTTCCACCGCCTCCCGCACCGGCCAATCGAGGGGGCAGCCGCATTGACGCAGCGTTCCCGTTCCGCTATCGACCCGTCATGAAGCAGGGGGCGAGGGAGACCACGGATCTCGGGCAACTCGAGGCGGTGCCACTCCGCACGATCTGGGAAGACGAAGCCGGTGACTTTACGCCTTGGCTGGCCCACCCGGAGAATCTCCGCCTCCTCGGCAATGCCCTCGGGCTTGAACTCGAAACGGAGACGGAGGAAGCCTCGGTCGGACCGTTCGCAGCGGACATCCTTTGCAAGGACACCGCCACCGACGAGTGGGTCGTAATCGAAAACCAAGTCGAGAAGACCGATCACCGGCACCTTGGTCAACTCATGGAGGAGTCACCTTGGTCTGGAGCAAGGACGGGGATGTCTGTTGCAGATCGGGAATCACGACCACGAACTTGAACATGGTCCTGGCGTGAGATCCGCATGCCGATGGTCCCGTGCGGCAAATCCGCCACCGCAACCAGCAATCATCCGCAGCAGTTCTTGAACTTCTTGCCGCTGCCGCAGGGGCAGGGGTCATTGCGTCCCGACCGCGGGAGGCTTGTCGGGGACGGGGGCCCGCACCGCCGGGTCAGGTCGGGACGAGCCCGGCGATATTTTCGCGATCCGGCGCAATTGGTCATGGCGGGTGCGGAGAGTCCGCTTCAGCGCAGGGTGGGCCTTGACTTTCCGGAAGAGGTTGAGGAACAGCCCCCACATGTCGTCATCCATCTCGGCTTCCAGGGCGCGGGCCAATTCGCGGCCCTCGGCCGGCGGCCCGTCGGCGGCCGTCACGGTGCGCTCGAAAACGTCGAGCGCGAGCACCAGGCGCGACTCCCCCGACCCGGATGAATCCGGCGCGGGGCGGACGCACTCCAGTTCCACGATGGAACAAGGGCAAACCGGGTTGCCGCATACTCCCGGGTCGATGCCGAACGGCTGACCGGCCCACGGCCCGCTGTCGAGCCTGAGCTGCGCCGGAAAGCCGAGCCCCGGAGCAGCGGAGGAGGATTCGTGAGCAGGCCGATCAAGGGACACGTTGCGAAAGTAAACGTTTCCGGGCCCTCAGCAACACCGGAAGCCCTGCATCAAGCCCCGCTCGGTTCGACCCTCGGCGGAAGATACCCGCCATCGTTCACCACGAACACGCCAAATCGCCCACCCAATTCCCCCGCCGCCTCGCCCACCAGCCACGGGAGCGGTGGCAGAATCCACCCGGCTTGCTCCCCCAGCGTGGGGAAAGGCGAGGTGGCCGCCCCGCACC
>Ga0180436_10003705_pt1 | contig 13937 bp, 3 predicted proteins | sample SS_ome_2_FD_132434 | JGI IMG/M metagenome (GOLD analysis project Ga0180436, IMG submission 132434) | Hypersaline lake sediment archaeal communities from the Salton Sea, California, USA - SS_3_S_2 metaG | ecosystem: Environmental > Aquatic > Non-marine Saline and Alkaline > Hypersaline > Sediment...
CCGGAGAAGTATTTAGAGCGGTTCGCCTCCATCAGCCGGATGATGTCGGAACGGAAGATACTTCATCGGGCCAATATTATCTTCAATCATCCGGGAGAAACCGGGCAGACCGTCAAAGAAACGCTTTCGTTCATTGACAAGATGTCCGAGATCCCCGATTCATACTTGATGTGGATCTGCCGCCAGTACATGCACTACCCCGGATGCGAACTCGACCGCAATCAGAGCTACTACGAAACGGAGTTCGGAAGTCAGTTCCTTAGTCCGGAATGGTGGCAGAAGGATTGCGATCAGTACCTGGCATCGCTCGACTCGTTTCCCTCTACCGACCTGTCGGGTGAACGTCGTGAGTTGTGGGGACAAGGCTTGACCGAACTGGAACCCCGGTTCCGTATGGGCCTAGCTGACAAACCGTTCCGATACGCTGCCGAGAAGTATTTCCCGGAATGGCTGGAAGAGTCGCGTTATGTCGAAGTATAGACGACTGTGGGGATATCTTCGCCCTTACTTCGGGCTCCAGGTCTTGATGCTGCTGATCATGGTCGTGCTTACCGGCCTGACGATCGCTCTGCCTGCGGCGATTCAGTACATGATCGACGTGCTCATACCCGGTCTCGAGTCCGACAGTGGCGGCTCGGTCGATATGACTCCGGTCCTGTTGTTTGGTGCCGTACTGATGGGCATCTATTTCTTCGAGATGGTCTTTGCCTGGTTGCGAGACTACCTCGCGGCTTATATCGGGGCGGAGATTATCAAGGATATTCGGCTGGAGTTGTACACGCATCTTCAGCGTCTGTCGCTTCGTTTCCACGCTCAGAACCAGGTTGGCGAGGTGATGTCGCGGATCTTGTCGGACGTCGGGCGTCTCCAGGAGCTGCTCACTACTACCCTCCTCATGATCTTCACCAACGTGCTCCTGTTGGCGGGAATCCTGGGCTATCTGCTGTACACTGATTGGAAGCTCACCCTGGTCGCTGTGGCGCTGGTGCCGGTGACAGTCCTGGCGGCGCGGCTGTTCGGAATTCGGCTCAATCGTCTCGTAGCGATCGCACAGCAGAAACTGGCTGAAGTATCGGCCAAGATTCAGGAGTCGCTCGCCGGTCTTAAGACGATAAAGGCGTTCGGTCAGGAGAAGCGGGAGTCGCAAACCGTAAACATGCTGCTCGGCGCCCTGAACCCGGTGCTAGTCAAGGCGAGTGTGACCAACTCCATGGCCACCAACACGGTGCAGTTCATTAATATGGTGGGACCGATTGTCGTCCTGGCCTGGGGTACGTATTTGGTCGCTTCCGGCGGGATGCTGCTCGGCGCCCTGATCGCATTCTACATCCTGCTAACCTACTTACATTCGCCTGTCAGAGGCTTGACCCAGGCCCATTTGGAGATTCAATCGGCGATGGCTTCGGCCGATCGCGTGTTTGCCTACCTCGATATCGAACCTGAGGTTCGCGAAACAGACGCTGCCGTATCGATACGCAACGCCCGGGGTGAACTGGTATTCGACAAGATCGGATTCGCCTATTCGCCGGAGGGGTTTGCCCTTCGCCGGTTCTCGCTGGAGATCGGCGCCAAGGAGAAGGTCGCTTTGGTAGGACCGTCCGGTTCAGGTAAAACCACTCTCATCAATCTGCTTATGAGATTTTTCGATCCTCAGGAGGGAGCCATCACGCTCGACGGGATCGACTTGCGAAATCTCTCGCTCGATTCGCTTCGAAAGGAAGTGGCTCTGGTTGAGCAGGATCCACTTTTGTTCAAACTCTCAATCCGTGACAATATCGCATATGGCAAACCAGAGGCGTCGGAGGAAGAGATCGTGGCCGCCGCCACCGCGGCCAACATCGACCAGTTCATCGCCTCGCTGCCCCAGGGATATGACACCGAAGTCGGTGAGCGGGGCGTAACCGTCTCGGGGGGTGAAAAGCAACGACTCTGTCTGGCTCGCGCGATTCTCATGAACCCCTCGGTGTTGATTCTCGACGAAGCGACCTCTGCCTTGGACTCCAACTCGGAGACCCTAATCCAGCGAGCGCTGGATCAGGTCCTGGCCGACAAGACCGCGGTCATCATTGCCCACCGATTGGCGACCATCAAGAATGTCGATCGGATTGTGGCGATCGAGGACGGGCGAATTGTCGACGAAGGCACTCACCGAGAGTTGATCGACCGCTGTCCGCTCTATCGCGAACTCGCCCAGAAGCAGATGCTGGCGTAGGCTAGGCTTCTTCTTCCGTGATTCCGAAGGCTTTGATCTTGTTGTAGAGTGTTTGCTTGGCCATGCCCAGTTTTTGGGCTGCGCGCGTCTTGTTCCAGCCGGTCAGTCGCAACACCCGGACAATTTCCTGCCGTTCGATATCCTTGATCGTTCTCACCTTCCCCGTGTCGGTGGAGCCGGCGGCGATCTCATCGACGATCTCAGAGGGCAGGTCGGCACTGAGCACGACTGTCATGCCTTCGAGATTCCAGTTCTTGATCATCCGGATCACATCGCGAGTATTTCCGGGATAGGAGTACTTCACCAACAGCCGCATAGCGCCGTTGGAGATTGCCTGCAACGGTCCTTCGAGACGATCGATGAAGAAGTTGAACAGGACCGGCAAATCGAAGGCACGATTCCTGAGCGGTGGTATGGCCAACCTGACCGGGAAGCGCTTCAGGAGATCCAGCGGGAACTTATCATCCTTGACCGCTTGATCGAGATCAACGTTGGTGGCGGCGACAATGCGAAGATCCGCCACGCGTGCCGATCCGGCTCCGACTGCCTTGTACTCCTTCGCCTCCACCGCTCTTTTGAGTTTAGTCAGGACTTCCATGGAGGCATGTCCCAGTTCGTCAAGGAAGAGGGTGCCTCCGTCGGCCTTCTCGAAGGCTCCCGCAACCGAGGCATCGGCACCGGTGTAGGCTCCTTTCTGGCGACCGAACAATTCGGCCTCGAAGAGCGATGTGGCCACCGCGGGTACCTCAACTGCCTGGAAAGGTCCATTCGAACGCGGCGATCGGGCGTGTATGTGATGTGCGAGGACATCCTTGCCGACGCCGGTCTCCCCTGTCACAAGCACGGCTTCGTCGGTCTCGGCAACGCGGTCCGCCTCGACCACCACATCGCGCATGGTGCGGCTTGCCGCAACCATGGGTGCGGACCAGTCGATGCGTCCCCAGCCGACTGCAGCTTCGGGCGACTCCGGTTCGCCGCCCAGCAACGGTGCGGAGCGTCCTCGAAGCCAGGCGCCTACTTCCTGGAGAAGAACTTGAGATCCGGCCGCAAACCGTTCACCGGGTCGGCTCTGGATATAGATGAGCCCCGCCGCGCCTTCTTCATCGGTAAGCGGGCAGCACAAGACACCGCCGCTGCGATGCTCCAACTGAACGGCATTGCCTTCGCGCAAGGCTTGCTCGATCCCCGATTGCCAGGGACGAAAACTGTTGGCTTCGGAGTCGCGAAAGCCGTGCATCGAGGTTGGCACGAGAGCCACCTGGTCGTGAAAGGCTGCGATGAATCCACGCCAGCCGTTGACCGACTTCACCAGCAGCTCAACTAGCTCGTGTCCGGTTTTCAGGCTCAGCCCCAGATGTTTCAGTCGTTGCAGGATCTCGTTGAGGCGTAGTTGGGCCTCAACATCCATGGAGACGTTTTTCAACCGGCGGTCGTCGTCGATAACTGTACTGGTTTCCCCGGCGGGGATTTCGGAGATATCTCCATACTCAGCCGGATACCAGATCGGACCCTGGCTATTGTCAGATTCCGACTCGTCGTAGATAAGGCGGAAATCGCCGATTCGGATGACGTCGCCGTTGTCGAGACGTTTGCGATAGACTGGCACGCGGTTGACATAGATACCGTTAACCGAGGACAAGTCGACAACCCAGAAGCGACCCGACTTGTCCCTGACCGTCATGCCGTGCAGTCTCGAGACCTTGTGAGAGCGATCGGACAAGGGAAAGTCGACCTCGCTTTCGGGACTACCACGACCGATGGTGTGGAGGTCGTTCTCCAGAGAGAAGTCGTCCAGTTGGATTTGTCCCTTCTTGAGGATTAGTCTCGGCACTCGCTCGGATCTCCGCTTTGCCTGTCGTCTTGAGTGAAGTTCAGCTTGGATCAATGTAGTCTCTGGGATCGGTATTGGCAAGGGTCGCGGCGGTCTACTTGACTTGTGTCGGGCACTTGACAATATTCGTGACCAACACCAAGGAGCATCAATGTATCCAGAGGGCATGGACGAAACCACCGGCGAGGACACCGCATCTGATCGCAGCGGAGACACCGGGACAAGTGCCGACGGCGACGATCCTCTTGGATTGATCGGCGAGACGCTCAAATCGACCTATCGCATCGAGCGGTATATCGGACGCGGCGGTTTTGGCCATGTTTACGCGGCCACCAATCAGGCCCTGTTCGGCCGGGAAGTGGTCATCAAGTTCCTGAGGCGACCGGAGGCGATCGATGGTTTTCGCACCGAAGCGTCGATCCAGGCCAATCTCAACCACCACAACATATGTCCGGTCGAGGCGTTTCTTCCCGAACAGCGCGCTATCGTGATTCCTTTCATCGATGGCCAGGATTGCGCCCAGTTGATTCGAGACTCCGGTCCGCTCCCGCCGGCCAGGGTCCTTAGAATCGGACGGGCGCTGCTGGGAGCTTTGGTGTATGCCCATGATCAAGGTGTGGCTCACCGTGATCTCAAGCCATCAAACATCATGATCGACAGCAATCGCCACGTGCGCCTGATCGACTTCGGCATCGCGCGCGCCACCGGCGAGACCAACGAGCCTTCGGGCAAACGCAGCGGTACAGCCAGCTACTTGCCGCCGGAGCAGGCCAACAACGAAAGTGATGATCCTGTTCAACGGGATATCTACGCCCTCGGCTGCACGCTCTTCGAGTTGGCCACAGGAGTGCGATTCAGCAAAGCCAGAGCGCAGTTCGACGATGACGACTGGGGCGGCGAATCTGCCGGCCAGTTGTCGGACAGTTTCAAAGCGTTCCTAAGAAAGGCTACTCACGTCGACGCCAACGGCCGGTTCCAATCTATGGCCGAGATGGCCGAAGCCTTCGAGTCCCTCAATCCGAGCCGGTCCGAAGGCTGGTGGCTGGGCAAGGTGGCCGTGGTGGCGGGACTGATCGTGGTTAGTGTCGTGGCCGGATACTCGCTATTTCCTGAGTTCCGAACACTCCTTGATTCGGGGGATGCCGAGCGAGCTGCCCTGGAAAAGCCGGCCCTGACCAATCCCGTAATACCGAGTGATTCCGACTCTGCACTTACGATGCCGTCAAGCCAGGAGGATGCTGGTCTTGTCCCGGTCCAGGCCGATCCGGGAGGCCGCCCTCGACCGGACGCTGCGGTGCCGCCTCCGGACAGGAGTCCTGGATACACCCTTTCGGTCAGACCAATAGACTCTCGACTTCTGTTTGAAGGAGCGGTGGTAACGGAGGAGGAGTTGGAAGTCGAGGGCATGAGAATCGGAGACATCGATACCCTCACCGTGTACCACCCGATGTATCCGGTGACGACACTCCGTCTGGCCCATACAGGCGAGCGGTATGACAGTACTTTTGACATGACCTCAAGATACTCGAGCAGTGGTATCGGGAACTTAAGGGTCGAGGCGTACGGTCGGGAGAACCGTAAACATAATCCGAGAATCGTACTCAACGAGTTCCGGACTGAGTTTTTGTGCGAGTCCCATGCTCCCAGACTGCCCGAGGGTCAGTATCTGGTCGGTCTCGACTTGGGCGACCGCTTTCGGGTTGATAGTGTGCTGGCGGATCATGTAAGGCAGGCCGGGCTTCCAGTGCGTATCGAAGTGCGAGCCGGTCGAAGCCACTCGGTGATCTTCTACCTCTCCCCGAACTAGATCATGGCGGACGTAATGCTGGAATTCTCCCCCATAGAGAAAGCCGAGTCGGGACTACCCTCCCGGCTCGGCAACAACCTAAGCTAACCGTTACCTTCTACAGAAGTACAGTTGCGACCAACACCAGCAGCACGATGGTGGCTGCAAGTCCTATGTCCGGCGCATAGAGATCCATGAAGTTCCTCCTTCTTTCCTCTTTCCTGACAGTAAAAGCGAGCCTCCTGGCACCGCCTCTCGGGTACACTTCACCGGTAGAGCACACTCCCGGGTAGATCTCTGAAGAGGTCTAAGGCGGTGATTTAGAAGACAACTCCCTCTTAAAATCCGTTTTCTATGTCACAGATGTATCGTCGATGATGTCGCTTGGTCCAGCCATTATAACGTACGAATCAGGAATTGTCGAGCCATTTCGGCATGTTCATTCTGAATTGACTCGAATTCCACATAAGTACCACTACCCTTGGCTTCAATCTCGCATCCCCAGATGAATATCCGTGTTGTTATTCCTGCGTCTTCATACTGTTTACTCCGAAAACGTGGAATGTATTCACTTTTTTTCGTTCCAAAGGCGGAAAAGATATCCCTCTCTGTCGACCGTCTTTAGCCAAAATCTATACTCATTAGGATAGATTGCTCAGACGGTAGTGTCGTCGACCTCCGTCGATCTTTGGAATCCATTGCCGGTCTTGACATTTTGCCGATTTTTGGCTTTATTTCGGCGGATGTATATTAGGGGCGAAGGGTGTCGGATGATTGCGAACTCCGTCCTCTCGTGTAGCTCATGGTCGAACTCTCGAGCGTCGTCTTCGCACGATAGATTGTCTGCAAATCCAATGCGCTCCTGCAACAAACCAAGTATGTTTGCGTGATAGGGATCTCGCTCGAAGGTCCAGCAGTGGAGGCAGGTGACCCTACCGCGGTTGTCTTGAACTGACAGCCAACTACTCTCCCTATCCGAGACTTAAAGCACTATACCGACTACTGTGGTCGCGAAGCAGAATCTGCGGCTGGTGCGGTGAGGTCTTTATGCTCTGGAAACTCGAATTGGACGTGGTAACCATAGATAACGAGGATTAATGTGAAGCAAGCCGTCGGCTTTCTGATCTCGCTCGCTCTGTTCCTTACGGGAGGCACTGCGGCAGGGGACGTAATAGAAGTCAGCCCTGGTCTCAGTATTACAGATAACTCCAACTACGATAGAAATCCGTCGCTGATATACGACGGATCATCCTATTGGCTGTTCTACACCAAAGCCGACAGTGGTGGTGTGCGTGGCGACGCCGGTTACGATCCGGATACGCAGGCATACTCTATCCATTACAAGACCGCCGCCGACATTGAAGATCTCGGCGCCGGGCTGGAACAGAGTATTCTGGGCTCGAACCCACTCAATCGACCGGCCAACTTCGATCAGCGAGTCTCCTCGGCCACCTATTTCGACGGCAAGATCTATGTCTTTGCGTCCAGTGGACAGAGCGGCACCGATCGCGGGCTCTACTATTATCTGTACGATTCCGGCTCCTGGTCGGGCGAGTATCTGCTGATTGCCGACGCCACTGCTCGCGGCGGTCACGTCAATGTTACCAGCGACGCCGATCGGATGTACATCGTGTGGGAGTCTACCGACGGAAGCTCCGACCTGTATACGTTCGACGGCACTAATCTGTCATCCAAGGTAGATATCGACGACGGCAATATGCCCAAGATCACGTTGAAAGGGGGAGCCACGCCCACCCTGTATGTCGTCAATATCGAGGATGCCACTGGCGATGTGGAGGTATTCTCAGCCTCCCCGGACAGCCTCCCGTCTTTTGCAGCCCATTCGACGGCTATTTCGGGCACCGGTCTGTACGATCCCTGCATCCTCAACGATGGCGAGGATCTGCTGGTCGTGACCGCTCCCTATGTCGCTCCTGATCGTCAATACCTGGTACAGGCGCGGTACGACGCTTCCGAGACGACCTGGTCTTCCTCCCGGCAGATCACTTATGGCGGCTACAACGACACCGAATGGTGGGACTTTTGGCCGGGCGGGATCTACACTAACGGTCAATATTATGTAGCGTTCACCACTGAGGGCTCACAGGGCAGCCTGAGCGACGCCGAGATTTCTATCTTGAGTCTCGACTGGGACCTCGATCGAGATCACTTCAGGAATATCCAGACCGCGGTCGACCAGGCCACCTCCGGCGACACTCTCCAGATCGATTCGGCAGTCTACGCCGAGCAGGTGGAGATCAACAAAGACCTCACCTTGATCGGCACAAACTCGCCGCGGCTGGTGCCGCCGGCATCGGGACTGAGTCGCTACAGCTTTGAGGAGAACAGCTTCTTCCATTATCCACTGATGTTCGCCTTTGGTGGTACGATTAGCTTCCCCCGCCATGTTTCGGGTGCGGGTCAGGTTTCGGTTGATGTTTCCGGGTTGGTGTTCGACCTGGATAACATCGCCAGTACCGAGAACTTCGTGCACTTGATGCTACGCAATACCAGCAGTTCTAGAGTCGCGGGCAGTTATTTCACCGACAATATCCCTTCGTTGGGTACGCTCGAATCGATGGGGATTCTGGTCTTTGGCTCCTCGGATGTTGCGATCGACAGCAATACGTTCGACAGCTTCTCCCGGATTGCCATAGGTATCCACGGCGATTCGGCCCTGGCGGTGGATCCGACGGCAGATATCACCGGAAATACAATCACCGGTCTGGGTCCCCAGGGTTTGGGCAATCCCGTCCAGCGCGGTATCAGCGTTTTGAACGGCGCGGTGGCATCGATTGTCGGAAACGAGATTTCAGACCTCTACTACACTCCCGGTGACCTGAGCGCTACGGCCATCGTGACAACTCTAGCCGGGCCTGGTGTATCGATAGAAGGCAACTACGTGCACGACTGTGAGGGTGCCCTCTACTCAACCCGTTGCGACTCCGTTTCTGTGATAGATGGCAACGACTTTGACCAGAACAACTACTGTATCTTGCTGGGCGGCGACCATGCCGTTGTGTCCGACAACAGCTTTTCCAATCAGGGCCAGGGTGTATTTCTCGCAGATATCACCAATGTGACGGTCGACGGCAATACTTTCACCGACTGCGTCTTCTCGGTTCTCTGCGACGGATCCTCGGCCAACCTGGATTTCACGGCAAACAGCGTGACCGGTAGTACGCAGGCAGGATTCCATTTTGACCAGTTTGGTGGATCGGAACCGACCGGAATCACGATCACAGGCAATCGAATCTCCGGCAATCAGGTCGGCGTACTTAACAAGACTGCTACCCAGATCGATGCCGGCAGTAACTGGTGGGGTGACGCCTCGGGACCAAAAGACACCACGATCGTCAAATCGACCTCGGTGGCGGCAGCGCCGCGACCGCTGCTGGCGGGCGATGCTACAGACGTGGCCGATCAGATCAGTGCGCCTTCAGATTCATACGTCGGCACTCTCGCTTACGGAACCGGAGATCCGGTAACGGACAATGTCGACTACTCTCCCTGGTGGGGTGGCGATTACCTCGATGACGACCATTCTCTCCCCTGGGTCTGGCATCTCGACACGGCCTTCGGTTCGACTTTGCAGGAGGCGATCAATGCTGCTTCGTCCGGCGACTCGATCAATGTCTACGCCGGGACCTATACGGCAACCGAACAGGCGGTAGGTATTATCGACAAGGCGCTCTCAATCGTAGGCGCCGGCACTACGCCCGGATTCGGAACCGAACTGGTGGGCGGTACCTATGGATCCGACGCCGACACGAGCGGCCTCGGTAACAATTGGCCCCGTGGTCTGGTAGTCGCGGCCGACAATGTGCTCCTCTCCGGTCTTCGCATTTCCGGGTTCCAGGGAGATGGAGTCACCAACGGCGGCTACGGAATTGTGGCCCATGCCGATCCGGCGTGGGGATCCTCTGAAGCCACCCTGGACAATCTGGTGATCACCGATGTGGACATCGAAAACTGCTACTACGGCTTGGTGGGTTCTTCGACGGCGAGTCTTTCCTTCGTTGGAAACAGTTACGAGATCACCGCCGACAGCGGTATCTATGGTGTCCATCTGACTAGCTCAACGGGTACGGTCCTGCAAAACAATGGCTTTGACGGCGGCGGAATTTGGCTTGGTGACGCGACCGATGCGACCATCGGCGGCCCGGACCCGGCTGACATCAACAACATCGTGAACGCCCCCCATGCCGGCATCTGGTATGGGCAGAACTTCGTGCCGGGAAGCTCGTCAGAACGGGCGTTGATACAGTACAACAACGTGGCTCTCTGTGGTGGGGGCGGAATAGTTGTCTGGAACGTTGCCGGGGAATCGGCGGACTCGATTCGAATTCTCAACAATGTAGTGTCATCGTGCGCAGGCGGCACATCCGACTTGGCCGGACTCAGCGTTCGCCAGGGGGATTTCACCAACCTGGTAATTGAAGGCAACTCCTTCCTCTTGAATCTCGATGACCAACCCGGCTTGGAAATCAAGACAGCATCAGTTTACTCTGGGAGCATCACAGAAAACTTCCTCTCCGACAACGGTGGCCCGGGATTCCTCCTGGACAATGTCTCGCCTTCGAACCTGACGATCTTCTCGAACTCGGTGTATAACAACGGCGGTGGTCTGGTTCGTAGTGGCAGCCACACCGGTGTGCTCGATGCCTCGGGCAACTGGTGGGGTAGTTCCGATCCCTCCCTGGTGGCAGCGGCGGCCTCCGGCAGTGACAGCGTTGACTTCACTCCCTGGGTTGACAGTGGTACCGATACCGGTGCCGAAGACGGTTTCCAGGCTGATTTCTCCAGCCTGTGGGTCGATGCGGCCAGCGTCCAGAGCGGCAGCCAGGGACGCATCAGTGAGGGGTTAACGTTGCTCGAAGGAACCACGGTCAATGTTATGTCCGGAGTGTACGAGGAGCAGCTGGTTCTGACCAAGAGCGATGTTAGCATCCTCGGCACAGGTAGTGGTGCCGACTCAACCAGCAACTCTATCATTCGTTCTCCCGCAGTCTTGAGCCATTCTTTCAACGAGGGCGGATTCGACAACAAAGCTATTGTCAGTGTGGAGGGTGTGATCAACACCCACATCGATGGCTTCCGTATCGACGGTGCCGGTCGCGGTATCGGCAACGAACGTTTCACTGGAGTGGCGTTCTATGAATCAGCGGGGCAGCTCAGCAACTGCGTAATCACGGGAGTCCGCGAGGAGCCTCTCGGTTCGGCCGAGCACGGTGTCGGCTTCTATGCTCATAACTCGGTATTCGGCCCGTATACTGTTTTTGTGTCCAATTGTACCATAGATGACTTCCAGAAAGGCGGAGCTGTCGTTTCTGGAGGTGGCATTACGGTCTTCTACGACGGCGTTGATGTAACGGGACAGGGATCGATTGCAACAATCGTTCAGAACGGGATACAGTTTGGAAGCGGTGCCAGCGGAGTTGTTACCGACGGCACGATCTCGGACATCTCTTATTCCCCGGCCGATCCTGTGGCATCGGCCATCCTTTGTGTTGAAGCCAACACGGTAGATGTTGACGGAACGACCACGATTACCAACTGTCAGCAAGGAATCGTCTTCCAGGAATCCAACGGATCGGTCGAAGGCACCACTCTGGTGTCGGGTAGCGACGAGAATTCGGCGGGCATCCTGGTGCGTGACGATGGCTTAGTCGCCAAGACCGGCGGGCTCACTCCGATCCCACCGATCGCCCCTTATACATCCGGCGACATCCACACGCAGACCAAGGGCGGTCCGACGACAGTTACAGTGGACAACGTCTTCCTCACCGGTGATTTGGCGACGCAGGGATATGGAATTTCGAGTTGGGCATATGGCGACCAGGTTATCCTGGCGGTTACCAACTCCGAGATAACAAACTGGTACATCGGCGCCGTCGCCTTAGAATCGGGTGGCACTGCGACAATGGTGATCAGCCATTCCAAGGTGGCCGGCAACGACTGGGGTTTCAATGCGCAGAGCCAGGGTATCCAGACGGCTCGCAACAACTGGTGGGGAGCAATAACCGGACCCAGGAATGCCACCAGTAATCCGTTTGGACAGGGTAACGGTGTCAGCGACAACGTTGACTACGACCCCTGGTGTAACGAAGATTTCTCGCAATGCAACTATTCGATTTACGCTCCTCACGTTTGGGTCGATGATGACTACTCCGAGGGCGGAGCCAACGATGGCCATACGTGGCAGTATGATGCCTTCGCTTCGATTCAAAACGGTGTCGATCGTGTAGCCGACGACGGAGTCATCACGGTGTTGCCCGGCACCTATGCCGAGCAGGTTGTGATCGACCACTCCGTTTCGATCGCCGGATCGGGTGATCCGACAATCGCGATGCCGGCGGGCGGCCTGGAAGGATGGACGCTCGAAGAAGGCGACCGTACCGTGTATCCCATGATGATCGCTTACGGCGGTTTGGCCGACACTAACAATCATATCACCGACACCAATTCGATCCGGGTGAACATTGACGGGCTCTTGCTCAACGCCGGAGGAACTGCCGACAGTCTCTTCACGACGGGCATACTCTTCCGGAATTGTCTGGAGTCGTCGCTGAGGGACAACCAGATTTCCGGACTGCTGCCATCAAGTGGCTTCAAGGAGACCGCGGGAATCGTGGTGTACGGCAACAGCGATGTCGTCCTTGACAGCAACGACGTTTCGGAGTGGACGCGATTGGGTATCGGCATCCTCGGCGACGACGGGGTCCAACCTGATCCTACCGCCACCGTTACCGGCAACACGATCGTAGGCCGAGGAACTCTGGGAGCCGGCGATCCGGTGCCGAACGGTGTTCAGATCAGCGGAGGAGCTTCGGCAGTTGTCGAGCAAAACGTAATCAGCGACGTCGAGTACACGCCGCTCGATGCCTCCGCGGCTGCGATCTTTGTCGTCGAGGCGGCCTCCACGGTTGAAATCCGAGGCAATGAAATCGACGATTGCGAGGCGTGCGTCTACGGACTCAGTACCGACAGTCTTTTGATAGAGGGCTTGAACATCTTCACCGGAAACGAAGGACTGGTGCTTGACGGCTGCGACAACGCATCGCTGATCAACAACACTTTCGACGGCAACAATCAAGCCATCTATGTCACGAACTCATCCAATGTGAATGTGCTCAGTAACGGTCTGATCAACAACGCGGTGGGGGTCGCGGTTGATGGTCTTGTTCAGACTATCGACATCGATGACAACACTTTCATATTCAGCAGTTCGGCGGCGATCGCAATTGCGGAGCTTAGTTCATTTGAACCGATCGGAGTAACCGTCTACGGCAACCGAATCGTCAGCAATGCCACCGGCATATCCAACAGCACAACTCATGTCGTGAATGCGGCCGGAAACTGGTGGGGGGATATCTCCGGCCCGGAACGAGTCTCAGGTGGAAGTGTCACCCTCAACGCACCTGCTCCGGGTTCTCCGTTCGGCATTTCCGTGAAGAGCGGCCCCGTGAGTGAAGATGACGACAGTCGCACCCTGGTCAAGTCATCGTCGAGTGTACCCAGCTCCCGCGGAAGCGGCGATGGTGTTTCTGACAACGTCGACTACTCCCCATGGTGGGGTGAAGACTATCGCGGGCTTCCCCACACCAACCCGTGGATCTGGCTGGTAGATACGGTTAACGGATCGACTGTTCAGGAAGGCATCGAGTTTGCCAGCGCCGGGGACGAGATTCGCGTAACCTCTGGGATATTCGAGGAGCAGATTCTCGTCACCAAGAATGACTTGAGCATTGTCGGATCGGGTAGCGGCTCGTCGGCCCTTAACAACACGATCATACGTTCCCCTCTCAACCTGACCTACTCTTTCAATTCCGGGACGCTCGAGTCTCCGGTCTTCAACTATCCCATTGTTGCCATCGATGGAGCCGCCGGAGTGACTCTGCGAAACCTTCGCGTCAACGGCGGCGGCCGCGGAAACAACAACTCGCGGTTTGTCGGAATCGGATTCTGGAACGGAGGCGGGGCGGTCGATTCCTGCTGGGTCACCGGCGTCCGCAACACACCTTTCAGTGGAGCCGAGCACGGCGTGGCAATATATGCTAACAACAACCGCGGCGTGTCCTACTCCATTGATGTCACGGAAACGACGA
>Ga0180436_10003707_pt1 | contig 13932 bp, 9 predicted proteins | sample SS_ome_2_FD_132434 | JGI IMG/M metagenome (GOLD analysis project Ga0180436, IMG submission 132434) | Hypersaline lake sediment archaeal communities from the Salton Sea, California, USA - SS_3_S_2 metaG | ecosystem: Environmental > Aquatic > Non-marine Saline and Alkaline > Hypersaline > Sediment...
AGCTATAGCTTCGTAGGCTGGTAAAGCTCGCCGGGTAAAGAAGCGAGGAGCCCTCCACTACGGAGGGCTTTTGTTCCTGCAAAAGATCGATCTTCCTTATTTATCCATGTTTGTTCGCTATACGGTCTAATAGGTAGCCCGCATATATGCAGGGTTGTCGTTCTACTATCAACCGAGAAATTGTGAAATGCTTAAGAAAAAACTACTTGCAGCAAGCCTGGCGACAGCGCTGACATTAACAGCCGGCGTCTCAAATTCCGGATTCCAACTGATACTGCCTAATGATGGCGTCCAGTCACCGGACAGTAATCCGGTCGTCACCGCGATAACACCTAATGCGCTGCCGGCTGCTACCGGCGGTTCTCTGGTTATCAGTGGTGCCGACTTACAGGATGGCGCGGATGTTAGCATAGGGTCCTCTACGTATGTGTCCTTGTTATCGGGTAATGATTTGTTTATCGACGCAGGACCGGAGGCCGCGGGTCTTTACGATGTAGTAGTGACCAATCCGGATGGTCAATTCTCCGTTATGTCGGACGCGCTCACCTTCTATGATTATGTAGCGCTAACCTCAATCACCCCTAATAAAGGCACTCTAGCTGGCGGTGAGACTGTGTCAATTTCTGGCGAAGGCTTTAGTGCGGGCACGTCCGTCTCATTTGATGGGGTCTCTGCGAGTGTTACCCGTATTGATGATAGCAATCTAGAAGCGGTTGTCCCAGCTCATGCAGCGGGTTTGGTCGAAGTAACCATTAGCAGCCCATACGACTCTTTAATTACCAGTAATGCCTATGAATTCATGCCGCCCGCAACCATCTCCAGCATTGCGCCATCTTTAGGCCACATTGACGGTGGTGATTTGGTTACGATTACAGGCGAAAACTTCGCTGAAGCGACCGATGTGCTGGTTGACGGTACCTCTGTCGCATATACCGTAAATACCGACACCAGTATTGACGTGACCATGCCTGCTCACATTGCTGGACTGGCTGATGTACAAGTTATCAGCCCCTACGGCAATGCTACCCAAATAGGTGGCTATGAATACATTGAGAGTCTTGATGTTGTTGGTCTGAGTCCTTCTAAAGATGGGCCTCTCGGCGGCAAAGCGATCACTATCACTGGTACCAGTTTGCAAGATTCTGTGGTTACTATTGGCGGTGAAGTTGCTCCGGTGGTAAGTAATGACGGTTCAACCCTGGTAGTCACTTCACCGGCTATTCCAACTGAAGGACTGGTCGACGTGATCGTTACCGGTACTTACGGCAGTGAAACACTGGTTGAAAGCTTTCGCTATGCCTGGCCAGCTAAAATCGCCAGCCTTACACCTAGCAGCGGTCCAGTTGAAGGGCTTGCGGGTGTCGCAGTTTATGGTTATCGCCTGAGAAATGGCTTGAAAGCTTACGTCGATGGTGTTGAAACTACCTATACCCGTGTTGATAACAACAACGGCTTTATCGATATGCCGCCACATGCGGTAGGTACTGTAACCATTACCCTGGAAGATCCGAATTTCGGTTGGAATGACGTCCACACGGTAGGGGCGGATCAATTTGAATACGGAGAGGTGCCTGTTATCAGCGACTGGAGCGCCGGCTCGGGCTCGACCGAAGGCGGACAGACCCTTGTGCTTACTGGAACTGGATTTACCGAAGAGTCTCAGGTCTTTTTCGATGAAATCGAGGCTGACTCCATCACGTTTGATAGTGACACGCAATTAACCGTTGTCATTCCGGCTCACGAGCAAGGCGATGCTTTACTTACAGTCACCAATCAATACGGCGTATCGGCCCACTGGACTTTCCAGTTCTTCCCGCCGCCTGAATTTACATCAATCACTCCTGGATACGTAGGTGTCTCTGGCGGTGAGACTGTAACGATTACCGGTAATTACTTCCGACCTAACATGAACATTAAGTTCAATGGCGTTCGTTATGTAAATAGAACTGTAAACGGCGATACTGAGGTAGTAGTTGAGGTTCCGCCTGGTGTTGAAGGCCCTGCAACAGTGGAGCTTTACACTTACTACGGCGAACATCTCGAGTCAGGTGTTTTTGAGTACATCGGAGCGCCGACTATCGATAGTCTAACCGGGGTTAATATCAAGGAATTCGGAACGCGCCTGACGACTATTAATGGTACAGGTTTTACGCCAGACACTACGGTCATGTACGGTACGGTCCCTGCTGCGAACATTGAGTATCACAGTAGCACCAAACTGGTGACATCAGCGCCTCCGCAGCCTGCTGGCTATGTAGATTTAATAGTGGATAATGGTTACGGTTCAGTAACTAGTACAAATGCGTTACGTTACGTCGATCCTCCTGAAGTCCATTCATTGTCAGCTACTACTGGCGGTACTGCCGGTGGTGAAACCATCACGCTTACCGGTGACTGGATGTATAACAACAATACTGTGGTTACGGTTGACGGCATAGAAGTGCCTTGGACTTACACCAACCGCCTCTACGGCGATATTGTCATGCCAGCGCACGCGGCAGGTCCTGTGGATATTACCTTTACCAACGTTTGGGGTAGTGAGACAGTACCAGATGCCTATACCTACGTGGCGAGTCCTAGTATTACGGCAATTGATCCATCAGGTGGAACCACTAACGGTGGTCGCATCTCTACAATCACTGGCAGCAACTTTACGCCAGACACAGCCGTCACCATTGGTGGCGAATCGGCTAGTGTAACTTATAACAGTGCAACCTCCTTAACTGTCGCGGCACCTGCTTATGGGGGCGGTCAAGGTTCTGTGGACGTAGTGGTAAGCAATGCTTATGGTTCGGATACACTTGCAGACGGCTACTACTACAAGGTGCCTCCGGTTATGACCAGCATTAGCCCAGCTACCGGTGCAGAAGCAGGTGGCGACACCGTTGTCATCACAGGCTCCGGCTTTGCCAATACTAACTGGGTGAAATTTGACGGTGTTGACGCTCCTTCAGTGTCAGTGAATGCAGATAAGACTGAGCTGACCGTTATCACGCCACCTGGCGTTGCCGGTCCTGCGGATGTACGTATCACACACTGGGGTGATGAGGTTACGTATACTAACGCCTTCACTTATGAGTCTCCAGTACAGCCGTTGACAGCGTCCCTGACCAAGTTAAGCAATAACGGAGGGAATGGGGCGGCCACGCTCGGTGATGTTAGTTTGCGTATCGATGCTGCTGGCGGCGTAGAGCCGTATACCTACCACTGGCAGGAAGTCGGCAGCACGACGCTGGCTATTTCTCCGATGGCGGTAGTTAGTTGCGGCGAGGGCTGCACTGGGTATCAGCAGGAAGACCCGACCTGCTCCAATGGTAACTGGGTGTCTACCGACAAGTCTGATGTCTATGTCTACCTAGGTAGCGGTAGCGGCACCAACTGCACCGAGTCTGGCTCTGGAGGATCAGGGTCATTCAGACTGAAAGTCGTCGATGCCGTTGGCACCGAGGTTACTACTAACTCGGTAACGTACAGCTTCGTGGGTTGGTAATTCGCCCCGCGTTGCTAGAAAAAGCCCTCTTCGGAGGGTTCTTAGCGAAAGTCGTTCCTGTAAAGCAACCGCGTTACGAAACATAGAGATCAATTGTCTCTTCTCTTTTAAAACAAGGATTGCAGTAAAGTCCCGCGATTAAGAACATACCCTCATCGCGGGACTTTACTAAGTGCAAATAACAAGCAAGCAGCTCCTAAACTGACTTGACCCAGATCCATCGTAAGTCTGGCAACTCTCAAGATCAGGCTTCCTATTCCCAATTGAAGCCTAAAAAAGCCGGTGGTTTTACCTATACCTCCTACTAACGTGGAAATTTCGCGGCATTTCGCCTGCGTCTATGGAAAGTTTCCAGGAATTTTATACAAGAGTTAACCGCTATGAAAAAATTAAAGACTACTTCAGCCTTTCTGTTATCTGCTTTAATAGCTGCTTCAGGGGCACTAAGTGCAGGTTCGTACCGCATGGTCGTACCGCATGATGGTGTAAAGTCCCCGCTGAGCAACCCTGCTATTTTCAGTGTTACGCCTTCAAGGTTGCCGCTAAGCGGCGGATCTATCAGTATTGCGGGTGAACAGTTCTCGCCTGAAGCTTCCGTAACAATCGATGGCAGCGCAACGACGGTTTCTTTTGCTGATGAAGCGACTGTTCTGACAGAAGCGCCTGCACATGCGGCTGGAGTAGTTGGTCTAGCGGTGGCCAATCCTGATGGCCAATATGCGGTACTGGAAGGCGGTATCGAGTATGTGGCCGCACCTGCTGTCGGATCAATTACCCCAACCAGTGGCAGTCTATCTGGTGGCACCAGTGTGTCTGTTAGCGGTTCTGCGCTTACGCCAGATACCGAAGTCAGATTTGGCGGGGTTCTGGCCGATAGCGTTACGTACGGCGATAGCACAAGCCTAACGGCGGTAGCTCCCTCGAGTGCCACACCAGGCTCTGTTACGATAACGGTTAGTAACGAATTTGGTATCGGTGAACTGGCGAATGGCTTTGAATACGCCAATGCACCAACGATTACCAGTCTCTCGATTATGCAGGCGCCCACGTCTGGCGGTCAGTTTGTAACGGTTACCGGTGAAAATTTCAATTCACAAACCAAGCTGAGCTTTGACGGCGTCGATACCGTCACCACGTATGTCAACAGCACCACACTTTCTTCAATGGTTCCTGCGCATGCAGCGGGCTACGTAGATGTGGCGGTACACAATCCTTTCGGCGAAACCGTGTTTGCTGAGCAATTCCTGTTCGGCGATGCGCCAGCATTAACAAGCTTGTCTGTAGGTAGTGGTTCTAGTGAAGGTGGTGATACCGTTGTAATTACCGGTGAGCGCTTTACCGCGGACACTTGGGTGAGATTCGGCGGAACTAATGCCGCAGCAGTGACTTTCGACAGCGATACGCAACTGACAGTCACTACCCCAGATCATGCGGCTAACTTGGTCGGTGTGACTGTCTATAACGACTTCGGTAACGCCTTCCAGGCTAATGCGTTTGAGTTTATCGCTCCGCCTGCGTTTACCTCAGTCAGTTCTGCGACAGGCTCAACGGCTGGCGGGGACACTGTTGTTATCGCCGGCACAGGTTTTACAGCTGATACCGTCGTTACCTTCGGCGGCACCGATGCTGCTGCGGTTATCGTAGACAGTGAAACACAGTTAACCGTTACCACGCCTGCGCACGCCAGTGGCTTGGTTGGTTTAACCCTGTCCAATCTTTACGGCCAAACCTGGACGGCGGATGCGTTCGACTTTGGCGAAGCGCCAACTATCGCGGCTATTTCACAATCCAGTGCGGCAGTAGCTGGTGATACAACGACGTTTGAAATTAACAGCCCGGTTACAGGTGGCCTGGTGTCCACGGTAACGGGAACAGGTTTTACGCCTGAAACCGCTGTCTTGTATGGCGCGGTGCCTGCGGCTAATGTGGAAGTCGTTAGTGCTACGGAATTGGTTATCACATCCCCGGCTCACGAACCTGCGCCGCTGGACCTGGTGATCAATAATGGCTACGGCACAGCTATCGAATATGGTGCCATCCATTATATCGATACACCTGAAATTCACTCCATATCACCCGTGACGGGTAGTACAGACGGAGGTGAGACTGTTTCTATCAGTGGGGATTGGATGTATCACAATGAAACAATAGTAACAGTCGATGGTATTGAGGTTGCTCCGATAATTTACGACCGCACTGCTTACGATATTGTTATGCCAGCCCATGCTGAAGGTACTGTTGATATTGCCATCACCAATAGATGGGGAAGTTTTACTTTAGAAGATGCATACACCTACGGTTTATCTCCCGTTGTAACGGCGATTTCTAAACAATCCGTCAAAGCCACTGGTGATGAAATTGTTGTCACGGGCACTGGTTTTACCCAAGATACCCAGGTGTTGTTTGGCTCTACGCCGGCAGCAGGTGTGGTCATTAACAGTGGTACGCAATTAACGGTCACAACGCCTACGAGCGAACTTGGCTGGAGAGACCTCACTGTGAGTACAGGCTACGGTAGTAGCTTTACTAAAGACGCTATCTATTTCAGAGCCCCACCCCTGGCTACATCGATAGACACTTCAGCTGGGTCCGTCAACGGTGGAGATACGGTTGTTATTACTGGCAGCACTTTTGTCGCAACCTCAACCGTATATTTCGGAGGAGTTGAAGCAGCCAGTGTTATCGTTGATCCTCAACAAACACAGATAACCGCTGTCACTCCAGCGCATGTGGCAGGTACAGTTGATGTGACGGTATCCCATTGGGCTGGAGAGTCAACCCTAGTCAATGCTTTCGAATTTGTTGAAGACCCTACTATCACCAGCTTTAGTCGCACCAACCATCATGTTGATGGCGGGTGGTCAATGACAATTACAGGTACTGGCTTTTCACCTGAATCAACTGTTTTGTACGGCACAGTGCCCGCAGCCAGCGTGACTTATGTGAGTGATACAGAGCTTACGTCAGTATCTCCTGCGCATGAGCCTGCCTTCTTGAATGTTACGGTAGATAACGGCTTTGGCGCAGCGGTATCAGCTGATCAGATTCGCTTTGTCGATCCACCTGTCATGAATTCACTGTCTCAAACAACAGGCAGTATTGCCGGTGGGGATGTTGTTACATTAAGTGGTAATTGGATGTATGACAGCAATATGAGTATCACGGTAGGCGGAGTGGAAGCGACGTACGACCCATACCGTATACATACCTATTACCTCACAATGCCAGCACATGCCGCAGGCACAGTGGATATCGTCTTAACTAATAAGTGGGGCACTCATACCCTATCGAACGCTTACACTTACCATGACGCGCCAGAGATCGTTGAATTTACGGATGGCACGGGTGGAGGTAGTACTAATGGTGGTCGTATATCGACCCTTAGAGGCAATAACTTTACGCATGATACGACTGTCGCCCTAGGCGGTGTTCCTGCGACAAGCGTTAGTTTTAACGGTGTAGATCTATTAACGTTCACCTCTCCAGCTCACACTGATGGCTATGTCGACGTCTCAGTCAGCAATGCTTATGGTTCGGACACGCTGGCAGGGGGTTACCTGTATAGGGATCCGCCTACGATCACCTCTTATTCAACGACAACCAGTCCGACGGCTGGTGGTGAAACGGTGACTATCAACGGTGCAGACTTCTCTGAATGCTGTACTCGCGTCTGGTTCGGTGGTGTTGAAGCGACCAATCTGACCTATGTCAGCTGGGACGAAGTGGTTGTTACGACGCCCGCACACGCCGCTGGCACAGTAGACGTGAAGATATCCACCTGGGCAGATGAAGCCACGTATGCGAATGCGTTTACTTTTGAAGATGCACAGCCGCTAGCGGCAACGATGGCTAATACTATCATCAATTATAATTCACGCATTAATTCGCTGTCTGTGACAGGCGGCGTGGCGCCCTACTCAATCGAATGGAAGGGTTTGCGTTACAGAGTACATAACGGAAGTTGGACTGCGTGGACAGCAGTTAGTGGCGGAGTAGTAGGACTAGTGGCGTCAAATGTAAACGATGCAGCCAATGGCGGCAATTGCGGTCCAGTGCACAATACCTCTAACACTAATCCGTATATTCGGACTTATTGGGAATTCTTTAGCTGTGGCGTATATAATTTCAGCTTTAAGGTGCAGCACGAAGTGCAGGTGAAAGTCACTGATGCCGAAGGTACTGTGGTAACGCTTCCTGTGCGCTATATTACCCTAAACCCTTAGCTCTAAATTGCCAATTTATTGATTGGAACTAAGTGCCCTCCAATTTAGGAGGGCTTGTGTTAGGAGAAATCAGCCTTTGATATTGATCAGTGGCTTGATGTGATACAAGGTATCGACCAAGTCAGCCTGCAAGCGCATAACTTCAAAGACATCTTTGTAGGCAAAAGGGCTTTCGTCCAGCGTACCTTCTTCGATGCGTGCTACAACACCAGCCATGGAGTCTTTAAAATCCGCCATGTTTAGCTGTCGCTTGGCTTCCTTACGCCCCAGTACACGCCCCGCCCCATGTGAGCTTGAGTACAGGCTATCTGGGTTGCCCTTACCGCGTACGATAAAACTACCATCACGCATGTTGCCTGGAATGACACCTAACATACCATCTTCGGCGTGCGTTGCGCCTTTACGATGCAACCACAAGCCATCACGTAACGTTGCGTGGTTGTGATTGCGGTTGATCAGCTGATCAAAGTCAGACTTCCCAGTAGTTCCAGTCGCCTGGTGCACTACCTGGTCAATACGACGCATCATCTCCAAGCGATTATCCAGTGCATACTGCAAGCCCCACTGCATATCATTGACATACGCCTGTCCTGCGTCGGTATCGGTACGTAACCCGTGAGAACCTTCCAAGGCTTTGCGTGAGTTAGCGGCCAGCTTCATGTAGTGGGTCGCCAGTCCATGGCCAATACCGCGGGAGCCTGAATGAATCACCGCCCACACGGTATCGGTTTCGTCGACACCCAGCTCAATAAAGTGGTTGCCGCCGCCAAGCGAGCCCAAAGCATACAGCCAGCCACGGCCTGGTTTATCGCCGCCTAACGCAACATAACGACCTTCCTTGGATAGGTCTTCCAGTTTCAGCTGTGTCGCGCCTTCAGAAGGCTCGTCATTAACTTTAAAGCCGACAGGGATAACACGATACAGCTCATCGAAGATCGCCTTAGCGTGCGTTTTAACGGCTTCTGCATCGACAGCCAAAGGCAATGCACACATCCCGCAGCCAATATCATAACCGACGAAACTTGGGTACACGACACCATCGGCCGCCACTACAGCGCCAATTGGCAAGCTGTAACCGGCGTGCGTATCAGGCATCAAAGCGCCCTGGACGATCGTGTCCAGCTTCATCGCCGTATAAAACTGATCTAATGCTTTGCCGTCTACGGCTTCAGCGTATATTTTGATAGGTTTGTCCATAACTATACTCCTTTGAGAAGTCTTCTCGGTTCGCGAATACAGAATGAGTTTTCCGAAACAGCCTAAATTTAAGCGGCTTTGGAAAAATCACCCTGACGCAGTTTTGCATTAAAGTGCTGTTTGTCTTTACGACGTTTGGCACCGGTGGATTTACCGTGCGCTCCACCTTTGCGCATCAAGGTGACGTTGGCGACGTGATTTCGCGCCTTCGGTCGTTTGGGTTGTTTCGTTTTCATTACGAACTCCTTATAAAAAGCGCCCTCTTTCGAAGGCGCTGTGCTTTACATTAAGCGGCTATCTTTTGGAAAGCGCGCCATTAAAAACGCCTGTTGATCGGCAACGATTTGCTTTCTATTTTTCAAAAATAAAAACTCTGCCCAGTTCGGCGTAAACGGGACGGCTAGCAGCAGCTTGCCCCATTCTTCCGGTGTACGGTCACGCTTGGCGTGATTGCAGTCACCACAGGCGGTGACGCAATTGGTCCAGGTATCCGGACCGCCGCGGGACTGCGGTACAACGTGATCCTTAGTCAGCTTTGCCGGTGAAAAAACTTCGCCGCAGTACATACACATACCATCACGAGCAAACAACGCTTTGTTCGTTAGCGGGGGAGCATAGTCCGGAGACAGGCGCTTGGACACCACACGCTCACGAGATAACAATATAGTGCCCACCTTCACCTCGGATCGCAGTCCTGACAAACGGTTATGGCCGCCTTGGAAGATAACTTCCTGATCTCCCAGGTTGGCCAGTACGCGTCCGGCAGCCACCATACTGATCGCTTCACGATGACTCACCCACTGAGATGGGTTGCCGGCAATATCCAGTTGTAGTACTCGAAACATCTCGGTTCTCCCGTGATCATTAAATAAGGTTTGTTCGTATAGCAACTTGGAATCACGAAATGGCGCGCCAGGAGGGCCTCGAACCCCCAACCTGCGGTTTTGGAGACCGCCGCTCTACCCACTTGAGCTACTGGCACTTGAAATTGAGAAGACCTGCCATCCTTGGCAAGCCAGCCTGGTTCGCGCCAGGGAATGTCAGCCTGACGTATAGGTTTGTTTACGGCATCCGAGCCGATAGGAAGTTAAGATCGCGGTTGGTTTGTAAAAGCCAACGCAACGATACTCCCAGCCCTTGGAGCGGATAGCGAGAATCGAACTCGCAACAACTGACTTGGAAGGCCAATACTCTACCAATTGAGTTATATCCGCATAAATTTGGAGCACACGATCGGAGTCGAACCGATGACCTACTGATTACGAAACAGTTACTCTACCAGCTGAGTTACGCGTGCTTAAAATAGTGGCGCCCCTAGGTCGACTCGAACGACCGACACCAGGCTTAGAAGGCCTGTGCTCTAAATCCAACTGAGCTATAGAGGCTGATAAGGAATGGTGCCACGCCAGAGACTCGAACTCTGCCCTATCGGTTATGAGCCGATTGATCTCACCGGGTGATCTATCGTGGCAAACAAATGGCTATACGTAATTTACGTACACCTAAAAATAACAATGACAGTTTTGACGCTTCCGCTTTATGAAATTGCCGGTTACCTGGCATTGGTTTTTGGTTTATTGTCGTTTTCATCTCGAGACGCCACCAAAATCCGTATCCATGGCTTTGTGGCCAGTGCCTTATTCGCGGTTAACTTCTATTACCACGATGGTTTAAACGGAGCGTTTGTCTCGGCGATCTCGGCGGTCAGTAAGATACTCTCCCTGACACTGACGACGCGGCAGTTAACGATCGTTAAAGTAATGTCGCCGTTCTTGGCGCTGTTGTTTTTTATGAAATTCAACACCAATGGGCTAGCAGGGCTCTTACCTGCTTTGATCTTGGTAATCGTTGTCTTTACTGATGCGCGCCAGGATTTGTTAGAAATGAAGATCCTGCATGCCGTTATGATCGGCATCTGGACGATTTACTCGATCGTCATCTGGTCTGTTCCGGCGATGTTGTTCGATATCGCCTGTTTGGGGATGCTGCTCTACGGTATTTTGAGTATCCGAAGAGAAAGAAAGCTCGCCACGCAGACGGCTTAGGGTGTTGGCAACCGCGCCAGGACTTAAACCTGGAACCCCTGGAGTCAAATCCCAGTGCTCTATCAATTGAGCTACGCGGCTTTAATTTGGCAGCGAGTGAGGGATTCGAACCCTCGAACCGGGATAAACCGATTACTCCCTTAGCAGGGGAGCGCCTTCGACCACTCGGCCAACTCGCTTAAAACATTACTTGCTGAGCTCAGCAACCTGTTCTTTTAAAGAAGAAACTTCTTTGATGAGATGATCCAACATATCCAACATTGCTTTATTCTCAGCAAATCCTCGCTTTTCAGCATAAGAAAACTGGTGGTCCATCGCATCTTCAGCTCGAGGAGAGCTTCTGAAAACAGAATCCAGCATCATGTCATCATCTAGCCACCAAGGACTCTGATGTATGAATGCGTAATAGTTATGCTTTAGCGGAATGCCGGCTCTATTCATATCAGAACACATCTCATCAATGCGGTGTCTGGCTGCTTTCTCGGTTTCTTTGATAAATTCGGCAACTTTTTGTAAATCAAAGCCATTAGCTTTCAATAACTCATCATCAACATGTTTAATTGCGAGGCTCGTGCCAATATGAAATGCGTCATGAGCGTGCATGCAAACATCGGAATCGTCTTCATAAGAAGGCAGGAAATGTTCACACCAGTTCCCTATCCCAGCAGCGGCTTCCAGATAATCGGAGATTAGCTGATCAAAGGCGGTGTATTCGTAATACTCTTCGTTGTCTGGATCAGGGTCTTCGATATTCGGTACTTCGTTAGGCAGTGTAAGCCCGAGATCAACCAGCTCAGTCAGCCAGGCTTGTGTGTAGAACTCGGGCTCTTCACGAAAAGCGTCTGAAGGGTAAACATCGCCCAACTCATCATTCATCTTACCCATGTAATCGACCCAGGCTTGAGCTTTCTCTGCACTGCCCGTTAACTGGCGCCATTGCAAATCAGAAGCAAAGGTAAGGTCATCTTCACCCAGGATTCTCATAATCTCTAGTTCACGATTTGATGGAATGTCTTCACCCGACTTCCATTTGGATATTTGCGCAGCGCTTACGCCAAGCATCTGTGCGAGGTCTTTCTGCTTGAGTTCTTTTTCACGAAGTACGTAGTCGATAAGATTGAATTTCATAGGACACCTTTGTTTGTTAACTTAAGTTCAAGTTTGATTTAGTTAACTCGTATAGGTATCGAGACAGACGTTTAGCAGGAACTAAATTCACAGATTGAATTGGAGTGCGCGACAGGAATTGAACCTGCATAAACCTGGTTTGCAATCAGGCGCCTAAAGCCTTTCAGCCACACGCACAAGGAAGGTGGTGCCCAGAGAGAGATTCGAACTCCCAACATCCTCATTACAAAAGAGGCGTTCTGCCAGTTAGAACTATCCGGGCTAAATAGAGAATTAAGTTTGGCAGGTATAAGTGCCTGCAATAAAAGACAGTACCAGCGCTGTGGCCAGTATTAATTTGTCTGCGTTTTCAATAAGGGCAGAAATAATAAAAAAGAGTCGAGGAATACGAGGATACATGGGTAATTTCCTTGGTCGAAGAGTACCCAACGTATAGCGAACAAAATAGTTCCCCTTATCGTTCGAGTTTTTGACGCCAATCAACAAAGTACGGTAAAGCTTCAAAACCTTGTCATTTCTTTAACGAATCTCGCTACATGTATTGAACACATTAATACGAGCGAGGTGTATCATGAAACAGATATTGTTATTTCTAGTATTGCTGCTAGTCGGTACGCCGGTGTTTGGCGCAACACTGGATGATGCTGAAGTCCAGGACCTGCTCTTTATGCGTGAAGAGGAAAAAGTTGCTCGGGATGTTTACTTAACAATGCGCGACAGATACAAAATGCGCGTCTTTAAAAACATCGCCCGTTCAGAGCAAAACCACATGAACGCGATGAAGAAAATGCTGGACAGATATGACATTGAAGACCCAGTAAAACCTGCTATTGGCCAGTTCACTAACCCAGAGCTTCAACATCTTTACGATGAGCTGGTTGCTCGCGGCAAGACAAGCAAGATTGAAGCGCTTCATGTAGGTGCTTATATTGAAGAGGTAGATATCATCGACATTTATGCCGCGATATCACGTACTGACGAGCCCCGTCTGAAGAAAGTGTATACAAGGTTAGTTAATGGCTCAAAAAGCCACTTAAAGGCATTCGTGCGCAATCTTAAGAAAGCGGGTGTCACCTATACCCCGGTGGTCTTGAGTCAGGCAGAGTACAATAAAATTGTAGGTTACTGAGGTGCAGGGAGCTCTCCCGCAATGGGAGGGCTCTCTTTTTGTTTGGCGGAGAACCAGAGATTCGAACTCTGACATCTACTTTCGCAGATCCTCGGTTTTCAAGACCGCTGCCGCTACCCAGAATCTTTCGGCTTAGCTCTCCTTGATTTGGTCGGAGTGGCAGGATTTGAACCTGCGACCTCCCGCATCCAAAGCGGGCCGTCTGACCAGACTGACATTACACTCCGTAAAATTTGGTACCCCAGAACAGACTCGAACTGTTAAGCCGTAGGCGTCAGGGCTTAAACCTGATGTGTTTACCAATTTCACCACTGGGGTATTGTTTGGCGGAGAAGGCGAGTCCCGACCTCGCATGGCGCAAAGCACCCACCTGTTTTCCAAACAGGGCCGTTTGCCAATTCCGGCACTTCTCCTTAAAGCGTGGTTAAAAGACTACTGCATATAGAGGCATTAGGATTTCAGCCAGGTAAGCCACCTAATGCAATAGAATGCAGTAGGCAACTTATCTCGGTAGGGTGGTCCGAGTAGAGAGATTCGAACTCCCGACATCCTGCTCCCAAAGCAGGCGCGCTACCAGACTGCGCTATACTCGGATTGTTTGGCGCGGATGACGAGGCTTGAACTCGCGACCTCTGGCGTGACAGGCCAGCACTCTCACCAACTGAGCTACATCCGCATGAAATTGAATTAAGAATATCGTTATGTCAGAAAGTGACTGTG
>Ga0180436_10003708_pt1 | contig 13930 bp, 15 predicted proteins | sample SS_ome_2_FD_132434 | JGI IMG/M metagenome (GOLD analysis project Ga0180436, IMG submission 132434) | Hypersaline lake sediment archaeal communities from the Salton Sea, California, USA - SS_3_S_2 metaG | ecosystem: Environmental > Aquatic > Non-marine Saline and Alkaline > Hypersaline >...
AGTACGCTACTCGCTATCATCTGCCAGCGCTGCGCAATTCTCTTGTAATGCTGCTGTCCCGGCAGGATGAATCAACCGTATCGAGTTCTTCCGGGCGGGAAACCATCAAAGTGGAAGCTTTGCAGGAGCTGCGAGAGATCCTGGAAAGGGAAGAAGGTGAAGGGCATATCGACGATGTGATGTTCACCAATTTTGTGGTTCAGCGCTAAACCCTGAAGGCGTTCCAATCCTGCAAAGCACCGCGCAGCTGGGGAAAGTATCGCTCAAAGTCCTGTTGACTCGCTGGCACCAGGGTGTAGCTGTGATAGGTAACATCGTCCAGCCAGTGGGTTCGATCCAGACGGCGTAAAACCGACGCCAGACCGCGGGTTATATGTGGCCACTGGTGGTAGTTAGCCAGTAGATCCACTTCTTTCATGTACTCTAAAAAACGATCTGCGTTGCCGCTGACGTGCTCGGCATAAACGTCTATGGCCTGATAACACTCATCGGTAAATGTGCTGAGATCTTCATCGTAGTAATCGCTCCAGCTGTGCGACAGGCAGTGGTCTGCCAGCATATCGACAAAAATAGGCGCAAAGCGGCGCAGATGCTCAGGAAAGCGATCACAGTTGTTTCGAATTGCAGGGTTACGATTCGACAGGGCGTCAACCTTGCGGTGCAGGCGTGTTCCGGCCTGTAGTGGCAGCGGCCAATCGGTAGGAATGTAGCCTTTGACAAAGTCACCCAACACAGCCCCTGCCAGTAAACCCTCGCGCTCGGCGGGCGTACACTGCCAGGCATCTGCCGCGTCTGCAGCCAGCGCGCAGTGCGCTAAAAAGTTCACGTGTGCTCGGGCACGCCCGATTCAAGGCTGGGAATTTTCAGGTACTCGCGTAGAAAAGATTCATAGTCGAGTTCATCCGCAGCTTCAATTTTTTGTTGAGCGGTGATGGAATCTGCCACGCTGAGTTCAAAAAAAGCCTTTTCCTGAGCGCTGAGGGGGTGTTTGCCAAAATACGCTTTCTGCTCGAGTGCCTGATTCATGCTGAAGCGGAAAAATGGAATGTTCTGCTCGCGCATGGTTGCCAGAACCTGAGCTGAAGGGGTTAACTCTGGATCTCTCAGTCGTTGACGCTGTTGGCTGAGTGATCGCACATAGCGGTTGTCTGCGACATTCTGGTCGAGTAAGTGAGCAATAGGTGCACATTGATCGAGCAGGTGCTCGCCCCACTGGGCAAGGTTGAGCTCCGCACCATCGGCGGCTTTCAGCTTGAGGCTGGGATCGCGTCCCTGCTCTACTACCGCCTGCTGGTTGGCACCGACCCGCTCAAATTCTGCCGGGCTGTCTGGCGCGCTTGGCGACAGCAGGCACAGCAGCAGAAAAGTGTCGAGGAAATTCATCTGTGTGTCGTCAATACCAACGGGTAAAAATGGGTTCAGATCGAGACAACGCACTTCCACGTATTCAACACCACGCTCCCGCAAAGCGGTAACAGGTCGCTCACCGCTATACACCCGGCGCTTGGGTCGGATCGTGCCGTAAAACTCATTTTCTATCTGCAACACCGACGCATTGAGTTGCTGGTACTCGCCGTTTTTAACAATGCCCTTACTGGCATACTCGGGATAGTTCTGGGTCAGGGCATCAACCATGGATTCGGTATAGTCCCGCAGAGAGTTGTACGAAATGTGCAGTGCACTCTGCGCGCTGCTCTGGTAGCCCAGCGGCCCCATACGCAAGCTGGTGGCAAATGGCAGGTGCTGTGACCCCTCGTCAAAAGGCTGCAATGTGTGTTGCATGTTGCGTGTAAAAGATCGGCATACTGCGGGCGAAGCACCAAACAGATAGATCAACAGCCAGGACCAGCGTCGGAAGTTGCGGATCAAGCCAAAATAAGCAGCAGTGCGCTCATCCTGCGAGGTCACATCCAATGCCAGCCACAACTCATCCGGTAACGAAAAATTGTAGTGGATGCCGGAAATGGTCTGCATCAGTCGCCCGTAGCGTAAGCCCAGTCCGCGACGGTAGATGGTTTTTGTCCTGCCAATGTTTGAACTGCCATACTGGCCAACCGGAATGTCGTTATCGTCACCGACGATACAGGGCATGCTGCTCGGCCATAACAACTCATCATCCAGCTCGCTGTACACAAAGCGATGTACGTCGGTGAGCTCACGCAGACATTTCTGAGCACTGTCATGGACCGTTGTTATTAACTCCAGCTGGGCTTCACTGAAGTCGGTTGTGATCGCTGGATGGGTCAGCGGAGAGCCCAGCGCTTTCGGGTGCGGGCGTTTGGATAGAGAACCGTCAGGCGCTACGCGAAGGCTTTCTTTTTCGACGCCGCGCAGCAATCCAGCCAGAACTTTCGGCTGGGTGACAAGCGCTTCAAAAAATTCGGGTGTGATTGTCCCGTGTGCCAGGCTCGCTTGTGTAGCAGCGTTAGCCATGCCCTGCCCCGACGTGGTTGAGGGCGCCTAAGTTATGGGCATCACCGGTGTGGGTCAACACCCTATCCGATTAACTGCAGGCGCTCTAAAGCTTAGGTCCAGCGTTAACGATGGCAGGATCAACGTCAAACTTTTTGAAGTTTTCGACAAATTTACTCACCAGGCTGGATGCAGCCGCATCGTATGCTGCAGCATCTGACCACGCTTCACGTGGATTCAGCAGAGCACTGTCGACGCCGTCAATGCTGACCGGTATGTCCAGATTAAAGCCGTCGATGTGAGTCGTTGCGGTGTTTTCCAGACTGCCGTTCTGAATAGCGGCAATAATTGCCCGGGTGACCGGAATTTTGAAACGTGATCCAACGCCGTAGCCGCCGCCGGTCCAACCGGTGTTGACCAGATAAACGCGTGATCCGAATTCTTCAATGCGCTTGATTAACAGATCTGCATACACACCGGCTGGGCGTGGGAAGTAAGGCGCGCCGAAGCAGGTGGAAAAAGTTGCCGAGTAAGCTTCAGTAGAACCAATTTCGGTGGAACCTACGGCTGCTGTATAACCGGACAGAAAGTGGTAAGCCGCGGCTTCTTTGCTCAACAGAGATACAGGTGGCAGGACACCGCTGACATCGCAGGTCAGGAAAATGATGTTGTTAGGTTCACCCGCTCTGTTCTCGGGCACACTTTCCACAATATTTGAGCGTGGATAGCAGGCCCGGGTGTTCTCTGTGAGGCTTGAGTCGGTGTAGTCGGGCTCACAGGTCACCGGGTCAATGACAACGTTTTCTACGATGGCGCCAAAACGTATTGCATCGAAAATGACGGGTTCGTTCTCGCGTGACAGGTCGATGCACTTTGCATAACACCCGCCTTCGAAATTGAATACGGTACCTTTGCCCCAGCCGTGCTCGTCATCACCGATGAGCAGCCTGGATGGATCGGCAGACAACGTAGTTTTACCCGTGCCGGATAAACCGAAGAATAAAGTGACGTCGCGATTGCTGCCCATGTTTGCTGAGCAGTGCATCGGCAGCACATCTTTTTCCGGTAACAGGAAGTTAAGCACGGAGAACATGGATTTTTTCATTTCGCCGGCGTAACGCATGCCGGCAATCAGAACTTTGCGCTGGGCAAAGTTGATCATCACGGTGCCATCGCTGTTGGTGCCGTCGCGCTCTGGGTCGCATTGAAAATTAGGTGCGTTAACCACCTGCCAGACAACTTTGTTGTGTGGATTGAAGTGTTCAGGGTCAATGAACAGCGAGCGGCCGAACAGTGCATGCCAGGCGTACTCGGTGGTGACTTCGATGGGCAGATAGTGTTCCGGATCAGCGCCAACGTTCAAATTCGAAACATAAGTTTCGCGTTCCTGCAGGTGCAGGTTTACCCGGTCCCAGAGATTGTCGAACACTTTAGGTGCGATAGGCTGATTTATCGGCCCCCAATGAATAGATTCGGAGGTGGACGGCTCATCAACAATAAAGCGGTCTTTGGGCGAACGCCCGGTGCGATGACCGGTTTCCACCACCAGCGCACCATTTGCTGCAAAGTGACCTTCACCGCGGAGCAAGGCGTGTTCTGCCAGCTTGGCGGAACACAGGTTGGTGTATGTGTCGGTTTTCACTGTGCTATTCATGTCGACGGCCATGGTGCTCTTTTTGTTTCACAAAATGGGTCGCGGATTATGCCAGACCTCGCCGCTACGAGGTAATCAAAAGTTTGCGCGACATTGTAATGACATTTGATAATGCATCAGAAGATGTCTGCAGACAGAGTCAGTGCAGCACATCTGGCGTCGGTGCTGGCGGATCGCTGTTGAGTAATGTGCCAATATCCACGGCGTCATACTGGTAGCGTGTGCCGCAAAACTCGCAATCTACGGTTATTTCGCCCAGTTCAGCAAGCAGCGCTTCGATTTCGGTGGCATTTAGTACGCGCAGGGTGCGGTCGCTTTTGCTGCGTGAGCAGGTGCATCGGTAGCTCAGCGATCGTGGCGGATAAAGACGGCACGGATGTTCAGCGAAAAGCCGACGCAGCAGGGTTTCAGCGGATAAATGAAGGAGTTCCTCATCGCTAACTGTGTTGGCTAAGGTGACGATGCTGTGCCAGGCCTCATCGGCATGATCCAGGTTTATTTCAGAAGCGAGATCATCGTCCGGGAGACGTTGCAGCAATAAACCCGTGACGCTGGTTGGGGTGCTGACCAGAAACAGGCGCGACGGCAATTGCTCAGAGTTGAGCATATAGCCCTCAAGATTGTCGGCTAAAGACCCATCCTGCAGTGCAACCAACCCCTGATACGGGACCTGATCCGCGTCAGGCGGGGGGATCAGCGACAAAGCAAGCTGTCCGCCACCGAGCCAGGCAGCAAGGCTGTCGCTGTCTTGAGGCACCGGCTGTTCAGCGTCTAGATGCGCTATGCCGCGCAGGAACTGGCGCTGCCGGCACTCAGCCAGCGTGCGTATCAACGCGCCATCGCCGCCTTTTGATTGCAAAGCGATGGCGCCATCAAATTTCAGGTTGTCTGCAAACATCGCAACCACAGCAAACATTTCGTTGAGCAGTTTTTTGATCGCCACAGGATACTCGTTGACCGAGTGAGCGGCTTGCGTTGTCTGCGTCAGCCGCACCCACTGTCCGCGCACCGGATAGTTTTCGAAAGTAAAGCGATGTAACTGGTCGTTATCGCTGGTCTCTGGCGTATCAGAATCACTCAATGAAGGGCTGCCTTTTTAGTCAGGGGGTCTCGTCTGTGTCGTTGAAGTGCTCACTGCGGTCTTTCAATTTACGCAGGTCGCGGCGGTCTTTTTTGCTGGGCCTGGTACTGGGTACCTGTAACCCGGCACGCTCCATTTTACGACGCGAGCTTAATATTTCGCGTTTTTCTATGCTTTCAGCGGTTTCTTCGTAAAGGGTCTGCGCAATCTGTGCAGAACCTCGCTGTTCTGCCAGGTCTTTGATGATCACCGTCATCACCACAGTGCTTTTGCGAACTTCGACAGTCTGGCCAATTCGAATGACTTTTGCTGGTTTGCTGCGCTGACCGTCAACGTGCACTTTGCCGCCTTCGACGGCCGCTTTTGCAAGTGAGCGAGTCTTGAAGAAGCGAGCGGCCCAGAGCCAGCGGTCAATGCGTACGGGCGACATTCAACGACGGACAGATATCTGCGAAATGGTCGAAGGCGGGAAAACCAAGCTCTGAACGGCTGGGCTGCATGGAGTCTGGTGTGGCAATGGCATACACCCTGCCAATTTTATTGCGCGCGGCTGCATTGAGCACTGGCACATTGTCGTCGACAAACACACATCGGCTTGGATCAAAGGGATAATCAGCGAGCATCGCCTGCCAGAAGGCATCCGATTCTTTGGGGGCGTGGTAGTCCTGGCTGGAGACTACGGCATCTACTTCAATGCTGATCTGAATTTTCTGATCTTTCACGGCGATTGAACTGCGATGAGCATTGGTGGCAATCACAGACTGACAGTGGCTGGTTTTGAGCCAGCGCAGGAAATCCAGTGCGCCCGGCCGATAAGCTAACAGATCAACCGCCTGGTGATGTTCAGCAATAAGATCTACACCCGTGAACGTACTCCAGTATTCAAAACTGTAGTACTCAATAGTGCCGTGAATTTCCCGCATATGTGCCAGCAGATCTGCTTTGGCGGCAGCCAGAGGTATGCCGCTATGGCGCGCAAAAGCTTGGGGCACCAGTTCGTTCCAGACCCGGTTGTCATATTTCAGGTCCAGCAGCGTGCCATCCATATCGAGAAATACACAATCAATATTATCCCAATCCGGGATCTGCTCATCTGTAAGGCTGGGCAAGTGTTGCGGCATATGGCGGTTATTATTCATGCGGGTGACTATCATATTACAAATGCTTGTCATAGCGCTGACATTGCAACCAAGGTTGGACAAGCGCAGCGCAGGACTTTTGTTACACTGGCCCGCGCGATGGCGGCCCAGAGGCTGTCTTTACCTCTGGTTTAGTAGAAAGTTAAGCGGAAACTGTTATGGCTGAGTTACCTTTTGTTGTCCCCCAGGACGCCCTGATTTCTATTGTTAAAGATGCCGGCGCGGCGATCCTCGGGGTCTATGAAGGTGACTTTGAAGTGCAGAATAAAGCAGACGAATCTCCTCTGACTCAGGCAGATCTGGCAGCGCACAGAATTATTGTCGCTGGCCTTGAGGCGGCGACGCCTGAGGTTCCGATTATTTCTGAAGAGTCAGCGCCTCCCAGCTTTGATGTGCGCAGTCAGTGGTCTACGTACTGGTTGGTTGACCCCCTCGATGGCACCAAAGAATTTGTCAATCGTAATGGCGAGTTTACCGTCAACATTGCGCTCATCCATAACTGCGAGGCGGTATATGGCATTGTTGGCGTGCCTGCTCAGCAGCGCGTCTACATTGGTGATGTTGCAGCCGGAACTGCCTGCTGTATAGAGCAGGGTCAGATGCGTAATATCGCCAGCCGCAAGATGCGTACAGGCCAGTCTGAACTGGTTGTTGTGGCCAGTCGAAGTCACGGCGGTGAGCGCCTGGAAAGCTACCTGGACGAATTGGCACAAACCTTCAGTGCCCTGGAACGGCGGCCGGTAGGCAGTTCCCTGAAGCTCTGCACGCTGGCGGTAGGCGATGCAGATTGTTATCCGCGCCTGGGTCCGACCAGCGAGTGGGACATTGCTGCAGCTCACGCGGTGTTACGTGCAGCGGGTGGTGAGGTTTATAAATTTGACGGCGAGGTGTTGGCGTACAACACGAAGGAGAGCCTGTTGAATCCTGAATTTGTCGCGGTTGCCGACTCGGGCTTTGACTGGTTTGCTGTGTTGCCCGAACAACCGCCACTGTAGTTTAAAGCAGCGGTCCGGTGTTTAGATTTCAGAGGATTTTCAGCGGGAAAGGGTTTGGCCTCAACTAGCCGGACTGCACGCTGTGTAATCGCCCTGCCGAGGAAATAACACTGTATAAGCATACAGCGCCGGCTAGTGAGGATTGCCATGTTACAGAAAAAATGAGCAAAAAAAAGCCTCCTGCGGAACGCCTGGTCAGACTCATCCAAATTCTCTTTTTAGTTCAATACGTTAGCCTGTTCGAATCCATAATATCTTCATTATTGCGCGTTTCTGAATCTGCGCCTCCTTACAAAACACCCACATCTTAAGGCGCAAAAAATTTGCCTATACCCAGTTGGCTTTGACACACTCAATGCTCACCTGATCAAGGTGGCAACCAATGACCGGTTGCAGAAAGAGCTTCGATAGCTGTGTTGGAGGCGTATTACGGCCTGACATAAAAAACAGCTACGGTCAGCTTTGCGTCGGGGAAACCTAAATAAAATCAAGTAGATACAAGGATTTAAGCTAACACAAGCAAGCGCTGAGGCTCACGTCATTAGATGTCCGCATTGGGAGACGTGCGTGGACAAGTTAGACGACAGTGCGTTGCACGTGGAAACACAAGTGCCGCTGCACTCAAATGAATCCGTGGCGCGGGTAGTGGCTTTTGCCGGCCCCTATTTTTTCTGGGTCACAGTTTTCAGCATTTCCATGGGGATTTTATGGCTGCGCTGAGCGGCTGCTGGAAAAGGCGTGCTCATGCAAATTCCCGGCGCATTAACCACTTCAAGGCCTGGTCGTATTGGTCGAACAGTTCTGTTTTATCCATCGCACAGGACAGGTGGTACAAACCTGCAAGTTCAGATTCCGATAGGCTGCCGTCTACCACGATTGCAATGCTTGAATGAACACGGGGTCTGTAGGTCGCCAGGGTAAAATGGCGTAGCGCCTCTTCCGCTGATCGGTCGCGTTCCACCTGGGCGCCGCGCAAATCGATCAGCTGTGGCAGATAGGGGTCGAAGCCCGGGTCAGCAAGCACCTGCTCGCCAAGATTGACCAGTCCAGGCAGATGAAGCTCTGCTTCACCTCTAATTGTGACCAGACCGGCTTCCAGATTCATATGATAGCCGCAGGGCATATGGGATCCATAAGCAAAATAACTCAGTAACTATAGTTCAGCTACAGCGCTTTAACTGTGCGCCCGCGCTCACCCTACCCCTAGATTTTTGGCGCTGGCATAGCAATTCATCCGGCTGCTTGGAACAATGCTTGGAATTGAGTAGATGAAAGGTAAGTTATTCATGCGGTACGTTGTTTATGGCGCAGGCGGTATTGGTGGTGTTATCGGCGCACGGCTGTTTGCCAGTGGTGCAGAGACAACGCTGATTGCGCGGGGTGAACATGGCCGGGTGCTGCGTACCAAGGGGTTGCGTCTGGTGGCGCCAGACGGTTCTGCGACTCTGCCGATTCCTACGGTTGAGCACCCCAGAGCCTTGGATTTAGATGATCAGACTGTGATTATGCTGTGCATGAAGTCCCAGCACACGTTGCAGGCGTTAGAAGACCTTTCACTTTGCGCACCGACCGGGATTCATGTGTTGTGCATGCAGAATGGTGTCGCCAATGAACCGCTGGCACTGCGCTTTTTTGCAAATGTTTATGCCAGCGTGGTGGTGTTGCCCGCTTTGTTTCTCCGACCCGGTGAAGTGGTCACCCATGCGGATGGTGCCGGTGCGGTGCTCGACACGGGGTGTTTCCCTCACGGCACCAATGCCGTGGCAGAAACCATAGCGGCGGATTTAACCGCTGCGGGTTTCAGCGCGCGGCCGGATGCCCAGGTGATGCGTGCGAAATATGGCAAGTTGCGGGTTAATCTGTTGAATGTGCTGCAGGCAGGTCTGACGGACTTCAACGCCTCGAAACCGATACAGAAAATGTTGCGCGATGAAGCCTCTGCCTGTTTCACAGCAGCCGGTATTGATTGTGCAAACCGCCAAGAAATGGCCGAACGGCGGCAAGGTGTTTTCAACATGGTGGACATTCCAGGTTACGAGCGCACTGCAGGATCCTCATGGCAGAGCCTTGCTCGGGGCACTGGAGATATTGAAACTGAGTATCTCAATGGCGAAATCTGCTGGTTGGGTCGTCTGCATGGTGTGCCTACGCCGGCCAATGATGCCTGTGTTGCGATGGCGCGCGCACTGGTACGGCGTGATGCCGGACCGGGGATTTTTTCGTCTGCCGAATTGCTGGCGCAAATTGAAGCGGCACCAGCAGGTAGTGTTGGTTAACAGTTTTTCCGTTTTGCAGCCTGATGTTTGCGTTGTGCGGCTGACAGCTGTTTGCTTTGTTTGATGGAATAACCCTTTCGACGCTGGATGGCAATTGTGGTGAGTTCTGCTTTGGCGCGGTTGCAGGCCTGCTCAGCCGCAGCAGCCTGCTTCACCAGCGCGCGCTGGCGTTGTTGCTGTTTAACGCTTCTTTGTTTGCGGGCCTGTGCTGTGCGTGCGGATAATTCTTTAAGACGCCTGAGCTCTGCTGCTGAAAGTGGTAGAAATTCTACGACTGCCTCAGCTGGAGGGTCGTAGCGCTGCTGACCTGGGCAACCGGTATCGGTAAACAGCATCTGACCGTTGTTCTGAGTGCATTGGAATATCGGCCGCGACACCTGGCTGGACCAGACACTCGCAGGCAGGCTGCACAGCAGAAGCAGCAAACCGCAGAGCAGTCGCGTTCCAGCAGGTTGCTCGCTTGTCAGCCGGTGAAAAAACTTAAGTGATGTTTTGACCATGGATCCAATTTAGCTTGGATCCATGGTTTACAGCAGGCGCCTTTGCTGTCAGGTGTGTAGGTACTTGTCAGCGTGTTGAGTAAGTGTAACTAGAGGCTGTCGAGCCAGTCGTCATCAGAACCCTCGTTGATGCTGGCAAACAATGGCGTCGACATGTAGCGCTCTGCGGTGTCGGGTAGCATCGCGAGAATGACGCTGCCGGCTTCTGCCTGCTCTGCAACTTTCAGCGCTGCAGTGAGCGTCGCACCCCCGGAGATGCCGGTGAAAATCCCTTCCTGCTGCGCAACTTTCAGCGCGTTGGCCATGGAATCGTCGTCGTTGATGGTGACTATCTGATCAGCCACTTCGCGATCTAATACGCTGGGAATAAAGTCCGGCGTCCAACCCTGAATTTTATGTGGCGACCAGTCGCCGCCGGATAAAAGTGCAGCTTGTTCTGGTTCTGTGGCTACAACTTTTAAATCTGGCCGCGCTGCTTTCATGACTCTGCCCGCGCCGCTCAAAGTACCACCCGTTCCCCAGCCGGTGACCCAGTAGTCCAACCGTTCGCCAGCAAAGTCACGCAGGATCTCCGGGCCGGTAGTGTTTGCGTGGTAGGCTGGATTCGCTGGATTTTCAAACTGCCTGGTCAGGAACCAGTTGTGTTTTGCGGCAAGCTCTTCAGCCTTTTTCACCATCCCGGAACCACGTTCTGCGGCTGGCGTCAGAATCACCTTGGCGCCCAGTGCGCGCATGATTTTGCGCCGCTCCACGGAAAAGGATTCTGCCATGGTAGCCACAAAGGGGTGTCCCATCACGGCGCAAACCATCGCCAGCGCAATACCGGTGTTACCTGATGTCGCTTCAATAACGGTTTGCCCTGGAGCCAGCGTGCCTTTGTCCAGAGCGTCTTTGATTACGGCGTAGGCAAGGCGACCTTTTACTGAAGACAGTGGGTTGAATGATTCTACTTTTACGTACATTTCCACATGGCTCGGTGCCATGCGGTTGAGTCTGACAATGGGCGTGTTGCCGATGGTCTGTAATATGTTGTCGTATTTCACTGATTAACTCCGGCTGCGGGACTGTAATTGGGTTTGTATACCTTTTGCGTCTGCGATGCACAAGTTGTGCTGGGCTGCGCGGCAAAACCGTGTTGGTATAAGCTCATAGCCTACTCAGGGTTCAAGCAACACGCTGCGGATGGATTGCAGCAACTGGTTATCCAGGTGCTCGTCCGCTGGTGACGCTGAGTTGACTGTGATTGTGATCCGATCAGTTTGCTCAGGAAGCGCAAACAAAGTAATGGCAACACTCTGTTGCGCTTCGCCTTGCACATACAGAATAACAAAGCGGTCAGTATCCGCTCGTTCTTTCACCACCAGACCCGAATCATCCAGCGCGCTGACGACAAGGTCAGCTGCATCGATAAATGGGCGCTCGACGCTGGCTTGTGCGGCACTGGCCAGATGTGAGGGTAGCAGCAGCAGACAGCTCACCAGCCTCAACAGAAAAATAAAAACGCTGAGGGTTTTCACGTTAAGCATGGTGATGGCCAGCGCGCATATTGCGTATATGGGCAAGCATTAACAGGGTCACGCCGATAACAGTGAGTGCAATTTCCAGATGTTCACCGAACCAGTGTGTGACCGCAACAAACATCAGCAGGAGACCGATGGCACCCATTACCAGGGTGAAAGCGTTGTTGTGTCTCTGATAACCCCGCCATAACGCCAATGCGCTGATCGGTATGGCCAGCAGAAGTAACACCCAATGCACCTGGGTTTCGCTGTGATCCAGCCAGCCGCTCATCAGCGGCCCCAGCAGAACTGCGAATGGAATCGCCAGGCAATGCAGTAGGCACAGACCCGATAAAAACACGGCAACGCGGTCTAAGCTGCTGGTAGTCGTGTTCTTGGGTGGCGTCATGAGATTGCGTTTCGCAAAAGGGCGACTAAGCTAGCGCGACTTATGCCCTTACGCAACTTGGGATTTCTCCGATACGGATTTGACCATGGCTGAAGCTGATCAACAAAAATGGGACAAGCGCTACGCGCGCAAGGACCAGCGAGAGGAGCCCACCCCTGCTCCATGGCTGGTGAGCATGATAGATCAACTGCCACAAGGCGCTGCATTGGATCTGGCTTGCGGGCGCGGTGGCAATGCGATTTATCTTGCGAGCCATGGCTACAGCGTCGATGCCATCGATATTTCGCCGGTGGGTCTTCAACTGGCTCGGGAGGCGGCGCGAGTGGCTGGCGTGAAGGTTAACTTTTTTTGCCAGGACCTGATGGCGGATCTGGACATCAGCAACTGGTGCTACGACCTTATTATTGTGTTCCACTTTATGGCGCCTGACCTGCTGTCTCGCCTTCACCAGGCGTTGCGGCCAGGTGGCGTGCTGTTGGTGGAGCAGCACATGAGCGGTTATCCGGGTGCTGCCGGACCTGGCAGCGATCGATTTCGGGTGGCACCGGGTACGCTCGCGCAGGCTGTGAGCGGTCTGGACATTGTTCGGCTAGAGGAAGGCCTGGTGCCACAGAAATCAGATAGCGTAGACGATGAACCCGATAATGCCCCTCCCTTTGCCCTGTCTCGTCTGCTCGCTCGACGGCTGCCCTGAGCGTACACTCAAGCCTACTATCGCGGGACGCAATCAACATGCGGGACATACCTACATTTAACCTTGGCCGTTATCTGGCCGGGTCGATGGACGTAACGGAGCAACGTACAGCGCTGGCTGAGGTTGCTAAAGCCTGTGAGGACCACGGTTTTTTTCTGCTCAGTGGTCATGGTTGCGACGCGCTCATTGATTCTGTCTTTGCACAATCTGAACTGTTTTTCGCCCTGTCGAAAGAAGCTAAGCAGGCGGTCTATAGAGATGAGCAGAACCCTCTGGGCTACTATGATCGGGAATTGACCAAACAGAAGCGCGATCAGAAAGAAGTTTTTGATTTCAAAGCGGGTGGCCACCAGTCGAGTAATCCGGCACGACAAACCCGATGGCCTGAACAGCTGCCTGAGTTCAAGGCAACATTATCAGATTTTTTTGGCCGCTTTACGCAGTTGTCAGAACAAACCATGGCAATGATATTTGCCGCGCTTGGTATACCTGAGGCAGATGTGAAGGTGTTATGCGACGCAGGATTTGGTGAGCGTCACACCAGCGCGGCCAGGTTGAACTACTACCCGGCACAGGATCCTGTGCCCGCCGCCGAGCGTGCAGGCGTATCAGCTTTAGGCGATCTGGCACTACACCACCACACAGACCCGGGCGCCATAACCTTATTGTTGCAGGACGATCACGGCGGGCTGCAGGCGCTCTCAAAAACGGACGGCTGGATTGATGTACCTCCCCAGGCAGGCAGCATAGTTGTAAACGTAGGTGACGTCCTGCAGGTGTGGACAAATGACCGTTGCACCGCCGGGGTGCATCGGGTCTTGCCGGTGTCCAGTCAGCGCGGACGTTACAGCACGCCGTTTTTCTATCAACCCAGGGTGGATGCGCTGGTTGAGCCCTGGTTAGCACCGGAAGAAGAGCCTCACTACAACAGTTTTTCCTGGCGGGACTACATCCGTGGTCGGGTCACCGATAACTTTGCAGATTACGGGGAAAGTGACATTCAGATTGATCGTTACCGCATAGCAGCAGGAGGGTAGCCATGATTGAATACGAGACATCCAGTGTGATCAACAGCCCGGAAGAGCTGCGTACGCTTTACGGCGAGGCGAGTGCGCGTGCCTTAATCAAAGAGCTGGATCATGTCTCACCTCACTACCAAAAGTTCATTGAAGCCTCGCCATTTGTGGTGGTGGGTAGCGTCGGTCCTGAAGGGCTGGATACGTCACCCAGGGGTGACCCGCCAGGGTTTGTACATGTCGCAGACAGCAAAA
>Ga0180436_10003710_pt1 | contig 13927 bp, 13 predicted proteins | sample SS_ome_2_FD_132434 | JGI IMG/M metagenome (GOLD analysis project Ga0180436, IMG submission 132434) | Hypersaline lake sediment archaeal communities from the Salton Sea, California, USA - SS_3_S_2 metaG | ecosystem: Environmental > Aquatic > Non-marine Saline and Alkaline > Hypersaline >...
CCGACATCGGCGTCACCCTGACCATCCGTTACCTCACCGATCCGCGCCGCCGCCGTTCCACCGAGAACGCGTCGAGAATGTCTTCCCAGATCGCGTTCTCGGTGGAACGGCGGCGGCGCGGATCGGTCAGGTAACGGATGGTCAGGGTGACGCCGATGTCGGCGACCGAGGTCCAAACGATGGGCGTCAGGTGCTCGTACTTGATCATGAACTTGCTCGCCGCTTTGCGAACCTCCTGCTGGGCGTGCTCACTCTTGATCGCGCTGTGGCGTTGGATGATCTCGGTGAGCATTCGCTTGGCCTTGCGCCAGTCGCTCTCGAAGGTCACAACGATGGGCATTTCATCCCAGATGAAGTTGAAACCTTGGGTGTAGTTGGCGACGGTCTTCTGAAACACCTGGCCGTTGGGGATGTGGAGAATGCGGCCGGTGCTCTGGTCGGCGTCGACCCAGTTGCCGATCTCGACGAGAGAAAAAGCGAAGAGCCGGAGGTCGATGACGTCGCCCGCGTGGTCGCCGATCTGGATCCGGTCGCCGACCACGAACGGCCGCCGCACGGCGAGGAAGATCCAGCCAGCCAGGTTCGTCAGCGGTGCGTGCAGGGCGATGGCGAGCCCGGCGGAGATGATTCCGATGGACGCCGCCAAGCCACCGAAACCGCCGAGCCAGATTCGCAGCAGCACCAGCACCGACACCAGGCCGAGCAGGTAATCCACGGTCTTGACGGCGATGTAGCGGCGGGCCGGATCATCGAGCCGCCGCTCGACCACCAGACCCGATGCACGCCGCAGCAGCAGCAGCACCAGCACCAGCACCGCCGACAGGACGACCTTGTCCAGCGTCGTTTCCGAGATGCCGAGATACGTGCTCAGGGCGTCGGCGAATGATTCGACCTGTTGGAACATCTGCTGCCATGGTAGCCGGTCACGGCGTGCCGGGAAACCACCAGGAGCAAAGGAAAGCCGCCGGCGTCAGCCGGCGGCGATCATTCCTGCCGGAGGCGAGCGTCGCGGCTCAGTCCTCGAGGGGGATCGACGCCACGTCCTTGCCGCGCACCCCCATGGCCATGATGATGCCGATGACGACCAGGATCGTGCCGATCCAGACGAATCCGATCAGCGGCTTGGTGGCGGCGTCCACTACAAAGCTCGCCGGCTCGGGGCCTGCCGCCGGCAGGGTCGGGTCAAAGATCTCCAGCTGCACCCGGCCGTTCTCGGCGTCGATGCGGGCGGGGCTCAGGGTGATACCGCCGCTGCCGGGCACCAGCGCCGGAGTGGCCACGGGATCGCCGCCCATGCCGCTGCGGTAGGTGGGAACCACCTCGATGTGGTTGCCGTCGAGCTCGACGTCGAAGACCACGCCGAAATCGATCTTGCCCGCCTCGGGGTCGAAGTCGGACATGTCGAAGTCGGTGAAGGTGATGGCGAGACCCTCGTACGTCACGGACTCCGACTTGCCGAGGACCACGGTCCGGCCGATGCCGCCGCCGAGTCCGAGGAGCTCGACCCTGACGAGACCGGAGTCGACGTTCATTCCGGTGGCCCGCAGGCGGGCGCCCGCGACACCGGGAATCTCAACCGCCACGGCCTGAACGCCCTCGTCGGTGGAGATCATGGACGGCTCGAGGACCACCGTCTCGTGTCCGGGACGATCGAGCTGAACAGCGACGCCGACGGTCAGCGCGCCGGCGACGGCGTTCTGCTTGGACATGTCGAATCCGAGGAAGGTCAACGTCCAGTCGTTGAAGGCGTACGGCTCCTCGTGGCGGAGCATGAGCCGCGCGCTGGGCGGCGGTTCCGCACCCGGCTCGAACTGGACCGGCGCCAGGTAGAGATCGGTGGTCAGGAACGACTTGATGTCGGGGTTGGCGACGAGCTGGTTCGACTTCTGGTTGACCCACATTCGCGGCTTGAGCACGAAGTCGCGACCGCGCTCGTCGGTGACCTGGACGACCATGGCGTCGCGCGAAGCCGGCGTCGGCTTCTCGACCCCCGTAAATGTCAGCGTGTAACCGAGAACCTCGGTGGGCTCGCCCTGGACGAGCCTGACCTTGTCGCCGGCAGCGAACCACCCGGTGGTCAGGAAGGCCACCATCATCAAGCCGAAACCCACGTGGGCGATTGGTCCGCCGGTGAGGCCCCAGCGCCCGTGCCGGCCGTATTCCACAACCGCCCAAGTGTTGGCCACCACGGTGAAGACGGCGGCGCCCACGTAGAGGAAGGACTTCCATCCGGTCAAACCGAGACCGGCGGCCCCGGCCAGGCACAGGACGGTGATGACCACGGTCGCCGCGAAGATCCTGCCGACGCCCTCGCGGGCCCGGCTCCACGCCAGAAACGGCGTGCCGCCGAGGAAGGCGGCGAAGACCACGGCGATCCAGTAACCCATGCCGTTGTAGAACTCCGGTCCCACCTGGGCCGGTTCGCCCCAGAGCCTCGAGATGATGGGTGACGAGGTTCCGAGAAGCACCACCAGACCGATGAGGATGAAGAGCAGAATGCCGACCACGTAGAAGATGGTCCGCGAGATGAAGGGCTCGTCGCCCACCTCCGATGGGATCTCGCGCCATCGCAGTCCCAAGAGGCTGATGGACACCACCAGGAAGAACCCCATGTTGAATACCAGCCAGCCGGTGATGCCGAGATCGACGAAGGAGTGCACCGAGAAGTCCCCGAGGACGCCGGACCGGGTGAGGAAGGTGGCGTACACCACCAGGATGTAGGCGGCCACCGCGAGCACCAGGTTGAGCCGTCGGAACCGCTTTCGACCACGCTGCAGCAGCATGCCGTGGGCCAGGGCCCCGGTCACCAGCCACGGTACGAGCGAGGCGTTCTCCACCGGGTCCCAGCCCCAGTAGCCCCCCCAGCCGAGGGTCTCGTAGGCCCAGTAGCCGCCGAGCATGATGGCGGTTCCCATGGTCACGAACGAGAGCAGCACCCAGGGCAGGGAAACCTTGGTCCACTCGTCGTAACGCCGCATCCACAGCGCCGCCATGGCAAAGGCGAAGGGCACGGCGAGGGACGCGTAGCCGACGAACATCACCGGCGGGTGGATGACCATCCACGGGTTCTGGAGCAGCGGGTTGAGGCCCTGGCCGTCCATGGGAATCATCGCGGCGGTGAGCCCTTCGTGGAAACGGAAGGGGTCCTGCTTGAGCAGCAGCATGATCAGCGACAGCACCGTGAGGTTGTAGAAGATCATGGCCCGCGACTCGTAGGCGCGGGCGAAGTGGATCAGCGGCAGCCCGAGCAGCGCACCGCACAGCACCCACAGCAGGAAGCTGCCTTCCTGTCCCGCCCAGAACGTGGAGATCAGGAAGTGCAGCGGCAGAAGGTTGTCCGAGTAGGCCCACACGTAGTGCAGTCGGTAGTCGTGGGAGAGCAGCAGGTACAACAGGATGCCGGACGCGACGACCACGGCGAACGTCATGAGCCAGTAGGTCTGGCGGGCCACGGGGCGCCATCTCTCCGGATCGTTGATCGCCAGGGCGTAGCTCACGGTGGACGCCAGGCCCAGCCCGAATGCCAACCACAGCAGCACAGTACCAGGAATGTACATGGAGACTCCTCTCGACGGGAACCCGCCTTGGCAGGCGGGGAGGTCCGGAGCGGTCCGGACTAGGTTTCAGACGCGTGCTTGCTCGGGTCGTCGTCGACGCCCTGGTACTTCGACGGACATTTCACGAGGAGTTGTTTCGCGTGAAAAGCGCCGTCGGAGTAGCTGCCGATGGCGACGATCTGAGTCGCCTCCTCGAAGTTGCCCGGTTTGATCCCCTCATACAGGACCGTCATGGTCTCGCCACCGTCCTCCACCATCCCGAACCGGAGCATCTCCTGGTCTTCCACATAGCTCGTGGAACCGGGAACCAACCCGCCGGCGACCTGTACCTTGCGGGAAGACTTCTGCGCCTCTTCGAAGGAAACGTAGGGTGTCAGATTGGACTTGAACGAAGTGGCGCCGTAGGCGAGAAACGCCACGATGAGAAGACCGCCGACGGTGTACCACACCCGGCGTTGTTTCCGCGGGTCAGACATCAGTCCTCCAGTCGGCCGACTTTCCGGTCGAGCCGGTAGACGTAGGCGAAAAGGCCGATCCAGATGATCATGGTCACAACCATGATTCCCATGAGGTCCGACATCTAGAGCACCTCCTGCCGCCGTCGGTGCCGGATGCCATTGATCCGGCTGCCGATAGTATATAACCAAATGTACAACCAGGTAAATCCCAACGAGGACGCCAGCAGCACGATGGCGTGGGCCGAGTCCAGCCGGTTGTCCGGATCGGCGTTGGTCACTACGTCCGGATGCAGTGAAAAGTAAATTCTCGGCACGACGAACATCAGAAACGGCACCGTGACGAACGCGAGGATCGAGTAGACCGCCGCCAGGCTGGCCCGCTTCTCTTCATCGGGCACCGCTCCGCGCAGGGCGAAGTACGCGGCGTAGATGAGCAGGAGGATGGTGATCGACGTTTGGCGAGGGTCCCAGTTCCAGTACGCGCCCCACATGATCTTGGCGAAGATCGCCCCGGTCACCGTGGCCAGCACGGCGAAGAGCAGGCCGAGTCCGGCGCTGACCGCCGCCCGGTGGTCGTCGCGCGGCTCCCGGCGCCACAGGTACATGATCGAGGCGACGCAGGACACCAGAAAGGCCAGGGTGGCGACCCAGGCGGTGGGAACGTGGAAGAAGACGATGCGCGACGACTCTCCCTTGAAACCCTCGGCCGACGGAACCCACAGGAAGGCCGCCCAGATGACAACCAGCATCCACACCAGGATTCCGAGCTTGAGGAACGTCCCCAGACGACTCACCACAACCTCCACTTGCGACTCGGTCGCGTTCAAAGGCCAGCATACCCGATTCGGCGGAATCGTGCTGCACAGCAATCCGGAACCACGAACCCGAAACGATGCCCTCAGTCGTTCCACACTGTCGGGAAGAGCAATGCCGATGCCACCGTCATCATTCCGCCCATGGACACCACCGCCCGAAGACTGCTGCGGAAGATCTCGAGCTCGCCGGTGGAGATCGCCGTGGTCCCTTGAATCAGGAAGATCAGGAGCGGCAGCAGGAGCGGTAAGGAAAGAACCGAGAACAGCGCTCCCCGGGTCATCGCCTGGGCGATGATCGCGGCGACGATGGTGGTCGTCGCCGCCAGGGCGAATCCACCCGCCGCCAGCAGCGCGACGAAGTGCCACGGCAGGGCCACCTCGAATCCCATGAGCACGCAGAAGAGCGGCGTCAACAAAGCCATCAGCGCCGAGATCAGCACCAGGTTGTAGAGCAGCTTGCCGGCCCACACCACCAGCGGTGCGGCGGCCAGGCGCAACAGGGGAGCGGTTCGGCTCTCCTCCTCCTTGACGAAGCTGCGGTCGAGCCCGGCCAACGCCGCGAAGAAGAGCACGATCCACAACAGGACCGCCAGCAGAAACGGACGGTCCTCCTGGGCGATCCGGTACGGGCCGATGGTGTAGGACACCGCGGCCAGCGTGGTGAGCGCGAAGAGGGCGAGGGAGTTGAGCGCCACCCGGGTGCGGAACTCGGCGCGCAGGTCCTTGCCGGCGACCGCGAAAACCTCAGCCAACCAGCGCCACACGGCGCCCCCCCCATTCCATCTCACGCCGGTCGTTGGTGGCCAGCACGATGGTGCGGCCATCGGCGGCCAGCGCCTCCACCTGCGCCTCGAGCCAGTCCTGGCCGGAAGGATCGAGGTTCGAGCCCGGCTCGTCGAGGAAGATCACCTCCGGTTCATGGAGCAGCGCCTGAGCGATCTTGAGCCGCTGGGCCATGCCGGTGGAGAACCCCCGCACCGGGGTCTTCCGATTCGGGTCGAGACCCACCCGCGACAGGAGCTCATCGCAGTCCGCGGTGTCGGTGCTCAGCCCCCTGACGCGGGCGAAAAACCGGAGATTCTCCACGGCGGTGAGCTCGTCGTAGACCGCCATGGACGGCGCGACGACTCCGAGGTGGCGGCCCCATGCCCGCCGCGGAATCTCGTCGTCCCCGCACCGGTGCCTGACCTCACCCCGGGTGGGGCGCACCAACCCGCAGAGGATGGACAGCAGGGTCGATTTCCCCGAGCCGTTGGGACCGGTGAGCACCAGCACTTCGCCGGGCCCGACCTCACCCGACACGCTCTTGAAGACCACCCGCATGTCGTAGCGCTTGGCCACGTCGCTGAACGAAATCGAGATCCCTGCGCTCACGGGGGGGAAGATACCACGGGATGAAGATTCAAGTGGTTCACCTCGCCCATTGAATCCGGGCTCCTCATCGGCGACTCGTCACTTTCGGAATTCCCGGGAGGGCGCTATGAACGGCGGGTCCCGAACGCGCACCGGTCGCTGTTTCTGCCGCTGCTTGCTGTCCCTGACACCTGCCGCTGTCCCTGCTTGCTGACGCTGCCTCCTGCCGCTGTTTCTTGCCGCTGTCCCTGCCGCTGCATGCTGACGCTGATCTGCGGTCGCTACTCACGGACGCCCAGCTGGGCTCCGCTATCATGATGCCGCAACGAAGGAGGTGCGCATGCGAGCGGTGATCACCGGCACGGGGATGTACATTCCGGAGACCTGCGTCGACAACGACGCCATGTCGAAGCTCATGGACACGAACGACGAGTGGATTCGGGTGCGCACCGGCATCGAGCAGCGCCACTACGCCGCGCCGGACCAGGCGACCTCCGACCTCTGCGTCCCCGCCGCCCGGCAAGCCATTACCGCCGCCGGTCTCGAGCCCACCGATATCGACTACCTGGTCGTCGCCACCATGACACCGGACTACTTCTTCCCCGGGACGGCGCCCTTCATCCAGGCCAAGCTCGGCCTCGAGGAGGTTCCCTGTCTCGACATCCGCCAGCAGTGCGCGGGCTTCGTCTACGCCTTGCAGATCGCCGACGCCCTCGTCCGGTCCGGCCAGGCGAAGCGCGTGCTCGTGGTGGGCGCCGAGGCCCACGCCTCCCTCGTTCCCTGGAGCGACGAGAGCTGGGCGGTGGCCACCGGCGAGAAGGAGGGTCCTGTGTCGGACGAGGAGTTCGACAAGAACACCATGACCCGCGACCGCGTCGTGCTCTTCGGCGACGGGGCCGGCGCGGTGGTGGTCGAGCCCGGCGAGGACGGCGAACGCGGCGTCGTCGACTGTCTGCTCCACACCAACGGCGACGAGGCCAAGCGGCTCTGGACCAACGCTGGGGGGTCCGCCTTCCGTCCCTACTTCCACCCGGACATGTACACCTCGGGTGATTACGTCCCCATCGTCGAGGGCCGCAAGGTCTACGCCCTGGCCGTCACCTTCATGCCCAAGGTCACCTTCGAGATCCTCGAGCGCAACGGCCTCACCACCGATGACCTGGACCTGGTGATCATGCACCAGGCGAACCTCCGCATCAACGAAGGGGTCCAGAAACGTCTCGGACTTCCCGACGAGCGGGTCTTCAACAACATCCAGAAGTACGGCAACACCACCGCCGCGACCATTCCCATCGCGTTCCACGAGGCGCTCGAGCAGGGCCGCGCCAAACCCGGCGACCTGGTGTGTTTCGTCGGTCTCGGCAGCGGTCTCAACTGGGGAGCGATCCTCTACCGCTGCTGAGTTCTGAGTTCTGAGTTCTTAGTTCTTAGTTTTCAATCTCTTGGCTATGGTGCTAACCTTGGCGCGAGTGAAGACAATGACCAACGTTCAAAACACCAACGGACCCCTCTTCTTGGACCGGTCCGCCGCTATCTCGGAGACACCGTGACTCGAAAAATGCTGATTAACGCCCAACGCGCCGACGAGGTGCGGATTGCCATCGTCGACGGCAACACCCTCGACTCGTACGAGGTGTCCGCCACCGACTCCGGCCTCTGCCGCGGCAACATCTACCGCGGCATCGTCGCCAAGATCCAACCATCTCTCGACGCCGCCTTCGTCGACTTCGGGGTCGAGAAGGACGGCCTGCTGCGGGCCGACGACGTGGTTCCCGACGCCTACCACCGCAAGGTCGCGAACGACGCCAAACACCCCCGCATCGATCAGACCCTCGAACGCAAGAAAGAGGTGCTGCTGCAGGTGGTACGGGATGGGGTCGGCCACAAGGGCGCCCTTGTCACCACCAATCTCAGCATCGCCGGGCGGTACCTCGTCCTCATGCCCCTCGACAGCGTGCGGGGAGTCTCGCGGAAGCTCGAGGACGAGGCCGAGCGCAAGACGATTCGAGAGCGCCTCGACCGCCTGCAGCTTCCCGACGGTTGCGGCGTCATCGCCCGAACCAATGCCGCCGGTCAGCCGCAACGCTCCCTCAACCGGGACGCCAACGCCCTGCTCCGCCTGTGGAAGAAGATCCGCAAGGAGAGCACCGTCGGCAAGGGACCGAAGCTGCTCTACAGCGACCAGGACCTCATCGTCCAGGCGCTGCGCGACTCGCTGGACAGCTCCATCGCCGAGATCCTCGTCGACGACGAGACCGCCTTCACCAAGGCCCAGGGCTTCATGCAGACCTTCATGCCGAGGGCCAAGTCCAAGCTCGTACCCTACAAGGACCGCCTCCCCCTCTTCAGCCGATACCAGCTCGAAGACCAGATCGAGAAGATCTACCTGCGCAAGGTGGATCTGCCGTCGGGCGGATCCATCGTCATCGACGGCACCGAGGCTCTGACCGCCATCGACGTCAACTCCGGCCGGGCCACCCGCGGTTCGAGCCAGGAGGAGACCGCCCACGCCACCAATATGGAAGCTGCGGTGGAGGTGGCCCGCCAGCTCCGGATGCGCGACATCGGCGGTCTGGTGGTGGTGGACTTCATCGACATGCGCTCCGCCAAGCACCGGCGCAACGTCGAAAAGGCGATGCGCGACGCCATGAAGGACGAGAAGGCGAAGCACACAACGAGCCGTCTCTCCCCCAACGGCCTCCTCGAGATCAACCGGCAGCGCCTGCGCAAGGCCCTTCAGCTCCGCACCTACCGACCGTGCCCGACCTGCGGCGGCGCCGGAACCATCACCAGCCCCGAGCTGGTGGGCCTCAACGTGATCCGGCGCGTCGAAACCAGGGCGGTCACCGGCCGGCTCAAGGGCGTCCGCGTCTCGCTTCACCCCGAGCTCGCCGACGCGATCCAGAACGACCGCCGCCAGGAGCTCGCCGCCCTCGAGCGGGAGTTCGACATCCGCGTCGAGATTATCGCCGCCACCGGACTGCACCGCTCCGAAGAGCAGATCGAGTGGACCGAGCGGTCCGACTCCGCCGATGCCCATCCGTCGGAGGCGGCCGCGGTGAGCGCCGCCGACCTGGCCGATGGCATCACGTCGAAGGGGCGGACGAAACCGGCCACCCCGGCCGAAGACGAACCCGCGGAAAGCGGCGACCCAGAGGCGAAACCCGACAAGCCCGCCAAGAAACGGCGGCGCGGTGGCCGCAAACGACGCAAGAAACCGGCAACCAAGGGCGGGAACGGCGAGGCCCCGGCCGGTGACGAGAATGCGCCGGCGGAGACCGCGGCGAAGCCCGAGAAGGACGGCGAAAAGGGCGCCGCTCCGGAGGAGAAGAAACCACCTTCGAAGAGCCGGCGCCGCCGCTCCCGCCGGTCGCGCAAGCCGAAGAAGGACGCGCCGAAGGAGGCCGCCCCGGCGCCCGAGCCCGACAAGCCCTCCGGACCGGATCCGTTCGCCTACTGAGAAGCTGTTAGCTGTTAGCGACAGGAACATTCTCCAGGCTTCGGAGTCAAACCTGCGACGGAGCTGATGACCAGGAGCTAACGGCTCATCGCTTGTCGATGGCCGTCAGGCCATCTCCATCAACGCGGCGACGGTCTTCTCGATCCCCTCGGCGACCTGCGAAATGCTCTGGCCGAGCATGTAGGCCGGGCTCGTGATCAGCTTCTTCTCCCGGTCGATGACGAACTCGTCCACCGGACAGGCCACGTGGGTCGCACCGAGGGTCTCGATGGCACCGGCAGTGCCGGCGTCGTTGCCGATGGTGAGCTCCGGCCCCCCGGTTCCGAGGACCTTGGCGAGCAGTGCCGGCGCGATGCAGACCGCCGCCACCGGCTTGCCCTGGCCGTGAACCTCGCGAATCAGGGCTGCCACGCCTTCATCCACCTCACAATCGGCGCCGGCGACGGCGAAGGTGCAGAGGTTCTTGGCCGCACCGAAACCACCGGGGAGCATGAGGGCGTCGAGGTCGGCAGCGTTCACCTCGGTCACATCCAGGACCGGGCCGCGGGCGATACGGGCCGACTCCACTCGAACATTGCGGGTCTCACCGTCGGCCACCTCACCGGAGTGGTGGTTGACCACGTGCATCTGCTCCCGATCCGGGGCACAGAAGACGATCTCGGCGCCGGCGCGATCGAGCGCCAGAATGCTGATCACCGACTCGTGGATCTCCGCGCCGTCGAAGACGCCACAACCCGAAAGAACGACAGCCACCTTCTTCGCCATTGAATCCTCCCGTGTTCAGTCCGAAGAGGATTGTAGCGGAACGGTCGGAGGGTGTCGCCGGGTACGCGTTGGGTGAACCCGGGCGGGCCCCCACCGGGAACCTCGGCCGATGTCCAGCGGCCGGGGTTGCGACGTCGGAACGTCGATCAGCTGCGGTGACCCGAGTGGCGCCGGACCCGCCCGGTCCGATCTGTGACGATCGGGGAGCCGTCAGGGTTGACATGACGAGGCTCCGGCATCCGTGAGGTTTCGGTGGCGATGTCGGCGAGGCGCTGATGCATCGCCGATGGCGGACGACAGGTCGTCAACCCTTCGGGCCAAGGTGTAGGATGAGATCCGTCATGCCGTTTGAACACCTGCTGAATGCCGAGTTCGACCTGAGCCTGCGGCCGCACTGGCGGTGGCCCGAACGAGAGACCGCACGGCGGAGGATCACCGATCTGCAGTGGCACGCGCTCTACCTCGCCGACGCCGACGACTCGGTGGTGGCGCCCGAGCCGGCGCCCGAGGATTTCGTCCGCTACCTCGAGAGGAACGGCATCGATGTTCCCGTGATCACCGTGGACCCGGGTTGCCGGACCGATCGAGTGCTTGCTCCCTTCGGATGGAACACGGCGGCCGTCGAACGAAACCGCCGCCATGAACGGCCGGCCCCGCACCCCACTCTCGAGGCCGTCCGCCGGGTCAACGGGCGCCGCTTCTCCGCCGGGCTCGAGGCCGATCTCTTCGGCGGCGATCACACCCTCGCCACGGTTTCCGGCGAAGACGAGCTCCATGCGGTGCTTGAGGCCGTCTCCGACGCCCACGAGGAGCTGGTGCTGAAGGCCGAGCACGGCAACGCCGGCCTCGGCAACCGACGGCTGCGCGGGCGAGAGCGTTCGCAGGGGGACGTTACAGCTGTCCGGCGAATCCTGCACGACGACCTCGGTGCGGTTCTCGAACGCTGGCGGCCGCGCACTCTCGACCTGTGCTCGACCTTCACCATCCTCCCCGGCGGGGGCATAGCGGGCTTCAGACTGCACGAGATCGTCAACACGGCCGACGGCGCTCTCATCGGCACCCTTTTCCAGCAGGATGGGGCCGGCCTCGATCGCTGGCGACCCGCCCTTTTGGACGCCGCCTCGAAAATCGCCCGGTCGGTGGCGCAAGCCGGGTACACCGGGCCGGCGTGCACGGACGCCTTCGTCTGGAACGACGCCGGCGAGCTTCGACTGCGACCGCTGGTCGACCTCAATGCACGGCGGGAAATGTCGGCGGGAGCCTCGGCCCTGTGGCGGCGGTTGGGCGGCGAAGGGGCGGCCTACTGGCGTTTCTACAACCGCCGAAAGCTCGTCCTGCCGGACACCTACGACGAGCTCGTTGGCGCCCTGGACAACGACGCCTACGATCCTTCGAAACGGCGTGGAGTGCTGGCGACGGCGCCGCTGTGGCTCGGGGACGAGCGCCGTCAGCCGACCAAGGCCGCCGTGCTGTTGCTCGGCGGCAACCGGGACGAGGCCCTGGCCCTCGACGCCCGCTTCCGGAGGCGGTTCGAACCATGAGTCTCCGGGTGGTGGTCATCATCGGCCCGACGGCGGTGGGCAAGACGCGCCTCGGCGTCGAAGTTGCCCACGCCCTGGGCTCTGAGATCCTGTCCGCCGACTCGCGGCAGGTCTATCGGGGCCTCGACCTGGGAACCGGCAAAGACCTGGACGAGTACGCCGCCGTTGACCCGCCCGTGCCCTACCACCTCATCGACGTCGCCGACCCGCGTGAGGTCTACAGCCTCTACCGCTACCAGCAGGACTGCTACCGCGTTCTCCGACGCCTGGCCGGCGATCCGAGGTTCGGTTCGGGATCAGTGCCGCTGCTCATGGTGGGCGGCAGCGGGCTCTACGTCGAGGCGGTGGTTCGCGACTACCGAATCACCGATGTTCCCGTCGACCCGGACCTGCGCCGCCGGCTCGAGCGCCTCCCCGCCGCAACCCTGGCGGACCGTCTGCGCACCGCCGACGCCGAGATCGCGGCCCGCACCGACACCACCAGCAGACGGCGTCTGATCCGAGGCCTCGAGATTGCCACCGCCGCCGCGCGGGGACCGGTCCGGACGTCGACGCCGCCGGGGCTCGAGATCGAGTGGCGTTGCTACGGCCTGAAGGCCGATCGCGCCGTCATCCGGCGCCGCATTCGCTCGCGCCTCGAAGCCCGCCTCGACGAGGGCCTCGTCGACGAGGTGCGGAATCTGCTCCGCGACGGCCTGCCCCGCGAGCGGCTGCAGGCGCTGGGCCTGGAGTACCGAGAGATCGCGGAGTACCTGGCCGGCGCCACGACCCGCGGAAGGATGGTGGAAGACCTAGCCACGGCCATCGGACGTTTCGCCAAACGCCAGGCAACCTGGTTCCGCGGTATGGAGCGCCGCGGAACCCCGATCGCCTGGATCGCACCGGGAGACGCCGATCGCATTCTCGACGACGTCACCCGGTGGGTTGACGGATAGTTGTCAATGTTCGGGTCAGTTGACCGGCATGGGCTCCGAAAGGGCGAACTGGGCGATCTCGGCGTCGAAGCTCTCACCGCCCTCGGAGACCATCTGGTAGGTGCCTTCCATGGTGCCGAAGGGCGTGGTCAACGGACAGAAGGAGGTGTAGTCGAAGGACTCGCCCGGCGCGAGAACCGGCTGATTGCCCACCACCCCGGGACCCCGGACCTCCTCGACCTTCCCGTTGGCGTCGGTGATGATCCAGTGCCGGCTGATCAACTGGACCACATCGTCACCGGTGTTGCTGATGCGGATGTCGTAGGCGAAGAACCAACGCCCGGACACGGGGTCGGACTTCTCGCGGACGAAATGTGACGAGACCTCGACTCTGACCCCGCGTGTGGTTGCTTCGGACGTGTTCATCGTGACCTCCCGTCGATCACGTACCAACACTCGACACCGGCTCTCGATTCCCTCGAACCACATCAGTCGCCGATGGCGAGAGCCTCAAAGATTCCGAGAAATCCTGTATCGTTTCGGTGAGCGGCAACATGACTGCAACCAACAACCCCGCTGCGGCATCTCAGTCAATGTGGAAGCAGTGGTTTCTCTCCGTTCCGAGCACCGCCCTGGGGCGGCGGGTCTGGTGACCCCCACGCCGTCGGATCGCAACGACGACCTGGTCACCCGGGCCGTGGATGGCGACAGCGACGCCTTCGAGGAGCTCTACCGGCAGACGGTGGGGCGGGTCTACGGACTGTGTCTGCGCATGTGCGGCAACACCTCCCAGGCCGAAGAGCTCACCCAGGAGGCTTTCGTTCGCGCCTGGCAGAAGCTCGCCTCGTTCCGCGGCGACAGCGCCTTCTCGACCTGGATGCACCGGCTCGCCGTCAACGTGGTCCTCGGCCACCAACGCAGCTCGGGCCGGCGGCAGACGCGAGAGTCGACAGCCGGCGAGGAGTGGTATGGAGACGGCAGCACCAGAGCGGTGCCGCCCGTCGCCGCCGTTGACCTCGAGCGGGCGGTCGCCGCGCTGCCCACCGGCGCCCGGACGGTCTTCG
>Ga0180436_10003711_pt1 | contig 13915 bp, 15 predicted proteins | sample SS_ome_2_FD_132434 | JGI IMG/M metagenome (GOLD analysis project Ga0180436, IMG submission 132434) | Hypersaline lake sediment archaeal communities from the Salton Sea, California, USA - SS_3_S_2 metaG | ecosystem: Environmental > Aquatic > Non-marine Saline and Alkaline > Hypersaline >...
GAGTCCAATCTACAGACTTGAATTTGGAGTAATCGCGAGGATATTTTCACAGGATCCTGACCTATATGGACCAATTTTAATGATGAATCCTGCTAAACATGAAATCTTGAAGCAAATCGATGTTAATACTAAAAATCTTTCAAACATTGTTGAATGTTCTGACCTGACTTTGTTTAGAGAGTTCTTTAAAAAGACATCAAAGTACTTAGGTAAGTACAGTGATATTGCAAAAGAGATGATTAAGTCTTAACGCCAGAATTCTTTCATTTCACTTTTGTCGAAATACTTCTTTAACACTGAATCATTGAATTTCAAATCCTGCTCGAGTTCTGCCGCAACTATTCTGCGGCGTTCTTCGAGCCGTTCGATTCTTTGCTCGAATCTGATGATTTCTTTTTCTAATTGATCTATTCTTTTTACTTTGTTTTTTATGCTTAAAGGAGTTGCCATGCCCTCTCCCCTAATTCCTTCAATATCACGTTTAAAAGCTTTATATCCATCTAAATAATCCTCAGCAGTATCAGCTGTTCGGGTAGGATTTATTGATTTTGCGCGGCGTCTGATAGATCGATGAATTCTTTGTTCCATATACAAATCAATATGTTATACTTTAGTCATGATAGCATATCTCACAGGAACAATTCAAAAAAAACTGCCTACAGCAATCATTCTTAATGCTGGTGATATTGGGTATTTAGTTTCAGTTACTCAGACTTTTTTAGCAGAACATGAAGCAGATGAAAGTATTGAAGTTTACATTCATACTGCTGTTCGAGAAGATGATATTAGTCTTTATGGATTTGCTTCTTTTGAAGAGCTTGAGACTTTTAAGCTATTGATAACTGTTTCTGGAGTTGGTCCTAAATCTGGATTGGAACTATTAAATAATCCTGTTTCTTCAATTAAATTCGCTATTGCTAAAGGTGATGTTGATCTAATTGTTAAAACTAAAGGAATAGGAAAGAAAACTGCTGAAAGAATTGTTATTGATCTTAAAGAAAAAATAGGAGCAGCTGATAAACCTGAGAATTATGAGACTCCAGGTGATATAAATGAAGATGCAGTTGGAGCTTTGATCAATTTAGGATACAGAAAGCATCAAATCGTACAAAAATTAAAGAAAATGCCTTCTGACATAACTGAGCCAGAAGATATCATTAAATACTTCCTCCAAAATGCTTAAACAAATTCGCAAACACTTTAAAAACTTCAATGCGTTGTTCATAAGTGATCCTCTTAATGTTTATTACTTAACAGGATTCACAGGTTCACGTGGTCTTATTCTAATCACAAAAAGAAAAGCATACTTTTTCACTGATTTTCGTTATTTGGAATATGCTCAGAAGATTGTTCCGGAAGAATTTGAAGTTGTTCAGATAGATAAAAAGTGGAAGGAAGATTGGCCAAAACTGCTTAAAAAGTACCGAATTAAAAAACTCGGTTACGAAGAAGATTTTTTAACAGTAAATCAATATGACGGTTTAAATAAAATTTCAAAAGGAACAAGATTTTTGAAGTCAGGTAATATAATTGAACAAATCCGCGAAATTAAACAAGGATACGAAATCGCACGTCTAAGAAAATCACAAAAAATTAACGAACAAGTTTTAGATGAAGTTTTAAATTTTTTAAAAGAAGGACGAACAGAAGCTGAAGTTGAATGGTTTATTATAAAGGCTCAAAGAGAGCTTGGTGCAGAGGATTCTTCATTTGATCCAATTGTTGCTTTTGGATCTAACAGTGCTATCCCCCACCATCAAAATACAAATCGAAAATTAAAAAAAGGTCATACAGTTTTGATTGATATGGGAGTTAAGTACAAACACTACTGCTCTGATATGACTCGAACATTTTTTACAGCGAAACCTACCACTCGGCAGGCTGAGGTTTATGAAACAGTTTTAGAATCGCAGCAAGCTGCAATTGATACACTAAGACACAATGCAACTGTTGCAAGTGTTGTAAAAAATGCGATGAAACCTATCAAAGAAAAAGAATTAGCAAAGTATTTTCAGCATGCTTTAGGGCATGGGACTGGTTTAAATATCCATGAACTTCCTAATCTTGGAATTGAAAAACCATACAAGTTAAAAGAGAATATGATTACCACAATAGAACCAGGAATCTATCTACCCAAAAACTTTGGCGTTCGCATTGAAGATATGCTAATAATATCCCGTACAGGAGCGAAAAATTTAACAAATGCTCCAAAACAATTAAAAGACATAATTATAAAAGTATGACACCTAAAATTGCTGTAATTTTATTTCCAGGAACCAACTGTGAGCTTGAAGCTTTAAGAGCAATCAAGCGAAGCGGTATGAATCCTGAACTAATTAGATGGAATGACACAGATGTTGATTATGCAAGTTTTGATGGGTTCTTTTTACCTGGAGGATTCAGTTATGAAGATCGAGGACGATCAGGAATTATTGCATCAAAAAACGCACTTTTAGATAAAGTTAGAGAAGAAGCTGGAAAAGGAAAACCAGTATTAGGTGTTTGTAACGGAGCTCAAATTGTGATGGAAGCTGGGCTAATCCCAGGATTAGATAAAGATCACGTTGAAATGGCACTGGCCTGGAATAAACGTGTTGATGAAAATGGAAACATTTTAGGAACTGGATTCTATAATGACTGGATTTATATTAAAAACGCTGTGCCAAAAGGTCGCTCAGCATTTAACTATTACGATCAGGATAAGTTGTTAAGAATTCCTGTTGCTCACGGTGAAGGAAGATTCACTTCAATTGATCCTGAGATGGAAGATTTGATAATGAAAAATGAACAAGCAGTATTTAGATATTGTGATGAAAATGGAGAAATTAAAGAAGACTTCCCTACTAATCCAAACAGTGCAATGCTTAATCTTGCTGGTCTTTGTAATCCAGAAGGTAATGTTATGAGTTTAATGCCGCATCCTGAAAGAACTGAAGTTGGAGATCCGATTTTTCAATCGATTAGGGAATATATTGGAAAAAGTTTTGAAATTAAAAAGCCTGAAGGGGTTCAAATGGATAAACCAGCATTTGATGTTGGTGAAGTTGGATCATATGACTCCCCTGACATTGAAGTATTTGTTGATACTGTTATTACTGATAATGAAGAAAGAACAATTGAATCAGCAATTCATAACTTAGGATTCAACGAAGCTAAACTCAAAAAACTTTTATATTATGGAATTAAAACAGACGGACAAGTTGATGCTGTTGAAACTGCAGATGCACTCCTTAAATCTGGTGAAATTGTAAATATGGCTAAAGAAATGCCTTTAGTTAAGATAAATGACAAGTATTATTCATTTGATCCTGCAGATGGTTTAAGTGAAGTTGATGAAAAAGAGGCACCTGGAGAAAGCTATCTAACTTTTAATAAAGAAGATACAGTTGGTGAAAGCCGACTTCAAACAATTCAACATCATTTTTCAATTAAAGGTGTTGAAAGGATTCATGCTGGAAAGAGATGGTCACTTTCAAGTGATTCTGATGAAGCTACAAAGATTGTTGCGACTCATATCTTCCACAATCCACATTCAATGGATATCTATAAAGCATAATTTATGTGCGGAATATTTGCCTATAAAGGCCCAAAAACAAATGCCGCGGAACTTGTCATTAAAGGCTTAAAAAAGCTCGAATATCGAGGTTATGATTCGTGGGGTGTTGCCTCAAAATGTGACTCTGAAATTTCAATTTATAAAAATGTTGGAAAGATTAGTGATTTTGATTTTGAAAAACCACCAAAAGATATTGATTTAGGTCGCGAGTGCAATTTAGCAATGGGGCATTCGCGTTGGGCAACGCATGGAGGAGTTACTGTTGCAAATGCGCATCCTCACTACAGCGCTGATAAATCAATTGCGATTGTTCACAATGGAATTATTGAAAACTATATAGAATTAAGAAATGAACTGAAGGAAAAAGGTTATGAATTCCGGTCAGAAACTGATACTGAAGTTATTGCTCAGCTAATTCAGGAATATAAAGATGATGGGATTGTTGATGCTGTAAAAAAAGCTATAGATAGACTAAAAGGCCGCTATGCGATTCTGGTTGTTTCAGCTGAAGATGATAAATTAATTGCTGCTCGTCGTGGTTCACCATTAATTGTTGGAAAAGGTGATGATGAGTTCTTTGTAGCTTCGGATATTCCAGCGTTTTTGGAACATACTCGCAATGTTATGTACCTGGATGATGACCAAATGGTTGTTATTAATGATGAAGTTGAGTTTTTTGATATCAAATCGGGAGATAAGATTGATAAACGTATTGTTGAAATTGATTGGGATGCTGAAAGCGCTGAAAAAGGCGACTTCCCGCATTTTATGATTAAAGAAATTTCTGAACAAAAAGACACAATTGCGCGTGCTATTAATCAGAATGATGAAACTATCATGAAAATTGCAGAAGAGATTAAAGGTGCATATGGAACTTATATAATTGGGTGTGGTACAGCAGGTAAAGTGGCCTTAGCAGGTTCTTATTTATTTAGCGAAGTAGCTAACAGGCATGTTAATACAACTTTTGGATCAGAATTCCCATCAATGCAGAACTTTATTACTGATCGAAGCTTGGTTATTGCAATTTCACAGTCTGGTGAAACAGCTGACACAATGGAAGCTTTAGAAATCGCAAAGAAAAAAGGTGCAAAAGTACTTTCAATTATTAATGTTGAAGGTTCTTCAATGGATCGAATCTCAGACTACTCAATTCACATTAAAGCAGGGCCGGAAAAGGCTGTAGCATCAACAAAAGCTACAACAGCACAAATGGCAATTCTTACACTACTAGCATACGCTTGCGCTGGCAAACTCGATGAAGGAAAGATTTTATTAGTAAATGCAGCGAGCCAGATCAATGACATGTTAAATCCAAGATATGAAGAACACATCCTCAAACTCGCAAAGCATATAAAAGACCACGAAAGCATGTATGTAATTGGAAAAGGAATGAACTATCCAATGGCTTTGGAATCAGCAATTAAATTACAAGAAGTTTCATATATTCACGCTGAAGGTTTTGCAGGAGGCGAACTTAAACACGGCCCTATCGCACTAATTCATGATGGTGTGCCTTGTATTGCACTTGTGGCAAACGATGAAACAAAACACGAAATCATATCAAATGCCATTGAAGTTGGAAGTCGCGGTGGTTACATAATCGGAGTTTCGCCAGAAAACCACGAAGTTTTCGATTATTGGATAAAAGTTCCAGATGGAGGAAATGCATCCCCTATCATAAATATAATTCCAGTTCAGATTCTCGCATATCAATTAGCCTTACTGCGCGAAAATAATCCAGATATGCCAAGGAATTTGGCGAAATCAGTAACTGTCAAATAATGGCTGACATTAAACGAAAATGGGACCTTCTCTCAAAGGCTGAAAGAAAAAGAGTAAGTGAAGAAATCATTCACTATTTTAAAAATGAGCGTGAAGAAACTATCGGAATGATCGCAGCTGAAGACCTTTTAGACTGTTTTCTAGAAAGCGCTGCACCTTTTATTTATAGTAAAGGGATCGAAGACTCAAAAAACCTGCTCCAAAAGCGATTTGAAGATATTTCAATTGATTTGGATGTTTTAGGAGATAAAAACTAATCATGAAAATTAAATTCTTTAGTCACAAATTTTTAACGCACATATTAACATCTGCTATTAGTGGTACTATCTTCGGAATTATTGGATTACTTTTTATGACAAATATTGGAGGGAACTACGGATGCCATCCTTTTATTGATTTTTTATTTAAATCCAGAGGTTATGAATCATGTGGATTACTAGGTTTATATGGCGGAATATTGATTGGAGTGATATTACTTCTCTTTTTATTGTCACGAGGGAAGTATAAGGACAGAACTTATATAAAAATTAATAAAATAATCGGGCTAATATTTGCATTTATTTTATTCAACTTATTTCTAGGGGGTGCTTTCATTGGTTATGAGGTATTTTCCTTACCAATGATAGTTGGACTATTCTTTCTATATAGTTTAATCCTTGCAATTATATTTTCAGTTATACTAAATATTAAAAACTAGCTCCAATCCCCTTTTTCTGGTATAATATAGGGAAATAAAACTCATATTATGGCTGTTTTAAATGATCAGCAAAAAATGGATAAACTTCAGAGTGCTTTTGAAATGACTTGTGATCAGATTCAGGAGCAGACTGAGCAAATGCTGGATTTGGTTCCGCGTCATGATATGGAAAGACGAAAGAAAATCCTTGATCTTCATCGAATGAAATTGCAAAAAGCAATTGATTCATTAAACAGTCAGTTAGCAAAATTCGAATAATGAGAGTTCAAAACACAAAATTTGTTTGTACGCTTGGTCCGGCTTCAGAATCGCCTGAAGTTCTGGCTAAATTGATGAAAGCAGGTATGGATGTTGCTCGTTTGAACTTTTCTCATGGATCTTATGAAAATCATGCAATGTTAATTCGTCGAATTAGAGCTGCAGCTAAAAAAGTAAATGTCCCTTTGGCAATTATGCAGGATCTTCAGGGTCCAAAAATCCGAATTGGAAAGATTGATGATACAAAAGTAACAAAAGGTCGTGAGATTGTTTTAACTTGCGGGCCTAAATCTGACAAAAAAATACCAGTTCAATATAAAGGGCTTTATAAAGATGTAAAAAAAGGCTCACTCCTTCTTGTTGATGATGGACTAATTCAGCTAAAAGTAACAAGAAAACGTCAAAAAGATATTTATTGTAAGGTTTTGAATTCTGGAGTGATTAGAGCAAACAAAGGAATTAATGTTCCAAATGCTACAATTTCAACATCCCCTATCACAGCTAAAGATAAAAAGGATTTAAAATTTGGATTAACTCAAGATATTGACTATGTTGCACTGAGTTTTGTTGAAGAAGCTAAGGATATCCATGATTTACGCAAATTAATTGGTTCAAAAAACGTAAAAATTGTAGCAAAAATCGAAAGACGAGAAGCTGTTGAGAATTTAGAAGAAATTATTGAAGCTTCAGATGCATTAATGGTTGCGCGTGGAGATTTGGCAATGGAAATCGGTCCTGAAAAAGTGCCGATTGTTCAAAAAGAAATGATTCGGCTATGTAATTTAGCTGGTAAACCTGTTATTACAGCAACTCAAATGCTTGCTTCCATGGTAAACAATCCAACTCCAACAAGAGCCGAGGTAAGCGATATTGCGAATTCAATTTATGATCATTCTGATGGAATTATGCTTTCAAATGAGACAGCAGTTGGCAAGTATCCTGTAAAAGCTGTTCAAATGTTTGCAAAAGTTGCAACTCAGGTTGAATCTCAATTAAAAAAATATGATCATCTCTTACCTGTTCGCCAGATTCATGATCGAAATGTTTTATTGGATGCTTTAGGAATGGAAGTGTGCAAATTAGCTGAAAAAACCAAAGCAGATAAGATAATTGTGGTAACTGAAGATGACAAACAAGCACGATATGTTTCAAAACACAGATCTTATATTCCAACAATCGTAATTACTAAATCTAAAAAAACAGCTAATCAATTGGCTCTATTATGGGGAATAAACGACATCAAAATTGGAAAAGTAACTCAAAAAAATTACCTTAAAGACATAAAAAAGCTGCTTCGAAAAGAAAAAGGTAAGAAAGTAGCGATTTTGTTCGCAAATTCTAAGCAAAATCATATTGTCTCAACGACCTTATAAAAGTAAAATAGAAAAAGGAGTTCGATCTTAAACGATCTCACGTTTGGCTCGCGATAAGTTTTCGCTCGCAAAGAGACTCGTAAACTCGTCTCCGGGGATGTAACTTTTTATTTTATGCGCATTTTAGGTATTGATCCTGGGACTGCAACAACCGGCTACGGAGTGGTAGAAGAAGGACCTGATGGTTTTAGAATGATCACGTACGGTTGCATCACTACTTCTAAAGAATTGGATTTACCTACAAGGCTAAATGAAATTGCCTTTGATCTCTCAATGATTATTAGTAAATTTAGACCTGATTTTGCAGCAGTTGAAGACCTGTTTTTTAGCAAAAATACAAAAACAGCAATTGCAGTTGCTCAGGCTAGAGGTGTAATAATGCAAAAAATAACAGAAGAACAAATTCCAGTTGCATCTTATAATCCAATGCAGATAAAACTTGCTCTTTGTTCTGATGGAAAAGCTAAAAAACCTCAAATCCAGAAAATGATACAAATGCTACTTAATTTAGAAGATATCCCAAAACCTGATGATGCTGCAGATGCTCTGGCAATTGCAGTTACTCATGGTCATTGTTTAAAAAATCAATCCCTTTACGCACCCACCGCATGAGACGATTCCTCACAATATTAAATGTAATACTTCTTATAACTCTAGTTATCTTAACTTTATATGTTTTTGATGTTATTGATTTTAAATTCCTTGAAAACAATGAAGAACCCTTAATTGAAGTTCCAATTGCTGACACCCCAGACAAAGTTGAACGTCGAAAATCTTATGAAGAATATATGCAAAAAGGAGACACTTATTATTCTAGTGGAATGTACGCTTTAGCAATTGATTCATATACAAATGCCAGTGAAGAAGAGCCAGATAGAATCGAACCTTTAATTCTAATTGGTGAACTTCAAATACTTCAAAAAAATTATGACACAGCTAAAAATCTTGCAACAAAAATCCTTCAAAAAAATGAAAAGAATACTGATGCAAAGGTAATTTTAGGACGTGCAAATATTGGCTTAGAGCAGTTCGAAGAAGCAAAATCAATTCTTGATAGCATTACAATTGATTACCCGGATGTTCTTTACTATCAAGGATTGCTTGCAGCATTCTTTGGAGAATATGAAAGAGCAAGAGGCTTATTAAATGCTTCTGTTGATCCAGAAAAAAATCCTGAAGAAGAAGTTAAAGCCATGGCTCAAAGAATTTTAAATGCAATGAATGAATTCGATGCATATCAGGCTGGCCTTCATGAACACTTACAAGTACTTCTTGCCCGTGCAATGGTTCAAAATAATGAACCTCAAATGGCAAAAGAATTATTATGGAAAGTTTTAAAAGAAAATCGAGCTTATAGAGATGCCTGGATTGTTTTAGGTTATAGTTATTTGAAGCTGGAAAACTTTGGAGATGCAGTTGATGCTTTAGAAGAAGCAAAAAGACAAGATCCAGATAAACCAGAAACTTTATTTTACTTAGGTTTAGCCTATGCAGGTAACGATCAATTACAAGATGCTATTGATTCATTGGAACTTGCTGCAAAATTGAATTACGAACCAAAAATCCATATAGAACAAAAACTTGCTGAGCTTTATTTTCAAATTGAAGATTATGAAACTGCAAGCGAAAAATATGAAGAAGTAATTAGTTTTAATGCAAGAGATTTAGAATATTTTGTTAGACCAATTTGGGTATACATCGATAAACTTGAAACACCAGATAAAGCAGTAGCTTTAGCTGAAAAAGCAAGTTTGGCGCATCCTGATAGTGCAATGGCTTACAATTTATTAGGTTGGGCACAAGTAGCAAATAGTGACTTTATAAACGGCAAAAAAAATCTACAAAAAGCTTTAACTTATGATCAAAGCTTTGATGCTCCTTATTTAAATATGGGAACAATGTACGAAAAGCAGGGTGAAATTAATAGAGCAAAAGAAATGTATAAAAGAGCCTGGGAATTAGGTAATGGTTCTGCAGTTGGAAATCTTGCAGCAGAAAAATATAATGAATTACTAGCTAACGTTTTAATGTAATATGATACTTCCAATTATTGTACTATTCATTATCGGTGCAGCATTCGGAAGTTTTTTAAGCGTTTTAATTTATCGCTTGCATAAAGAAAAGAAAGGAATCTTTTTTGGTAAATCTGAATGTCCTTACTGTCATAAAAACCTACAATGGTATGATTTAATACCTATAGTTAGCTACTTAATGCGACTTGGCAAATGCGGATATTGCAAAAAAAGAATAAGCATAAGCTATTTATTATTAGAATTGGTTTGTGGATTAATGTTTATTTCGTTTTTCTTAATCTATCCGTTTTTATTATTTGAAATTCAAGGAATTGTATTCTTTGATGTTGGAATTCTTCTAAAATATATTTATTTTTGCTTAGTTGGAATTGCTCTGATTGGAATTCTATTTTTTGATGCAAAATATTTAGAAATTCCAGAAGCTTTTACATTACCAACTATAATTTTGATATTTCTAGTTGGATTGTTTCTCCCAGAACCAGGTTTATATAGTATATTAATTGGAGGAGCTTTAGCAGGATTATTTTTTGGAGCCCAAGTTTGGATAAGTAAAGAAAAATGGCTTGGTTCAGGCGATATCCAGGTTGGAATTCTGATGGGATTGTTGCTTGGATGGCAGCTTTTAATTCTAGCTGTTTTAATTAGTTACGTTTTAGGTTCTTTTATTAGTTTATTTTTAATGGCTTTTAAACAAGTCACACCAAAATCTCAAATTCCTTTTGCTCCATTTTTAGTAACTGGAACTTTTATTACATTATTTTTTGGTGAATATATTCTCGATTTATATTTAAATACAATTTTCTAATGGATAAAAAAGTACTTTTAATAATATTGGATGGATATGGTGAAGGGAAAAAATATAAAGGTAATGCAGTTACAAATGCAAAGACTCAATATATTGATAAGTTAAGAAAAACTTATCCAAAAACGTTACTTGATGCTCACGGTCCAGCAGTTGGTTTGCCGCCAAAATTTCAGGGCGGATCTGAAGTAGGACATTACACAATTGGTGCAGGAAAAGTTGTTTTAGGTGCAATGAAAACAATTGATAAAGCAATTAAAGATAATAAATTAGATAAAATCAAAGAAGTTGCAGATGCTTTTAAAAAAGCTAAAAGAAAAGGATCAAAACTACATTTAATGGGAATGATGAGTGATGCAGGGCTTCATTCAAACTACAATCACCTGTTCGCATTATTAAAATTGGCTAAAAAGCATAAGATTAAAGACGTTTACATTCATATGTTTATGGATGGTCGTGATGTTCCTGAGCAATCTGGAAATAAATTCATCAAACGGATTCAAAAAGAAATCAAAAATATAGGAGTTGGAACAATTTCAACTATGGTTGGAAGATATTTTGCAATGGATCGTGATAAAAATTTAAAAAGAACAAAAAAAGCATACGATCTTTTAACAAAAATGAAGGGAGATAATGAAGATGATCCAATTGCAGCACTTAAAAAACAATACAAACGAGATGTGGAGTCAGATTATTATATTGAGCCGGTTGTTTTGGATAAAAAAGGAAAGATTAGTGGTAAAGATAGTGTGATTTTCTTTAATTATAGAACTGATAGAGCAGCGCAGATTACTGAAATGTTCATGAAAGGAATTAAACCTTACTTTTGCTGTTTTGGACCTTATTCTAAAAAGGCAAAAGTAGCCTTCCCTGCTCCAAAACTTAAAACAAATTTAGGAAAAATTATCTCAAAGAAGAATTATAAACAATTAAGAATCGCTGAGACTGAAAAATATGCACATGTGACTTTCTTTTTCAATTCGCAAGATAAGGATCCATATAAAGGAGAAAAACGAATACTTGTACCTAGTGCAAAAGTTAAAAGTTATGCAAGTAAACCTGAAATGAGCGCTAAAAAAATTACTTCAGAATTCTTAAAAGATATGAAAAAGAATGAATATGAATTTGTAGCAATGAATTTTGCAAATGGAGACCTGGTTGGTCATTCTGGAGATTACAAAGCCACAGTCAAAGGTATTGAAACATTAGATGAGTGTCTAGCCAAAATCGTTCCAGCGGCTATGGATAAAGGATATCAAGTGCTAGTAACAGCTGATCATGGAAATGCAGATTATATGATTTATGAAGAAAACGGAGATGAATGTCCGAGTCATACTTTGAATCCGGTAATATTTTTATTGTGTTCAGATGAGCTGAAGAAGGCAAAATTACGGAAAAAGGGTGGACTTTCTAATGTTGCTCCGACTATACTTGATCTCCTCGGAATAAAACCACCAAAAGACTGGGACAAATCACTAATAATAAAAAAATGAAAGCAGTAATATTAGCAGGTGGAACAGGATCACGACTTTGGCCACTCAGCCGAAGAAAAACTCCTAAGCAATTTCAAAAACTTACTTCAGATAAGACAATGCTTCAGGAAACTTACGATAGAGTTAAGCATTTAGGAGACAAAAACATCTACATTGCTACAAATAAAGACTTTTTTAACGATATTAAGGAGCAATTACCAATGATTTCTGAAGATCATATTATTTTAGAACCTGCTTTAAGAGACACTGCGACTTGTATTTGCTACGCTGCAATGAAAGTTAAAGAAAAAAGCGATCCAGATGAAGTTATGTCGATTATTTATGCTGATCATTTAGTAAAAGATCATGATCAATTCCGTGAAAAACTCGAATTAGCTGAAAAAGTTGCTCGAGACGAGAAAACATTAAATATTATTGAAGTAGAAGCCAGATTTCCGAATGTTAATTTAGGCTGGGTAAAGGTTGGAAAGAAGCTAAGCGATGATGTTTTAGAGTTTAAAAGATTCACTGAGAAGCCAAACTTCACAAAAGCACAAGAATTCATGGAATCAGGTGATTATTTGTGGAATACAGGAATGTATGTTTGGCGAATCGATACAATTTTAGAAAAATATCAAAAACATTTACCAGATACTTACAATCGCCTACTAGAAAATGACTATGAAGGATGCGAAAAAATCTCAATCGACTATGCAATTATGGAAAAAGTGGCTCCAGAAGAAGTTCGCATAATTCCAGCTGATTTTGGTTGGAGTGATGTAGGAACCTGGGAATCAATCCATGACGAATTAGCCTCAAACACAAGCGAAAACATCGCAGATCGAAAACACATTGGAATCGATACAAAAGGATCAGTAATAAGAACCGACAATCCAAATAAAATAATCGCAACAATCGGTTTAGACGACGTTGTAGTTGTTGATACAGAAGATGCACTTCTAATTTGTGCAAAAAACCGCTCTCAGGATGTCAAAAAAGTTGTGGAACAGTTGAAAGAGGAAGGAAAATATCTATAACTATCAATTTATGAACCAAGAACATAAAACTCAAATTAAGCCAAAACCATGGGGTAAAGAAATCTGGTTTGCGCAAAATGATAAATACGCGGGTAAAATCCTTCATATAAAGAAGGGGCACCGCTATTCTTTGCAGTATCATGAGGAAAAAATAGAGACTCAATATTGCTACAGTGGTCTGGTTAAGATGGTTTATGGAAAAGACGAGGGAAATCTTAAAGAAATTGTATTAAAACCAGGTGACAAATTCGATGTAAATCCGTATACTATCCATCGGGCCGAAGCCCTTGAAGATTCTGAAATTTTTGAGGTTTCAACCCCGCACTTAACAGATGTTGTAAAACTACATGATGACTATGGCAGATCAGGCAAAGGTAACAATGAAGAGCTCGATGAAAAGCTACACGCTGAAAATCAATAATTTATATATTTTTCATACTATTTTTTAAACCCTTATTCCCATGAAAGGAAGATCTTTTATTAAAGTAATTGTAATACTGCTCGTTGCAGTTATTCTTGGAATTTTTGTACTTCCACCTGAAACTAAAGCTCCACTTGTTGGATGGACCCCGGACGAACTTAAAAATCAACACATCCATTTAGGGCTCGATCTGCAGGGAGGTGCAGAACTTGATTATAAAATTGACCTAAGAAAGGTTCCTTTAGAGGATCAAGCTGCAATTGTAGAAGGTGTAAAAGAAGTTATTAATAAGCGTGTAAATGCTTTAGGTGTAAGTGAACCTATGATTTTTGTAAGTGAAATTGCAGGAGAAAGCCACATTATAGTTGATTTAGCAGGTGTTGACGTTGAAGAAGCAAAAGCAACTATTGGTAAGACTATCCAATTAGAGTTTAAAGAAAGAAAAGATGAAATCGATCCTAATGAAAAAGCAGAAGTTGAA
>Ga0180436_10003716_pt1 | contig 13906 bp, 13 predicted proteins | sample SS_ome_2_FD_132434 | JGI IMG/M metagenome (GOLD analysis project Ga0180436, IMG submission 132434) | Hypersaline lake sediment archaeal communities from the Salton Sea, California, USA - SS_3_S_2 metaG | ecosystem: Environmental > Aquatic > Non-marine Saline and Alkaline > Hypersaline >...
CAAGAAACCAATGCGATCACGCTGGCAACGACACAGATCATGTCGGATATCTGGCAGGCAGGCCTGGCCGATCCCCAAAATCCCTTCGAAGAATATCCGGAAAAGATTTGGTCTGACCAATGGCTGTTTTACGCCAATACGGTTCGATTTGCCTCAGCCATGGGCGGCGGCGGTGATTATGGGGTGTTTGCAGATGGTCGCTATCAGATGGTCCAGCAGGTGCTGAAGCTGGAGGACTGGTTTCAATCAGCCAAAAACGTTAAACCCTGAATAAAAGACCGAATAATGAATGTCGAACATGAAATGACGAATGATGAAGTGTGCTGACAGCTAAAAGCCAAACTTCGATATTTAAAATTTTGCAATCAATATTGATAGACTCGTAAAAAGTCCGAAAATTGGCAAAATTCAAATTTCACTCCTAACAAATTCAACAGGTTAGAGAGGATAAAATTGAGAATTTTGACTTTTTACGAGTACATCAATATTTGATATTTCACTAAAGCAGTATAGTTTTCAGCCTATAGCCTGAGGTTAAAGAGCCATTTCCACCATCACCTTGATAGCTTTTCCTGTATGTATGCGGGATTTGTATATCTCCGGAAGCTGATTCAAGGATATGAGATCGCTTATCAAGGGTCTGCCGTCCAACTCGCCCTGAGCCATCCATTGCAGACATTTACGATTTTCAGCGTGTGTATTCGAATATGCCCCGGTTAGCCAGACTTCCTTGAAATTCAATGTCGCTGGTATAATCTGTGCGTTGGTAAACATAACACTGACGACGCACACGATCCCGCCGCGAACCACGGCGTCCATGCCCACCTGCACCTGTTCCGGCACACCTGAACATTCAAAAACCACATCATATCCGTTTCCGGCCGATGTCTTGAACACCTTTTGATTTAAATCCTGGTCTAATGGATTGACAACATGATGCGCCCCAAAGTGCAGGCCTAACTCACACTTGGATGCCACCGGTTCGGACAGCAAAATGGGTGTAAATCCCTTTATTTTGAGTAAACGCACCAGTGCCAGACCGATGGGGCCGCCACCTATGACCAAAGCGGAACCCGATTTTCTGTTGATACAGGTGACCGCATGCATAGACGCTGCAAAGGCCTCTGCCAGGGCCGCATTTTGGAAATCAACACCCTCTGGTATGGGAATCAGCATGTCCGCATAGGCCACAAAATATTCGGCAAAAGCACCGGGCAAGTCACCGATCCCGATGGTGCGACGTTCTTGCTGGCAAAAATATGGCCGGCCAGACTTGCAATCCAGGCAGGTTCCGCAGGATGTGGGACGCACAATAACTGCCAATCCTTCGGGTATGTGCTTGACCCGGCTTCCGCACGCCGCCACCGTGCCGCTGGTTTCATGCCCCAAAATAATACCATCCGGCAGTCCGCCGCTTTGAATCATGGAATGGTCGGAACCGCAAAAACCGGTATGGGAAACCTTCACCAAAACCTGATCCGGCTCAATCTCAGGGATTGGTATGTCCTCAACGACGAGGCCCTTCTCCTTACGATAAATAGCTGCTCTCATCTTTCAAAACTCCTTGCTAAACAGCCGCTCCATATACAATTAGTCTGTAATTTCATACCGAATAGAGTTAAGCAAACACCCCCAGTACCATTTCGATTAGCGCCTGATAACCCTCACGATTACCCGTTAGCCATAGATGGCGGCGGTCTCCGCCCTGGTGCCTGCTCCGCCAGGGGATCGATCAAACCATAGGGGTAGTTGGCGGCACTCCCAACAATGGCGGTCGTATTGGCGCTTATACGATCGGCGACAGCATTGGGATCCACGCGAAGCTTTTTGCCACCCTTCTTTTAGGGTCCTGTTCGGCACCGCCCGTGGGCAGCATTCTAGCGGCAGTCTTTTCTTCGGTGCTGGCGGCAACATCACCCCTGTCAGATATCAGGGCGATCTTATGCCCACCGCTTCCCAGATCAAAGCCCAATACACAGACTTGCCTATCGCCATCAGCAGTCTTATGATATGGTTTCTTGATCATTTGCTTGCCCTGTTTAGAATTGGTGAAATAAATTGGTCACGATGTTCGTGGGCTGCTAAGACGGAATCATTCTTATATCAAAAACACGTTTTCGTACAGTCTTCGCTCAGATTAAATATCAATTTACACGATATGAAGGAGGTCCTATGTCAACCGAAAAATCGCTCGAAATATTGAAAAGTGCTTTGCTCCTGGAGCTGCGCGGGAAAGCCTTTTATACCAAAGCGGCCGATAGCGCCGATGATCCCGAAGTAAAAGAATTCTTTGTAAAACTGGCTGATGACGAAACCAGTCATATACAGATGCTATCGGACCAGTACCGCTCCTTCAAAGCGGAAGGCACGTTCACGACCTTTGAGCAGGATGTTCATGATGAGAGCGTGGCAACAGCCGTATTGAGCGACAAGCTGAAAAAACGCATTGCCGGGGCCGGTTTTGAGTCCGCCGCAATTTCCGCTGCCATGGGCATGGAGGAACGTGCGGTCAACCTATATTCCCAACGGGCTGCCGAAACTTCCGACCCCGAAGAAAAGGCATTATATGATTGGTTGGCGAAGTGGGAAACCCAACACCTGGAATCCCTGGCCAAAATTGAGCGGGAAGTTACCGAGACCATTTGGAATGATAACAACTTTTGGCCCTTTTAAATTTTATCGAAGGCTTGCTCAAGATCGGCAAGCAGGCGGTCGGTATCCTCGATGCCTACTGACAAACGAATCAGGCTTTCACTCACCCCGGCTTTATGGCGTTCTGCCGGGTTCAAGCCGACATGCGTATTGGTCACAGGTTGATTGGCCAAACTGGTGACACCGCCAAGGCTGGTCGCCAGCTTGATGGTACCCAATTGGTCCATAAATTGCTTGGTGACGTCGAAGTCCGCATCCAATTCAAAACTAAGCATACCGCCGAAGCCCTTCATTTGTTTACAGGCGATATTATGGTCCGGGTGGGAAGCAAGGCCTGGATAGAAAACTTGACGCACCTTACCCTGGCCCGCCAGATACTCGGCAATCCGCATGGCGTTGTGATTGTGCTGCCGTACGCGCAATGGCAGTGTGCGTAAACCCCTGCTGATTAAAAAGGCCGTCATGGGATCCATGACCCCGCCTAAAATCTTGCGATAATCCCAGATTTTTTCAAAAGCGTCAGGGCTACAGCACAGCATGCCCGCGGTCAGGTCATGATGCCCCCCCAAATATTTGGTGGCACTATGCAGGACCACATCGACACCCCAATCCACCGGATGCTGGTTGATCGGCGTTGCAAAGGTGGAATCGAGCAAGACCAGCGCCCCCATGGCGTGGGCGGCCTCAACCAGCGGGACGACATCCACGACGCGTAGCAATGGATTGGTGGGGGTCTCCAGATAAAGCACGGCCAGTCCGTCCGCAATCGCTTTGAGAAGCCCGGGCAGGTCCCAGCAATTAAAAAAGGAGGTCTCAACATTGAACGCCGGCAGCACATTATTCAGCAACTCAAAGGTACCCCCATAGGTTTCCCGGATTGCTACAATGCGGTCGCCGGCCTTGACATGCGGCAATATGGCTGTTGTGATGGCGGCCATACCGGAGCCAAATCCCAGGGCATGCGCATAGCCTTCAAGTTCCGCCAGCCTGTCTTCGGTATCACGCACCGACGGATTGTCCCAGCGGGAATAGATGTAGCCATTGCGGTTCTGGACCACGTCGATCATATCATCCGATTTGTCAAAGTAGTAGGTCGCCGTTTGATATACCGGTGGGATAACGGGTTTCCCTTTCATGTTTAGCCTCCATAGCCTCTGTTCAATTGTAGCTGTTCCAAAATAATGTCCGATTCGTGCGTACGCCCTGGCTGTCATGACAACACATATTGACGCCAATTGTAATAGGGTTCTGTTTGCTTCCATGCTCCATCGCATAAAAACGGGGTTAAATCCATATGATTTCGATTTATGATTCTATTTCTTCCTTTGAGATCGGTTCGTGCCTGTGATAAGGACCTTTTGCATGAAAGAACTGGATGTACTGGTAATCGGACGCAACTGTATCGATTATATCTCTGTCCTGGATCGCTTCCCACTGGAGGATGAAAAAGTCCCTCTGAATGCCAAGTATGTTGAAGGCGGCGGACAAGGCGGTACCTCCGCCAGCTGCATAGCACGTCTCGGGGGCACGGTCGCCTTGGTCGGAAACATCGGAGATGACGACATTGGAGAAAAATGCCTGCAGCGTTTAAACCGATGCAACGTCGATACCCGCCATATTCGCATAATCGAGAATGCTGCCACCCCCATCGCCTATTTGTTTGTCAACCAGTCCAGTGGCAAACGAACTATCATTTACGAGCCCAGCCAACTGCCGGACATCACCCTGGCGGAGAGCCTGGATCCACTGCTACTCAGCGCCAAGGCGGTTTCGCTGGATCCTCAGACAACCGCCCTGGGCCCCATACTCAAGCAACGGTTGCGGGCGGAGACCAAGCTTATCTATGATTGTGAACGCTGGAAGGACCGGCTTGAAGATATGATGAAAGCGGCTGACTATTTCATCCCTTCTTCGGCCTTTTTCGACACCCGTAGTGACGTGTTCGAACCGAATCAGCTGATTGATAACCTGGTTAAACTACAGGCCTTGGTTCAGGGACAATTGATTGTCACCCATGGTCAGGCAGGTGCATTTTACCCCCTGGGTCAAACCCTTTATCAGGTGGCCGCTCCCCGTGTTCAGGTTGTGGATACCACCGGTGCCGGGGACAATTTTCACGGCGCATTTGCCCTGGCCATTGCCCGTGGATTTGATATCCATGAAGCGGTCAAATTTTCAGTGGCCGTTGCCTCCCTATCCTGCCGGGCTATGGGAGGCCGGAGCGCTGTTCCTGAGTGGCAGGAGGCCCTGGACCTGTCCAAACAACTGCAAGTTGACACAATCTCCCATCTATAGATTCAGGTATCGAATCGTCCCACAAGTCGTTTAAATTTCCGCGGCGACATGTCCCCGCTTTTCGGTTTGTAGCGCAAAGCGATATAGGCATCCGTAATCGCTGCCACCTCTTTTCCGAGTTTAGGCCCATGCATGCTAACCATTTGAGCCCAATCCAGAGGCCCCTGGGCGGGGTGTCTTTGGATACCAAGCCGTTCCAGCTTGCGGCAGAATAGGTCGTAAGTCTCTTGAACTTGATCTGTGTGGACGGATCTCAAGCGCGCATAATATCGGATCCCTGCCCACGCTGCCAATCCTGCAATCAAACAAATCAAAGCCGCCACCCATACGCCGCCGGACCGACGGATATGGGCCATCACTTTTCTCATCAGTCCGGCCTGCTCGGTTCGCGAATACTCCATAAACCAGGCATTCCACCTGAGGTTGACGGCATCGGCCATATAAACCAACCGCTGAAAATAGGCGCGTAGCCACCTGGTCCCAGTTTGGTTCAGAAAATCCGGCAAATCGTCCGATGCCAGGGATCCGGCAATCCCCATAGATACACGTTCCGGTGCGACCAGCGCTGTTGGATCGACTCGAATCCATCCCCGATCATTGATAAAAACCTCCACCCAGGCATGTGCGTGATATTGTTTAACGATCAAATAGTTACCATAGGGATTCAAATCCCCCCCCAGAAAACCGACCACCACCCGCGCCGGGATACCGGCAGCCCGCATCAAGAACGTAAAAGCCGAAGCATAATGCTCACAATACCCGCTGCGGGTATTAAATAAAAAATCGTCCACGTGATGATCACCCAGCGATCCAGGTCGAAGGGTATATATAAAATCGCCCCGCCTAAAATAACGCACGGCAGCGTCCAGGATGGCTTCGGGTGAATTCAGTTCAGATGACCAACTTTCAGCCAGAAGGCGGCTTTTGGAATTCCCGTCTTCAGGAAGCTGTCGGGCCATACGCTCCTGATTTGCCCTCAATTGCACCTGAACATCCCGGGCGGAACGAACGCGATAGCGCTGAACCGTGCGGACAGACCAGCGTGTCCGCAACGTGAAATCATCAGTTAGGGTCGTAAAACGTGGCGCCGTAATCGGCAAATCCAATGCAAAAAGGTTTTGTTTGCGATGCGGCTCCAGAATGACCTCGTATTCAATAAAATTCCGGGAGCGTAAAAAACGCTTGTTCGGGCGCGATATATTCCCCCGTGTCCAATGCTTGCCATCAAAATTCCATAGCACCAAGCCGCGCCAATACAGCTCTGCCGCCTCCGGAATTTTTTGATCGAACCGGGCCCTAAAGGCTGTTTGGTCCACCTGAACCAGTTGTGATATGGATCCCGGCCGCAACGTATCGGCAAACCCGGTTCGGCCTGTAAATCTTTCTGGAAGTGTAAAAATAGAACCCTCCAGCCGGGGAAATAGGAGAAAACACAACAGCATCAGGGGAATGGCCTGCAGTATGATGATGCCGACCAGCTTCAAGTTGACCCGGAGTTGCCTGCCAGGATGGTTGATATGTACCAGACATGTGGTGGTAGCTAAAACCGAAATAAACATGTAAAGGGTAATCACCAGGTTTTCGATGCTGAATAGGCTGATGATGATAATGAAATAGGCCATAAATAAAGTTACGACCCTGTCACGATGGCGAAGCGCCTCCAAGGGCTTGAGTCCGGCCATCACACATAGAAGTCCGATGAAGGCCTGACTGCCCAAGGCCATCCCTCCCAAAAAGATCAGGATAATCATACATCCCGTGATGGTAAAAATGAGGCGGGCTATGCGTTTAGGCTGCGGCAGTTTGCCGCGGTAAACCAAAACAGCGTAGGACCAAAAAAGCGCACACCAGCCCGATATCCAAAAGGGCATGTTTATAAGCAAAGGACCGATTACAATGCCCAATACGGCTATAATCGGTACAGGATGACGGTTATCTAACTGCATCAAAATAAGGCCAATGCGCGCAGGCAGGCGTGTTTATGTTGACTTCCGCTATGCGGTGAAATAATTTGCCCCGGTATGCTTATACCGTAAGACAATTTCAATTTATGCGCCCGAAGTATCATGGCACACAGTATTGAAAGTTTTTTCTCCCTGCTCTTGGATCTTATTCTGTCCCAGTTTAAACACAGTTCCGGTGAGGTGTTTTGCATAAACTCTTTGACCAGGAGCCCCTGTCCCTTTGAAAAAGCTTTCCAAAAAATATGTTTGAGGGCATCACCGTTTTGAAATGCGCGTAGTCCGCTAAAGTCGTCAATCGCGCTTCGCATAAGGCCCTGAGATTTATGCGCGGCCAGCATATCCCGGGTAGATAGTTGATTCACGGGTATGGGCTTGGGGTAGACCCAACACGTTCCAATTACAGGGATGCCGCGACTGATCCGAAAAAGGCCAAAGGGGTATTCCGTTACCACGTCTAATTTGTCCACAGAAATGCATCCCCGCTTGGGCGAACTTACGATTACTGCGACGCGATTACCGATCTCGGCTGTTGTTTGTACGATGGTTTCCTGGCTATCATTTAATCGAAACCGTAAGCCAAAATATGGAGCGGGCAAATGCTGCAAGATGACGTCAAAGACAGCATCCTGGGATTCAAATACGGGTTGGGACCGTATGGCTTCCACGGTAACGTTTTTGACATTGGCATAGGTGTGAAGGATGGAAACGACAGCCATACTCCCGAGCAAAAAGGTAAAAAGGAAGCCCAGGTTGTTATTGTAATTGATGGACCCCAGCAGCATGCAAACCAAGGCGATTAAAAACATCCATCCGAATCGAGTGGGGGCAAAACGGGTGGTTTTAATGTTATGGTTTTTACCGGAAACTTTCATACGAAATCGCCTGAATTTAAAATCGTGTTCCATATACTTTGTCATGATGTTTATGCAGCGTTGAGGTTAGGGTATGGGCACCTGATGCAATATGGAAATCAGCTGGTGTTTGGGCAATTCTTCGAGGCTTTCTTTGGAACGCAGACGGTGCCCGACCACCCAGGGCATGATAAGCTGAACATCCTCAGGCAATGCATAGTCACGATCATTAATGAAGGCCCAGGACCGCGAAGCCTGCGTGATGGCCATACCGGCCCGGGGCGACAGCCCCACGTGAAAATGGTCAGATGTGCGCGTAAAATCTAAAATATCCTGAATATAGTTGAGCAAGGGGTCTGACAAATGGACTTCGTTGATTTGGTCTTGAAACGCCACAACGTGCTCGGACAGGATGCAGGCCTTCATGTCCGCTAAAATATCCTTGACCTGGCCATTTTTCAACAGCTTGTTTTCCGCAATTCTATCCGGATAGCCTAGCTCGATGCGCATGAGAAAACGGTCCAATTGTGATTCCGGCAATGGAAATGTCCCGTATTGCTCCAGAGGATTCTGGGTGGCGATGACAAAAAATGGATTGTCAAGCCCGCGGGTCTCTCCCTCGATGGTAACCTGCTGTTCCTCCATGGCCTCTAGGAGGGCGCTCTGGGTCTTGGGCGTGGCCCGATTGATTTCGTCAGCCAACAACACCTGGGTGAATATGGGGCCGGGGTGAAAAACAAAAGCGCTTTGCTTGCGATCGAATATGGATGTCCCCAACACATCGCCCGGCAACAAGTCGCTTGTAAACTGAACCCGCCTGAAATTTAAGCCCAGACATCGTGACAATGCCTTGGCCAGAGTTGTTTTGCCGATACCGGGGATGTCTTCTATCAACAGATGACCTTTGGCAAACAAACATGTCAAAGCCAGACGGATCTGATCTTCCTTTCCCAGAACAACGGCACTGATCTGATCGACTATTTCCTGAAATTGGTTCTGCATGCTGACTCCGACTTTTGAAAAAAAAAGGTAAATGCTATGTTCACGGCCAAAGGGCAGGATATCATGGCGCCGTACTTTCTGTCAAAAAAGGAGCCAAACAAATGAATACCGTGAAATTTGAGCCGGGTGAATTTTATAATTATCCGCTGATTCTCAAAAAGCTGCTTAAAACGCCACTGATCTACGCACCGGAAAAAGAAATCGTGACCAGCAACCACGGGCGCTACCGCTACACGGATTTGAACCTGCGCATTCATCAATTGGCGGCCGGCTTGCAATCGGTAGGCGTGCGCCCCGGAGACGTCGTCGCCGTACTTGATTACGATACAGCGCGATATCTGGAGTGCTTTTTTGCTATCCCCATGATGGCCAAACAACCGGCGAAGTCGTCATGCGATCCCCCTGGCTGACCCAGAACTACTTCAAGTCCACCGAAAAAACCAAGGCGTTATGGTAGAATGGTTGGCTCCACAGTGGTGATGTGGGTCATATCGATGCCCACGGTTATCTGCAGATAACCGATCGAATAAAGGATGTCATCAAAACCGGCGGCGAATGGGTCTCCTCGCTGGACCTTGAAAATATCATGAGCCAACATCCGGCTGTTCTGGAGTCTGCTGCCATCGGCGTACCCGATGAAAAATGGGGGGAGCGCCCCATGATGATCGTAACCCTAAAACCGGATTTCTCAGGGCAGCTCACGGCTGCCGATTTAAAGGCCTATATGCTGGAAGCTGCCCAACAAGGCAAATTACCCAAGTATGGTGTGCCCGATCGGTATGAATTTGTGGATAGTATCGCTAAAACCAGTGTCGGCAAGTTGGATAAGAAATTATTGAGAAAGAAGTACGGCGACAAGCCATAAGCCTTTAGCAGCCAGCGGATAGAGATCGAAAGCCGGAGGTTTAGGCCAAGCTTCCGAGCGTCGCAGCTGACTCCGGTTGTCAACCCCGAGGAATCGGGGATCCAGGAATATCCATTTGCTGAAAGCTTACTGCTTTTCTTTCGCTGTATTATAAAAGTCCCAACCGTTTGGCCTGTGCACAAAGTTGTCGGGCCATTCGGATGGTGGCTTGATCCACCAAACGACCGTCCACGGATACGGCTCCACGTCCCTTTTTTACTGCTGATTGATGGGCGGCCATCACCGCCTGTGCCCGTTCAATCTCCTCCAATGTCGGTGAAAATACCTCATTGACGATATCAATCTGAGTCGGATGGATTACCCATTTACCATCAAATCCCAATGCATTGGTCATTTTGGCCGCCATCCGCAGCCCTTCGCTGTCTTTAAAATTCCCATAGGGCGCATCAATGGCCTGCAGATTGTTGGCTTTCGCGGCCATGACAATCCGGCTCAGGGGGTAGTGCCAGCGATGGCCTGGATAGATTTCTTCCTCACCTTCGCCATGCCCGGAAACAGATACCAAGCGGGCACCAATGGAGGCGGAATAATCGGCGATACCGAATATCAATGAAACCAGGCGATTGCTGGCGCTGGCGATGGCGGATACATTTTCCAGGCCTTGGGCGCTTTCAATAGAGGCCTCTATGCCGATATTTGCTCCCGGCTGCCGATCCATTTCCACACCATCCAATAGACGATGAACAAAATGAATGTCTCCGGGATGGTTGATTTTGGGAACAACCACCGCATCCAGTCTGTGCCCGGTTTCAGCGCCCAAATCGATGAGGTCTTGATAAGCAAAGGGCGTATCCAACCCATTGCAACGAACCGTAAGTGTTTTGGTACCCCACTCAGCAGAGCTTAGGGTCTCGATCACTTGCCTGCGGGCCTCTATTTTCTGATCCACGGGCACACTGTCTTCTAAGTCCAGCATCACATTGTCGGCAGAACTTGCGAGTGCCTTGGCATGCATTTTTTGTACATGCCCCGGTACAGATAGAATCGATCGACAAATTGGTTTCAATCTATCCCCCATAAATCGTTTCCTGCCCTATTTATCATTCAGAAGGTTTATTCATATCAGTCAATAATGGTATCAAGGATTATCGATACGATGAAATATCAAATGGCAAATTCCAAATCGCAAACAATATCCAATCTACAAAACCTAAATTTAAAACTATCGCCTCGCTTTGGCAATCTGAATGTGTAATTTGGTCTTTATTTGTTTTTTGGAATTTGGATCTTGGGTTTTTGGGCGACTAATCTTTCCCGATTATTTCTGCTCGCGGTATGTGATATTTTTCCAATATCCGCTGCGTGGCCGCCGCATACACACCCGCGTCCAAAACAACCTTGTCACGCCTGTAGTTTTTCTGGAATTCGATCACATGAAAAACACCGTGGTGATGCTCAAACGACGCCGTGAGTTGCGCCATCGAGCCCACCTGTATGCCATTGACCTTATGAACAATCAGATCCCGAAGGTCATGATAGCCGATATTGTAGGTGTCTGGCAAAACATAGCTCAGTATGATAATGCGACGACGTTTTGGTGATTGATCAAAGCGCTCAAGATCCCAGGCCAGGACCAAACGCGTATCGGCCTTGGAGCGCCAGTTGTTTCCTCTGCCCCGCAGATAATTGTAATCGAGTTCTCGAAAAACCAGTCCCCCGGCCACCAGGTAGGACGGTGTGTAGTCCGAACGCCAGTATGGTATCAAGCGGTGGTTGAGTGGGAATCCCAGCAATGGCATCTCCACCTCTATCAGCTTGCCTGACCGCAGGAGAACGACATTAATCGTGTCACCGATCATGTGTCCTTCGGTAATGATATTAAAAAAATGAAGTTGCCCGTAGCGGGGGTGACGATAATAACCATGACTATCGATGGCATGCCCGTCTATGGACAGTATTAAGTCCAGCGGCTTTAAAACCTGATGCCCGGTCTCACCATAGGGGCTGTTGCGAACCAGTATGCCGCGGGGTGGTCCCTGCAATCCAAGCCATTTGGCCACGGTCTCATCATTCTGAACCTGGTAGGAAAGGCCGATCAGCGTCGCAAAACCGCGATATTCGCCGGACTTGGCCATATCGCAGTAGGCCCTCAGCGTATGCGCTGGTAGAATTTCAACCAGGCCTTTGGCATTATAGACCGTCAGGCCAATCAGCTTTTCATCCCTAAACACCGGATCGACAGCGCTGGCCCCGGACATATCACTGGTACCCCTGAGCACTGCATGTTGCACCGATCCGGTTCGACTGGCGACCACTTCAATTCGACTGAGACGGGTCTGAGCGATTTCGAGCTGGCGCACCTTCCATCGGACCGATTGGGCCTCGCCCCCGGAAACCATGCTGCTGGAAAAAGTGACCGCCTCAAGGTCATCAAAGAATCCGGGTGCCGGCACGGTTAGGAGCGCCAGGTTGATTTCCCGATCCAAATGATAAATCTGGGCTGCGGTTCGGTTGGGTTTGCCGTGCTTTTTAACCTGTATCAGCGTTGCATTGGATACGGCATGGGCCGTGGTCAACAGCATTGAATCATTGATAACAACTGCCTGGGCCGATCGATGGCCGGGCTTGTTTTTATCCCAAGGCCGATATGCATTAAAAGACTGCCAGGTTATGGAAAGGGACACCACCTGATTTTCAAACGTCCCGGCCATGGCGACATGAGAGCTCTGGATCAGGATAAGCGCAAGCAGTATTGTCCATACCTGTTTCATAATCTGCGATCTCTCGGAATGCCGTATTGCTTCAGGATATCTGCATTGGCGGATTCAGCCTTGTCGGCATCCAGAACATGGACAATCCCGGTTTCGAATTCCAGCACATGAAATGGGCCGGGATTTGATTCGATGGCGGACACGAGATCCCCAAGCGTAGTAATGCTTTTTCCATTCACTTTTTGCACCAGCAGATTTTTGAAATTGGGCATATCGGCGTTTACGGGGTGATCCAGCCGTCTCAGAAGCACAACGGATTCCACGTGCAGGTGGCTGGGCATTTCGATGGATTTGTACTGATAGGTATAGCGCAGCAAGGCCGGGGCTTTGGCGTTCCAATCCCGGCCGCTCAGCTTTAAAACTTCAACATTTAAAGGAACAAATACAAGTCCGGCATACACAAAATAGCGTGGCAGGCGGTCATATATATTGCCCTTGCGGATCAAAGGCGGATAAGGCGCCATGGGCACGGCCATCTGTATGGATCGACCTTGTCGCCAGACCTCGAGGTTAACGATTTCACGGTGTTGTTTGCGGTCCAAAAGCACCGCGGCATCCAACCGCAGGCCCTGCATATCTACCGTCCCATCGTTGGCAACGATGTGGTTATCTATCTTGAGAATCACGTCCCCCGCCTCGAGATACCCATCTCCGCTGCCCTGGGGATAAACATTTTCAACGATCATACCGGTCTGACCGGGCTTTACGCCCACATAATGACGATAGGCCGGATTTTCCATATTCCGAAACATGACCGCTAAATCCGGAAAACCGTCATAGGTACCGTCCGCAATATCGATCAGAAAATGCTGGATTACCTCCACCGGGATAAACCAGCCCGTATTCTCCAAACGGGAACTGCCCTGGAAGGCAACGCCCACAACACGTTTTTTTTGAACCACCGGTCCGCCGCTGTTTCCCGGATTTATGGCCGCATCAGTCTGTACTGTCAGATGATAATCAATCATGGAGTGCATATATCGATTCATCTCTATACGTGAAACCACACCCTTGGTGGAGGAAATGCGCTGTCCGCCTGTGGGGTACCCGAAAGTCTCCACAGTTGAGCGCAATGCCGGAAGGCCACCAAGCCGGACCGGCGGGATTCCGGACAGAAGGCTTTTATCGACAGGTTCTACGACGGCCAGATCACAGTCATGACCAATATGCTTCACCGTTGCTTCGTAGGGCCTCGGATCATTATTCAGATAGATCAAAAGCATCCTGGAATCACTGACCACATGGGCGTTGGTCATGACCAAGCTGCCCTGAATCACAAATCCGCTGCCGGTGCGTTTATCGACTGAATACGCACCCCAGGGTGCATCCCAGCGGCCACGCTGATAATGGTTGACAATGCGCACCACCGATGCTTCGATAGCGGTCGCTTCCGCCACAACCGCCAGGACAATCCATCCAATCAGGATCAGGCAGAATATGCTGATACGGTTTTTCATCATAAAGATACACTACCACCTTTATCGTTGTTTATCAATTTTACTTGAC
>Ga0180436_10003717_pt1 | contig 13906 bp, 21 predicted proteins | sample SS_ome_2_FD_132434 | JGI IMG/M metagenome (GOLD analysis project Ga0180436, IMG submission 132434) | Hypersaline lake sediment archaeal communities from the Salton Sea, California, USA - SS_3_S_2 metaG | ecosystem: Environmental > Aquatic > Non-marine Saline and Alkaline > Hypersaline >...
CAAGCTCATAAAAAATATGGTTTAAACAACTTCACAAAACGGACTATCAACATACCAATCAAAGACCTCGATCACCTATCTAATTTAGAAATTAAACTAATACGCAGATTAAAAAGAACATTTAAACATAATTGCTACAACCTCCATAAAGGTGGGACAGGTGGTGATAAGTGTAGATATATGGTCGATCGAACCTGGGTAAATAAAAAGATTAGTGAAGGTAAGAAGAAGCAATACACTAAAGGACAAACACAAGCTCAATTAGATGGTAGGAAAAAACAATCACAATCACTCAAACAGACAAACAAAAGTAACCCAGACAAAGTTAAAGAAAGACAAAAAAGAAGAGGAAGATCACAGACCAAGCGTGTACAAAAGTGTGGCCTTACAGAAAAAGAAAAACAACGAAACACAAAAGTTAAACTAAGAAACACACGAATTGTTACCGTCAAACTTTCATACCCATCTGGTAAACAAATCATGGAAACAATGTCAATAGGTGAATATGTTGCCAAGTATAATATAGAAACAACGGTAATATCTTTAGCTCGAAAATCCCACACAAAACAATTTATCTTTAAACGGCGTACAAGTCGTACTAATCACCCGTTCCCAGAAAACACAATACTCACTATACTCAAGGAAACAATACCAGAATAGCTCGGATGTTTTCGAGAACCCCGCCCAACGTTGGGCGGGGTTCTCCTTTGTCTAAATATACATATGGATATTTACGACCACGTCTTTACAGATGAAACACGTGTTCCAGAAGCGGTTCTAAAAAACATCAAACAACTAACATTGGGCGCACATCGTAATGATGATGTTTATTTTGGATCAGGTGTTGATGTACATGGATATTGGGTTGTGACGATCAAATACACATCAGACGTCCTAGCAGATACATTTGCGATGGATGAAGACAAGTATTCAGTATTCTACATCAACAAAAAAACAAACGAAATCGAGTTCATTGACCATGAAGGGTATAACCACGTAATCGAAGACGATGACTATTATGACGAAACTTTCGGACCATGGTTGAAAACAAGAGATAGAAACAGACTATTAGACATTTAGGTTTGTTGATATCAAGGATGAATTTTAACTACTTTATATCTAAGGTACTCTAATACGTAAGAGTGACAAAATGTCACTCATTCAGCCAAAGCTGCGTATATCTAAAGGTACACCTATTACACAGATATCAGGTGGTATAGTAACCTCTGTACCAACTATTAGGATAAGTTGGGAGCTAAATGATTAGGACAGAGCAGCATTACAATCTACACCAGATCTTAAAAATTGGTCAACTGTACAAACAATGGAAGAAGATGGGTTCATTGTTGAACCCATGTACAGTGATAGAAAATTTTGGAGATTAGCATACGTTGAACCACCCCCTATTGACATAACACCTCCTGGAAACATAAATAATAGTAACATGAGCTATACTTTCGACACGGAACTTCTAAGCGCTGCGGCTTTGAATCAAAATCCTACCAATTTACAAGCAATTTTGAGTTCACCTCAAGTGAGTGATCCAACTGCATATGACGTTGTTCTTGACCAAATTGGTCCATGCGTCTACGGTATTGCATTTAACAAACTTACAGTAACAAGTGCAAACAGTTCTCTTGTTGTTGGTAACCTTGGTGATGGTTCAGATGCAGGAGATACATTTGCGTCAGGTGTACTAGTATTTACAGGTAACGCGTTAGTACCACAACCTGCACAAGCCCAACTTTCAGGTTGTGGTGTACCTACAGAAGGTCAAATAGTTAATCTTAATACTACAGAATTCACATTCTCATCAGCAACAGACGTAGACGCTAAAGAAATCAAAATTGAAGGTGTGTTACAAACATTAACAGCTGCTACAGCGGTGTTTAACGCTTACTCAGCTACACATGGTATTGTTTCTACATATTCAGGAGCAACTAGTGCTATTACAATGAAATCAACGCTGTCAAGCTATGTACCAAATACATACCCACTTTCACCTCTGTATTCACCAACTCTAGTATTCCGCGATATTAATAATACTGTTTATGCTGACTTCTTGTCGGGTGGTAGTATTGATACTGTAACAATTGGCGGTACAACATACACGTTCCAACCATCTGCTGTTGAAGTAGGTGCTAATACCGAAGCATCAATTTTGAACTTAATCTCAGCTATCAACGGTAATGGTAACTATACAGCTGATACAAATGTTACAGCTGCAAGTTCTACAGCAGTTACAGGTTTAAGTGTAGTAGCTATTACATCTGGTACTATTGCAAATGGCATTTCTACTATAGAGACAGTAGTTAGTGCATCGTGGGAAGCTCCTGCACTTTCTGGTGGTGCTGAAAACTTTGTAGGTGGTACAGAGTTCAGAGCAGCTCAAGCATATCATGGAGCTACATTTGCAGTACTAAGCTGTAATGCGATTAACTCAATCTTCACATTCAATTCAGCTGGATCAGCACAATCAGTTACAACAACAACTGAAGACATTACAACACCTGAAGATCGTAGAAAGTGGATCCTCGGTTACTGGTAAGTTAACATACAGAAGCTCAGGAACCCGGCCATGTGGCCGGGTTCCCTTATTATGACGCAAACAAACAACCTACTGACGTGGCAACTTGTACGGTGGTACCGTAACATCGTTTAACACGCTTTCGAATGGCACACCTTTGGTGACCCTTACCGGATTGATATCGATACCACCTCTTCGGGAGTACAGACACGTCACTGATAAGAACTGTGGCTCGAACGCTCTGTTCAAGCGGACCCAAATCGTCTCACAAATCTCTTCATGGAAGTGATTTTCATTTCTGAACGAGACCAAATACTTCAGTAATGAAGCTGGATCTGGCTGGGTCTTACCTTCAAGGGTGATAAACACATCACCGCTATCAGGTTGTCCTGTTACCTTGCAACAGCTAACAAGACTAGAACTATGAAAGTCTCTGACGACTGATATACCATGAGTCACAGCAAACGGTTGAAGCAGTCCTGGATTCTCTTCGAAATCTTCACATCTGGCCTTACCACTGTTTACTGTAGTCTCCAGATTGCAATAGTCGTCCCATGTCCAGAGTGCATACTCATTTTCATCAGTGATCAACTCGTGTTGATGCCAAATACCAACCTCGACAATTGCACCAAGTAGAACACTCAAGTCTTTCTTCGTGCGTCTGATTAGCTCTTCTTTGACCTGTCTCCAGTCGTTTCCGAGTTTAGTCATCGCGTACGAATTGAAATACAATTTCAAAGACTTGGACTCTACAATGTACGGGCTATTTGAGGAATAGCATAATTTAACAACGAATGAATGAGGACACCCATTATTTGTCAATGCAGAAACTTCATACGCTTGCCACGTATCAAACCCTTGAAAGGGTAACTCGTCACCAAAGTTGACCTTTCCATTGATGCTAAGGTGGTTGCGGTTGTCTTGTCTGTCCTCTCTCACAAGGAGTCCAGGATCATACTCCTTCTTGTAAGCAGATTTCTGACCTAAGTGTCTCTCAATACTCATGATCTTATTGTATAGGACTTGATACGGGATTCAACACGATGCTCTCATCAAGTTCAAAGAGCTTATCGCGGATAATCTTCATTCGCTCTTCGACTGTTCCCTTGAGACGAACAATCCTATCATACATGGCTGGAGAAGCATCACTGATGAACTTCTCAAAAAGCTTGGTAACACCTTCTCTGAATTCGACATTTGTAGATCTGATACCATCATCCTCGATCTCAATACCTGCTGGGTCAGTATAGAAGATGACATCATATTTTGACTTGATCAGATTATGAATGTTCAAGCAGTGACGATGACATCTGACCCAATCGGCTTCATGCGGAGTATCTTCTGCTTGCTTCTCAAACCATTTGCAATAGAGAAGCCCGTCCACTGAACACCTGTTGAGTACTTTCAATTTTAATGAATATTGATCTGTACGTTTCAGAGCGTTCTGCAAGTGTCCCGCCATTATCAAATACTGAGTAGTAACTCCACCCTCTTCGTTAATATTGAGATTGTACTCGTCTTTAACCTTCCTTGTGATCTCATCGACAAATTCGGTAAATGGTCCAGCATAGAGCCTTTTCATCTCTCGCATTAGTGTTGACTTGCCCGATGATTGTGGACCCATAAATGCTACTGTTTTCATAAAACTGTTGGTAAGAATCTTAGCCATGTAATCAACGAAGTATTCTTCAAAATTTCATAAATGAGATGTTCGTCAACTACCTGCATATTATGCACCCGTTCCTCCTCAACAATTTCACCATCGTCAAGGACAGGTGTACATCTATGGATTACACTACCGATAAGCGGATATTTGTCTACTTGATTAATGACATCCTCTTGTTTGTCTTTTCCTTTAAGCTCTGGATATTCGGAAATCAGAGCAGGGTGTCCATTGTAAATTTCAAACTCGTCACAGATTTGTGCAGGGATAATACGCATCCAGCCGTTCAATGTGACAACTGGATTATCGAATTGAGAAAGTATTTCCCGATATTCGTGTTCACCCCACTGTGAATAGTAGATATTACGTTCAACAAAGTTGATTTGTCCTTCATAGTTGTTTGTGCAAACACAATCCGGTCTAATTAATTCACCATCATCAGACGGAAGGTTGCGAATCAAGTTCACAATCTCACTACCAGTAAATGAATAAAATGCAACCCAGGGTCTAGTCTTTTTCATTTCGTCCTGTTCTTCCTATTGTTAGCTTTTTTAAGTTTGATAGCTGATTTCAGATCCTTTAATTCCTCGTGATGTTCCTTTGCTAATTCCTCGACATCAGCCTCAATATACTCAACACCATACTTGTGAGTTGATGATACAGGAATCGGACCCATGATGTCTTCGAATAGCTGAACCTGTTTGTCGTAATTCCAAATATATCCTGACTTTTTGAAATGTTCTTCTGTAAAGTGAACAGTTTCATCATTTGCATTGCTACCTTTTGAACGCTGATTGTTACCGAACGGATAATCGCTTCCGATTGACCATTTTGTAGTAGTACAAAGTAGCTCCTTTTGATCAATGTAGCAACTTGTGTCTAGCCATAAGTTATGAGTGAACATTGCATACATGACAGCGTCCATAACTGATATATGAGCATCGATGAAGTTGGTGTAAGGTCCTCTGAACGTATCATACGAAGCGGGTGTCACATGATTGCACGGAATACCTTCTTTAAGTGATGGCATTGTCGATGTCATCCCGCCGTAGCAGCCAGCATGTCCTATAATGAACTTGAGGTTACGATATTCACAAGCCAACATGAAGATGTGTTCAGGACGCGCTCTGTTTTTCAGCGACGCGCCACCCTGGCTGTGCATGTACACCAGACTGTTCTTAGGTAATCTGTCTAGAACTTTCCTAAGATATGGGTCAGCATAATCTAAACCGTACGATAGTGGTTTCCTTTTCCACTCTTCCTCAGTTGCTTTTCGAGATGCTTTTGTTCGATCATACTTTCGACTATCACGATAACCGCGATGAGAGTGTAACTTAATACCATAGAATCCTTCCTTTCCTATATCAAGTGGTTGATCTTCAAGATCGACGATCCATTGAACTCCGTAAATCTTAGTATCGGGTGCATTATCGATAAGTTCCTTAAGATTCTCCCACTTGTCGTAAATGCATACAGCATGCGTGAGTTTAAAGAATTTACAAAACTTGGCAATCTCTCGTCCAGTGTAAAACATTTCAAGACTATTCGTCTTGGCCGTTCTGTAAATTTGTCCGACATTGAGATGGATATCAAATTTCATAGTCTTCCTTCGGTGATTTCTCTGAATGCTTGAGTGTTCTGAAGCATCAACTTGAGCTTCTCTTTGTCGTACTTAGCATCAATTTGATCAGCAAGTTTAACCTTTGGTTTGTGGTTCAAGAGACCGATACCACGAATATATCGTTCATCGTTTAATGCAGCCACGATTGGGTTTGACGTATCAACTGAACGAAGACCCTTCAACCCACAATATGCTTTAAACTCTCTTGCAAGTGAGCAACCAAGCAAATGGTGTGGCTTATCTGATCTCCACCACCCTGTACAATTAAGCCATGCAATGAAGTCCTGGCGACCATTCATATATGTCTCAAGTTTGTTCTTCCCACAACTTGTAATGCTATAATACGAGTAGTCAAATGAGATAGCAATATAATCTGCTCGGTCGCTCATGAATCTGTAACAATCGAGTAACTCTTGCTTTGTCTTCCCTTGGACAACACCGATTTTCATTCCCGGAAGGTGTCCGTAATTAGCAACAAAGTCGTCCCAGTTCTGCATTGTCTGGGCAGCATCTTCAAGAACATCCGGCACAATGAAATATGTTGGCTTAATATCAACGATACGGTCTGCGAACTTCTCAGGATCGTACGACTCACCAAGTTCAAAAATGCTATTATCGAGAAGTACTTCTCGACCCTTCTTAACTGCCTCTTTATAGAAGTCTAAATACTCTGGATGAGTATCACAAAGATGTACTAAGCAGTAATCATAATCATTCCATAGGTAAGATTGTGGAAGATATGCAATTGGTGTCTCATGCGAAATTAACATGTCATCATATTAAGAAGGATTTAGTGGAGTTTCAATTGGATTCTTTTGTCGTTTGAGTTCCTCAGGATCAATTCCAAGATCTCTGATCTCTTCAGGAGTAAGCTTATCGAGAGTCTTGTTGAGCTTTGCTAATTTCTTCTTATGCATATCCTCACCCATTTTCATCCATGGTTCGTTTTTGAACATAAGAACGAACACATCGTCACCACAAACAATTCCTTTCTCTGTCTCGATAATACCTCGTGTACCCCAATTTCCTTTTTCAGCAGCTCCTTCCCATGCTTTTTGATATGATTCAAACACACCTACAAAAGCACCCTTTACTCCATCTGTGGTTGTTGTATAAACACAATAAACGGGTCTGATTAAGTCTTCCCAATTAATATTGATCATTTCGGTCTCCAGTGTCCTCTTGTTCTATATAATCCATCATCCATAAGTTCAAACCCCCATATTTCCCCATTTTTAGGGTGGGGTAAGCGAAGGGAACAATCAATACTTGACCCCGTAAGTTTTGCTTTAATGATCTTCATTATTTCACCATGTGTTACCCACACCTCTTCACAATCGATATTTTTTTGTGTACAAATTTCAAGCCAATAGCAACAGAACCGATTATACGTGTCTGCACCAGATTCCCCTCCTGGAAATCTATAGTAAAAATTTCTGAATAGTTCATCTGGGATCACTTTTATATCCGCTGAAACCTTTAATGGGCTCCAATCGCGTTCTCGCAATCGTGGATCGTATTCAACATTATATATAGACGAATCTAACCCGTCGCAAATCCCTCCTAGTGTTTGTCTCGCCCTGCGAAATGTTGAACATCTAAATTGAATGGGACTTTTGATCATTCTTTGTATTTGTTTACCAATGACGGGTAATTGTGATTCACCCATTTTAGAAAGAGCAATATCATAATCTGGCACTTCATAATAAATCTTACTATCCACATTAGCCAAAGACTGTGCGTGCCTAATCAGCCAGATGCGTGAAGGTTTCATCTCTTTAATTCTAATGAGTTCCATATCAAATTCAAAGGATAAATATCAGTATATGGGAGCACTAGCAACAGCTACAGGCGGAATACTTACAGGGGTAAGTACAAAGCTCGGAGGCGTTATTTCGGTAGCAAAAGGTATCCTATGTTTACCTCAGCTTTTCTCTCCTAATAGTTTAAAGTATCTTACCGCTAATATCGGTAACTTCCTTGCCGCATATGCATCAAATGTTATTACAAGCTTTACGAATTTTGTAACAGATACAGTTACAAGAAATATTCAGAACGCGACAGGTATCACCACTTCACAACTGAATGCAATCAACAACTTCATCAAAGATATAAAGGAGACAATTCAGTTAATCAAAACATTTGCTGAGACCTTTGAACAACAGGTGACGGACATGTGGGAATTTCTCACCGATAAAGAGAACTGTGATTTCGCTGCAGCCGAACTTGGTAAATGTTTGATCAGTGATGTTCTCGATGAGCTTCCAAAATCTATTACTAAGCAACTATCAGATGGTACATTGGATCTCAACAACAAGGTATTAGATATTACAGAGAAGCTTAGAGGGCCTGAGAAATCACTCACAAGGTATTATAATCAAGCCCAAACGTTTGCAAATAAAGCAAGAATACAACAAGCATTCTAATGGATAAGTTTTACGGTACATATATTGGCAAGGTAGTTGATAACCGAGATCCTGAAAAGGGTGGTCGTGTACGAGTATTTTGCTCGCATCCAAAAATCAGTAACTACTATACATCGTTATTAACAAAGCGACAGATTACTTTCAAGTTTCCTGGTAATGATAGTTTCGATGCAGAATTCATCCGCAACATTAAACCATACATTCCTTGGGCTAGGATGTCTCAACCTATTATGGGTGGTAGTGCTCCTGCTAAGTTTAAAGCAGAGACGAATAAAGCATCTAGATCTAATGATACAGAAAATTTTGAAGACTCGGGCAATACACAATATAATCCAGATGGGTACGCAATTACACCTATGGAAGCTATGCGACATGCTGATATCTTTGATGCATTTGCCTTCCCCGAAGCAACCATGTCAGCACAAGGAAATCCCTATGGTGCAACTGACTATATGGGACCAACATATGCAAGTAAACCATCAGGAATGTACAATATACCACGAGTTGGTGCTACAGTAACGGTCCAATTTATCAACGGCGATCTAAATAAACCTATTGTAACAGGGCATGCAATAGAGAAAGAATCTGCTGAAGAGATGTTCAGAGATGGTGATATTGAAATCGGACAACCAGGAGAATTTGAAAACCCATGAGTCAAGAATATAGGAGTTTAACAGTTCAGAATTTTGGTGCTGGAATGTCTGATTCAGCTGTGGATAGTGTTCACGGGAAACATCGTATAAGAACAGGTCCAAGTGAAATTGCTATTGATGGTGAAAATTCTAAATCTCAGTTTGTTCGCACAAATAAAATGACACATGTGCTTCAAGATGAATTTGATACTATTCGCGGTAATAAGAACTACTATGTAGGAGGAGATTTCACTATTCGGGTTGATGGTAGATTTAATATAATTGCAGGTAACACAGATAAGAAGAGAGGATACCAAAAAGCTTGGATGGAAGCTACTGCTGACTTGGCTGCTGCAAAAGCTGCAGGAGAAGTAAAGAGAGGATTTGAACCTATTGGTCAAGCGGGTAATACAGAAAAACAAAGCGGAAAACTTGCTACAAACCCATTATTAGATAGTGAATACCCTTCAACAAACTCTACATCAGAAGGATTAGAAGATAAAGGTGGAGGTATTACAAAACCAAAACGTAAAAATACAAAAACTGGTGTTGGTAAATGGGGTCAAGCTAAAGGTGATACATCCGCTGAATCTCCTTCAACACAAGGTGGTGAGTTTGAAGCTAATGAAGTAGATCTACAAGAGCTCAGAATACAAACTCAAGAGAAGCTTACTGATATTGAACGTAACATGCCACGTAATGAGATCCCTCTTATTGCTGATAACTTGATCATTGCTACATCAGGCCCACCGAATACAAGACCACCTGGTAGAAAAGATCCAAAAGGACGATTAGAGAGAAAAGGTATCAAGGTGTTTGAGAAGGGTCCTGCAACTGAATATTGTGGTGTACCTCACTACGAAGAAGTTGATAACTATTCAGATGTACCATTTGGTAATATTGTTCTCAAAGCAGGCAACAACATAACAATGGAAGTTGGTAATGGTGGTATTAACTTCATTACAGGTGGTGGTGTTAAGCTGATAGGTGGCGCAAATACTATTGTCGGTGGTGAACAAGTGATGATTGCTGGTAAGGGGAATGTGCGAATCAAAGGTAAAGCGCATGTCGGTATTGAGGGAGACAATATTGACTTCAAATCAAGCGGACCTATTACAATGGATAATTTGAATGTTTCAAATGGTGTTGTTATAGGTGGTGGTGCTTATATTAATGGTGAGTTGTTTGTAAACCATATTACAGCTCCAAAAGAGTGGCAAAAGACAGATGTAGAACCTGTAACAACATATGCTACTCCTCGATCTGGAATGAAAATTGGTGAGTTAGGAGATGGTACTCCTGTATATGGTACAGGAGCTGTGAATAATTCAATCGAAGTAAGTAGCCACACACACTGGTTTGAGAATGTTCCCCTTACTCTCGCAAGTTCAAATTCTAATGCACGAAAAGCTGCGGCGAAATTAAATAATACCGGTATTGTAGCCGCAACCGTACCTACAGATCGATAAATATTGTTGATAATGAGTACATTGGCATTTTTAACAAATGATCAGTTAATAGAATTTAGCAAAAGCGCACCCTGGTTTATTGTATCAACCGGGTTAGCGTACGCTATTTGGAGAGTTGCCAAATGGGTAGGTGGCAAAGGTAATAGTGTTTATGACCTTTTGTTTAATCATGAACATGGTAAATTTATTGAGATGGTAGACTCTCAAAAAGATTTTGTGAAATCAGTTAAAGAAAATAACGTAGCAGTTCGAGAAGATATACTTATTACACTTGAATCTATCCGTAATATTGAACGCAAACTGGATAATTTAAGTAAGATTGGTTTTGAAAACCTTAATAGTGATTACTTTAATGTATTATTTGAACACTCTCCATTACCAATTGCATTCATTAATAGTGAACAGAATTTTATGACCGGTAATACGAAATTCATTGAATTGTTAGGATACACAAATAACGAACTCCGTACAATGTACATCAAAGATGTTACCAAGGATACAGATATTAATCTTGAAACTACACAAACAATGCAAATGATTGATGGTGATATTGATTATTTTAGACTCGAAAAAACACTTTTAAGAAAAAACGATACTGAAATATATTGTACAGTTTATATGTATAGGATTCCAACAGAGGGACCATTCGATCACTTCATTAAAGTGATTATACCGAGAAGTCATTGCCAACTATAATAATTCTCAACCTTCTTAACAATACTATCCCGTATTTTAATACCTTCTTCAGTCAGTTGATGGTCTTTCTCTTTGATCTTATTTAAGACGGGTTGAACAAAAACTGATCTCAAATCAACTTTACGGTTAAAGAGTTTATGGTAAAGTAAATAGAGGAGTGAAAGTTCATCCTCACTAAGGGATTCTAGTACAGGTTTATCAAATCTTACACCTTTCATTAATACTAGATAGAGAGGCGTGACTGAGGTTCAACTGCTGTCTCTACGCTAATCAAACTTAGACAGCAGCGGATCTTAATAAGTTACCGCCCGGGAGACCGTAATATCGCATCTCCTGCTTTCCGTCTGCTTTGGTCACCGTCACAAATACTTCACTATCAGTACAAATAGGAGTAGATGAAAGATGCTCACCTACATGGATCTGTCTGAATAGCTGACCAGTCTCTGCCTCAAAGAGCTTAATTGAGTTATTTGGTCCAGTTGAAGCGACTAGTTTCTTTCGCATGATAATATTTAGTCGGTACAAATAAATACTATGGATGAACGACTTTCAATTGTTGGCTGAAGTTTACGAGGAAGGGTACAGAGGTCATACTGACAACATGTCGAGGAAGAATTTCCGGGGTGTACCACCAAGAATCGACTTCAAGAACAGTTTTATGCCTACTGGTGTAGCTAATGCTGGTGGAGCAGATAATGCATATGCAGCTAATGCTATGACGAATGTTGGTCTGGAAAATGAGGAGTCACCCGCAGCGAGAAGTGAATTAGAAGACTTTTGCGTAGAACTTAGAGATCGTGGACACGAAGCGATTGCGAATGAACTTGCTCTTGTGATTCAGAAGGCATTTGGAAATGCTCAATAATGATATCGAGGATGATATCAGTTAGCCAACAAACAGCTGCTGAACACAAAGGCATAAACCAATACCCATAAGGAATCCCGATAACGACGCCACACCAAAAACCAATACAAAGGGCACAATTAAAGAACTCATCAATCTTTGAATGTAATGATTTAAGCCAATTACGCGGCCTGTCAAAAATTGTACCATACTTGGTAATGAACATCAAGCCGATGCATGCAAGTAACATGTACAACAAACTAGCCAAGGATAAGCTGTTCACCATCGAGTATTTTTACTGCATCAGGAATTAATTTCAACTGCTCCTTTGTAACACGGATCTTATTACCATTATCATCCTCAACTTCGAAAGTATTTTCATCGATTTGTGTTACTTTAGGACAACATTTTCCTTTTCCACAAAGGGGTACACTATCATTAAACATATTCATATTTATTAGATGTCTAGCAGTCTTCTACGTTTTTCTACTTTTCTAATGTCTGTACATTTGAAGATGTAGCTAGTAATACTAGAGTGGTGGTGTACATCAAATGTATAACCGAATCGTTCTGCTGATTTATTGAGATATGTCTCCATCTCTAATGCTTTATCACGATCATCGACCAATTTTTCTCCTTTCCACCCTATCTCTTCTTTGTAGCAATTCATTTTCCGCAATAACCAAAACTTGAAATTGCTATCCATGTTAATCCAAGAACCAAGACCTATACCTTCAGGATGGAGTTTAGTAGGCTCTCGCCAGAAATCGATTACATCGTTTAATTCTTTTTCTGTGAGTCTCTTAGCTGGTTTAACGTTATTACTCATTAAATGTCAAGAAGTCTTCTGCGCTTATGGCCTACTTTTTTAACATTGCGCACAATTAGACCTACGTCAGGGGGTGAATTAAGATTGGCGCTTGGTTGTGTTACAAATTCAAAGTTCCAATTGGTTTGGTAATCATTAAGCATTCGATTCACCCTTTTATTTGTATTTTGGTTAACAACTATTCTTTCATTCCGTGTACCCGGATTTGATCCCGGTAAACCTGCAAGCTGTTGAAGTGCAAAGTATTTAATCTTAGGAAAAGGTAATATATCACCGACGCTGATATTACCTTTCTCAACAGCGTTATTGTAAAATGCTGCTAAATAATCAATATCCTCCTGTCTCGGTCCTGAACCATATCGACTCGGCTTAACTTCAATAATTGGCTTACCTTTTCGACCACGTTTCCCTGTAGGTATTTCACCAAAATTTGCTAGGATAGAGCCTACTGCTTCCTTTTCCTTCATGTCGATATTTATTAGATGTCCATCAGCCTCACTGTTCTCTTGTACTCAGGTCGTGGTGTAACTTTGAATGCCCATCCTTGTTTGAGCTTTCGAAGCTTGATAGAGAACAATTTGGATTCGTCATTGATCATCTTCTCCATGACAGGTCCTGCTTCTTCTTCAGTATATTCGCCCCAACGCTTTGTAATGTCTGGATCAAGATTGAAAAATGTACCTGGCATAAATGTGTCAGACCAGCCATCCTTTCCTTGGATTCTGTTCTGATCATACATTCCTTTGAGTATCACATCAATGTTACGTGATGCATGTACATGGTGCCTCACAGCATTCCTGAATTGGCTGCCGCGTTCATCCCACTGGTAGAAGAACGGTCTAGCCTTCCACATCTTCATGATACTATTTATGATACTGCTTATTTAGCTTCTCAAAATGTTCTAACCCGCCAACGAAATAAAGATTAACAATTCTCATTACATACTTCCAATCTTTTGTCGAAACAAGCACCCTATATGTTGAATTTATCTTGCCAAGCTCCCAATTGATCATATCTTGAAGCTTCTTAGCATTACCCTCATATGCAATACCCGGATGAGAGTACCATTCACAAGGCACAACAACCCATATATTCCTGTTAACAAACCCGTCTTTCTTAAAGAGATTGAGTAGGAACTTTTCAATATCTTCCGGTAGCATCCTACCAATATTTACATCAAATATCGAGCAGACGTTCTC
>Ga0180436_10003718_pt1 | contig 13904 bp, 12 predicted proteins | sample SS_ome_2_FD_132434 | JGI IMG/M metagenome (GOLD analysis project Ga0180436, IMG submission 132434) | Hypersaline lake sediment archaeal communities from the Salton Sea, California, USA - SS_3_S_2 metaG | ecosystem: Environmental > Aquatic > Non-marine Saline and Alkaline > Hypersaline >...
CGTTTTTTTGTTTGGGGGCGTAGCTCTAATCGGGAGAGCGCTGCGTTCGCATCGCAGAGGTTGGCGGTTCGAATCCGCTCGCCTCCACAACAGAAACGGAATAGGAAACGGCCGTCATTGACGGCCGCTTTTCTTTGTCATGTATCGCGCAACGACGCGCGTGCAGTTATCTGGCCAGGTCTACCAGACCACCGTGAAGGAGATGCCCCAGTAGCTGAAACCTGTGGTATCGATCGTCATCGATGTGGAGGTTGTCACCGAGCTGCCCAGTGCAAGCTGAACAGTCATCGTCGACTGCGCCCAGTCGAACAGCAGCCCCGTCGATTGGCTGAAGAACGTATCCACCGAGAAGCTGAACCCGCATCCTGCCGGCGGCACATCCACCGTCAGGCTCAGGATCTCCCAGTATTCGGGCGGGTAGTACAGGTGGCCCAACGTCAGCGCGTCGTCCAGCGATTCGACGACCCGGCCGAATGCCGGTGTGGTGATCACGTACTGAGTCGTATCGAGATTGGAAATGCTGCTCAGTGTCGCGCCGGCCAGCGTGAAGTCGAACGCGATGCCATAGACCGCCACCGCATCGATCACCCCGCCGCTTCCGATCACTTCGCTGTAGATGCGGAAGCATCCGAAATCCGTTTCCAGCGATGGGATGAACACGTGACTTGACATGGTCATCGTGAAGACGTAGTCGAGCGTGAACGTCAAGGGAACCCCGAACAGCCCCATGAAGGATAGCTCGATCTCCTGGCTCTCGAACCCAGTCAGATCGAACGATGTGACGCTCGTCATGCCCACACACCCGAAAGCCAGACCGGTCAACGTGAACTCCTGACCCACGAAGCGAATCGGCGGGGCATCGATCGTGGGATCGGTGAGGAACGTCTTGCTCAGCAAGCTCGACGAGCTCGAAGCCGACGTTGCCGTAAACGTGATCCCGCTGAGATCGGCGCCAAGGAACGTTGCGCTCTCGAAGGTGAAGTTGCCGCCCAGCATCTCCCCGTACAGGTCGACGACCAGTCCATAGTTCATCGGCGCCGTCTGTGTGGCGCCGACCATTGCTCCGTAGACGCTGAACTCGAAACCAGGGAACTCAAGCGAAACCTTGCCTTGCGCGTAGACGTACGACGCACTCTGCGGCTCGAAGAGGATCTGTCCGTCGAAGACGAGGAATCCTATGTCCGCGGTGAGATCGAACTCCTGCCAGATCCATCCTTCGAAGAGGAAATCTGACACACTGGCGACCTCGAGGAAACCGATGTGAATCCCGGCGTCCAATGTGGACTCGAACGCAGAGAAGGGCATGGTCTGCAAGGGAGAGATCCCGATCTCGGCCGTCCAGCTCCCGGTAAACCACTCGTTGCCCACCGCTGTCATGCCACATGCGACGACGACCAGGGTCGCGAACAGAACGGTTCGGGTTGTCACTTCGCTCTCCCCCTCCATGCCGAGCCTCGGCTCGACGACTCCACGAATCGGAAACGTTTCTCTTCTTCTCCCATTGGCTCGTCAAGACGGTAGCTGATTGGATCTCACAGAGACACGCTGTTCGACCATGCAGTAGGGGAAACCTGTCACCTCTCCAGCCAGCGTACGTCCCCTGACCCCTCGGCCGCCCACCCGGTTGGCGAGGTGATAGGAACGCGATAGACTTCGAGGTATGAGACGCTACGTGCTTCTTGGACATAAGGTTCCACTGACACCGGATTTCTCGCTGAACGACATCCCGGGCACCGCTGGACGGCTCGACGTGCTGTGCAGAGGGATCGGGGCAGCCTTCTTCCTTTCCCATGGGATCAGACAGGACGTCGAGACCACGCTCCTTCTCCAAGGAGAGGTCCAGATCACCATCGAAGGAGATCGCGTCAAGCGGATGAATCCCGATGAACGGTCCACCGCCGCGCTGATTCGGCACGCGCTGGCGGCCCTGCCGGACGATGACGGCGTCGCGCAGAGCACGCCGGGCATTCGCATCGCAAGACGGAGTCTCGATGAGACGCTCGATCGGCTGTACCAGGCCGAAGCCACACCGGTGCTGCTCCACGAAGCCGGCGTACCCATCGACGGGTTCAGCTTCCCCGAGAATCCGGCATTCATTCTTTCTGATCATCTCGACTTCACCGACGACGAGATGAGGGCTTTCGAGAAGATGCCGCACGTCTCGCTCGGCTCTGCTGCGCTTCATGCGAGCCAGTGCATCACGATTCTCAACTATCTGCTCGACCGTCAGGCCGAAGATGTGAACAGTGACCTGGTGCTGTGCCATACGGTCTGGGGAGAGCCACAAGCCCTCTTGATCAAAGGGCTGCTCGAGGATTTCGACATCCCGGTCAACCTGCTGTCACACGTACCCCCTTCGGTGTACCCCATGGCGCTCGACGGTTTGAGTGAGATTCGCATCATGGTTCGTCCGCGCGATCTCGATCGAGCACAGCAGGTGGTTCGGGACTACTTCGAGGAGCCTATCGATGACTGATGCGCACCGCGGACACGCAGGATAGCCGGAAGCAACCTCCGCGCGACGAGCCGTACGCCAAGCCCATCGAGCGCATGGTTGCGTTGCAGCTCCGGGCGCGCGGCATTCGTAGCGAAGCCGTGTTGCATGCGATGTCCCGCGTACCTCGACACCGTTTCGTTCCGCCAACCCTTGCCGGCGTGGCGTACACCGACCAGCCACTGCCGGTTGGCGAGGGCCAGACCATCTCCCAACCCTATATGGTTGCGCTGATGACCGAGTCGCTCGACATCGCCCCGAGAAGCCGCGTCCTCGAAATCGGAACCGGATCAGGCTACCAGGCCGCGATATTGGCCACGCTGGGAGCGCATCTCTGGACGATCGAGCGATCGCCTACCCTCTCGGTCCGCGCCGAATCACGCCTTCTCTCGCTGGGATTCGAAGCGATCCACTGCCTGATCGGCGATGGCACCGCGGGATGGCCGGTCGAAGCCCCCTACGATGCGATCATCGCCACCGGCAGCCTCCCGGACGTACCGCAGGTCCTGCTCGATCAGCTGGCCTCGAAAGGGGTTTTGGTGGCTCCCGTTGGGTCGCGAAGCGAGCAGGAACTCCTGCGGATCACGTATCATGAGAGGCAACGCGAGTCCGCCGTGCTCTGCGCATGCCGCTTCGTCCCACTCATCGGCGAGCATGGCTGGTCCACGACATCCCCTGGATCGGGGTAGACGAACCTGGAAGCGGAAAGGATGGAAACCATGAGAGAGATCGATCTGCGAAGCGATACGGTAACCCGGCCAACCGAGGGCATGCGACGCGCGATGGCCGAGGCGGTGGTTGGCGATGACGTCTTCGGCGATGACCCCACGGTGAAGCAACTCGAAGAACGCATGGCCGACCTGCTGGGGCACGAAGCCGCGTTGTACGTTGCCAGTGGGACCATGGGAAACCTGATCGCGCTGCTTGCCCACGCAGGTCGCGGGGACGAGATCATGCTTGGTCATGAGGCTCACACCTTCGTCTATGAAGCCGGTGGAAGCGCTGCGCTTGGAAGCATCCATCCTCATCATCTCCCGAATCAGGCAGATGGAACGATTCGATTGGAGGACATTGAGAACGCGGTACGCGATTCGTCGGACGCCCATTTCCCACGTTCGGTTCTTGTCACGATAGAGAACACCCACAACCGGTGCGGCGGCATCGCACTCTCTCCCGACTACACCGATCAGGTCTGCGCCCTGGCGCACCGACTCGGGTTGGCCGTTCATCTGGATGGCGCCCGCCTGTTCAATGCCGCGGTGGCGTTGGGTGTTCCGGCCCGACGGCTGGCCGAAGGCGCTGACTCGGTGATGGTCTGTCTCTCCAAGGGACTCGGCGCTCCGGTCGGATCGGTTCTCTGCGGATCGCGCGAGTTCATCCACGAAGCGCACCGGCTTCGGAAGATGGTCGGCGGTGGCATGCGTCAGGTCGGTATCCTGGCGGCTGCCGGTCTGTACGCGATGGATCACAACATTGAGCGACTCGCCGAGGACCACCACAACGCCGCGCAGCTTATCAAGGGGATTTCCGAGATCCCTGGACTGGTCGCGCCGCAAGCGAAGCCGGTGGAAACCTCGTGGACGAATCTGGTCTACTTCTCAGTGGACGGTACAGCGATCGATCAGCCGAATCTCGACGCAGCCGTGATTGCCGAGCGGCTACGCGCGCACGGCGTGCTGGGCATCCCGCTTGGCAAGGATCGGCGTCAAATGCGCATGGTGACGCACCTTGATGTTCGATCAGAGGACATCGATACCGTGCTCGACGCCCTGCGGTCCGCTGTCGAGCGGACGTAGGTCCACGGATTCCCTGAACCAGGTCAGTCCGGATCGGAGTCGCTGCCCTTCGACCGTACGGAAGCCCGTCCTATCCTTCTTTGCACCGGGTGGTGTGAGCGAGTCTGTCTGAATGACGACGCGCTCCACCCCCCACCATATGCAGGAAGGGGGAACGATGAAGGGGCTAGCGTCTGTACGTCCGACCGTCGTGGTCGCCATGATGGCGATCCTCTCGGTCGGGTTCGCCGTGACCGCCGGCCCGCTCGAGTTGTATCTGGGAGCGGGACCCTCGGCGGCTTCGCTGGCGGAGATCAACTCATCCCTCGAGCACATCAATACGGTGATCGGAGCACTCAACGAGTTCTTCGCCGATCATCCCAACGTGACAGGAAGTGTGGGACTTCTCGCGCCCGTCCACACCGGCCTATGCCTTCATGCAGGAGAGAGCCTGCAGGTCCTTGATTGGCTGGAGGTAGGCGCACGAATCGACTACACCTCGGCAGCAACCCGCACAGCGGGGCAGTTCAAGGGAAGTGAAGATTCGGATATCGACATCAGTCTGCGACTCGGCAACATCGCCGTCATGGCGACCGGAAGAGCCACCTTTCTCGATGCCGGTGTCCAGCTTGCTGCCGATGCGGGTGCCGGCTATGTCCACGCATTTGCCAATCGCCACACAACGTTCGACGTTCCAAGCGAATACACGTATGTCATCTCAGGGATCCCAACCCAGGGAGGCGGCCGGTTCAGCGGCGGAGCCTTCGGCTGGGAAGTCGGGCTCTCCCTTAGGGTTCCGATTGCCGATTGGTTCGTGATCGGTTCACGGGTTGGCTACCAGAGCGCACGCACAGGCACGCTGACGGCTCAGGACGGAACACCGTTCAGCCTGGTCGGCGATGAGTCGATTTCGGCCATCACGTGGGACCGCGTCACCGTGTCGCTGACCGTGTCGGTTCGATTCGATCTGTCCCCGGACGGGGGGGAGGAGTGATGATGAAGGCATCTAGATGGATTGCGCTGATCGGAACCGCCGCGTTGGTTGCCGGGACGCTTACCGGGTGCATGCCGCTCGAGACGCCGGGACCCAAGGCCATTCTTCGAGCCAGTCTCGTCGAGCAGGTCGTCCCGTTCACCACCAGCGTGGACGGTTCCCTGTCCTATGCGCCGGGTGGCGAGATCGTCACCTATCGCTGGGCCTTCGGTGATGGAAGCTCCGCCGAAGGAGAGGTCGTCGAACACACCTACACGGACGACGGCACCTACGAAATCACGTTGATGATCGTTGACGAAAAAGGCTTGTCCACATCGGAGTCGATTCAGGTCAAAGCACTCAATCCGCCGCCGACCGCCGACTTCTCCTACAGCCCGAAGAGCAACTACGAGGGATCCTATGTGGTCTCATGCAGCGAGACGGTGACCTTCGAAGCGGACAACTGCACCGATGACGGTGAGATCGTCAAGTACGAGTGGTACTTCGGCTATCGGGACAAACATGGCGACCCGGTCGGAGCTGAGGGAAAGTCCGTCACGCATGAGTTCCTGTACGCCGGCGAATACAAGATCACCCTGACCGTCACCGACAATGACGGCGGGCAGACCGACTACGTCGAAACGTTGCAGGTCGTGGGCGGCCCTCCGTGCTACGCGGATACCTCGGATGGGTACGGCTGGAACACCGGAGGAGGAACCTGTCCATGAAAGGCAAACGTCTACTGATGCTGGCGATGCTTGTCGCGCCGCTCTTCCTCTCCGGCTGTTTCCTCGACGAGCTGATGGGGGGTATGGTGAACCAAGACCCCACCGCGGTCATCGATGCAGCCCCGATGGAGGGATTCGCACCGCTTGCCGTAACCCTGGATGCGCACTACTCGCACGATGACGATGGTGACATCGTGGAATACCACTGGGACTTCGGAGATCGCTCCTCACCCATGGGGGTCTCCGACAATCCGACGTGCGAATACACGTACACCCGGCCGGGAACCTACATCGTCCGGCTGTCGGTGATCGACGATGAAGGCGCAGCACACTGGCAGCAAGTCGCGATCGTGGTCACCAACGGTCCGCCGACAGCGGTGGCCAACGTGAGCAATCCGGGCCCGTATCCAGGCGAAACCATCGTCTTCTCTGCGGAAGGTTCGCAGGACTACGAAGGTGAGATTGTCAAGTATGTGTGGGATTTCGGTGACAAGACCATGCAGGCGGAAGGCGCAACCACGAGCCATTCCTACATCGAGGGCGGCTACTACGTGGTGACCCTGACGGTGTTCGACAAGGACGGCCTGTCGGACTCCGTGAAACTCAATGTCCACGTGCTGCCGGGATCGAGCAACTGCGGCGGATCAAGCGGCGACTCGTGCGGAAGCGACAACAACGTCGTGGTTTCGTTCGATGCCTCGCCATCGGCAACCTCCAGCTGTTCCTCAGTTCCCGCCGGAACCGTGATCACCTTCACCGCCTATGTCAATTCGGAAGACCCGATCACCATCGATACCTACACATGGGAGTTCGGGGATGGCGCGATCGGAACCGGGAAAACCGCGTCGCATGCCTACACCAAGTCCGGCGTCTATATCCTCAAGGTTCACGTCCGGGACACGGCTGGTGGCGTCCACTCGAACAATGGATACCCAATCCACATCGACTCCGCTGCCACCTGCCCGTAGGCAGCGGTCGGTTCACAGCATAGAAGCGCGCGTAGCCGCCATCCGAAGATGGCGGCTACGCACTTGTCATCCGAGTCTCAGCCATCGCTCGGAATCTCACAGGAGGGGACAGGCTGCTTTTCGACTCCGCATGAGCCAGTGCGCACAAGGAACGAAAGCAAGATACATCCCCGCTTCGCGCAACAGAAAAGCAGCCTGTCCCCTCTTCTCAGCGGGCGAAGTAGTAGGTCGACTCCAAGTCGATATCGATCAGTTCGCCTTGGGCATTCGAGAATTCCGCCACCACGAGAATCGGTGATGTGGCACGAATATCAACCAGTCCCCAGGCGTCGACTCCCTCCTCGATCAAGTATCCCGTTGGCTGGTAGGCCGAGGCGAAGGCAGGAAGTGTCGCCTCGAGTGTCTCAAGCTGTGTACCCCGGGGATCGAAGAACCGGAGATTCGCTGCCACAGCGCTGGAACTCGGATTCACCAGAAGGATCGCGGTCTTGCGGCTCGGCGTGTTGGCGAAGCCGATCCCGTGCCAGTAGTGAGTATACCCGAGCTCCTCCGCCTCGTAGCTCGGGCGCGTGACGTGGTTCACGGCGATCCACCCGCTGGCGTCGCGGATCCACGAAGCCAAGTGAAGGAGCGTCTCGCATTCAACCTGAACGAGACCCCAGGCGTTGCTCCCGGCATCGCCCGCCAGCTCTCCAAGGATGAGGACCTCGGACTCGTACGTCGTCAGATCGAGCGTCTCGGCAGCCAGCTGAGCCCCGTCTCGATCGAACAGCCGGACGGTAATCGGAGTCAACTCCTGAAGACCGCTCACATCGGAGACCACCAAGTACGTGTTCCGGTCGCCGGTGCAGTCGTAGTAGGCGGCGTAGGTGATCCCGGCCGCCGGCAGCGAGAACGCCAATACCAGCAAGACAGGGATCCATTTGCGGATCGACAGGTTCATGTTCCTCCTCTTGTTCGTTGGTCAGGCTAGCGGTTCCCGGTGGAGTGATCCAACACCGCTTCCTCGAGAACCTCGGCAAGGTAGGCTCCGGTGTGGGAGTTGGCATCGCTGGCGATCTCTTCGGGGGTTCCGACGGCAACCACAGTTCCGCCACCATCTCCGCCCTCGGGGCCCAGATCGATCAGCCAGTCCGCGGTCTTGATCACGTCGAGGTTGTGTTCGATGACGATGGCCGTGTTCCCCGTCTCCACCAGCCGATGGAGCACATCGAGCAGCTTGCTCACATCCGCCGCATGAAGACCGGTGGTCGGCTCGTCCAGAATGTACAGCGTCTTGCCGGTGGAACGCCGCGACAGCTCCTTCGCCAACTTGATCCGCTGCGCCTCACCGCCAGACAGCTCGGTGGCCGGCTGTCCAAGGGTGATGTACGACAATCCAACATCGTACAGCGTCTCCAGGCGTCGCTTGATTCGCGGCACGTTCTCGAAGAACGATAGGGCCGCCTCCACCGACATCTCGAGAACATCGGCGATCGTCTTCCCCTTGTAGCGAACCTGAAGTGTCTCCCGGTTGTACCGGGCCCCTTTGCAGACGTCGCAGGGCACGTAGATGTCCGGCAGGAAATGCATCTCGATCTTCTCCTGGCCTTGTCCCTGACACGCCTCGCACCGTCCGCCCTTCACGTTGAAACTGAACCGCCCGGTGGCGTAGCCGCGCAGCTTGGCATCAGGCGTCCGGGCGAACAGTGAACGGATGTCATCGAACACCTTGGTGTAGGTCGCCGGATTGGAGCGTGGCGTGCGCCCAATGGGCGATTGATCGATTTCGATCACCTTGTCGATGTGCTCGATGCCGGCGATCTCGTCATGCGCCCCGGCACGCCGTGCAGCGAGATGAAGCTGATGGGCCACGCCACGATACAGGATGTCCTCGACCAATGTGCTCTTCCCGGATCCGGAGACGCCGGTCACACAGACGAATCGCCCCAGCGGGAACTCCACGTCAATCCCCTGCAGGTTGTGTTCGGTCGCTCCCTTGACCGTCAGATGCTTGCCGTTCCCGCGGCGACGCTCCTCGGGGACGTCGATCCGGGTCCGCCCGGAGAGGTACTGGCCGGTCACCGACTCGGCGCACGAGGCCACCTCGTCCGGCGTGCCGGCGACCACCACTTCGCCGCCGTGCGCCCCGGCGCCGGGTCCCAGGTCGAGGATGTAATCGCTCTCGCGCATCGTCTCTTCGTCGTGCTCGACCACGATGACCGTGTTGCCCAGATCTCGCAGGCCCTTGAGCGTATCGAGAAGCCGACGGTTGTCCCGCTGATGAAGCCCAATCGACGGCTCGTCGAGTACGTAGAGCACTCCGGTGAGCTGGCTGCCGATCTGCGTGGCCAGCCGAATGCGTTGTGCTTCACCACCGGCCAGCGTTCCCGCCTGCCGATCCAGCGTCAGGTAGTCCAGTCCCACGGCCACCATGAATCCCAGCCGAGCGATGATCTCCTTGAGGATCTGGACGGCGATTGCAGCCTCACGCTTCGGAAGCGCGAGCTTCTCGAAGAAGGTCAGTGCGGCGCGAATCGACAACGTGGTCACTTGATGGATGTTGAGACCGTCGACGGTGACTGCAAGGATCTCGGGTTTCAGCCGGGCGCCCTGACAGGCAGGGCAGGGCAGACTGGCCAGGTAGTTCTCCAGCTCCTGGCGCCATTGATCGGAGGTGGTCTCACGGTACCACCGTTCGAGCGACGGAACCACGCCCCGGTACGGGCGGGAAACGGTCCGGGAATAGCCGGTCGGCGACGTGTAATCGAACGTAATCTCGTGGTCGCCGGAGCCATGCAGAATGATGTGCAGTGTCTCCTCCGGCAGCTCGCCGAGCGGCGATGACAGAGAGAAGTCGTAGTCCTTGGACAGCGCCGTCATCTGCGCTTCCAGCCAGCGACTCTTGGAGTTGGCAAACGGGATGATTCCGCCTTCGAGCAGTGACTTGCGTCCATCGATCACCAGGTCGGGATCGATCTCCTTGCGATATCCGAGACCACTACACTCGGGACAGGCGCCGAACGGACTGTTGAACGAGAACATGCGCGGGCTCAGTTCTTCGTAACTCACCCCGCACCGAACGCACGCGTAGTGCTCGCTGTAGAGGTGCTCGGAGCCATCATCGGTCACGATGTTGACCAGCCCGCCGCCATGCTTCAGGGCGGTTTCGATCGAATCGGCGATCCTCCCGCGCTTGACCCGTTCCACCACCACGCGGTCCACCACGATGTCAATGGTGTGTTTCCGCTGTTTGACCAGCTCGATCTCTTCATAGAGCGTCCGCGTCACGCCGTCCACGCGGACCCGGGTAAAGCCTTCCTGACGGATCTCCTCGAAGGTCTTCTTGTACTCGCCTTTCCGACCACGAACGATGGGCGAGAGGATCTGTACTCTCGTCCCCTGGGGCATGTCCATCACCGCATCCACGATCGACTCGGCCGACTGCTGGCTGATCGGATCCCCACACGTCGGACAATGGGGATGGCCGATCCGCGCGTACAGGAGTCGAAGGTAGTCGTAGATCTCGGTCACCGTGCCCACGGTGGATCGCGGATTGTGGCTGCGGGTCTTCTGATCGATCGAGATCGCCGGGGACAGTCCCTCGATCAGGTCGACGTCAGGCTTCTCCATCTGGCCGAGGAACTGCCGCGCATACGCGGAGAGCGACTCGACATACCGCCGCTGTCCTTCGGCATAGATGGTGTCGAAGGCCAGCGAGCTCTTTCCCGACCCGGAGATCCCGGTGATGACGATCAGCTTGTCTCTGGGGAGCACGACGTCGATGTCCTTCAGGTTGTGTTCCCGCGCCCCCTTGATATGGATGGTGCTCATAGTGTCTTCCTCAACTCCCGGATCTGATCTCTGAGGGTAGCTGCCAGCTCGAACTCCAGACGCTCCGCGGCGCCGGCCATTCGCTCCTCGAGGTCGCGGATGAGATCGAGCGTTTCGTCCTGAGATTCCGGCCGTTCGGCCACACGCACCGGCTGTGGTTCAGGCTGTCCGGACCGCAAGGTCTGGACGATGTCGCTGACGGCGCGTTGGATCGTCTGCGGCGTGATGTCGTGCTCCTCGTTGTACGCCATCTGAATCGCCCGGCGACGGTTCGTCTCGTCCACCGCGTAGCGGATCGAATCGGTCATGATATCGGCGTACAGCAGCACAGTACCGTTGACGTTCCTTGCAGCTCGGCCGATCGTCTGGATCAGCGAGGTGCCGGACCGCAGGAACCCCTCTTTGTCGGCATCCAACACCGCGACAAGACTGACTTCGGGAAGATCAAGCCCCTCACGGAGGAGGTTGATGCCCACCAGCACATCGAACCGCCCCAGTCTCAACTCACGCAGGATCTCCACCCGGTCGAGCGTGTCGATCTCCGAGTGCAGGTAGCGAGCCCGGATGCCCACATCCACCAGGTACTCAGTTAAGTCCTCACTCATTCGCTTGGTCAACGTCGTGACGAGAACCCGCTCGCCACGCTCGACCACTGCACGGATCTCTCCCAGCAAGTGGTCGATCTGCCCTTTGACCGGATGGATCTGAACCTCCGGATCGATCAATCCGGTCGGGCGGATGATCTGCTCGACCACCTTCTGACTGTGGGCAGCTTCGAACGGGCCAGGTGTGGCCGAGGTGAAGACCACCTGGTGAACCCGCTCCTCGAACTCAGGGAATGTCAATGGCCGGTTGTCCAATGCGGAAGGGAGCCGGAACCCGAAGTCGACCAGCGTGGTCTTGCGCGAGCGATCGCCATGGTACATCCCGCGGATCTGCGGCACCGTCTGATGCGACTCGTCGATCACCAACAGGAAGTCGCTGGGGAAGTAGTCCAACAGCACGCTCGGCGGCTGACCCTCTCTGCGAGCGTCCAGATGACGCGAGTAGTTCTCGATCCCCGAGCAGTACCCCATCTCCTGCATCATCTCAAGGTCATACCGCGTGCGCTGCTCCAATCGCTGCGCCTCAAGCAGGTATCCGTCGTGGCGCAGCTTGGTCAACCGTTCCTCCAACTCCTCCTCGATCCGCTCGACCGCCTTCTTCAGCTTCTGCTCCGGCGTGATGAAGTGGGATGCCGGATAGATGGTGATGTCCTCCGTCTCACGAATCGGGTGGCCGGTCACCGGGTCGAGGATGGCAATTCGATCGACTTCGTCCCCGAAGAACTCGAGGCGGATCACCCGCTCCTCGTACGCGGGAATGATCTCGACCGTATCGCCGCGAACCCGGAACGTTCCACGCTCGAATCCGATCTCGTTCCGGTTGTACTGGAGCGCGATCATTGTGCGCATCACTTCGTCCCGATCGCGCCGTTCCCCGCGTGCCAACGACAGCGACATGTCAAAGTAGTTGGCCGGCGACCCCAGTCCGTAGATACAGGAAACAGAGGCCACGATGATCACGTCACGCCGTTCGAACAGCGCCGAGGTGGCGGCGTGACGTAGCCGATCGATTTCGTCATTGATCGACGAATCCTTCTCGATGTAGGTGTCCGTCTGCGGGATGTAGGCTTCCGGCTGGTAGTAGTCGTAGTACGAGACGAAGTAGTGGACCGCATTCTCCGGGAACAGGGCCCGCAGCTCACTGCACAACTGGGCGGTCAGGGTCTTGTTGTGCGCGATCAGCAGCGTAGGACGCTGCACTTCCTGAATGACCTGCGCGATGGTGAATGTCTTCCCGGTGCCGGTGGCGCCCAATAGCGTCTGGTATCGGAGCCCGTCGCGGATCCCCGCGCTCAGAGCCTCGATCGCCTTCGGCTGATCGCCGCGTGGCGTCAGCGTATCAGTAATCCGGAATCCGGCTTTGTCGCCGGTGCTTGGTAGTCTCATCCCAGGTTCGCATAGTACAGTCGATGTGCGAACCGATCAACGATGCCGGCCCGGAAACAGATCACCTATCCCGGCGTGACATGACGGACGGTTCGTCGGCTAGCCGATGATCTCGAACCCGCGCTCGCATCCTCGAGGCTCGGTCCACTCGACATCGATGCCGGTCACGTGTGCCATCTCCGGACCTTGGCGGAGCCACGCGAGCAGCGTTTCGAGTCGTGTGCGGTCCGCCTCGGCGACCACGCGAACCGTTCCGTCGGGGAGGTTACGTACCGTGCCGGACACCCCGAGCCGATGAGCCTGGACCTGTGTGTTTCGACGGAACCAGACCCCCTGCACGCGGCCGTGCACGCAGGCGATCAGTCGCGCATGCGGGACCTTGTGAGGCTCGCTGCCGTTGGTCATCGGTCTCTCCTCTCGGCCTCCAGCGACGCGATCAACCCTGGGAGGTGCGTCAGATCGGGGATCGTGTGCATCCGTCCCTTCGCCGGCGCTGAATCCCGGCTGTCCTCGTGGGCCCACAGAAGGTGATAGGGCACGAGGATTGCCGTTCCGCCAAGGGAGAGGATCGGTTCGATGTCGGAACGCGGGGAGTTGCCCACCATGGCAAACCGGTTCGGCCGCACGCTGCGTTCCTCCAGCAACCCGTAGTACACGGCCGGCGTCTTATCGGTGACGACATCCACGTGGGCGAACAACGGCGCCAGCCCGGATCGCTCGAGCTTCGATGTCTGATCCAGAAGGTCGCCCTTGGTGATCAGCCAGAGTACGTGGGTCTCGGCAAGCTCCTCGATCGCGCATCGGGCGCCAGCGACTAGATCCACCGGCGCCTCGATCATCCGTCGTCCGGTGGCGAGCAGTGCCTGCATCAGGTCTGCCGGAACCGCCTGGTCGAACACCGAGATCGCCACCTCGATCATCGACAGGACGAAGCTCTTGATCCCGTATCCGTACATGGCGACGTTGCGGGTCTCGGTTTCCAGGAGTCGCGCCGTCACCTGATCCGCCTGCAGCCATGGAGACAGTCGCTCCGCGAGTTCCTCGGCCGCCTCCTGATAGAGTGTCTCGTTGTGCCAGAGCGTGTCGTCTGCGTCGATCCCGATCGCTGCAAAACGTTGCTCGTTCATTCGGGCCTCCTGGGTCGCGGATCAGTGTTCCTTCA